>Ga0075425_100000433_pt1 | contig 39063 bp, 37 predicted proteins | sample SoiMethybrSBSTD4_FD_75300 | JGI IMG/M metagenome (GOLD analysis project Ga0075425, IMG submission 75300) | Bulk soil microbial communities from a Populus tree surrounding site in Tennessee, USA - Soil MetaG P. TD hybrid SBSTD4 | ecosystem: Environmental > Terrestrial > Soil > Tree plantation... | reverse complement strand
CCCGCCTTGAGCATGCTGCGCTTGAGCTCGGGGCTGCGCGTCGTGCTCTGGATCACGAGCACCGGCGCCTTCACCGCGGCGAGGGCGGCGTCCATTTTTCCCGCGTCCCAGCGCGCCATGGCCGGCCAGAGCAGCGGCCCGAAGCCGGTGCTCTGGCGCACGGCGCGCTTGACGATGGCATCGGCGAGTGCCGAGGGCTTGAAGAACATCTGGCGAAAAAGGTTTTCTGCGAACGCCGGGTAGCCGACTTTGTCGACCGCCGCTCGCGCGTCGGCCTCGGCTTTTTTTGGGTCGCCGAATCCGGTGCGGCTGCCGTCGACCAGCACCAGGCCGGCGATGCGCTCGGGCGCGAGCTGCGCCGCCTGCAGCACCACGCGGCAACCCATGCTGTGACCGATCAAAACTGCCTTGGGTAAGTCCAGATTTGCGACTAGAGCGGCGACATCGCCGCCGAAATTCTCGATGGTGCATTCCTCGGGGCGTCCTGGTGTCTGGCCGTGACCGCGAAGGTCGCAGGCAACCACTTCCTGCGTCTTACGAAAATAATCCGTCTGGAAATGCCAATCTTCGAGGCTGCAGGCGAAGCCGTGAACGAAGACGAGCGGCGGCGCGCCGCTGCCGGCGCGGATGTAGTGCACGGGCGTCAGTCGTCCGCGTGCGCGGCGGGCTTGTGCGCCGTCACCAGCTTGTGCTGCAGCTGCGGCGGCGCCGCCTCGTAGTGGCTGAACTCCATGCTGTAGGAGCCGTGCCCGGCGGTGAGCGACTTGAGGCGCGCCGGGAAGTGCTCGAGCTCGGAGAGCGGCGCCTGCGCGTTGATCTGCACCAGCCCGGGCCGCGGCGAGTCCGATCCCCGGATGTGGCCGCGGTGCCCGGAGAGCTCGCCGGTGATGTCGCCCATCTTCGCGTCGGGCGCGGTGATCTGCACGTTGACGATCGGCTCGAGCACCATCGGGCGCGCCTTGGCGAGCGCATCGAGGAAGGCCTTGCGCCCGGCCGAGGCGAAGGCGACGTCCTTTGAGTCGACCGCGTGGCTCTTGCCGTCGTAGACCGTCACGCGCACGTCCTGCAGGGGATAGCCGGCGACGAAGCCGGTCTCCAGCACGCTCCTCACGCCTTTTTCCACCGACGGGATGAACTGGTTGGGGATCGCGCCGCCCTTGACGCTGTCGACGAATTCGAAGCCGGCGCCGCGCGGCAGCGGCTCGATCTTGAGGAACACCTCGCCGAACTGGCCGGCGCCGCCGGTCTGCTTCTTGTGGCGGCTGTGGCCCTCGGCGCGCGCGGCGATGGTCTCGCGGTAGGGAATCGACGGCGGGCGGGTGTCGAGCTCGATCTTGTACTGCGTCGCCATCTTCGCCAGCACCGTCTTCAGGTGCATCTCGCCCAGCCCGCGCATCACCATCTCGTTGGTCTGCGCGTTGTGCTCCATGCGGAAGCAGGGATCCTCGGCGATGATCTTGTGCAGCACGTCGGACACCTTCTGCTCGTCGCCGCGCTTCTTCGGCTGCACCGCCAGGCCGAACACCGAGGTCGGCAGCTCGAGCGGCCGCGCGTGCACGTGCGCGTCCGACGCCGAATCGTGCAGCAGGTGGTCGTACTGGATGTCGTCGATCTTGCTGATGGCGCAGATGTCGCCCGGGATCGCCTCGTTCACCTCGACCTGCTGCTTGCCGCGCAGCTGGTAGAGGTGGCCGGCCTTGATCGGCTTGCGGCCCTCGCCGATGTAGAGCTGGGTGCCGGGCGTCATGCGCCCCTGGTGCACGCGGAACACCGCCAGGCGGCCGATATAGGGATCGATCTCGATCTTGAAGACGTGCGCAAGGACGTGCTTGCCCGGGTCGGGCACCGGCTGCAGGTCGGAGGGCGCGCTGCCGTCGGTGGGCGTGACGACGTAGGCGGGGGCATTGCCCTCGGCCGGATTGGGCAGCAGCTGCACGATGACGTTGAGCAGCTCGGCGATGCCCGCGCCGGTCTTCGCCGAAGTGAACACCACCGGGACCAGGTGGCCCTCGCGCAGCGCGCGCTCGAGCGGCTCGTGCAGCTCCTCGGGCGTCACTTCGCCCTTCTCCAGGTAGCGCTCCATCAGCTTCTCGTCGACCTCGACCACCTGGTCGATGAGCTTGCGGTGCGCTTGCTCGACCGAGGAGAAATCGGCTTCGCCGGACGGGGCGAAGAAACAGTCCGACACCCTGGACCGGTTGCCCGCCGGCAGGTTGAGCGGCAGGCATTCCTTGCCGAAGGCCTGCTGGATGCGTTCGAGCAGGCCGGCGAGATCGACGTTGTCGGCATCGATCTTGTTGACGATCACCAGGCGGTCGAGGCCGCGCTTCGCCGCCCATTGCAGGAAGCGCGGCGTCATCATCTCGATGCCGTTCTGCGCGTTGATCACCACCGCTGCCGTCTCCACCGCGGCGAGCGCCGGCAGGGCGTGGCCGAGGAAATCCGGGTAGCCGGGCGTGTCGAGCAGGTGGATTTTGGTGTCCTGGAATTCGAAGCTCGCGACCGCGAGCTTGAGGGAGTGCTGCAGCTGCTTTTCGAGCGGGGTGTAATCGCAGACGGTAGTGCCGCGCTCGACGCTGCCCGCCGCGGGAATGGCCCCGCTCGCGGCGAGCAGCGCCTCGGCCAGGGAGGTCTTGCCTGATCCCGCCTGGCCGACGAGCGCCACCGTCCTTATCCGTTTGATGGAATGCGGCACGGGCTCCTCCTCGTCTTGCGATATTTATCTTCCCGCTTACCGTGGCAGCTGTCTAGGGGCCGCCGCCGCGGCCGGCGTCGGCGTAGCGCCCGCCGCGCTTGACCTCGATCGGCGGCAGCTTGCGCAGGATGAACTCGATGGCGCTCTCGCCGATCGGCGTCAGCGTCTGGTCCATGCGCTCGATGGCGAAGCGGTGGGTGGCGTCGAGGCTCTCGACCTTCACCGCCTGCGCGCGGTCGGCGAACTCGCCGAGCAGCGCCAGCACGTTGATCGATTTCGCCGACCAGCTCTTCGCCTTGTGCAGCGTGAAGGTCCACTTGTGATCGGGGTTGAAGGTCGAGGGGAACACGCCCTGCTCGTACATGTCCTCGTCGGGCACCAGCACCACCAGGTGGCCGCCGGGGCGCACCACGCGCAGCCAGTTCTTCAGCGCCTCGCGCGGATCGCGCATGTGCTCGAGGCAGTGGCTGGAGTGGGCGAAGTCGAGCGCGTTGTCCGGCACGCCGGCGAGCAGCTGCGCGTCGCCGTCCTTCAGGTCCCAGGGGCGGCAGTCCTCCATCAGCGGGAAAAACTCGGCGTACTGGCCGAGGACGTCGGCGCCGGCGCCGATGTCGATGCCCTTGCCGACGAAGTAGCGCGTGGCAAAGCGGCTGTCGTGCAGGCGGCGCATCAGCGCCTTGCTGGTCTCGAACATGGACCCGGAGATTACTTCTTCGCCGGCTTTTTTTCGAGCAGTTCGGCGCGCGGCCTGAGGGTGTCCTCGAGCTTGGGCTTGGCGATCAGCAGCACCTGCCTGGCAAGGAGCGCCTCGCGCTCGGTGGGCTTGCTGGCGGTGAAGCGGACGTAGTAGTTGTCGCCGTCGAGCTTGCCGACCTTGATGGCATAGGAGCGCCCGTCGAGGGTGACGGCGTTGACCAGGATCGGCTTGTCAAGGCCCGTGTCCCGGGCGTCGGCCGGAGCGACGTCGGCGAGCTCGAGCAGGCTGAGCGAGTAGGACGCGGCGTTCGCGCGGGTGACGTCGAGCTTCTCGCCGGGCTGGCGGTCGGCGAGCTTCCAGTCGGCGTTGTCGGCGCTGCGCTCGATGCGCCAGGCGCTGCGCCCGGGAAAGCGCACGTCGAGGCTCTTCACCTTTTCCACCTTGAACGAGGTGCGCTCGATCCACTCGGCGCTGCGCGTGGTGGCGAGCAGCAGCGGGTCGGCCACGGTGTAGACGGTCCTGGGATCCTCGGCGAGCAGCACGTAGCGGCCGTCGCCGAGCGCCTTGGCGGGATTGTCGACCTCGCGCTTGAAGTATTTCTTCCCCGCTGTCAGGGCGGCAAGCGTCTTGCCGTCGGCCGCGGTCAATTCGACGCGCGTGCCGGAGGCATCGAGCGCGAGTCGCGCGCGGTCGGGCTCGCCGATCGGATCGGTCTGCCCGGCTTTCAGCTCGAGGAGCTTGAGCGCGAATTCGCGCACCTTGGCGACATCCGCCGGGAAATCGGCGCGCTCGGTGATGACCCAGCCGGTCTCCAAGCGCCTGAGGGTGAGCGTCGCGCCCGGTTCGACGATCCTGATGGAGGCGATGTCAGCCGCCTTGAGGCCCTTGAGCAGCGGCTGGCCGAGCGCGGCGCTGTTCGCGGGCCGGCGCGCGCCTTCCTGCTGCTGGTAGAGCAGGGCGCCGCCGCCCAGCGCCAGCAGCAGCACCAGGAGCACGAAGGCGGCGCGCCGGCTCATGCGGTCCTGCGTTTTCGCAGGAAAAAGATCAACAGCCCGGCCAGCATCACCAGCAGCGGCATCAGCACGATATTGGCGAGCTTGGTCCAGAACACCAGGCTCTCGGCGTCCTGGCGCAGGTTCTTGCGCACTTCCTTCAGCGCCAGGCGCGATTCGGCCACCGTCTTGCGGAAGCGCTCGAGCTCGGCCTGCTGCTCGGCGGTCAGCAGCAGCGTCGACTTGCCGGCGCCGCCTTGCGCGCGCTGCAGCTCCTGCAGCTTGGCGCTGGTCTTCTGCAGCTCGTCCTCCAGGCTCTGGATCTTGCCGAGGTACTGGCGCTGCGCCTCGGCTTCGAGGCGCCGCACCACGGTGAGCGGGCGGAACGCGCCGCTGCGGCTGCGCAGCCCGATCAGGTCGTCGCCGGCGGCGAACTGGTCCACCATGCCGAGCGCGAACGCCAGGTTGCCGTTGGAGGGCACGACGATGCGCCGGCCGAGCACCTCCTGGATATCCACCGCCGCGCCGTCGGCCAGGAGATCGACGTCGGCGACCAGGATCACGGAATTCTCCGCGCCCGATTCGCGCAGGGACGGCGTGCCGGCGACCGGCTTCTTATCGACCACCAATCCATCCGGAAAGGCAGTGTGGAACTTTCCGGTCAAGCGCAGCGCGAGCGGCAGCGCCTTGCCCGAGGGCTTGAAGCCCTTCATCGCCTCGTCGCCGGAGCGCGTGGCGCTGGCGCTGTCCACCAGCATCGACTCCGGGGAGCTCTTCACCAGCTCGGTGGCGCGCAGGCTCTCCACCGGGCTCACCTCGAACGCCCCGCCGAAGGCGTAAAGCAGCGTCTCGATCGAGCCGGTGACGATGTCGTCGCGGCTGAACGCAGTGCGGTTGAGCGACAGCACGGTGGGGGTGAAGCGCGGGCCGCCGCCGGAGGCGAACACCGCGTCGGCGATCACCTTGCCCGGGTCCATCTTCACGCCCCAGGCCTTAAACAGCTGCGGCAGCGTCGAGCTGGTCGGCTGCGGCGGCATGCCCGGCATTTGCGGGCCCTGGTCGAAATAGGCGTAGGGATCGACGAAGGCGATGAGCTTGCCGCCGCGCAGCACGAACTGGTCGAGCGCGTACTCGGTCTGCGGCGTCGCGTCGCGCGGGTGGATCAGCAGCAGTACGCCGATGTCCTTGTCGATTTCCCTGGCGCTCATCGGCACTTCCTTCACCTCGAACTCGCGCTTCAGCTCGTTGGCGAGTACCCAGGGGTCCGAGCTCTGGCGCGTGTACGGGTTGAATTTCTCGCCCATCACCGGCAGGCCCGACATCAGGCCGATCCTGGGCCGCTCGGCCGCGGCGGTGCGCGCGATGGCGCGCAGCAGGTCGTATTCGAGCAGCCGCTCGCGCTGCGGCGTGACCGCGGCGATCGCCTGCTTGCGGTCGAGCTGGCTGACGGCGATGCCGAGGTAGAAGGTTTCGCCGCTCGGCAGCTGCTGCGCCTCGATGCCATCGAGCTGCGCCGCGTCCTCCTCCTCCGAGTCCGGGCGCGGATTGTATTTCTCGACGCGCAGCTTGCCGCCGGCGGCGCCCTGGAACTCGCGCACCACGTCCTCGACGCGCTGCGCGAAGCCGCGCAGCTGCACCGGCACCGCCTCGCCCTGCGAGACGTAGAGCTTGACGCGCACCGGCGCCGGCAGGCCGCGCAGGATCCTCTTCGTGCCGTCGGACAGCGTGTAGAGGCTGCCCTGCGTCAGGTCGACGCGCAGCGCGGCGCGCGACAGCAGGTAATTCACCGCCACCAGCACCAGCGCCAGCGCGATCAGGCCGACGGCGGAATAGAGCAGGGCTTCGTGCTTTTTCATCGCCTAGCCCGAGCGGTGGCCGCGGATGATCACGCCGGTGGCGAAGAGGGCGAAGCCGATCACCGAGGCGAAATAGGCGAAATCGCGCAGGTCGATGACGCCGCGCTGGAAATTGTCGAAGTGCGTCACCACCGAGAACGCCGCCACCGTGTCCACCAGCGCCGGGCTTGCCCAGCGCACCATCAGGTCGGTCACCGGGTTGAAGCCGGCGAGGATCAGGAACAGGCACAGCAGCACCGAGACGATGAACGCCACCACCTGGTTGCGCGTCATCGCCGAAGTCATGCAGGTGATGGCGAGGTAGGCGCCGGCGAGCAGCAGGCTGCCGAAGTAGCCGGCGAAGATCATGCCGTTGTCGGGCTCGCCCAGCACGTTCACCGTCAGCACCGCCGGGAAGGTGAGCGCCAGCGCCACGGCGAGGAAGATCCACGAGGCGAGGAACTTGGCGACGATCGCCTGCCAGGGCGCCACCGGCAGCGTCAGCAGGAGCTCGAGCGTGCCCGAGCGGCGCTCCTCCGACCACAGGCGCATGCCGGCCGCGGGCACCAGCACCAGGTACAGCCAGGGATGCCAGCCGAAAAACGCCGCCAGGCTCGCTTCGCCGCGCTCGAAGAAGCTGCCGGCGGTAAAGGTGAAGAAGCCGGCAAGCAGCAAGAAGATCACCAGAAACACGTAGGCCACCGGCGACGTGAAGTAGCTCACCAGCTCGCGCTTGGCGATGGCGCGGATCAGCTTCATGTCCTGGCGGTGTCGGGCAGGGTGAGGCGCCGGAACACTTCGTCGAGCGGCCGGCCGAGCTCGTCGGGCGTGCCGTTGGCGACGATGCGGCCGCGGTCGATGATGATGGCGCGCGTGCAGGCCGCGTCCACCTCCTCGAGGATGTGGGTCGAGAAGACGATGGCCTTGGTCTTGCCGAGCTCGCGAATCAGGTTCCTCACCTCGTGCTTCTGGTTGGGATCGAGGCCGTCGGTGGGCTCGTCCATCACCAGCACCTGCGGGTCGTGGATCAGCGCCTGGGCGAGGCAGGTGCGGTGGCGGTAGCCCTTGGAAAGCGTGTCCACCGACTGGTGCAGCACGGCTTCGAGGAAGCACAGGCCGACCACGCGCTCCAGCGCCTGCTTGCGCGCCGCGCCGTACAGCCCGCGCATCTCGGCGACGAAGCCGAGAAAACCCTCCACCGTCATGTCGGGATACGCAGCGGCGTTCTCCGGCAGGTAGCCGATCAGCCGCTTCGCCTCGAGCGGCGATTCGGCCACGTCGTAGCCGCCGACGCTGATGCGGCCCTCGGTCGCCGGCATGAAGCCGGTGATCATGCGCATGGTGGTGGACTTGCCGGCGCCGTTGGGACCGAGGAAGCCGAGCACTTCGCCGCGCTCGACATTGAACGAGATGCCGTCGACGGCGCGCTTCGCGCCAAAGGTCTTGACCAGGCCGTCGATTTTTATCATTGGGGGCGGATTATCGCCGAAATGGAGCGCTAGAATCGCCGCTCCATTGGAGGTTTCGCCATGAGATTCGTTCCCTTCGTGGTCGCGGCGGCGTTGCTCGCCGCCACCCCCGTCCTGCAGGCGCAGAACTATCCCGCGAAGCCGGTGCGCATCATCGTGCCCTTCGCGCCGGGCGGGGGCTCGGACTTCATCGCCCGCTTCACCGCGCAGCGCCTGTCGGGCTCCTTCGGCTCGCAGGTGATCGTCGAGAACCGGCCGGGGGCGGGCGGGATGCTCGGCATCGAACTCGGCGTCAAGGCCGATCCGGACGGCTACACCTTCACCCTCATCGCGTCGAGCTACACGGTCAACCCCGCGCTGTACGCGCTCAAGTACGACCCGGTCAACGACATCACGCCGGTGGTGCAGATCTCGCAGGGCCCGATGCTGGTGGTGGTCAATCCCAAGGTGCCGGCGAAGAACGCCGCCGAGCTGATCAAGCTCGCAAAGGCGAAGCCCGGCGCGCTCAATTTCGCTTCCGCCGGCCAGGGCAGCATCACGCACATGGCTTGCGAGCTGTTCGCGTACATGGCGGGCATCAAGATGAACCACGTGCCGTACAAGGGCACCGGGCCTGCGCTCACCGACACCATCAGCGGCCAGACCGACCTGCTCTGCGCGAGCACCGCCACGGCGCTGGCGCATGTGAAGAGCGGTCGCCTGCGAGCGATCGCCGTGACGACCGCGACCCGCCTGCCGGCGGAACCGGAGGTGCCGACGCTCGCCGAGTCCGGCGTCAAGGGCTACGACGTGCCGATCTGGCACGGACTGATCGCGCCCAAGGGCATGCCGAAAATCGCCGTCGACAAGATGAATTCCGAAGTGAACAAGCTGCTCAAGGCGAAGGACGCGGGCGAGCAGCTGCAGAACGACGGCGTCTCGCCCAAGGGCGGCACGCCCGAGGCGTTCCGCGCCCAGATCCGCAAGGAAATCGAGTTGTGGAAGAAAACCGTCGCCGCGACCGGCGTGAAAGCGGAGTAAGCACGGCGCAGTTGTCGCTTCGCGGAGACGCTCTGCGCGCGGAGTAGGGACCTCACGACGGGCTCGCCGGGCGTGAACTACTTCCGTATTTGCGCAATTGAGCGCATGCTGGCGTTGAATTAGTCACGTTGCCGGCGCGCGGCGATGTGCCGGCGGCGGACAATGCAAGGCATTGTGGCGTGACGCCGGAGGCGATGTGCCGACCGAAGTAATGCGGGCTACCGCGTTTCCGCAGTGGGCCAGGCTCGGCCTGCTGGCCTTCGGTTATTTCGCCGCCGCCAAGGCTTCGCTGCTCTTCGCCATCCCGCCGGGCTACGCCACCGCGGTCTGGCCGTCCTCGGGAATCGCGCTCGCCGCGCTGCTGATCTGGGGCCTGCGCGCCTGGCCCGGCGTGTGGCTCGGCGCGGCGCTCGCCAACTACTCGGTGGACCTGTCGCTGTCCTCGGCGCTGTCGATCGCCAGCGGCAACACGCTCGAGGGCGTGTGCGCCGCCTGGCTCACCATGCACTTCACCGACCGCCACGCCAGCTTCCGCCAGCCCGAGCACGTGTTCCTGTTCGCCGGCATCGCCGCGCTGGCGAGCGCCGTCGCCGCCAGCTTCGGCGCCGGCAGCCTGTACGCGGTCGACGCGATTGGCGCCGAGCAGGTCCTCGGCAACTGGTACACCTGGTGGCAGGGCGACCTGACGGGCATCCTGCTGGTGACGCCGTGCATCCTCGCCTGGTCGCGCGTCGAGCCGCCGGTGGCGAGCCGCGCCGGCGCGCGCGAGCTGGCGCTGTTCGCCGCGCTGCTGGTGGCGACGCTGGTGGCGCTGTTCAGCGGCGGGCCGAGCGACTTCGATACCTCGGCGCTGGCATTCCTCGTCGTCCCCTACTTCGTCTGGGCCGCCTGCCGCTTCAGCGAGCGCGCCGTGACGCTGACGGTGCTCGCCGCCAACGGCTGGGCGATCTGGAGCACGGCGCGCGGCCTGGGGCCGTTCCTGAGCGACAGCCTCAACCAGGACCTGTTGACCCTGCAGGCCTTCACCAGCACCGGCACGCTGGTGGCGCTGGTGCTTTGGGCGCTGCTGCGCCGGCGCACCGACCAGATGCACGACTTGCGGGCGTCGCGCGACGAGCTGGGCAAGCACCTGTGGTCGAAGGCGCGCGGCCTTCACGAGCAGCTCGCCGAAAGCAGGGAAGCGCTGTCGCTGGCGCGCGTCGGTACCTGGCGCTGGGACGGGCGCGCGGAGAACGTCGAGTGGTCCGACGAGCTGGCGTCGATCTGCGGGCTCAAGCCCGGAGGGATGCGGGGCTCGTTCGAGGCCTACTACGACCTGGTGCACCTTGGCGACCTCGACCGGGTGCGCGCCACGCTGAAGGAGGCCTACGTCAACCACCAGTCCTGGGACCGTACCGAGCGCATCGTGCGCCCGGACGGCGAAGTGCGCGTGCTGCGCAGCGTCGGCCGCTCGACGCCGCCGCGCTCGGGCGCAACCGCGCGCATGCACGGCGTGATGATCGACATCACCGAATACAAGGGCGCGGCGGTGAAGCGTGCCGAGCCCACGGGCGAGGCGCTGACCGACCTCGGTCTGGCCGACGCCCTGCGCGCGCGCGCCGCGCAGTTCGAGATCCGCACCGGCGTGAGCGCCGAGGTCTCGAGCAGCGACGCGGCCAACGACATCGACGCGGTGACCGCGCTGTCGCTGTACCGCATCGCCGAGGACGCGCTGGACAACGTCGCGCGCCACGCCAGCGCGCATCGGGTCGACATCGAGCTCGACTACGACAGCGAGCTGGCGACCCTGACGGTGCGCGACGACGGCGGCGGATTCGCGCAGGACTGGCAGGCGAAGGGCGGCGCGGGCATCAAGCGCATGCGCGAGCGCGCCGCCTCGGCCGGCGGCAAGGTCTGGATCGAGTCGAAGCCGGGCAACGGCTCGATCCTGCGCGTCACCGCGCGCGGCTGAATTCCGGGCTCAGGACGCGCGCTTGAGCGCGCGCAGGGCCACGGCGGCGCGGGCGATGGGCCCGTCCCAGTCAGCCGGCCGCTCCTGGCGGTAGAGGCGCAGCGTCGGGTACCACGGCGAGTCCTCGCGCCCGACCATCCAGCGCCATTCGCTCTCGTAGCGGTTGAACATCCACACCGGCAGCCCGAGCGCGCCGGCGAGGTGGACGATCGCCGTGTCCACGGTGATCACCAGGTCGAGATGGCTCATCAATGCCGCGGTGTCGAGCAGGTCGCGGCATTCGCCCATCCAGTCGGCTATGCCTGCTGGTGCCGCGGCAAGCTCTTCGGCGCCGTCGCCCTTCTGCAGGCTGACGAAGCTGCAGCCCGGTACGGCGAGCAGCGGCGCGAATTTTTCGAGGCGAATGCTGCGCACCGCGTCCTTGGGGTTCATCTTCGTTCCCGCCCAGGCCAGGCCGACCCGGAGGCGCGGGAGGGCGGCGATTCTTTCCTTCCAGGGTGAAAGCAGATCCGGTGAAACCCGAAGGTACGGAACCTCCTTCGGAATCGACTCCAGCCGCGTAGCGAAGGCGAGCGGCAGGCTCATGTTCGGGCAGTGCCAGTCGTAGGTGCCGGCGGGCAGCGGCTCCTGCTTGGAGATCACCTTGTCCACGCCGGGGACGGCGCGGAAGATCCGCAGCAGCGCCGGCTCGCCGTAGACCACGACGCGCGAGAAGCCCCGCGCGCGCAGCATCGGCAGGTAGCGCAGCGTCATCAGGCTGTCGCCGAGCCCCTGGTCGCTCCAGACCAGCAGCGTGCCGCTCGCCGCTTGCCCGCGCCATCTTCGCGCGGGATCGAGCTCGCTCACCAGGTTGCGAAGCCCGAAGTGCACCGGCAGCGACACCGAGGCCTCGAAGCGTTTCTCGAGCAGCGGCAGCCCGGCCGCGTAGTCGCCCTGCAGCAGGCGCGAGAAGCCGTAGTTGAGGCTGGCCGACGCCATGTCGGGCCTGATTTCGAGCGCGCGCCGGAATGCCGCCTCCGCGGGCTCGCGCCGGCCGAGCGATTGCAGCGCGTTGCCGAGGTTGTTGTGGGCCTCGGCGAGGTCGGGCTTCGCCGCCACCGCGCGCTCGCAAAGCTCGAGCGCTTCCTGCGGCCGCGCCTGCTCGTTGCCGATGGCGCCGAGGTTGGACAGCGCCGTGGCGTGCGCCGGCGCGAGCGCCAGCGCATCGCGGTAGGCGGCCGCGGCCTCGTCCAGGCGCCCCTGCATCTTGAGCTTGGCGCCGAGGTTGACATGGGCGTCGACATAGCCGGGCGCGAGGCGCGTCGCCTCGCGATAGCAGTCGGTGGCGCGCGCCAGCTCGCCCTGCGCCGCGAGGGCGTTGCCAAGATTGTTGTGCGCCGGCGCGTTGGCCGGATTGCGCGCGAGCGCCGCGGCGATGAGCGAGGCGGCGGCGCGCGCGTCGCCGCGCTGGTAGGCGATGACGCCGGAGAAGTGCAGCGCATCGACGTTGTCCGGGTCGGCGGCCAGCACCGCCCGGTAGACCGCCTCGGCCTCGTCCAGCCGCCCGGCCTGGTGGTGCGCCAGGCCCGCCTCGAGGGACGCCGGTGCGGATTTCCTGATTCCCTTCAGGAACCAGCCGAGCATGGCGCTAGGCGGCGGCGCGGTCGGCGCGACGGCGCTCGTGTTCCTTGAGGAAGCGCTTGCGCAGCCGGATGGACTTCGGCGTGATCTCGGCGAGCTCGTCGTCGCCGATGAACTCGACCGCGTACTCGAGGGTGAGCTGGATCGGCGGCGTGAGGTCGATGGCCTCGTCCTTGCCCGAGGCGCGGATGTTGGTGAGCTGCTTGGTCTTGATCGGGTTGACGACGAGGTCGTTGTCGCGGCTGTGGATGCCGATGATCATGCCTTCGTACACCGGGTCGCCGGGGCTGACGAACATGCGGCCGCGCTCCTGCAGCTTCCACAGCGCGTAGGCGACCGCGGTGCCGTCGTCCTGCGACACCAGCACGCCGTTGCGGTGGCTTTCGAGCTCCTCCCGGGCCGGCGCGTACTCGTCGAACACGTGGCTCATGATGCCGGTGCCGCGCGTCAGCGTCATGAATTCGCCCTGGAAGCCGATCAGGCCGCGCGCGGTGATGCGGTAGTCGAGGCGCACGCGCCCCTTGCCGTCGGGCTGCATGTCGATGAGCTCGCCGCGCCGGCGGCCGAGTTCTTCCATCACCGCGCCCTGGTTGACGTCTTCGACGTCCACGGTGAGGATTTCGAACGGCTCGCATTTCACCTGGTCGATGGTCTTGTAGATCACGCGCGGGCGCGAGACGGCGACTTCATAGCCCTCGCGGCGCATGTTCTCCAGCAGGATGGTCAGGTGCAGCTCGCCGCGGCCGTGCACGATGAAGGTATCCGTATCGTCCGGGTACTCGACGCGCATGGCGACGTTGCTCTTGGTTTCGCGCTCGAGGCGCTCGCGGATCTGGCGGCTGGTGACGTACTTGCCTTCCTTGCCGGCGAGCGGCGAGGCGTTGACGAGGAAATTCATCGTCAGCGTCGGCTCGTCCACCTTGAGCAGCGGCAGGGGATCGGGATGCTCCAGGTCGCAGATGGTGGCGCCGATGCCGACCTCGTCGATGCCGTTGATCAGCACGATGTCGCCGGCCTCGGCTTCCTCGACGGTTTTCCGTTCCAGCCCTTCGAACATCAATACCTGGTTGATCTTTGCCTTTACGGGAGCGGAATTGCCATGCAGAACCAGCACTTCCTGGGCCGCGCGCACGCGGCCGCGGCGCACCCGCCCGATGCCGATCTTGCCGACGTAGCTCGAGTAGTCGAGCGAGCAGATCTGCAGCTGCAGCGGCTCGTCGGGGTTCTCGTCGCGCACCGGAACGTATTCGAGGATGGTTTCGAACAGCGCGCTCATGTCCTTCGCTTCTTCATGCAAATTCTTTTTTGCATAACCCAGAAGGGCCGAAGCGTAAATGATCGGGAAATCGAGCTGCTCCTCGGTGGCGCCGAGCTTGTCGAACAGATCGAAGGTATGGTTCACCACCCAGTCGGGGCGCGCGCCGGGGCGGTCGACCTTGTTCACCACCACGATCGGCTTCAAGCCGAGCGCGAGCGCCTTGCGCGTGACGAAGCGCGTCTGCGGCATCGGGCCCTCGACCGCGTCGACCAGCAGCAGCACGCCGTCCACCATCGACAGCACGCGCTCGACTTCGCCGCCGAAGTCGGCGTGCCCCGGCGTGTCGACGATGTTGATGTGCGTGCCGTGGTAGCGCACCGCGCAGTTCTTGGCGAGGATGGTGATGCCGCGCTCGCGCTCCAGGTCGTTGGAGTCCATCACCCGCTCCTGCACGTGCTCGTGCGCGGCGAAGGTGCCCGACTGCTGCAGCAGCTTGTCGACCAGCGTGGTCTTGCCGTGGTCGACGTGGGCGATGATGGCGATGTTGCGGCGTGCGGCGGGCATGCGGACTGCTTCCGGGTGCAAAAGGGGCTGCATTGTACGTGACTACGCGCCTATGGGCTGCGGCAGCCCTCGAATAAATCGCGCGCGGGCCGGTAGCGCGGCGTTTTCACGCCGAGCAGGCCCAGCACCGAGTGGTAGAGATTGTCATGGCTCGCCGCCGAGGCGGCGCGGCGCTTCAGGCAGGCGAGATCGACGCCGAGGTGCTTCGCCGCGGCGGGCGCGAACCACCAGAGCATCGGCACCTCGAGCTGCTCGCGCGGCGCGAGCGCATAGGGCAGGCCGTGCAGGTACAGGCCGTGCTCGCCGAGCGATTCGCCGTGGTCGGAGACGTAGACCAGCGCCGTGTCGAAGCGCTCGCCCAGGCCGTCGAGATAGCGGATGGTGCGGGCGAGGAAGCGGTCGGTGGCGAGGATCGCATTGTCATAGGCGTTGACGATCTCCTCGCGGCTGCAGTCGCGCAGCTCGAGGCGCTCGCAGGCCGGCGTGAAGCGCCTGAGCTCGGGCGGGTAGCGGCGGAAGTAGGCCGGGCCGTGGTTGCCCATCATGTGCAGCAGCACCACCGTGTCGCCGGCGGCCGCCAGCGCCACGCGCTTGAGCTCCTCCAGCAGCACCTCGTCGTGGCAATAGCCGCCGGCGCAGGCGCCGGGAACCGTGGCCGCGCGCAAATCGCGGAACTCCACGCCCTCGCAGGCGCCCTTGCAGCCGCTCTGGTTGTCGAGCCACAGCGTGCGCAGCCCGGCGCGCGCCAGCAGCTGCGGCAGCGACTCGTGCCGCCGGATGCGGTTCTCGTCGTACTCGGCACGCCCGAAGGGCGAGAGCATGCAGGGCAGCGACACCTCGGTCGAGGTGCCGCAGGCGCGCGTGTTCGGGAAGTAGGCCAGGTCGAGCTGCGCCAGCTCGGGGTTGGTCGCGCGCGCGTAGCCGTTGAGCGAGAAGTTCGCCGCGCGCGCGGTCTCGCCGATGACCAGGACGACCAGGACCGGCCGGCGCCCGGCGGCGACCGCGCGCGACACCGGCTCGAGCGGCTCGCGTGGCCCCGCGGCGTCGCGCAGGTCGGCGCCCAGCACCACGCCGAGCGACCAGGCGAAGTTGGCGGGCGCGATGGTGAAGCGCAGCTTGCGGTCGTTGCGCATCTGCGAAGCGAAGTCCTGGAAATTGGCGAGCAGCGCCGCCACGCCGGCGGCGAGCGCGAGGACCAGCGCCAGCACGCGCAGCACGAGCGCGCGCCCGAGCGGCCGCGGCCGCAGGCGCGGTAGCCAGAATGCGGCGGCGACCAGCGCGCCGGCAACAAGCCAGCCCGCGAGATCGGGCGTGAGCAGGTCGCGCGCCTCGCGGTAGTCGGTGCGCAGCACGTTGCGCACCATCGAGGCGTCGAACACCACGCCGTAGCGCTGCATGTAATAGCCGAGCGCGGCACTGGCGATGAACGCGAGGGCGAGCAGCGGCCGCAGCGTGTGCCGCGTGGCGACGAGGCCCAGCACGAAGAAGTGCGCCGCCGCGAGCAGCACGAACGTGGTGGCGACGTAACGCAGGGTGGCGGCATCGCCGAGCTCGCGGCCGGCGAGCGCGGCGCGCCAGAAGGCGAGGTTGGCGACGCTCGCCAGGACGAGCGAACCCGCGAGGAGCATGGTCTCGGCGGCGAGCTCGGGACGACGCAGGTGCGCGGCGAAACGCATGGCGGCGAGTATATAGAGCCGAACATTTCCAGGAGATACAATTCCCGCCATGGACAAGACGCTGCTGGCAAAAACCGCGGCCGCCATGGTCGCGAAAGGCAAGGGACTGCTGGCCGCCGACGAATCGAGCGGCACCTGCGAGACGCGCTTCAAGACGGTGGGCGTGGCGTGCACCGAGGAGAGCCGGCGCGAATACCGCGGCCTGCTGATCACCGCGCCCGGGGCCGAGCACTACGTCTCCGGCGTGATCCTGTACGACGAAACCCTGCGCCAGAAGACCGACGCCGGGGTGCCGTTCGCCGAATTCATGGCGCGCAAGGGCATCCTGCCGGGCATCAAGGTCGACACCGGCGCGAAAAGCCTCGCGCTCTGCCCGGGCGAGAAGGTGACCGAGGGCCTCGACGGCCTGCGCGAGCGCCTGGCGGCCTACTTCAAGCTCGGCGCGCGCTTCGCCAAGTGGCGCGCGGTGATCACCATCGGCGAAGCCATCCCGTCCCACGCCTGCCTCTACGCCAACGCCCATGCGCTGGCGCGCTACGCCGCGCTGTGCCAGGAGGCCTCGATCGTGCCGATCATCGAGCCCGAGGTGCTGCTCGACGGCGAGCACAGTATCGAGCGCTGCGAGGAAGTTTCCGAGGCGACGCTGCGGGCGGCTTATGCCGCGATTGCGGCGCACAACGTGTCGGTGGAGCACCTCATCCTCAAAGCCAGCATGGTCGTCTCCGGCAAGGCCAACGCGCGCCAGGCGCCGGCGGACGAGGTGGCCGAGCGCACCGTGCGCGTGCTCAAGCGCACCGTGCCGGCGGCGCAGCCCGGGGTCGTGTTCCTCTCGGGCGGGCAGTCGGACGTCTCCGCCACCGCGCACCTCAACGCCATGGCCGCGATGCGCGGCCTGCCCTGGCCGCTGACCTTCTCCTTTTCCCGCGCGCTGCAGAATCCGGCGCTGCAGGCCTGGCGCGGCCAGCCCGCCAACGTCGCCCCCGCGCAGCGCGCCTTCCTGCACCGCGCGCGCATGAACGGCCTCGCCGCGCAGGGCAAGTGGAAGCCGGAGCTCGAGAAGCAAGCGGCTTGAACCAGAAATATTCCTCCGTGGCCGTCTTCGAAAGCTCCATCAAGAGTCTTCCCCGGCTGGGGAAAGGCAAGGTGCGCGATATCTATGCCGTGGGGGCCGACAAGATGCTGATCGTCACCAGCGATCGCCTCTCGGCATTCGATGTCGTGCTCTCGGACCCGATCCCCGACAAGGGCCGGGTGCTGAACGAGATGGCCAATTTCTGGTTCGACAAGCTCGGCCACATCGTTCCCAACCAGCTCACCGGCATCGATCCCGCTTCTGTCGTTTCAAAAGAAGAAATTTCCCAGGTTGCGGGGCGCGCCATCGTCGTCAAGAAGCTGAAACCCCTGCCGATCGAGGCGGTGGTGCGCGGTTACCTCATCGGCTCGGGCTGGAAGGACTACCAGAAGACCGGCGCTGTTTGCGGCATCACGCTGCCCAAGGGGCTGCAGCAGGCAGCCAAGCTGCCCGAGCCGATCTTCACCCCGGCCACCAAGGCCGAGACCGGGCACGACGAGAACATCGCCTTCGACGAGGTGGTGAAGCTCATCGGCCGCCCGCTGGCCGGGAAGGTGCGCGAAGTCAGCATCCGCCTCTACAAGGAGGCGAGCGACTATGCGGCGACCAGGGGAATCATCATTGCGGATACCAAGTTTGAATTTGGCCTGAATGAAAAAAATGCACTGGTCTTGATCGACGAGGTCCTGACCGCGGATTCCTCGCGCTTCTGGCCGGCCGATTCTTATCGCGTCGGCACCAGCCCGCCATCCTTCGACAAGCAATACGTGCGCGACTACCTCGAGACGCTCGACTGGAACAAGGCGCCGCCCGCGCCGCGGCTGCCGGCCGAGGTCATCGCCAAGACCTCGCAGAAGTACCGCGAGGCGCTCGAGCGCCTTACAGGGAGAAAGCTAGCGTGATCGCGCCTTTGATCGGAATTGTGATGGGGTCGACTTCCGACTGGGAGACGATGAAGGCCGCGGCGAAGATGCTCAAGGACTTCGGCGTGCCCTTCGAGGCGAAGGCCATGTCGGCGCACCGCACGCCGCGACAGGTCGTCAAGTGGGTCGAGGGCGCGCCCAAGCGCGGGGTGAAATGCATCATCGCGGCGGCCGGCGGCGCCGCGCACCTGGCGGGCGTGGTGGCGGCGCACACGACACTTCCGGTGCTCGGCGTGCCGATGCCGTCGCAGCATCTCAAGGGCCTCGACTCGCTGCTGTCCACCGTGCAGATGCCCAAGGGCGTGCCGGTGGCGACCTTTGCCATCGGCGAGGCGGGCGCGGCCAACGCCGCGCTGTTTGCCGTTGCGCTGTTGGCCGTGACTGATAAAAAAATGTTGAAAAAGCTCGAGGCATTCCGGCGCAAGCAGACCCAAGCGGTGTTGAAGGCCGCGCCGCTCAAGCTGTGAACCCGGAGGTGCGCCGCGCCGCGGAGATCCTCCGCGCCGGCGGCCTCGTCGCCTTTCCCACCGAAACCGTCTACGGCCTGGGCGCCGATGCGTCCAATGCCCAGGCGGTCGCGCGCCTCTATGCCGTCAAGCGCCGCCCCGCCGCGCACCCCGTCATCGTGCACTTTGCCGCGCCAGAGAACGCCTTTGCTTTCGCGCGCGAGGTTCCTGAAGCGGCACGGATCCTGTCAAAAGAATTCTGGCCGGGCCCCTTGACGCTGATCCTGAAACGCTCCGGCAAGGCGGCTGACTTCGTCACCGGAAGCCAGGACAGCGTCGGGCTGCGCGTGCCGTCGCATCCGGTGGCGCAGGCGTTGCTGCGCGAATTCGGCGGCGGCATCGCCGCGCCCTCGGCGAATCGCTTCGGGCTGCTCTCCCCGACCACGGCGGCGCACGTGCGCGCCGACCTCGGCGCCGACGTCGACCTGGTGCTCGACGGCGGCGCGAGCGAAGTCGGCATCGAATCGACCATCGTCGACCTGTCGGGCGACGCGGCAGTCCTTTTGCGGCCGGGCGGGATTTCGAAATCCTCCCTGGAGAAGATCATTCCAGTACAGGAGAAAAGCACGGCCTCGCCGCGCCATTCCGGCGGCCTGGAGCAGCATTACGCGCCGCGCACGCGCCTGCGCGTGGTACCGACCCACGGCTTGGATCAGGAAATTTCCCGATTGAAGGACCGGGTGGCTGTGCTGGCGTTCTCGCGCCCGGACGAGCGCGTGGATTTCTGGCTGCGCATGCCGCGCGAGCCGCAGCCCTATGCGCACAGGCTCTACGCGGCGCTGCGCGAGCTCGACGGCGCGGGCTGCGCGCTGATTCTCGTCGAGGCGCCGCCGGCGACGCCGGAATGGGCGGCGGTCAACGACCGCCTGAACCGCGCGGGCGCAAAAGCGTAGACTACGCGGCATGAAAGCCATTTTGCTCGCCGCTGTTGCCGTGGTGCTCGCGGGTTGCTCGACCCGTACGCCAGTCGGCGACGCGCTGCTGGTCGGCGTGATCGCCTATTCCGCCGTCGAGTATTCGCGCGATCCGCACCCGTTCCCGAGCTTTTCGGACCTCTACGACTTCGGCAGTCCGCGGCCGCCGGCGCCACTCGATCCGAAGCGCAAGGTGATCGAGCAGGACTGCAGCAAGCCGCTGGAAGATCCCACCGCAAACCTGAAGTGCCGCTAGGCTTTTAGCGGTCCGGGTTTGCCGTCCTCGACGACAAAGCTTCCGAGCGTGCTGCACGTTGCGCCCCGCGTCTTCACCGACGCCATCGCGCGCATGTCCGCGCGCCACAGCTTGCCGGTCAGGTCCACCCGCGTATAGCCGCGGTAGCGGCCATCGGCAAACTTGAGGTGCGGGTTGTCGGGCAGCAGCGCGGCCAGCCGCTCCTGCGGCCAGGCCTGCGAGGTAATCGACGTGCCGACGAATTCGCTCGCCATCGCCGGCGCGCGCGCATCGTCGTAGTTCAGCTTGAGGTCGGCGACATTGAACGAATGCACGTCGCCGCCGATGACGACCGGATTCGAAATCCGGTTCTTTTGCAACGACCCCAGCAGGCGCTCGCGCGCCGCGGGATAGCCGTCCCAGCCGTCGGTCCACGCGGCGCGGCCGGGCCCCGGCTTCTGGTCGAGCCGCGCCATCAGCGTGCTCTGCGCCAGGACATTCCACGCGGCGCCCGAGCGTCCGAGCGCGCCGTCGAGCCAGCGCTCCTGGCGCCGCCCGAGCATCGTGCGCCCCGGCGCGCCGAGGCGCGGGCAGGCCTCGACGTCCACGGTATTGGAGCCGCCATGTCGGCCGGGACGCGGGCAGGCCTGCCAGGAGCGGTACTGGCGGCAGTCGAGCAGGTAAAAGCGCGCGAGCGAGCCCCAGCCCAGCTGCGTATGCAGGCGCATGCGCGGGCCGTCGGGCCGCATGCGTAGCGGCAGCGGCATGTGCTCGTAGTAGGCGCGGTAGGCCGCGGCGCGCCGCTCGAGAAATGGCGTGCGCGCCATGCCGTCCTCCGGCCGGTCGTCGGCGTAGTCGTTGTCCACCTCGTGGTCGTCCCAGGTGACGATCCAGGGACAGGCGGCGTGCGCCGCCTGGAGGTCGGGGTCGCTCTTGTAGAGCGCGTAGCGGGCGCGATACTCCTCGAGCGTGTAGGGCTCGGGTGCGCCGTGGCTGCGCACCAGCTCCTTGCCCCAGTTGGACTCGTAGATGTAGTCGCCGAGAAAGGCGACGAGGTCGGGCTGGTCGGCGACGATGTGGCGGTAGGCGCCGAAATAGCCTTGCTCGTATTGCTGGCACGAGGCGAACGCAAAGCGCAGTCGCGCCACGCGCGCCTGCGCCGCGGGCGCGGTGCGGGTTCGACCGATGGCGCTGTGCGCATCGCCCGCGGAGAAGCGATACCAGTACCAGCGATCGGGTTGCAGCCCTTGCGCCTCGACGTGCACCGAATGCGCCCAGGCCGCGTCGGCCGATGCCGTGCCGGAGAGGACGATCGCCCTCATCGCCTCGTCGGAGGCAATCTCCCAGCGTACGACGCGAGAGAGGGGATCCGAAATGCCGGTGAGCCGCGTCCAGAGCACGATGCTTTCGGCGGTCGGATAGCCCGACGCGACACCCAGGCCGAACGCGTCCGTCCGGGCCAGCGCCCGCGACGAAACCGCGAGTGCGCCGACGCCCTGCAGGAACCGGCGGCGGGTAAACATGCGAATAGAATAACGCCCCATGATTCATTTCGTTGTCCACGAGGAAGGCGACGGCGTCGGCGTCGTCGTGGTCGAAGGCATCAAGGCCGGCCAGCCGCTGCAAGGCTGGATCATGGAAGACGACAAGGATCTCGCCGTCACCGCGAAAAGCGACATCCCGATCGGGCACAAGCTGGCGCTGCGCGACTACCAGGTGGGCGACACGGTGATCAAGTACGGCGTCGACATCGGCAAGGTGGTCAAGCCGATCGCCAAGGGCGAGCACCTGCACGTGCACAACGTGAAGACGAAAAGATGGTGAATCTTTCCAGCAGCAGCTTCTGGGGCTACAAGCGGGGCAACGGCCGCGTCGGCGTGCGCAACCACGTCGTGATCCTGCCGGTGGACGACCTGTCCAACGCCGCCGCGCAGGCGGTGGAGAACAACGTCAAGGGCGTCATGGCGCTGCCGCATCCCTACGGCCGCCTCCAATTCGGCGCCGATCTCGAGTTGCACTTCCGCACCCTGATCGGCACCGGCGCCAATCCGAACGTCGCCGCGGTGGTGGTGATCTGCATCGAGGAGGAATGGGCAAAGAAGGTCGCGGATGGCATCCGTGCGACTGGCAAGCCGGTGGCGCACTTCGGCATCGAGCAGCACGGCGATCACGACACCATCATGCGGGCGTCGAAGGCTGCGCGCGAATTCATGCAGGCCGCGAGCGAACTGCGCCGCGAGGAGCGCCCGCTGAAGGACCTGTGGGTCTCGACCAAGTGCGGCGAGTCCGACACCACCTCGGGCTGCGGCGCCAATCCGACCGTCGGCAACGCCTTCGACAAGCTCTACCCGCACGGCGTAACCCTGGTGTTCGGCGAAACGACGGAGCTGACCGGCGGCGAGCACCTGGTCGCGGCGCGCTGCCGCAACGACGAAGTCCGCAAGAAGTTCCAGTTCGTCTTCGATCGCTATCAGGAGGTCATCAACCGCCACAAGACCACGGACCTGATGGATTCGCAGCCCACCAAGGGCAATATCGCCGGCGGCCTCACCACCATCGAGGAAAAAGCGCTCGGCAACATCCAGAAGATCGGCCGCAAGTGCCTGGTGGACGGCGTGATCGACAAGGCCGAGGCGCCGAGCGGCCCGGGGCTGTGGTTCATGGATTCGTCGTCGGCGGCCGCCGAAATGGTGACGCTGTGCGCCGCGGCCGGCTTTGCGGTGCATTTCTTCCCCACCGGCCAGGGCAACGTCATCGGCAACCCGATCCTGCCCGTCATCAAGCTGTGTGCGAATCCGCGGACCGTGCGCACGATGGCGGAACACATCGACGTCGACGTCTCGGGGCTGCTGCGCAAGGAGATGTCGCCGGACCAGGCGGGCGACAAGCTGCTCGAGTGCATGTTCCGCACCGCCAACGGCCGCCTGACGGCCGCCGAGGCGCTGGGTCATCGGGAATTTGTGCTGACGCGCCTGTACGAGTCCGCATGAAAAGGTTCTTTTTCGCCCTTGCATTGATATTTTCTTCAGTCGCTGCAAATGCGGCTGACGTCGCCGGCGTCAAGATCGACGACAAGATCCGCGTCGGCAACGCGGAGCTCGCGCTGAGCGGCGCGGGGCTGCGCAAGCGCATCGTGTTCCAGGTGTATGTCATCGGCCTCTACGTCGCCGATCCGAAGGCCGACCGCATCGCGCAGCCCGGCCCGAAGCGCGTCGCGATCCACATGCTGCGCGACGTCGACGCCGACGATTTCATCGAGGCGCTGGCCAAGGGCATCCGCGACAATCATCCGGAGGCGGACGCCAAGGCGCTCGAGCCGCGCGTCAAGGAGTTGGGCGCCGTGATCATCGCCATCAAGGAAGCGAAGAAAGGCATGGCGATCGATCTCGACTGGACCGGCAGCGGGACGCAGGTGGTGATCGATGGCAAGCCGACGGGTGCGCCGATCGCCGGCGAGGACTTCTATCGGGCGCTGCTGCGGATCTGGCTCGGCGAGCGGCCGGTGCAGGACGACCTGAAGAAGGCCTTGCTCGGCGGCTGATGACGTTAGAATTCGGTAAAACCGGGAGGAGGACAGGATGAAATTCATTGTCAGGATCATTGCGCTTTGCGTCGTTGCGCTGGGCGCGAACGCGCAGAACATTTCCATCGCCACTGGCGGCACCGGCGGCGTCTATTACCCGCTGGGCGGCGGCATGGCGGCGGTGCTGTCGAAGTACGTCTCGGGCATGCAGGCCACCGCGGAGGTCACCGGCGGCTCGGTGGCGAACCTGCAGCTGATCGGCACCGGCAAGCCCTATCTCGCCATGACCATGGCGGACGCCGGGCTCGACGCGCTCAAGGGCCAGGACAAGTTCACCGGCAAGCCGGTGCCGGTGCGCACGCTGATGGTGATGTATCCCAATCGCATGCACGTGGTGACCATCGAAGGCACCGGCATCACCAAGATGTCGGAGCTCAAGGGCAAGCGCGTCTCGACCGGCTCGGGCGGCAGCGCGACCGAGGTGATGGCATTCCGCGTCATCGAGGCGGCGGGCCTGGACAAGGACAAGGACATGAAGCGCGAGCGCCTCGGCGTCGCCGAGTCGGTGAACGCGCTGAAGGACCGCAAGATCGACGCCTTCTTCTGGGTCGGCGGCCTGCCGACCGCGGCGGTCACCGACCTCGCCAACAGCATCGGCGTCACGATCAGGATGATCGACCACGCCAACCTGGTGGCGGCGATGAACAAGAAGTACGGCAACCTCTACGTGCAGGACCGCATCCCGAAGGAAACCTACAAGGGAATGAAGACCGACAACGCGCAGGCGACGGTGATGAACCTGCTGGTGGCGCACGAGTCGATGGACGACAAAACGGCCTACAACATCATCAAGGCGGTATTCGACCACCGCGACGAACTGATCCGCGTGCACAAGGAAGCGGAGAACTTCAAGCTCGAGAACCAGAAGGGTGCAGCTTCGCCGCTGCCCTGGCATCCGGGCGCGGTGAAGTATTACGCGGAGAAGGGCGTCAAGATCAACTGACGTCCGCGGCACCGGGGCCCCGTCCAGTTCGCTGGCGGGGCCTTTCGTTTAGAGGGGATCGATGAGCGAAGACGTCACGCTCCTGCACCAGCCGGCAGCCGAAATCAGCGCGGAAGCGCTGCAGCGCGCCGAGGAGATGATCGAGCGGGAAGAGGGCGTCCAGAACCGGCTCAAGGGCTTTCTCGCGGGTTTTGTCGTCGTCGTGGCTGTCGTCATGTCTCTGTTCCACCTCTATACCGCCTATGCCATCGTGCGGCCCGAGCATTTGCGCGCGATCCACGTCGCCTTTGTGCTGTTCCTGGTTTTTCTAATCTTCCCGGTCGCCAGGCGCTTCCGGCATCGCGTCATGTGGTGGGATTGGCTGCTGGCGGCGGCGGGTGTCGCCACCACCGTCTACCTGATCGCCGGCGGCGACGAATTTTTCGACCGCTCGATCCTGCCGACCCACTGGGACATCGCGTTCGGCGTCGTGCTGGTGCTGCTGATCCTGGAGGCGATGCGGCGCACCACCGGCTGGATCCTGCCGATCATCACCGTGGGCTTCCTGCTGTATGCGTTCTTCGGCGAGATCCTGCCGGCGCCGTGGACGCACAAGGACTACGAGATTCCGCGCCTGATCGGCCACATGTACATGACGCTGGAGGGCATCTTTGGCACCGCGATCAACGTCTCCTCGACGCTGATCATCCTGTTCACGATCTACGGCGCCTTCCTGCAGTTCTCCGGCGCCGGCAAGTTCTACATCGACTTTTCGTTCGCAGCGATGGGCGGCAAGCCGACCAGCGCCGGGCGCACCGTGACGCTGGCGTCATTCCTCCTCGGCGGTCCCTCGGGATCCGGCGTCGCGACGACCGTGACGCTGGGCGCGGTGGCGGCGCCGATGCTGGCCAAGGTCGGCTACAGCAAGGACGAGGCGGGCGGGCTGCTGGCGGCAGGCGGCCTCGGCGCGATCATCTCGCCGCCGGTGCTCGGCGCCGCCGCGTTCATCATCGCGGAATTCCTCAAGATCTCCTATCTGGACGTGGTTCTGATGGCGACCATCCCGACCTGCCTGTATTACCTGGCGCTTTTCGTCATGGTGGAGATCGACGTGCGCAAGTTCGGCATGAAGGGCGCGGTGATCGAGAGCATCGAATCGGCCTGGAGCCTGACGAAGAAGTACTGGTTCCATTTCCTGTCGCTGGTCTCGATCGTCGCCTTCATGCTGTTGGGCTTCTCGCCCGAGCTGTCGGTGTTCTGGGCTACGGTGGTGGCGCTGGTCACCAGCTTCCTGCACCGGGATACCGCGCTCCTTTCCTATGATTTGATCCGGGGGAAAACCTCCCTCTGGCGCGGCATCGCGGATTCGGGGCTGGTCAAGGCGCTGGACGGCGGCTCGCGCGCGGTGCTGAACGTCGCGGCGACCTGCGCCGGCGCCGGGCTGATCGTCGGCGTGGTGACGCTGACCGGGCTGGGGCTCAAGTTCAGCTCGATCGTGCTGGCCTACGCCGGCAATTCGCTGCTGCTCACCGCCATTTATACCTCGCTCATCGTCTGGATCGTCGGGCTGGCGGTGCCGGTGACGGCGAGCTACATCATCTGCGCGGTGATCGCGGCGCCGGCGCTGATCGCGCTCAAGGTGCCGGAATTCGCCGCCCACATGTTCATCTTCTATTACGCGGTGCTGTCGGAGGTCTCGCCGCCGACGGCGCTGTCGCCGTTTGCCGCCGCCGCCATCACCGGCGGCGACCCGTACAAGACCACGCTGCAGTGCTGGAAGTACACCGCCCCCGCGTTCCTCGTGCCGTTCATGTTCGTGCTCGACCCGAGCGGCACCGGGCTGCTGCTCACCGGCTCGTTCAAGACGCTCGGCGATGCTGACTGGGGGTCGATCGCGCTGGTGACGCTCACCGCTGCGGTCGGTATCGCCGCGCTCGCCGGCGGCCTGCAGGGCTGGCTGCTGCGGCGCACGACGTTCATCGAGCGCTGGATGCTGATCGTCGCCGGTTTCCTGCTGGTCTACCCGAAGGCGCTGTTCGACTTGATCGGCTTCGGCCTGGTGGCCGCGGTCGTGCTGCTGCAGGTCTATTTCAAGCCACGTGCCGTTTCCTGAGGAAATCCATGCCGCGCTGATCGCGGCGCGCGTGCGCGTGGTCGGCTACGTGCCGGATGCCGGCCACAAGCGCCTGCTCGAGCTCTGCCACGCCGATCGGCGCCTGCGCGCCGTGCCGCTCACCACCGAGGAGGACGGCATCGGACTCGCCGCCGGTGCCTGGCTCGGCGGACAGAGGAGCGTGCTCCTGATGCAGTCGAGCGGCGTCGGCAACATCATCAACGTGCTCGGCATGGCCAAGGTGTGCCGTTTCCCGCTCCTGATCGTCATCACCATGCGCGGCGAGGCGGGCGAGTTCAACTCCTGGCAGGTGCCGATGGGCCAGGGCACGCAGGCTACGCTCGAGGCCATGGGCGTCACCGTGGAGCGGGCCGATGCAGCGGAGGAGATAGCAGAACGAGTGCGGAATGGATTGAAAAAAGCATTCCAGGAAAATTCCTCCCAGGCTGTCCTGATCGCCCAGCGTGTCATTGGCATCAAGAGCTTCCAGGAGCAGAGGAACCAGTGAAGGCGACCCTGCATCGCCGGGAAGTGGTGGTTTCGTTACTAAAAGACAGAAGAAACCTGCTGGTCGTTGCCGGCCTGGGCTCGACCGCCTGGGACATCACCGCGGCGGGCGATTCGGATCTCAGCTTCCCGACCTGGGGCGCGATGGGACAGGCGGCGATGATCGGCCTCGGCCTGGCGCTCGCGCAGCCGCGCCGCCGCGTGCTGGTGGTGACCGGCGACGGCGAGATGCTGATGGGCCTGGGCGCGCTCGCCACCATCGGCGTGCAGAAGCCCGCCAACCTTTCCGTCGTGGTGATCGACAACGAGCGCTACGGTGAAACCGGCATGCAGGCGACGCACACGGCGCACGGCGTGGACCTCGCCGCGGTGGCGAAAGCCTGTCGTTTTAAAAAATCAATTACTGTGAAATCGATGCGAGAAGTTCAAAACCTTCGGGCCGCGATTCATCGGGGTGCCGGCCCGATCTTTGCCGACATCAAGGTGAGGGACGAAAAGCTGCCGCTGGTGCTGCCGCCGCACGACGGCGTGCTCCTCAAGGACCGCTTTCGCCGGGCACTGCTCGGCAAATCAGCCGACGTGCTGGCGGAAAAAAGCTAGCGTCCGCTCGCGCGCCTGCTTCGCGGCGGGCGCATCGTAGGAGCCGCGCTGGTCGCAGTTGAAGCCATGGTCGGCGGCGTAGATGAAGATCTGGTGCTTCTTATGCTGCTGCGCGAGCTTTTTCACGCCGTCCACCGGAATGTGCGCGTCACGCTCGCCGAAGTGGCCCATCAGCGGCACCTTGGGCTCGAGATTGGCATTGGCGAGGATGCCGCCGCCGTAGTACGGCACCGCGGCCGACAGGCCGGAGAGCTTGGCGGCCGCGAGCCACGCGATGGTGCCGCCCCAGCAGTAGCCGACGATGCCGACCTTGCCGGAGCCGCCGAGCGACAAATGCGCGGCCTTGATCGCCGCCTCGGTGTCCCGCAGCGCGGCGTCATCGGGCACCTTGGCGCGGACCTCGCGTCCCGCCGCCATGTCCTCGGGCTTGTAGCCGACGTCGAAGCCGCGTTGCGCGCGGTCGAACATCGCCGGCGCGATCGCGAGGTAGCCGTCGGCGGCAAAGCCGTCGGTCACCGCCTTGACGTGGCTGTTGACGCCGAAGATTTCCTGGATCACGACGATGCCGCCGCGCGGCTTGCCCGCCGGGTCGGCGCGCCAGGCGGCGAGCTTGTGGCCGTCGGATGCGGTGAGTTCGATCATCTTGCCCATGGTTAGAATCCTCGCTGTGAAGAAGAAGGCTCCCGCGCTCCTGGAACTCGCGCGCACCGCACTGGAAAAGGCTGGCGCCAATTCTAAGATGGCCGAGGCGGCCGCCCGCCACCTGGTTCGCGCCGAAGAGCAGGGGCTGCCGACCCACGGCATGTCGCGCGTGCCGTTCTATTGCGGCATGCTGCGCCGCGGCCGCGCCGAGGGTGCGGCGCAGCCGGTGATGCGGTCCGAGCGCGGCGGCGCCTGCCTGATCGACAACCGCGACGGCCTGCCCTATGTCTCGGTGGAATGGGCGGTGCAGGAAGCCATCCAGCGCGCGCGACGCAATGGCATCGCTTTTGCCGGCATCACCAACAGCGCGCACGTCGGCGTGCTCGGCATCCACCTGCTGCCGGTGGCGGCAGCGGGCATGGTGGGCTTCGCCTTCACCAACTCGCCGGCGGCGATCCCGCCCTGGGGCGGGAAGAAGGCGCTGTTCGGCACTGATCCGGTTGCGGGGGTGTTCCCGAGGACAGCGGGCGATCCGATCGTGGTGGACCTCGCGCTCACCACCGTGGTGCGCGGAAAGATCATGATGGCGATGCGCAAGGGCGAGAAGATTCCCGAGGGCTGGGCGCTCGACCGCCACGGCAAGCCGACTACCGATCCCAAGGAGGCGATCGAGCACGGCAGCCTGTTCCCGGTGGGCGGCGCCAAGGGCGCGATGCTGGCGCTGATGTTCGAGCTGATTTGCGCCGCGCTGACCGGCTCCGCCATCGGTCCGGAGGCCGACTCGTTCTTCTCCGAGGAGGGCAACAAGCCGCGCATCGGCCAGGCCTTCATCGTCATCGACCCCGCGGCGCTCGCCGGCATGGACCGGTTTTACGAGCGGGTGGAGGCGGTGGTGACAGCGATGCTCATGGATGAGGGCGTGCGGCTGCCGGGATCAAGAAGGTTCCAGTCGGAAAAGAAATCCAGGGACGGCATCGAAGTGCCGGACGAGCTGCTGGCGCAGATCGAGAAGCTGTGTACGACGTAACCATCGACTTTCCGAAGATGAAGGTGGCGGTCGCGACGCGCGACGGGCGCGTGGTCGGCATTCGCTACCTGCCGCTCGACAGCGCCGCGATCCCGGCGAAAAACGCCCTCGCGGAGAAGGCGGCGCGGCAGCTCGAGCGCTACCGCGAGGACCCCGATGCGAAATTCGACCTGCCGCTGCTGATCGAAGGCTCCGAGTTCCAGAAGAGCGTCTGGCGGGCGATGTGCGCCATCCCGCGCGGCCGCACGCGCACTTACGGCGAGCTGGCCAGCGAACTCGGCGACGGCGGCTTCGAAACGGCGCGCGCGGTCGGCCAGGCCTGCGGCGACAATCGCCTGCCGATCGTGATTCCCTGCCATCGCGTCGTCGCCGCCGACGGCATCGGCGGCTTCTCGCACAGCACCGAGGGTTACCTGATCGAGGTCAAGCGTTGGCTGCTCGCGCACGAAATCCGTCCGGAAGAGTTCGCGCTGCGCCCCTGAGCGGCGCCAACGCCGCGCTGCTCGACGCGTTCACCGACGCGCTGTGGCTCGAGGACGGCCTGTCGAAGAACACCATCTCGTCCTATCGCGCGGACCTTTCGCAATGGGCTGCCTTCCTGAAAAGGGACCTGCAGTCTGCGGAGGAAAAGGACCTGTTCGCCTTCCTCGCCTCGCGCAAGGGCAAGGCCTCGAGCGCGGCGCGGTGCGTCTCGACGCTCAAGCGCTTCTACCAGTACTGCGTGCGCGAACGCCGCGTGGCGGCCGATCCCAGCCTCAGGCTCGACCCGCCCAAGCGCGTGCCGCGCTTTCCGCTGACGCTGTCGGAGGCCGACGTCGAGGCGCTGCTCGCCGCGCCCGACACCGGCACGCCGCGCGGGCTGCGCGACCGCGCCATGCTCGAGACGCTTTACGCCACGGGCCTGCGCGTGTCGGAGCTGGTGGCGATGAAGCTGCACGAGGCCAACCTCGACGCCGGCGTGGTGCGCGTCCTCGGCAAGGGCTCGAAGGAGCGCCTGGTGCCCCTGGGCGAGGAGGCGGTCCACTGGATTGGCCTTTATCTCCAGTCAAAGCCTTCCTCTTCCTCCGACGCGCTGTTCACGACGTCCCGGGGCGGAGGCATGACGCGCCAGGCGTTCTGGCAGCTGCTGCGCCGCTACGGCCGCCAGGCGATCCCCGGCAAGAAGCTCTCGCCGCACGTCCTGCGCCACGCCTTCGCCACCCACCTGATCAATCACGGCGCCGACCTGCGCGTGGTGCAGATGCTGCTCGGCCACGCCGATATCTCCACCACGCAAATCTATACGCACGTGGCGCGCGAGCGGATGAAAGCCCTGCACGCCAAGCACCATCCCCGTGGCTGATAATGGCGGCCGGATGAAGAACCAATACGACGTGATCGTGGTGGGCGGCGGCAACGCGGCGCTGTGCGCCGCGCTGTCCGCGTCGGAGGCGAAAAAGAAGATCCTGGTGCTGGAGCGCGCGCCGGAGGATGAGTCGGGCGGCAATTCGCGCTTTACGGCGGGGCTGTTTCGCGTCGCCTACGATGGCGTCGACGACCTGAAGAAGGCGATGCCGGACCTCAGCGCGGAAGAGATCGCGCGCACCGATTTCGGCGCCTACACCGCCGACCAGTTCCTCGACGACATGGCGCGGGTCACTGAGTACCGCTGCGACCCGGATCTCACCGAAATCCTGGTGAAGCGCAGCCTGCCGACGGTCGAATGGATGCGCAGGAAGGGCGTGCGCTTCACCGCCGCCTGGGGGCGCCAGGCCTTCAACATCAACGGCCGCTTCAAGTTCTGGGGCGGACTCACCGTCGAGGCGGTCGGCGGCGGGCCGGGCCTGGTCGATTCGCTGACCCAGATCGCGAGGAAGACCGGCATCGAGATCTGGTACGGCGCAAAAGCGGTTTCACTGGTTGCCGATGACGCGGGGGTGCATGGCGTCGTCGTCAAGCATCAGGGAAAAACCAAAACGCTTTCATCCAAATCCGTCGTCCTCGCGGCCGGCGGCTTCCAGGCCAATCCGGAAATGCGCGCGCGCTACCTCGGGCCGGGCTGGGAGCTCGCCAAGGTGCGCGGCACGCGCTTCAACACCGGCGAGGCGATCCGCATGGCGCTCGACATCGGCGCGGCGCCGACCGGCAACTGGTCGGGCTGCCACGCGGTGGCCTGGGAGCGCAATGCGCCCGAGTTCGGCGACCTGGCGGTCGGCGACCAGTTCCAGAAGCATTCCTATCCCTGGGGCGTGTATCTCAACGCCGAGGGCCGGCGCTTTCTCGACGAGGGCGCCGATTTCCGCAACTACACCTATGCCAAGTACGGCCGCGTGATCCTGGCGCAGCCGGGGCAATTCGCCTGGCAGATCTTCGACGCCAAGGTGAAGGCGCAGCTGCGCGACGAGTACCGCATCAGGCAGGTCACCAAGGTCACGGCGAGCACGCTCGATGAACTGGTGAAGAAGCTCGACGGCGTCGACGCGGAGACGGCGCTGGTGGAACTGAGCGAATACAACCGCGCGGTGCGCAACGACATTCCATTCAATCCCAACGTCAAGGACGGCCGGCGCACGCAGGGCTTGAAATTCGACAAGACCAACTGGGCCAACACCCTCGATACGCCGCCGTTCGAAGCCTACGCCGTGACTTGCGGCATCACGTTTACGTTCGGAGGCTTGAAGATCAATACGTCCGCCCAGGTGATCAGCACCGACGGCGATTCCATCCCCGGCCTGTACGCCGCGGGCGAGCTGGTGGGCGGGATTTTCTGGTTCAACTATCCTGGCGGCACCGGGCTGACGAACGGCTCGGTATTCGGGAAGATTGCAGGGGCGAGTGCGGCGCAGCCATAGCTACTTCGCCGGGACCAACGCGACGACCATGGAGAATCGCATGACATTGCAGCGCTATTCGTTTGCCACGCCCGCGGCATGCTTGTGCCTTTTCCTTCTTGCTGCTCCAGGGGCGCAGGCGACCGGCGTGGCTACCTGCGATTCCGGGAAGCCGGAAAGCTGGCAATCGCAAGACCGGCTGAGTGCGCTGTTGAAGGAGAAGGGCTGGCAGGTGCGGCGCATCAAGGTGGACGGCGGCTGCTACGAGGTCTACGCGCTCAATGAGAAGGGCGAGCGGGTCGAGGCGTATTTTCATCCGCGCACCTTTGCGCCGGTACCGGCTGGCGCCAAGGGCCACAAGGGCTGACGCCGTCGCGCAGACCGGCCTGAAACCGCCGACGATCCGCGTCTGGGATCCGCTGGTTCGCATTGCCCACTGGTCCCTGGCCGGCGGCGTGGTGATCGCGTGGATCAGCGGCAAGTTTCCGGACCGATTCGCCGCCGCCCTGCATGATGGGTCCGGCTACGCCGTGCTCGGCGTGGTGGCGTTGCGCCTGGCCTGGGGTTTTAGCGGGCCGCGGTATGCGCGATTTGCGCAATTCGTTCGCCCGCCGGCGCGAGCTGTGCTTTACCTCAAACAGCTCGCCGCGCGGTCCGAGCCGCGCTATATCGGCCATAACCCGCTGGGCGGCTGGATGATCGTGGCGTTGCTGTCTACCGCGGCGCTCGCTGCGGGGAGCGGCTGGCTCTATACCACCGACCGTTTCTGGGGCGAGGCCTGGCTGGAGCAGCTGCACCATTTCCTGGCCGATGGCCTGCTACTGCTGGCCGGCCTGCATGTGGCGGGCGTCGTCTTTACCAGCGCGCGCCACGGCGAAAACCTCGTGCTCGCCATGCTCTCCGGTCGCAAGCGGCCGCCGCGGCCGGGCGACGAGGCCTGATCCTCGAGCGCTCGCTAGCGCTTGCGCTCGATGGTCACGCCGACGAACTTGGCGTTCGGCAGGATGCCGATCTTCGCCACGCTGACCTTCACCCAAGGCGCGCCGAAGTCGCGCGTCAGGAGCGCCGCGACGCGGTCGGCGAAGGTTTCCACCAGGCGAAAATGGCCGCTCGCGGCGAGCTCGCGGATCTTCAGCGCCACCTGCTCGTAGTCGATGGTGTCGGCGACCTTGTCGCTTTGGAATACCGCGGTGCCGGGAATGCGGATCTCGAGATCGATCGACAGCGTCTGGCGCACGTGGCGCTCGCGGCGGTGGATGCCGATCAGCGCCTCGACCCGCAGGTCCCTGACCTGGATGGCGTCCGTCATCGAGCCGATTCTATAGAATCGCCGCGATGAGCATGGGCGTCATCAGCGGTCTCGCCGCCGCCGCGGCCTATCTGCTCGGCTCGATCTCCTTCGCCATCGTCGTGAGCCGCGCGATGCGCCTGCCCGATCCGCGCAGCTACGGCTCGGGCAATCCCGGCACGACCAACGTGCTGCGCACCGGGCACAAGCTCGCTGCGGCTCTGACGCTCGCCGGCGACGCCGGCAAGGGCTGGCTCGCCGTCTGGCTCGCGGCGCTTTTCGCGCCGGCGACGATTCCGCTGGCCGCCGCGTGCGTGTTTCTCGGCCACCTGTTTCCGGTGTTCCACCGCTTCCAGGGCGGCAAGGGCGTGGCGACTGCCGCCGGCGTGCTTCTCGGAATCGACCTGTGGCTGGGCCTCGGCACTATCGCCGCCTGGGCAACCGTCGCGCTGGTCCTGCGCTACTCGTCGCTCGCCGCGCTGGTCGCGTCGGCGGCTGCGCCGCTTCTCGCCTGGTACTTGAAGATGGCTCTCGAGGTGATCATGGTCGTCGGCTTCATGGCGCTGCTGCTGGTCTGGCGCCACCGCGACAACATCGCGCGCCTGCTCGCCGGCAAGGAAGCGCGCATTGGCGCGAAGCCGCCTAGCCCGCCGGAAGATCCCAGCGCGGCTTGACGCCGAATCCCCGTTGGCGGGGAAGATTCCTTTGTTGCAGACGCAAGGCGGCGGCGAAGGCGATCATCGCGCCGTTGTCGGTGCATAGCTCCGCCTCCGGGTAGAAGAGATCGAATCCCTTCGCGCCGGCCATTTTCCCCAGCGTTTCGCGCAGCTGCGCGTTGGCGGCCACGCCGCCCGCGAGCACCAGGCGCGTGAGACCGGCCTGCTCCAGCGCCGTGACGCATTTCGCCGCCAGCACGTCGACCACCGCGTCGACGAAGGCGCGCGCGATGTCGGCCGGTCTGGCCGAAGGCTCGTTTCGCACCAGCGTCGCCACCGCGGTCTTCAGGCCGGAAAAGCTGAAGTCGAGTTCGCCCGCGCGGCTTGCCTTGCCGAGCAGCGGCCGCGGCAGCCGGTAGCGCCCCGGTGCGCCGCTTTCGGCGAGGCGCGACAGCGCCGGCCCGCCCGGGTAGCCGAGGCCGAGCAGCTTGGCCGTTTTGTCGAAGGCCTCGCCGGCGGCATCGTCCTGGGTCTCGCCGAGCAGCGCGTAGCGTCCCAGGCCCTCGACGCGCATCAGCTGCGTGTGGCCGCCGGAGACGAGCAGGGCGATGAAGGGAAACGCCGGCGGCCGCGCGCCGAGCAGCGGCGAGAGCAGGTGGCCCTCGAGGTGATGGATGCCGATAGCCGGAATGGCGAGCGACGCTGCCAGGCCGTGGGCGAAGGATGCGCCGACCAGCAGGGCGCCCGCGAGCCCGGGGCCTTCGGTGTAGCCGATCGCCTGCAGATCGGAAATGTTCTTTCGCGCAGTCCTGAACACCTCTCGAGCCAGGGGCACCAGGCGCCGGATGTGATCGCGCGAGGCGAGTTCGGGCACCACCCCGCCGTAGGCCTCGTGCATCGCCACCTGGGAGTAGACGGCGTGCGCGAGCAGCCGCCCGTCGTACAGGGCGACGCCGGTCTCGTCGCAGGAGGTCTCGATACCGAGGGTCAACACCGGCCGATTTTGATACAATTCGACCCCTTTTCGAGCGCCAAAGGTAGATGAGGGCCGCATGCCGACAGTACGCGTCAAGGAAAACGAGCCGTTCGAAGTGGCGATGCGCCGCTTCAAGCGCACGGTGGAGAAGACCGGTCTGCTGACCGAGCTGCGCTCGCGCGAGTACTACGAGAAGCCGACCGCCGAGCGCAAGCGCAAGCTCGCCGCCGCGGTCAAGCGCCACCACAAGCGCCTGCGCAGCCAGATGCTGCCGCAGAAGATGTACTAGCCGGTCCGGCCCCAAGCATCTCCCTCAAGCAGCAAATCACGGAAGACATGAAGGCGGCGATGCGCGCCAGGGACAGCGCGCGCCTGTCGGCCATCCGCCTGATCCTCGCCGCCGTGAAGCAGCGCGAAGTCGACGAGCGCATCGAGCTTGCCGATCCCGACGTGGTGTCGGTGATCGAGAAGATGCTCAAGCAGCGCCGCGAATCCATCGTCCAGTTCGAGAAGGCGGCGCGCCACGACCTGGCGCAGGCCGAGAAATTCGAGGTCGAGGTGCTCTCGGCCTACCTGCCGCAGCAGCTGGGCGAAGCCGAGATCGAGAAGGAAATCGCCGCCGCCATCGCCGCCGCCGGCGCCAGCGGGATCAAGGACATGGGCAAGGTGATGGCGGCGCTCAAGCCGCGCCTCGCCGGCAAGGCCGACATGGCGAAGGTCTCGGGCCAGGTCAAAAGCAAGCTTTCGGGCTGAGATTTGCGCGAAAATCCGGGGCGTGATCCCGGATTCATTCAAGCAGGACCTGCTCAACCGGGTGGACGTCGTGGACGTGGTCTCGCGCCACGTCCAGCTGAAGAAGACCGGCGCCAACTTCCAGGGCCTGTGCCCGTTCCACAGCGAGAAGACCCCCTCGTTCACCGTCAGCCCGTCGAAGCAGTTCTACCACTGCTTCGGTTGCGGCGCGCACGGCAACGCCATCGGCTTTCTGATGGCCTACGCCTCGCTCGGCTACGTCGACGCGGTGAAGGAACTCGCGCAATCCGCCGGCCTGCAGGTGCCCGACGAGCGGCCCCGTTCGCCGCAGGAAGCCGCGCGCAAGGAGCGCGAGCCTGACCTGTACGCGGTGATGGAGAAGGCGATGGCCTTCTACCGCGCGCAGCTCAAGGCTTCGCCGCGCGCCGTTGAATACCTGAAGGGCCGCGGCCTGACCGGGGAAATCGCCGCGCGCTTCCGCATCGGCTATGCGCCCGACGGCTGGCAGGGCCTCAAGGAGGCGTTTCCCGAATACGAGGACCAGACGCTGGTGGAACTGGGCCTGGTCATCCAGGGCGAAGAGGAAAACAAGCGCTACGACCGCTTTCGCGACCGCATCATGTTTCCGATCTTCAGCGCGCGCGGCTTCGTCATCGGCTTCGGCGGGCGGGTGATCGGGGACGGCGAGCCGAAGTACCTGAACTCTCCGGAGACGCCCCTGTTCGAGAAGGGCCACGAGGTCTACGGCCTGGTGCAGGCGCGCGATGCCATCCGCGCCGCGGGACGCGTGCTGGTGGTCGAGGGCTACATGGATGTGGTGGCGCTGGCGCAGTTCGACGTCGGCTATGCGGTGGCCACGCTGGGCACCGCCACCACGCCGGTGCACGTGTCGAAGCTGCTGCGCCTCGCCGACGAGATCGTGTTCAGCTTCGACGGCGACGCGGCCGGCCGCAAGGCCGCCTGGCGCGCGCTCGAGGTGAGCCTGCCCCTCGCGCAGGACCACAAGCCCCTGCGCTTCCTGTTTCTGCCCGACGGCGAGGACCCGGACACCTTCATCCGGCAGCATGGCAAGGAAGCGTTCGAGGGCCGCGTGCGCGCCGCGCCGACGCTGTCGGAATTTCTCGTCGCCGAGTTGCGCGGCCAGTCGAATCTCGGCACGCCCGAAGGCCGCTCCCAGTTCCTGGTGGCGGCGCGCCCGCACCTGCAGAGGATCGCCGCCGCGTCGCTCAAGCTGCAGCTGCTCAAGGAGGTGGCGCGGCTCGCCGCGGTGACGCAGGAAGAGGCCGAGAAGCTCCTCGGCCTGTCCGAGGAGACGACCTACCGCCGCGCGGCTCCGCCGCGGCGCGAGTTCCGGCCGCCCTCGTCCACCGAGTGGAAGCTGCTGTCGCGGGTCGTGGCCTACCCGGCCCTCGCCGCGGAGATCGACGTGACCCTGATCGACGCCTCGCTCGACGAGTCGGGGGCGCTCACGGACATCCACGATTACTGCGGGCGCGGCGGCGAGGCGTCGCCGCCGACCCAGGCGATGCTCATCGAGCACTTCAAGGACAACCCGCACGCCGAGCTGATGTTCCATGCCCAGGCCTTCAGCCTGGAGCTGGGGGAGACCGAGGACCAATCGCGGGAATTCGTGCGCCACGCGGTCACGCGACTCGGGATCGACAAGAAATACCGCGAGCTGGAGACGCTGAGGGATCGCCTGCAGCGCGGGGAACTAAGCAAGGAAGAACAGGTTCTACATGGGAAGATGATCTCCGAGGTCAAGCTTCTCGAGCGCCAACTGCAGGCCGACGCGCGCGGCGCGCCCTCGAAATAGCCGCCCACGCCGCCTCACCCCAGCAATTTCCGGGCCCGGAGCCCGGGGAAGCCCTTGAAACTTCAGGCTTTTGGTACAATATCCGGTTTTCGATGAATTCCGCATCCTTCCGGGGGATCGATGGTCCAGAAGCGTAAATCCAAGGCCAAGTCCAAAAAAGTCCGCAGCGCCAGGAAAAAGGCCAAGGCACTCAAGAGGAAAGTCCTCCGGCACAAGTCCCACGCACGCAAGACGACGGCGCGCGCGGCGGCGCGCGCGTCTGCGGCGACGCGCGCCTCGAAGGCGAAAAAGCCGCTTCGCGCCAAGGTCGCTGCGCCGAAAAAAGTCATCGCGGCGAAAGCCGCGCCGGCGAAGCCGCTGGCGGGCGCCAAGCCCGACCCGAAGGCGGTCAAGACTCCGGTCAAGAGCACCAAGCAGGCGCTCGAGCTTCTCGAGGCCAACGTCGCCGCCGCCAAGGCGAAGGGCAAGCGCGGCGGCCGCGGCCGCCGCGGCGGCAAGGACGCGTGGCTGATCCCCGCCGAGCTGCCGAAGGAGGACGCCGAGACCCGGCGCACGCGCCTCAAGAACCTGATCAAGCTCGGCAAGGAGCGCGGCTTCCTCACCTATTCCGAGATCAACGACCACCTGCCCGACGACCTGGTGGATGCCGAGCAGATCGAGGCCATCATCTCGACCTTCGGCGACATGGGCATCCAGGTCTACGACCAGGCGCCCGACCAGGAGCAGCTGCTCATCGCGTCGGATGCGGCGCCGGTGGCGCAGCCCGACGAGGACGTCGAGGAGCAGGCGGAGGCCGCGCTCTCCACCGTCGACTCGGAGTTCGGCCGCACCACCGACCCGGTGCGCATGTACATGCGCGAGATGGGTTCGGTGGAGCTCCTGACGCGCGAGGGCGAGATCGAGATCGCCAAGCGGATTGAAGAGGGCCTGCGCCACATGATCCTGGCGATCAGCGCCTGCCCGACCACGGTGCGCGAGATCCTGGATCTCGCCGACAAGGTGGAGAAGGACGAGATGCGCATCGACGAGGTGGTCGATGGCCTGATCGACCCGAACGCCAAGGACGATTTCGACCCGAAGAAGGCCGAGACGCCCGAGGAGGAAGAAGCGCAGATCGAGGAGGAAGAGGGCGAGAGCGAGGACGACGACGGCGCGGCGCAGAAGGCGAGCCTGCTGCTGCTGCGCACCGCGAGCCTGGAGAAATTCGGCCGCATCCGCCGCCTGTACGAGAAGATGCTCAAAGTGCTCGAGAACAAGGGCTCCAAGGACCGCGACTACCTGCGCGTGCGCGAGCAGATTTCCAACGAGCTGATGACCATCCGCTTCACCGCGCGCACCGTCGAGCGCCTGTCCGACAGCGTGCGCGGGCTGGTCGACGAGATCCGCCGCCATGAGCGCGGCATCCTCGACCTCAGCGTCGAGAAGGCGCAGATGCCGCGGCAGCACTTCATCAAGGTGTTCGCCGGCACCGAGGGCTCGAAGCGCTGGCTGTCCACCGAGATGAACGCCGAGCAGCCGTGGACCGAGTCGCTGCGCCGCGTCGAGCCGTCGATCCTCGAGCTGCTCGGCAAGATCCAGGGCGTGCAGCAGAAGATCGGCATCTCGATCAAGGACCTGAAGGAAATCAACAAGCAGATGTCCACCGGGGAGGCCAAGGCCCGGCGAGCCAAGCGCGAAATGACGGAAGCCAACCTGCGCCTGGTGATTTCGATCGCCAAGAAATACACCAACCGCGGCCTGCAGTTCCTCGACCTGATCCAGGAGGGCAACATCGGCCTGATGAAGGCGGTGGACAAGTTCGAGTACCGGCGCGGCTACAAGTTCTCGACCTACGCCACCTGGTGGATCCGGCAGGCGATCACGCGCTCGATCGCCGACCAGGCGCGCACCATCCGCATCCCGGTGCACATGATCGAGACCATCAACAAGATGAACCGCATCTC
>Ga0075425_100000432_pt1 | contig 39111 bp, 36 predicted proteins | sample SoiMethybrSBSTD4_FD_75300 | JGI IMG/M metagenome (GOLD analysis project Ga0075425, IMG submission 75300) | Bulk soil microbial communities from a Populus tree surrounding site in Tennessee, USA - Soil MetaG P. TD hybrid SBSTD4 | ecosystem: Environmental > Terrestrial > Soil > Tree plantation... | reverse complement strand
GCCTCGGCGAGCACGACCAGATCGTCGGCGGCGACGTCGATCGCGTGCAGCCGCATCGCCGTCTCGAGCACGTCCTTGTTGTCGACGGCGATCACGAGCGACGAAGGCCACAGCTCGCGCGCGCGGAGCGCGATCGATCCGCCGATCAACCCGAGGCCGACGATGCCGATCTTGTCAAAGACCGGCGGCTCACCCTTCGGCGCGCGTCCGGCCTGAATCACGGTGAATTCTTTGGGCATCCCTGAACGCTCGGATTGCTAGGCGCCCCAGCCGCGGCGCGCCACCGGCTCGAGGCAGATGCTGCGGCCGATGGCCGGCGCGATGATCCGCAGCTCCGCCATCAGCCGATCGAACTGCGACGGGAACATCGACTGCGCGCCGTCGCTGAGCGCGTGATCGGGATCGCAGTGCACCTCGATGATCAGGCCGTCGGCGCCGGCGGCGACGGCCGCGCGCGCCATCGGCGCGACCATGTCGCGGCGTCCGGCGCCGTGGCTCGGGTCGGCGATGATCGGCAGGTGGCTCAGCTTCTTCACGACGGGGATCGCCGAGATGTCGAACGTGTTGCGCGTCGCCGTCTCGAACGTCCGGATGCCGCGCTCGCAGAGGATCACGTCGCCGTTGCCGCCGCTCAGCACGTACTCGGCCGACAGCAGCCACTCCTCGATCGTCGCCGAGATGCCGCGCTTGAGCAGCACCGGCTTGCGCGTGTGCCCGAGCTCACGCAGCAGCGTGAAGTTCTGCATGTTGCGCGCGCCAACCTGGAAGATGTCGGCGTACTGCTCGATCAGCTCGATCTGGCTCAGGTCCATCACCTCGGTGACGAGCACGAGATTCTCGGCGCGCGCGGCGTCGCGCAGCATCCGCAGCCCTTCCTCGCCCAGCCCCTGGAACGTGTAGGGCGAGCTGCGCGGCTTGAACGCGCCGCCGCGGAAGACCTTGGCGCCGGCGCGCCGCACCGCCGCCGCCGCCGCGCGAACCTGCGGCTCGCTCTCGGCCGAGCAGGGCCCGGCCATGACGATCACTTCGTCGCCGCCGATGCGCACGTCGCCCACCGTGATCACGGTCGGCTCCTGCTTGAACGTGCGGCTGGCCAGCTTGTACGGCGACGTGATCCGGAGCACCTCGTGGACGCCGTCGAGCATCTCGATCAGTCCCGCGTCAGGGTGCCCGCTGCCGACGGCGCCGAGCACGGTTCGCGTGACGCCCGTCGATCGATGCACGTCCATCCCCATCTCGACGAGACGCTTCACGACCTGCTCGATCTGCGCCTCGCTCGCTCGCTCTTCCATGACGACGACCATCGCTTCGCTCCCTGTGTCCGGGGATTGGGGGTTCAAGCCCTTCTTCTCCAATCCCCCTAATCCCCAATCCCTAGTCCCCAATCCCCGGCGACGGCGACGGCGGCGGATCTCCGTCGCCATCGCCGTGAATCTCCCGCCGTTCGAGGCGCCGCGCTTCGTCGATGATCCGCTCGAAGAGCCGCGCGATCGCGTCGGGCCCGAGCGGACCTTCGGCCGCGATGCCGCGCACGTGCGCGAGCACCTGCTTCTCACGCTCCGGCTGATAGACCTCGATGCCGAGATCCTTCTTGATCCGACCGATCTCGCACGCCACGCGCGCGCGTTCGTTGAGCAGCCGCACCAGCACTTCGTCCACGCGGTCGATGTCGTCGCGGAGCTCGTCGAGCCTGCCCATCGCTAGACCCGCACCGGCCGGCCGTCCGCGCGCTCGGCCGCATCGGCCCGGCCGGCGCCTTTCAGCCAGCGCACGTAGTCCTCGACCCTCGGGATCAACTCCGGCGATCCGCTCTCCTTCGCGATCACCGACACCAGCGCGCTGCCGACGACGGCCGCGTCGGCGAAGCCGCCGATTTCGGCGACGTGCTCGGGCCGCGACACGCCGAAGCCGAGCGCGATCGGCAGCGACGTGTGCGCGCGGATGCGGCGCGCCATCGCGTCGGCGCCCGCGGCGACGCGGTCGCGCGCGCCGGTGACGCCCAGGCGCGAGATGCCGTACAGAAAGCCGCTCCCCAGCTCCGCCGCGCGCCGGATGCGCGCATCGGTCGTCGTGGGGCTCAGGAGAAAGATCGTGTCGATACCGCGCGCGGCGAGCGCCTCGCGGAACTCCCCCGCTTCCTCGATGGGGAGATCGAGCGCCAGCACGCCGTCGACGCCCGCGGCGGCCGCCTGCCGCGCGAACTCGGCGATGCCGAGCCGGAGGAGCGGGTTCGCGTAGCTGAAGACGACGATCGGCGCCGAGATCTGCGGCCGAAGATCGGCGATCGTCGCGAGCGCCGATCGCAGCGATCCGCCGGAGGCGAGCGCCCGCTCGGTGGCGCGCTGGATCACCGGACCGTCCGCCAGCGGGTCGGAGAACGGCACGCCAACCTCGAGGACGTCGGCGCCGGCGCGATCGAGCGCGCGCAGGATCTCCGCCGAGCGCGGCAGGTCGGGATCGCCGACCGTCGAGTAAGTGACGAGCCCGGTCCGCCGGTCGGCGCGAATCCGTTCGAACGTCTCTCGTAGACGACTCATCCCCTAGCCCCTAGCCCCCAGCCCCTGCTTTTCCACCGTGTGCACATCCTTGTCGCCTCGGCCTGAGAGGTTGACGAGCAGCGTCGCCGCGCGGCCGAGCTCGCGCGCGAGCTGGCCGGCGTACGCGATCGCGTGCGACGACTCGAGCGCCGGCAGGATCCCCTCGAGCCGCGCGAGCTGCTCAAACGCGTGCAGCGCCTCCTCGTCGGTGACGTACGCGTACTCGGCGCGGCCGAGCGCGCGGAGCCACGCGTGCTCGGGGCCGACGGCGGCGTAGTCGAGCCCCGCCGAGATCGAATGCGTCAGCTCGATGTTGCCGTCCTCGTCCTGCAGGACGAAGGTGCGCGTCCCCTGCAGCACGCCGGCGCTCCCGCCCGCGAAGCGCGCCGCATGGCGGCCGCGGACGATCTGCTCGCCGCCGGCCTCGACGCCCACCAGACGCACGGCGCGCTCGTCGATGAACGCGTCGAAGATGCCGATCGCGTTGCTGCCGCCGCCGACGCAGGCGACGACGGCGGTCGGCAGCGCGCCGGCGAGCTCGAGGAACTGCGCGCGCGCTTCGCGCCCGATCACCGCCTGGAATTCGCGGACCATCAGCGGATACGGATGCGGGCCGAGCACCGAGCCGAGCAGGTAGTACGTGTCGCCGACGTTGGTCACCCAGTCGCGCATCGCCTCGTTGATCGCGTCCTTGAGCGTGCGGCTGCCGGCGTCCACGCGGCAGACCTCCGCGCCGAGCAGCCGCATGCGGAAGACGTTCAGCGCCTGGCGATCCATGTCCTCTGCGCCCATGTAGACGTGGCACTCGAGGCCGAGCAGCGCGCACGCCGTCGCCGTCGCGACGCCGTGCTGCCCCGCGCCCGTCTCGGCGACGATGCGCCGCTTGCCCATGCGGACGGCGAGCAGCGCCTGCCCGAGCGCGTTGTTGATCTTGTGCGCGCCCGTGTGCGTGAGGTCCTCGCGTTTGAGGAAGATCCGCGCGCCGCCGAACGCCTCGGTCAGCCGCGCCGCCTCGTACACCGGCGTCGGCCGCCCGACGTAGTGCTTCAGCAGACGATCCAGCTCGCTTCGGAACGCCTCGTCGTCGCGCGCGGCGAAATATGCGCGCTCGAGCTCCTCGACCGCGTGCACGAGCGTCTCGGGGACGTAGCGTCCGCCGAACTCGCCGAAGTAGCCGCGCGCGTCAGGATCGCGTCGTAAGACCTGTGGCATGGACAGCCTCGAAGAGCGCGCGAATCCGCTGATGATCCTTGATGCCGGGCGCGCGCTCCACGCCCGACGACACGTCGATGCCGAACGGCCGCACGCGCGCGATCGCGTCGGCGACGTTGTCCGGCGTCAGCCCGCCGGCCAGGAGCACGCGTCGGCGCGCCGCGACGGCGGCCGCGGCGGCCCAGTCGATCGTCCGTCCGGTGCCGCCCCGCTTCACGGGATCGTGCGCGTCGAGCAGCAGCGTCGCGCCGGCCGGCCACCGGATCGCCGCGTCGACCGGGAGCGCGCGGATGACCGGCGCCGCCACACCGGCGGCGAACTCCGGCGTCTCGTCGCCGTGCAGCTGCGCCGCGCCGAGCCGCACGAGCGCGGCGACGCCGTTCACGTACCCGAGCGGCTGGTTGACGAAGAGGCCGACGGCGGTGACAAACGGCGGCAGCTGCGCCGCGATCGCGCGCGCGCGGTACGGATCGACGAACCGCGGGCTCTCCGGCCAGAACACGAATCCAATCGCCCCCGCGCCGGCCTCCACCGCCGCCGCCGCGTCCTCGAGCCGCGTGATGCCGCAGACTTTCACGAACATCACCGCACGACCTTCAAGATTCTCTTCCCCTGTGGATCCGTCGGGCCGCCGGCGGAGATCAGTTCTTTCAGCGCGGACCCGGGAGCCTTGGCTGTCATGAGGTGTTCGCCGATGAGAAACGCGCTGTACCCGAGCGCGCCGAGCCGCTCGAGATCGTCAGCGGATCGCAGGCCGCTCTCGCTCACCGCGACGATGTCGCGCGGCATCCCGGCGATGAGCGCCTCCGATGCGCGAGGATCGACCTCGAGCGTCCGCAGATTCCGGTTGTTGACGCCGATGATGCGCGCCCCGACGTCGACGGCGATCGCCAGCTCGCGCGCGTCGTGGACCTCGACGAGGGCGTCGAGCCCGTGCCGCGTCGCATGATCGTGCAGCACCTTCAGCTCCGCGGGCCGCAGCGCCGCGACGATCAGCAGCACCGCGTCGGCGCCTGCCGCCTTCGCCTCGAGCAGCTGATACTCCGACACGATGAAGTCTTTCCGCAGCAGCGGCAATTCGACCGCCGCGCGGACGGCGCTCAGGTGATCGAGCGCGCCGTCGAAGAAGGTTGGCTCGGTGAGAACCGAGATCGCCGCCGCGCCGGCGTCGGCGTACGCCGACGCAATCGCCACGGGATCGTAGTCGGCGCGCAGCACGCCTTTCGACGGCGACCGCCGCTTGCACTCGGCGATCACGTTGAATGCGCCGATGGCCCGAAGCGCGCCGAGAAACCGCCCGTTCGACGCCGGCCTGTCCTCCGCGCGCTCGGCGAGCTTCGCCATCGGTATCGCCGCCTGGCGCGCTTCCACGATCCGCCGCGTCGCCGCGAGGATCGCCTCGAGAAGATCAGGTGACTGCCGACCGCCGACTGACTCGGCCTGCCGACTGCCGACTGATTCAGGCGACTGCGTCATGCGGATGCCCCCGCGGCAAATTCCTCCGCCGTCGAGATCGTCACGAGCCGCTGCAGCGTCTGGCGCGCGTCGCCGCGATCGATCGCGCGCGAGGCCTTGACGATGCCCTCCTCCACCGACGCCGCCGCGCCGGCGATGAACAGCGTCGCGCCGGCGTTTAGCAGCACGACGTCGCGCGCCGCGCCGCGCTCGCCGCCCAGCACGCGCTCGATGATGCGCGCGTTCTCGTGCGCGTCGCCGCCCTGCAGCGCGCCGGCCGGCGCCTTCGGCAGCCCTACGTCCGACGGATGCAGATAGAAGGTGTTCACCGCGCCGTCGCGGCACTCCGAGATCTTCGTGTAGCCGGTCGTCGTCAGCTCGTCGATGCCGTCGGCGCCGTGCACCACCCACGCGCGCCGCGATCCGAGCAGCGCGAGCGCGCGCGCCATCAGCTCGGTGAGCTCCGGCCGCGGCACGCCGACGAGCTGCCGCGCCGCGCCCGCCGGGTTCGTCAGCGGGCCCAGCAGGTTGAACGCCGTGCGGATGCCGAGCTCGCGCCTCACCGGCCCCGCGTGCCGCATCGACGGGTGAAACGTCGGCGCGAAGAAGAACCCGATTCCCGCCTCGGCCAGGCACCGCTCGACGACGGCAGGCGGCGCGGTGACGCGGATGCCGAGCGCTTCGTACACGTCGGCGCCGCCGGTCCGGCTCGACGCGGACCGGTTGCCATGCTTCGCGACGCGGACGCCGGCGGCCGCCACCACGAGCGCGGCGCACGATGAGATGTTGAACGTGCCGGACCTGTCGCCGCCCGTGCCGCACGTATCCACCAGGTTGTCGTACCGCTTCGACACCTGCACCGCGTGCGCGCGCATCGCTTTCGCGAGGCCGACGATTTCCACGGGCCGCTCGCCTTTCATCGCGAGCCCGACGAGCAGCCCCGCGATGTGCGCCGGCGCCGCGCGGCCGGCCATCACCTCGCCCATCGCGGCGGAGGCTTCCTCGGTCGTCAGATCCTCGTGGCGCGTCAGCTTCTCGATCAGCTCTTGAAACATCGTGGTTCCGTCAGCCGCGGAGGAAGTTCCGCAGGATCGTCCGCCCCTCGCCCGTCAGAATCGACTCCGGGTGGAACTGCACGCCGTAGACCGGCCAGCGGCGGTGGCGCAGCCCCATGATGTTCGCGTCCTCGCGCGTGCGCGCCGTGATCTCGAGATCGGCCGGCAGGGTCTCCTCGGCGACGACGAGCGAGTGATAGCGCGAGGCCTGGAACGGGCCGGCGATGCCGCTGAAGACGCCGCGCCCGTCGTGCTCGATCGTCGACGTCTTGCCGTGCATCGGCACGCCGGCGCGCACGACGTCGCCGCCGAAGACGGCGCCGATCGCCTGATGCCCGAGGCAGACGCCGAGGATGGGCGTCCGCTCGCCGAGCGCGCGAATCACGTCCATCGTCACGCCCGCGTCCTCCGGCCGGCCGGGGCCCGGCGAGATGACGATGCGATCGGCTCGTGCGTTGACCACGTCGCTCACGTCTACGGCGTCGTTGCGCATCACGCGGATGTCGGCGCCGAGCTCGCCCAGATACTGCACGAGGTTATAGGTGAACGAATCGTAGTTGTCGATGACCAGAACCATGCGTCACAAGCCTTGCTGCGCCAGCTCCAACGCACGCAGCAGCGCTTTCGCCTTGTCGCGCGTCTCCTCGAATTCGGCCGCAGGGTTCGAGTCCATCACGATCCCGGCGCCCGCCTGCACGTACGCTTTCCCCTTCGACATGATCACGGTGCGGATGGCGATGCAGAAGTCGAGGTTCCCCGCGAAATCGAGATAGCCGACGGCGCCGGCGTAGAGCCCGCGGCCCGACGGCTCGAGCTCCTTGATGATCTGCATCGCGCGGACCTTCGGCGCGCCCGACACGGTGCCCGCGGGGAAACACGACACGAGCGCGTCGAGCCGATCGCGATCGTCGGCGAGCTTTCCCTCGACGATCGACGTCAGGTGCATCACGTGCGAGAAGCGCTCGAGGCCCATGAACTGCGGCACCCGCACCGATCCGTACTCGCAGACGCGGCCGACGTCGTTGCGCCCGAGATCGACGAGCATCACGTGCTCGGCGCGCTCCTTCTCGTTGCGCTTCAGCTCTTCGGCGAGGCGCATGTCCTCTTCGTCGGTGCGGCCGCGGCGCCGCGTCCCGGCGATCGGGTGCGTCTCGACGCGCGAGCCTTCCACGCGGACGAGCATCTCCGGCGACGAGCCGACGACCGACACGCCGCCCATGCGGATGAAATACATGTAGGGCGAGGGGTTCACGTGTCGCAGCGCGCGGTAGACGGTGAAGGGATCGGCCGCCACGTCGGCCTGGAAGCGCTGCGAGAGCACGACCTGATAGATGTCGCCGGCCGCGATGTGCTCCTTCGCCGCCCGCACCTGCTCCTCGAACCGATCCTTCGTGTAGTTCGACGCGAAGGTCAGGCCGGCCGCGCCGTCGTGCGACGTGCGCGAGAGATTGCGCTCGAGCTCGCGCTCGAGGAATTGGATCTTCGCGACCGCGAACTGATACAGCGATTCCAGATCCTCGTCCGCGGCGATGCGCGCGTTCGCGATGATGAGGATCCGGTGCTGCACGTGATCGAACGCGAGCACCGTGTCGAAGAGCATGAAGCCGGCCTCGTCGGCGCCGTCCTCCGACGCGCCGAGATCGCCGAGCACCGGCTCGAACCACGACGCCGCGCCGTAGCCGAAGTAGCCGACCGCCCCGCCGGTGAAGCGCGGCAGATCGGGGACGAACGGCGATCGGAAGTCGGCCATCAGGCGGCGCAGCGTCTCGACGAACGGCTTGTCGCTCGTCGACGTGTGGCCGCCGCGATCGATCGTCGTCGAGCCGTCGCGCGCGCGCAGGATGAGAAACGGATCCTTGCCGAGGAACGAATAGCGCCCCACGTGCTCGCCGCCCTCGACGCTCTCGAGCAGGAACGCGTAGTCGGCGTGCTCGGCGATCTTGAGGAACGCCGACACCGGCGTCAGCAGATCGGCGACGATCTCCTTGACCACCGGCACGAACGTCCCGCGCCGCGCCAGCTCGCTGAATTCTTCAAACGATGTAATTTTCATCGCGCGCGAACTCCGAAAGGCGCTTCTCCGCCGCTTCCCGCATCACCGAGGCCGCCGGCGTGACGCCGGTCCACCACTGGAACTGCTCGCGCGCCTGCGCGACGAGCATCTCGAGGCCGCCGATCGTCTGGCAGCCGACGCTCGCCGCCTCGCGGAGGAGGCGCGTCGCCGGCGGGTTGTAGACGAGATCGTAGACGCAGCGCCCGGTCAGATGCGCTGCCGGCACCGGCGTCTCCTGGCTGCGCGGATACATCCCGATCGGCGTGCAGTTGACGAGCACGTCCCACGCGCCCGGCGGCGGAGGCCATTCGCCGATGCCGGCCGACGCCAGGACGGCGGTTTCCTCGGCCTGCGCGCGGTTCCGCGCGTGGACGCTGATCGAGCAGCCGGTCGATCCCAGCGCGACAACGACGGCGCGCGCGGCGCCGCCGGCGCCGGCGACGGCCACGCGCATGCCCGTGAGCGACATGCGCTCCTGGAGCGGCGCGAGGAAGCCGTTCGCGTCGGTGTTGCCGCCGACCCAGCGGCCGTCCGCCGCGCGGATCGTGTTGATCGCGCCGATCCGCCGCGCGACCGAGTACACCTCGTCGACCGCGTCGAAGAGCGCGACCTTGAACGGAATCGTGACGCTCGCGCCGCTGATGCCGACGGCGCGGCCGAACGCCTGGAAGTCGGCGGCGGTGACGGCCGGCATCGGCAGATAGACCGCGTCGAGGCGCGCCGCGCGAAAGGCTGCGTTGTGGATCGCCGGCGACACCGAATGCCCCACGGCGCCGCCGACCACGCCGTAGATCTGCGTCGAGTCGGTGATGGATCGGAATCGGTATTCGTTGAGGAGCGCGTCGGTGGTCACCTGACCGATGTCGCCGATGTCGCCGCCGTAGGTCCATCTCGATCCGAAGCGCCCGGCGAGGATTCGAGTGGCCAGTCCGTACGGGCCCATGCCGATCAGGATCAGATCACGCGTCGAGCTGGCCGACTTGGCGAGCTCCAGGAGCGGCAGGCAATCGCTGAGCGACGTCGTCGTCGCGGCGATTTTGATTGCCTCGGCGCCGGTCGAGCGCATCGCGTGCAGCCGCGCCGTGAGGTCGATCGGCATGCCGTGGTAGTCGTGCGTCGAGAGCACGATGCGCCGGCCGCCGGTCTGCGCGATCAGATCGTCGAAATGCGCGCGCCACTCGAGGTCGATGTACTCCGCGCCCTGCGCCAGCGCGGCCGTGAGGATGCGCTTGCGCTCCTCTTCCGATCCCGTGAATCCGCCGCCTTCCCACGACGGGCGGCAGGTCACGATGACCGGCCGCGTCCGGCCGGCGAGCGCGGCCGCGACGTCCGGGTCGGCGACCGTGTCGAGGCGCAGCTCGATCAGATCGGCGCCGGCGACGGCGTCGCGCTTGCGGCGCAGCTCGGCCGTCGTCGCCGCGGTCACAGTTGCGCACAATTGCGGAGTCATCAGAATCAAAAAAAAAGCCCCTTCAACCACGAGGCTGAAGAGGCGTTCTGGAACTCGGTCGCGCCGGCGGCGATCAGGCCACGGCGGATGCCTCTTCAGTCGAGCCCCAATACCACCGCCACCACGAGCCGGCGCACGCGCGCGGCGCGACGAGGGCGTTCAGGCCGGGAGCAAAGGACTGCGGCATCAGAGGGTTATGACCATACCAGAGGGCGGCGATCCGTGTCAAAATGAATCATGCCCTTACGTCGGACGCTCTTCAGTCTGCTCGGCACCGTTGTCGCTGCGTCCGCGCTCACCTCAGGCGCGCCCGCGCAGATGAGCGTCGGCGAAGTTCGGCCCGGCATGGTGGGCGTCGGCCGCACGGTATTCGACGGCACGCACGTCGAGGAATTCAAGGCCAACATCATCGGCGTGCTCGAGAACGTCATCGGCACGCATCGCAATCTCATTCTCGCGAAGCTCGAAGGCGGTCCGCTCGCCAACACGGGCGTCATCGCCGGCATGAGCGGCAGCCCGGTGTACATCGACGGGCGGCTGGTCGGCGCCGTCTCCTACGCGCTCGGCGCCTTCTCCAAGGAGCCGATCGCCGGCATCACGCCCATCGCGGAAATGACCGACTCGACGACGTTCAGCGACGTCCGCGCGCCGGGCACGAAGGTCAAGGTCGACTATCCTCTGACGCGCGACGGGCTGACGGCGGCGTTCCGCAAGGCGCTGAACTGGAATCGGCCGTTCGCCGAGCGCGCCGGGGACGCGCAGCTGACGGGCGTGAGCGCCGTCGGCGGCTTCGGCGGCGATCAGCTTGGGACCTTGCTTCGTCCCATCGCGACGCCGCTCGTGATGTCCGGCTTCGAGCCGGACGTGGCCGACGTGTTCACCGGCGCCTTCCGCGAGCAGGGATTCATCCCGACCGGCGGCAGCGCGGCCGGCTTCAAGAACGGCGAGGCGCCGTTCGAAGGGCCGCTGAAGCCGGGCGACGCGATCGGCGTCATGCTCGTCGGCGGCGATCTGCAGCTCGGCGGAACCGGCACGGTGACGCACATCGACGGCGATCGCGTCTACGCGTTCGGCCACCCGATGTACAACCTCGGGCCGACCGAGTTCCCGATGACGCGCGCGTATGTCTACACGGTGCTCCCGAGCCTCTTCTCGTCGATGAAGCTGTCGAGCACCGGCGAGGTGATCGGCACCTTCCTGCAGGATCGCGCGACGGCCATCGCGGGGCGCCTGGGCGCGGGCCCGCGGATGATCCCGGTGACCATCACGCTCGAGTCGTCGCGGCAGCCGAAGCACAGCTTCCATTTCACCGTCGTCAACGATCAGCTGTTCGGCCCGCTGATGACGTACGCGAGCATCCTGAACACGCTCGGATCGTACGAGCGGCAGTTCGGATCGGCGAGCTTCACGGTGCGCGGCAAGGCGACGGTCCACAAGCACGACGACATCACCTTCAACAATCTCTTCGCCGGCGAACAGTCGTCGATCAACGCCGCCGCGTACGTCGTCGCGCCGGTCACCTATCTGATGGGCAACGACTACGAGAAGGTGGACGTCGAGGGCGTCGACATCACGTTCGCGACGGCCGAGGAGCCGAAGACGGCGACGCTGGAGCGTGTGTGGCTCGACGATCCGCGGCCGCGCGCCGGCCGCCGCGTCCCGCTGAAGGTGCTGCTCCGCACGTATCGCGGCGACGAGGTCGTGCGCACGCTGCCGATCGAGATCCCGGCCAACGCGAACGGATCGCTGTCGATTCTCGTGTCCGACGGCCAGCGCCTCGGCCAGAGCGAGCAGCGCGAGGTGCGGACGCCGCAGCCGCGCAGCGTGGACCAGATGATCAAGGCGCTGAACAAGGCGCGCCGCAACAACGTGCTGTACGTGAAGTTGCTCGGCTCCGAGGCCGGCGCCGTGGTGAACGGCGAGCTGCTCTCGTCGCTGCCGCCGTCGGTGCTCGGCGTCCTCGAAGGCGATCGCAACGGCGGCAACTTCAACCCGCTGCACAGCGCGACGATCGCCGAATGGGAGCTGCCGACCGAGCACGCCGTGGCCGGCTCCCGCACGCTGACGATCAGCGTCTCGCAGAACTGAGGATGCCTATTCGACGCGGGCCGGCGGCGATTGCGATCGCCGCCCTTCTCGTTCTTCCCCTCCGCGCCTCTTCCCCCAAATTCTTTCAGGCGGCCTCGCAGACCGACTTCCTGAAGGGCGACGTCGAGAACCTCTCGATCGACGCGCACGGCCAGCTGATGCTCGGGCCGATCACCGAGCTCGTCTACGAGACGTCCGCGCCGTTCCTGTGGTCGATGATCGCGGCGCCCGACGGCACGCTGTTCGTCGGCACCGGCAACGAAGGCAAGGTCTTCAAGATCGACGGGCAGGGCAAGGGATCGTTGTTCTTCGACAGCACGGAGCTCGAGGCGCACGCGCTCGCGCCCGCGCCGAACGGCGGGCTCTACGTCGGCACCTCGCCCGACGGCCGCATCTACAAGGTCGATCGCAACGGCACCGGGACGCCGTTCTACAACGGCGACGAGAAGTACATCTGGACGCTGGCGTCCGACGCGAAGGGGAACGTCTTCGCGGGCACCGGCGACAAGGGCGTCATCGAGAAGATCACGCCCGACGGCAAGGCGTCGGTCTTCTACAAGACGAACGCGACGCACGTCACCTCGCTCGCGTTCGACAAGAGCGGCAACCTGCTGGTCGGCACCGGATCGCCGGGCAAGGTGCTGCGCGTCGACCCCGAGGGGAAGGCGTTCGTCCTCCTCGATTCGCCCTTCCAGGAGATTCGCGCGCTGCGGTTCGACGACAAGGGCACGCTCTACGTCGCCGCCGTCAGCGGACGGCCGGGATCCGGCGGCGCGCCGGTGAGCACCGAGCTCATCGATCGGCCGACGCCGGAGCCGTCGCGGCCGCCGGTGCCGTCGGTGTCGGCGGAGATCACGTCGATGTCGATCGTCGACGTCGGCGGACCGGCGTCGACAGGGTCGACGCGGGAGGATCGCCGATCGCCGAAGGGCGCCGTGTACCGCATCGCGGCGGACGGCGTGTGGGATCAGCTCTGGGATTCGCGCGACGACTCGCCGTACGATCTCACCTTCGATCCCGGCGGCGCGCTGATCGTCGGCACAGGGAACAAGGGAAAGATTTACCGGCTCGAGGGAAACCCGCTGCGCGCGACGCTCGTCGCGCGCGCGCCGGCGCAGCAGGTGACGGCGTTCCATCGCGACGCCGCCGGCCGGCTGTATTACGCGACGGCGAATCCCGGCAAGGTGTTCCGGCTCTCGTCCGAGCGCGCGCCGCGCGGCACCTACGAGTCGGAGACGCGCGACGCGCAGATGGTGTCCACGTGGGGCGCGATCAGCTGGCGCGGCACCACCGCGGCCGGCAAGATCGAGCTCTTCACGCGCAGCGGCAACACCGAGACGCCCGACGACACGTGGAGCAACTGGTCCGCGGCGTACACCAACGCCGACGGCTCGCCGATCACGAGCCCGAAGGCGCGCTACCTGCAGTGGCGCGCCGTGTTCACCGGCAAAGGCGACTCGCCGGTGCTCACCTCGGTGACCGCCGCCTATCTGCAGCGCAATCTGCGGCCGGTCGTCCGCAGCATCACCGTGCATCCGGCGGGCATCGTGTTCCAGAAGCCGTTCTCGACCGGCGATCCGGATCTCGCGGGCTTCGAGGATCAGTCGACGCCGGAGCGCAAGCTCGCCGCGCAGGCGGCCGCGCAGTCCTCCGGCGGATCGTCGCTCGGCCGCCGCACCTATCAGAAGGGGCTGCAGACGCTCCAATGGAAGGCCGACGACGAGAACGACGACGACCTCACGTATGACGTGCTGTACCGCCGCGAGGGCGAGACGGCGTGGAAGACGCTCCGCAAGAGCGTCACCGAGTCGATTCTCGTCTGGGACACGACGACGATCCCCAACGGGACGTATTTCGTGAAGATCGTCGCCTCCGACGCGCCGTCCAATCCGCTCGCGACGGCGCTCGCCGGCGAGCTCGACAGCGCGGCGTTCGAGGTGGACAACACGCCGCCGTCGATCGCCGTCACCAACGTCCGCGTCGTCTCGGGCCGGACGGTGATCTCGTTCGACGTGAAGGACGACCACTCGCCGATCCGCGGCGTCGAATACTCGGCAGACGGCCAGCGCTGGCGCGGCGTGTTCCCGGTCGACGGCATCGCCGACTCACGCGAGGAGCACTACGAGCTGCCGATCGAAGGAGAGCTGGGCGACCGGGGCATCACGCTGCGGGCGAGCGACGCGATGAACAACGTCGCGACCGCGCACGTCGACGCGCCGCGGCGGCGGTAGAGCGCGCTGCCTACGCGCGGGCGGCGCGGGCGCGCGTGCGGACGGCGATCTTCTTTGCGGGCAGCGGCACGTCGAGCGGCGTCGGCTGCTTGCTGGCGCGGACCGTCGTCTGCTCGTAGAGCCAGATCGGAATCGCGAGGCGGGTCGAGAGCCGCGGATCGAGGCGCGAGCGCGAGACGACGTCGAGGAGATCCTCGATCACCTGGAGATCTTCGCCGAGCGCCGCGCGGCGCGGCGCCGCGCGCAGCACCGCGAGGTTCGCGAGACGGCCCTGCCGCGTCACCACCGCCTCCAGCGCGAACACCGCTTCCTGCTCGTCCCATTCGTTCGCGCGCGCGAAGCGCTCGTTCCACCGCGCGCGGCAGCCCGACGCGTCGTTGATGTCGTTGCCCGACTCGCACTCGAGCGGCGTCGCGAGCACTTCCATCACGGCGGCGAGCGAGTCGGGGCGATCGGTCGTGGCGAAGCGCATCATGCCGAGCATGATGACGAGGCACACGGCGGTCGCGGTGGCGGCGCCGACGCCGGCGTACACCAGGTGCAGGTCCTCGAACATCAGCCGCAGCGTCGTGAAGAACGACGCATCGTCTTCGGCCTGCATGCGGCTGACGACGGTGGAGGTGAAGACGGCGGCTTCGTCCTGCGTCAGCAGCGCGCGGCGGGGCGCGAGCGCCTGCAGCGCGGCGCCGACCTCGCGCAGATCCTCGAGCGCCTCGGCGCAGCGATCGCACCACTCGAGGTGCGCGTTGACGGCGATTTGATCGGCGACGCCGAGCTCGCGGTCGTGGAAGGCCTGGAGCCGCCGCCGCGTCGACACGCAGGTGAGCGGCTTCATGCGGTCCTCGCTTCGCGCAGCTCGAGGCGCAGCGCCTGCCGCGCGCGCGTGAGCCGCGACTTCACCGTGCCGACGGCGACGCCGAGCGAGAACGCGATTTCCTCGTAGCTGAGGCCGTCGATCTCGCGCAGCACGATGGCGGTGCGCTGATCGAACGGCAGATGATCGAGCGCCTGCTGGAGGCGCTCGGCGAGCTCCTTCTGCGCGAGCAGGCGATCCGGCGTCGATTCGCCGCCGGACAGAAAATCGCCGTGCGCCGCGACGTGCTGATCGAGCGAGACCTGATCGGCGCGGTGGCGCCGCCGCCAGAAGCGGTGGCGGTTGCGCGCCTGGTTCACGGCGATGCGGTAGATCCAGGTGCGCAGGCTCGATTGGCCGCGGAACCGGTGAATGGTGCGGAAGACGCGCAGGAAGACTTCCTGCGACAGGTCGAGCGCTTCGTCGCGGTCGCCGAGCAGGTTCATCGCCAGCTGCACGACCATGCGCTGGTGTTCGCCGACGAGCTCGGTGCACGCCAGCTGCTCGCCGGCTGCACACCGCTGCACCAGCGCCGCCTCGCGCCCGCCGACGTCGGACCAACTTGCGACGCGCGCCTGTTTCACCGCGGCTTCCACTATAACAAGTTAGACCCCGGCCCGGCCGGGGAGTTCCGGGCAGCCGCCCGAACGGCGAAAAACGGCGCAACTCTGCGACTCGCCACCCGGTTCCAACCAGGTTTGAACCAGGTTAAAACCTGGTTAGAACCTGGTTAGAACCTGGTTGGAACCTGGTTGGTCCGCTGCCGCGAAACGGCCCGGCTGATAGGATAGGCGGGCGTGAAGCGGGCGATCGTCGTCGTCGCCGTCCTTGCGCTCGCCGGCGCCGCCGCCGCCTATGAGGCGGTCGCGCGGCAGCGCGACTACGCCGCGGCGCTGACGCGCGGCGATGCCGCGCTGCGCGACGATCAGACCTTCGCCGCCATCGAGGCCTACAGCGGCGCGATCGCGCTGCGCCCCGATTCGATGCTCGCCCATCTGCGCCGCGGGCAGACCTACCAGCGCCGCGGCGATCGCGGCGACCTCGAGGCCGCGGCGCGCGATTTCCGCAAGGCCGCCGCGCTCGATCGCACGGCGACGCGTCCGCTCGAGGCGCTCGGCGACGCGCTCTATCAGCTCCAGCGCTACGAGCGCGCGGCGGAGGCCTACGAGTCGTACCTGCACCTCGACGATCGCTCCGCGCGCGTCACCTATCGCCTCGCGCTCACGCGCTACCGCCAGCACGACCTCGACGCGGCCGTCGCCGCGCTCGGCGATGCTCTCCACCTCGACGATCGGATGGCCGACGCGCACTACCTGCTCGGCATGTGCCTGCGCGAGCGGCGGCGCGCACCCGACGCCGTGCGCGCGTTCGAGAAAGCGGTCGCGCTCGAGCCGGGCATGCTCGCGGCGCGCGAAGAGCTCGCCGATCTCTATCGCACGCTCGATCGACGCACCGAGGAGCTCGCGCAGCTGCAGATCCTCGCCGGCCTCGACCGCGATCGCGTGGCGCGGCAGGTGGCCGTGGGCATGGCGCACGCGCGCGCGGGCCGCTGGGACCTCGCGATCCTCACGCTCGGCAGCGCGCTCGAGCGCAACCCGGACGATCCCGAGATCTTCGGCGCGCTCGGGGAAGTCTGGCTCGACCGGCCGCGCGACGATCGCGCGTTTCTCAGCAAGGCGCGCGAAGCGCTCGCGCGCGTCGCCGCGAGCCCCGCCGCGACCAGCCGCGCGCTCACCTTGTACGCGCGCGCGCTCGTCCAGGGCGGCGACGCCGCCGGCGCCGAGCGCGCGCTCGAGGAAGCGACGACGCGCTTCCCGATCGATCCCGCCGCGCTGCTGCTCTACGCCTCGACGGCGGAGAAGCTCGGGCACGCCGGCGCCGCGCGCACGGCGCTCATCGAGTACTGCGCGCTGTCGCCGTCGGACGCGGATCTCGGGCCGCGAGCGATCCAGATCGCCGCGCTGTCCATCCGCCTCAACGATCCGCAGACGGCCGTTCAGTGGCTCTCGCGCGCCGCGGCGGCGAGCCCGTCCGACATGCGCGTGCTCGCGGCGCTCGCCGACGCGCAGATCCGCGCGGGGGATCGCGACGCCGCGCAGGGGACGATCGCGCGCGGGCTCGAGAAAGATCCGGGCAACGCCGCGCTGCTCGCCGCTGCACGACGGCAATCACGCACGAAACGCTAGCGCGCGGAACCTTGCGCCGCGTCGCGTGTCCAACGACAGAGAAGGCGTACGACACTGCGCTTCCCGAGGAGGATGCGATGCGACGCTCGTCCACCAGCGTCTCCATCGTCGTGCACGCGATTGTCGTGGCTGGCGCGTTCATGGCGCAGCTGCTCGCCGTCGGTCCGCTGCCGGCCGTGCCGCACGAGCCGATGTCGTTCGTCGGCGTGATCCCGGTTCGCGTCATCGACATTCCGCTGCCGCCGCCGCAGCGCGCCGCGAAGGACGCCGCGGCAAACGATCCAACCGGCCCGTCGGCGGCGCCGATCGACGCGCCCGCTGGCGTCGCGCATGAAGTAGCGCCCACGTGCACCGACTGCGCGACGACCGATGCGATCGGCGTCGAGCGCGGGATCGGATCGGCGGAGATCTTCGGCCGCGCGGAGGTGAATCCGCTGCCGCCGCCGCCTCCTCCCGCACCGCAGACGCCGATTCACCTCCATTCCGGCATGAAGCCGCCGCGCAAAGTGACGCACGTCGATCCGGTGTACCCACGCGTCGCGCAGATGACGCGTGTCGAAGGGACGGTCATTCTCGAAGCGATCATCGACGTCAACGGCGCCGTCAGCTCCGTCCGCGTCCTGCGATCGATTCCGCTGCTCGATCAGGCAGCTGTCGACGCCGTGCGCGCGTGGAAGTTCACGCCAACGCTGCTCAACGGCGTGCCGGTGCCGGTCGCGCTCACCGTTACCGTCAGATTTGCGCTCACGGAAGGATGATGACGAACGGCGCGTCAGGGCCCGATGCCCAGCCGTGACATCAGCTTCGTGAGCCCCTGCCGCGAGACGCCGAGCTCCGCGGCCGCGCGCCCGCGATGCCCGCCCGTGCGGACCAGCGCCGCGCGAATGAACCGCTCTTCGAACGTGCGGCGCGCCTCGTCCAGCCGCCACGCGTCGGTGCTCGCGGCGCCGGTGAACGCCTCCGGCAGCGCCGACGGCGGCACGACGCCGCGCCTGGGGCTGCGCACGGCGAGCGACGCGAGCACGTTCTGCAGCTCGCGCACGTTGCCCGGCCAGTCGTAGCGCGCGAGCGCGGCCGTCGTCGCCGCCGCCAGCGTGGCGCGGCTGCCGACGCGCGCCGCCGCGTCGCGCCAGAAGCGTTCGGCGAGCACGACGACGTCCTCGCGCCGCTCGCGCAGCGGCGGCACGGTGACGTGCACCACGTCGAGGCGATAGAGCAGATCGAGACGAAACCGTCCCGCTTCCACCTCGCGGCGCAGATCCCGGTTCGTCGCCGCGACGATGCGGACGTCGATGCGGCGCGAGGTCGCTTCGCCGACGCGCCGCAGCTCTCCCTCCTGAATCACGCGGAGGACCTTCGCCTGCGCGCGCGGCGACAGCTCGCCGACCTCGTCGAGAAACAGCGTCCCGCCGTGCGCCTCCTCGAAGACCCCTGCGCGATCGGCGACGGCGCCGGTGAACGATCCGCGCGCGTGGCCGAAGAGCTCGGACTCGATGAGGTCGTCGGGGAGCGCCGCGCAGTTCAGCGTGCAGAACGCCTTGTGGCGCCGCAGGCTGCCGCGATGAATCGCGCGCGCCACGAGCTCCTTCCCGCTGCCGCTCTCGCCGTCGATCAGCACGGCAAACGGCGCCGCCGCCGCGCGCTCGACGCTGCGCCGCAGCTCCACCATCGTCGGCGTCGCCCCGACGAGCTCCGTCTCCACCGCCGCCGCCTCGTGGTCCGCCTTCGCGATCGCCGCGGCCACGATCGGCGCCGCTGCCGCGGCCGTCGTCGCCAGAATCGACGAAGCCATCGACGTGTCGTACATCGATCCGAGCGTCCACCGCGCGCACAGCGCGCCGATCGCCGCGCCGCCGTACACCACGGGCGCGGCCGCTTCGATCCGGTCGTCGTGCCGATGCGGCCCGACGACGACGCCGGCGGTTGCCGCGCGGCGGGCGATCTCAGCGTCCAGGCGCGCGCCGTCGGACGCGAGGAGGCGCGTTCGCTCATCGCGCGGCGCGACGATGGCGACGGCGGACGCATGAAGATGCTGCCGCACCCGCGCGCAGACTTCCGTCAGCAGCGCGCCGTCCTCTTCGGCCGTCTGGCAGACGTGGAGAATCGCGATCAGCTGATCGACGAAGCGATCGCCGGACCCGCGCCCCGCCGATGCGCCGTCGGTGGCGGGCGCCACGTAGACCGGCATGGCGCCCAATCCCGTCGCCGTAGTCTCTTTCGCCACGCGCTCGGCGGCCTCGGCCGGCGCCGCCGACACCGCCATCGCCAGCTCCCACCGCCGTCTGACGAGCGGCGGCGCCGCGGCCATCGCTCGCCGGAGGCGCTCGAGCGACGCGCGCACCGCCGGCCCGCGCCGCCGCCTCGCGACCTCGCATTCGAGGAGCCGCGCGCGAATCGCGCGAAGCGGATCATGCGCGGCGCGCGCGTTCGCGATGGTTGCGGCGATATCGCGCTCGGCTGCGTCCCAGTCGCCGACGGCGACCCGGACGAAGGCGCTGCCGTAATGCGCGGCCGCGGCGAGCGCCGCGCCGCCGGCGTCCTGCGCGATCCGGGTTGCGTCCGCGACGTGCGCGAGCGCGCGGGCCACGTCGCCGGCGCCCACCGCGCTTCGTGCGGCCAGCGTCGCATGCCGCACACATAGCGACGGCGGCTGCCCGTCGGCCACCGCCTCGAGCGCCGCGGCGGCGTCGGCGTAGCGGCCTCGCCAGAACGCGGCGCGCGCAATGACCAGCGATGCGGCGCCGGCGCGCAGCCGATCGCCGGCAGCGCGCGCCGCCGTCGCCGCCGTCGCGGCGACCGCGTCCGCCTCGTCGAGCCGGGTCAGATCGATCCACGCGTCGCCGCCCAGGATGGCGAGATCGATGAGCAGGGCGTCGCTGCCCGCGCGCGTCGCGTACTCGCGTCCCTGATCCATCGCCGCTTGCGCGTCGCGAACTCGCCCGCGGTGCACGAGCGCGGCGGCGAGCGCGAGCGCGCCCTGTCCGGCGTCGAGCCATGCGCCGCGCCGCGCGAGCCCGCCGATCGCGTTGCGCAGATCGCGCGTTCCCGGCGCATGCCGGCCGGCGGCGATCGCCGTCGTAGCGGTTTCAACCCGCCGGCGAAGGGCCGCCAGCTCGCCGGGCGCCGGCCAAGCGCACGCCGGCGACGCCGCCGCGGGCACGAGAGGCGGTTCCGGCTCCTGCCCGTACATCGCCGGCCGCTCCGCCGCGCGCTGCACACGGCGATTGGATGCGGCTCGATCGACGCCGCGGATGACATCCGGCCACAGCAGGCGCGCGAATCGGCCCGGCAGCCCGCGGGCACGCGTGGCCGCGGCGCGCAGCCGTCTGCGATCGTGGCTGTCCGATACGGCCGGAACGACGGCCGCTTCCAATGCCTCGAGGTCGAGCGCCTTCAGCGCGACGCTGTCGACGTGTCGGACGTCCTGGCGTCCGACGATCATCAGGACGTGCGGCCGCACGGTCCGGATCACCGCGGCCAGCACGCTTCTCCAGAGATCGGATTGATCCTCTTCCGCGATCACGAAGAGACTGCGCTCGAGGCACAGCGCCGCGAGCGGCGAGTCGAGCAGCGCGGCGGCCACCGGCACGAAACCGGCCGCGCGCGCCGCCCGCGCCAGCTCTCCGACGGCCACGCGCCTGCCGGATCCGTCCGCGCCCCACAGCGCGGCGATCCGCGGACGGGAACCGGGTGGCGGCTGGAACATCTCGACGAGCGATGCGACCTCGGGCCGTTCGATGCGGCGCAGCGTGCAGTCGGCGATCGGCACGCTCCGATGCGCGTGCGTCTGGTCTTCCCGCAGCGGGTAGCCGCCGCCCGCATCGGGCACGAACTGCCCCTGCCCCGACGCGTTGACGCAGATCCGATCGTGCGCGAAGGGCGACGACGAGAGCGACATTGCACGCAGAAAGCGTTCGGCGCGCTCGAACACGACGCGCGCCTCGCCGGCGCCGGCGCGCCACGGCGGTCCGCAAGCCCACGCCTCGAACCGCTCCGTCTCGCCGATCAAGCCGAAATCGACGAGCCGCGCGATCGCCCGATGGTGCAGCGCGTGCAGCGCGTCGCACCGCGCGCGCCATCGCAGCTGCTCCGAGATGCCGCCCGCCGTGCCGAACGTCAGCGTGACGCGCGCGCCGGTTGCGAGATCGAGCGCGCGGCCGCGATCGTCGATCGCGAAGCGATCCGCCATCAACTGCATGGATCCTCCCGGTGAGCGTCGAGCGTGTGTTGCCGGAAATCGGCCGTCGCCGTTCTGCAAGAAGACGGCCGATGAGGCGCACGTGGTGCGCGGCGCGCGCGTGACCGGACTCGGAGAATTTTTCAGATAGAATGACGCTCGAATGCTGCGGTTTTTGACGGCCGGCGAGTCGCACGGCAAGGGCCTCGTCGCGATCGTCGACGGCGTGCCGGCGGGCCTCGCGATCGATCTCGACGCGATCACGACGGAGCTGCGGCGGCGGCAGACCGGCTACGGCCGCGGCCGCCGCATGGTGATCGAATCCGATCGCGCCGAGCCGCTGAGCGGCGTGCGGCACGGCGTCACCAGCGGCGGACCGATCGCGCTCCTCATCCCGAACAAGGACTGGGAGAACTGGCAGCGCACGATGTACGTCGAGCCGGAGATGCCGGCCGGCGCGTCGGGCGCCGATCGCCCGCCGGTGACGCGTCCGCGGCCGGGCCACGCGGATCTCGCCGGCTTCGTCAAGTACGGCCACGACGACATGCGCAACGTGCTCGAGCGCGCGAGCGCGCGCGAGACGGCGGCGCGCGTCGCCGTCGGCGCGATCGCGCGGCAGCTCCTCGCCGCCGTCGGCGCCGACATCGTCAGCCACGTCGTCGCGATCGGCCCGGCAGCGATCGCCGATCCGTCGCAGATTTCCTTCGAGCAGGCGCGGCGGATTCCCGCCGACGCGCCGCTGCACTGCGCCGATCCCGCCGTCGAGCAGCAGATGATCGCGGAGATCGATCGCGCGCGCGACGCCGGGGACACGATGGGCGGCAGCTTCGAGGTGATCGCTCACGCCGTGCCCGCGGGGCTCGGGAGCTACGTGCAGTGGGATCGCAAGCTCGACGGCCGGCTGGCGCAGGCGATGATGTCGATTCCCGCCATCAAGGCGGTCGGGATCGGCATGGGCCCGGCCGTCGCGTACGTCCCCGGCTCACGCGTGCACGACGAGATCGTCCCCGGCGGCGCTGCCGCGCCGATCGGCGTGCGGCGCCCGACCAACAACGCGGGCGGCCTCGAGGGCGGCGTCACCAACGGCGAGGACGTCCGCGTCACCGGCTACATGAAGCCGATCTCGACGCTGATGTCGCCGCTCCGGTCCGTCGATCTCACGACGATGACCGAGAGCCCCGCCGCCGTCGAGCGCAGCGACGTCTGCGCCGTCCCCGCCGCCGCGGTCGTCGGCGAAGCGATGGTCGCCTTCGTCCTCGCGGACGCGCTGCTCGAAAAATTCGGCGGCGACTCGATCGACGAACTACAAACGAACTGGGAGGCGTATCGGAACCGGACGGCGACGCGATTCACGAGCCGCGAGCGACGGTAAGCCGCGTCACGGACGACGCAAAACGCAGAACACGCAGAACTCGCAGATCGCAATAATTTTCAGCGCTCCCGGCCACGCCGCACCCTCATGCGCCTCGGAGTCATCAAGAGCGCGCAGCTACGCAGTTTGCAGAGACTGCGCGCATGTCTGCCGAAGTCGATCGTCTGAACGACATCACGAAAGAAATCATCGGCGCCGCGATCGACGTGCATCGCGAGCTCGGGCCCGGGATGCTCGAGTCCGCATACGAGGCGTGCCTGATGTACGAGCTTCTGCAGCGGCATCTACACGTCGAACGGCAGAAGCCGGTAGCCGTCAGCTACAAGAACCAGACGCTGGACTGCGGGTACCGCATCGATCTGCTCGTCGCCGACGAAATGATCGTCGAAGTGAAGTCGGTCGAGAAACTCGAGCGTGTGCACTCCGGCCAACTGCTTTCGCATCTGCGGTTCGCGAAGTGTAGAGTAGGATTGCTGATTAATTTCAACGTCAAATGGCTGCTGGAGCACGGCGTGAAACGGGTCGTCAACGGGTTTCCGGAGTGAATACGTACCCGCGAGCTCTGCGTGTTCTGCGTTGATCGTCGTCACACGTCCTGGTCGCCATCCCGCGCATGATTCGCCCGATCCTCCGCTACGGTGACGCGGCGCTGCACCAGCGTGCGCGCGCGGTCGAGGAGCTGACCCCCGAGATCGATCGGCTCATCGACGACATGATCGAGACGATGTACGCGGCGCCGGGCGTCGGGCTCGCGGCGCCGCAGGTCGGCGTGCCGCTGCGGCTGTTCGTCGTCGACGTGTCGGTCGGGCGCGACGCGGGCGGCCTCATGGCCTTCATCAATCCGGAGTTCGTCGAGCGCGACGGCACGCAGCTCGAAGAGGAAGGATGTCTCAGCGTGCCTGGCTTCAACGCGACCGTCGTCCGGCCGATGCGCGCCGTCCTGCGCGGATTCGATCGCGACTGGCACGCGCGCACGGTCGAGGCGACCGGCCTCCTCGCCCGCGCATTTCAGCACGAAATGGACCACCTCGACGGCACGCTGTTCGTCGATCGCCTGCGCGGGATCAAGCGCGATCTGATCGTGCGGAAGATCCGCAAGCTGACGCGCGCCGGCAAATGGTGAGCGCGCCGCCGCTGCGCGTCGTCTTCTTCGGCACGCCGGAGTTCGCCGTCCCGACGCTCGACGCGCTCGTCGGCTCCCGCCATCAGGTCGTCGGCGTCGTCACCCAGCCGGATCGCCCGCGCGGCCGCGGCCACAGGACGTCGTATGCGCCGGTCAAGTCGCGCGCGCTCGACGCGGCGCTCCCCGTTCTGCAGCCCGAGCGGCTGAAAGACGACGCGTTTCTCGCCGGGCTCGCGGCGATGCGCGCCGACCTCGGCGTCGTGGCCGCCTACGGCAAGATCCTCACCGACGCCGTGCTCGCCGCCCCGCGGCTCGGGATGATCAATGTGCACGCGTCGCTTCTGCCCAGATACCGCGGCGCCGCGCCCGTGCATCGCGCGATCATGAACGGCGAGCGCGAGACGGGCGTCACGATCATGCGCGTCGTCAAAGCGCTCGACGCGGGACCGATGCTCGCCGAGACGAGACGCGCGATCGGTCCGGACGAGACGAGCGAGGAAGTGGAACGGGACCTCGCGCGCGAGGGTGCCGCGCTGCTCGCCGCGGCCGTCGACGACATCGCCGCCGGACGCGCGCGCGAAACGCCGCAGGACGATGCGGCGGCGACGTACGCGCCGCGGCTGACGAAGGCGGACGGCGCCATCGACTGGAGCTGGCCGGCCGGCCGGATTCACAACGCGGTGCGCGGGCTGCATCCGTGGCCGCATGCGTCCGCGTTTCTGCGCGGCCGTCGTCTGATCCTGCTGCGATCTGCCGCGTCCGCTGACGTTGGCGGCGCCGCGCCGGGAACGGTGATCGCCGCGAAGGCCGACGATCTCGTCGTCGCCGCCGGCAGCGGCCGTGTGCGCCTGCTCGAAATCCAGGCGGAGGGCAAACGGCCGATGACGGCGCGCGAGTTTCTCGCGGGCCACCGCGTCGAGCCGGGCGATCGCCTGACGGCGGCGCCATGATCGCGCCCGCGCGCGTCGCCGCGTACGAGATCCTCAGCGCGGTCTCGGCCGGCAGCGCCGACCTGCCGGCGGCGATTGCCGTCTCGCGGGGCGGCCTTCGCGACGACCGCGATCGCGCGCTCGCCGCCGAAATCGCAACCGGCGTGCAGCGGTGGCGGGCGGCGCTCGATCACCTCATCGTCGCTTTCTCAAAGCGGCCGCTCGCGCGCCTCGACACGCAAATCGTCGAGATCCTCCGCCTGAGCGTGTACCAACTCCTCCATCTGACCCGCGTCCCCGCGTCGGCCGTCGTCGACGACGCGGTGAACCTGGTTCGGCGGGCGGGCAAAGCAAGCGCCACCGGGTTCGTGAACGCCGTCCTCCGCGAGGTGTCGCGCAAGCGCGGCGCGCTGCCGCTGCCGCCGCGTCCCGCGGACGCCGGCGATCGCACGGCGGCGCTCGAGTACTTCAGCGTGACGCTCTCGCATCCCCGGTGGCTCGCGGCGCGCTGGTACGATCGTCTCGGGTTCGAAGTCGCCGAGGCGTGGATGCGGTTCAACAACTCGCCCGGCGTGCTCACGCTCCGCGCGAATCGATTCGTCGCCACGCGCGACGAGCTCGCCGATCGGCTGCGCGCGCAGGACATCCACACGCATCCCGGAACGTTCGCCCCGGATTCGCTGATCGTCGACGAGGGCCATCCGCTGCGCCTGGACGATCACGACCGCTCCTTCTTCGTGCAGGACGAGGCGTCGCAGCTCGTCGCGCTGCTCGCCGGCGACCCGCCGCCGCCGCGCGTCCTCGACGCGTGCGCCGCGCCGGGCGGCAAGACCACGGCGATTGCCGCCGCGATGCAGGGCGCGGGGCTCCTGGTCGCTACCGACCTGCGCGATCGCCGCATCGATCTGCTGCGCCGCACCGTCGCGCACAGCGGCGCCGCAAACGTGCGCGTCGTGCAGGCGGACATTCGCCGTCGGCTGCCTTTCTCGACCGCGTTCGATTGCGTCCTCGTCGACGCGCCGTGCTCGGGTCTCGGCACGCTGCGCCGCGATCCGGACATCCGCTGGCGCCGGCGCGAAAGCGACCTCGCCGCGCTCGCGGCCGCGGAACTGACGATGCTGCAGCGCGCCGCCGAGGCGGTCGCGCCCGGCGGCCGGCTCGTCTACGCGACCTGCTCGAGCGAGCCCGAAGAGAACGAGCAGATCGCGGACGCGTTCGCCGCCGCCGCGCCGTCGTTCGAGCCGGTCCCGGCCGCCGCCGCGAGCGCGCAGCTTGGCGGCACGCTGATCGACGCGCGCGGGCACCTCCGCACGCAGCCGCATCTGCACGGTCTCGAGGCGTTCTTCGGCGCGGTGTTCGTGCGGCGCGGATGAACGCAAGTTCGGCGCGGCCTGAAGGCCGCGCCCTACGATCGCATTCCATCTCGGGGCGGCGATTGAAGCGGGATCGTAGGGGACGGCCTTCAGGCCGTCCCTGAACGTGTTGTAGTACCATCGAGAATCCACATGGCACTCGGAACGCGCGTCTGGAGCGCGGGCAAGCTCGTTCTGCTCGTCGGCGGCCTCCTCGCGACATATCTCATCTTCGCGGCGGCGTCGATGCGCCTCGCGCTGCGCACGCGCGAGGTCCAGGTGCCCGACTTCACGAATCGCACCGCGAACGACGCGACGGCGATTGCCGACACGCTCGGCCTCGCGGTCAAGATCGACGATTCGCGGCGGCCGGATCCGAAGATCGCGGCCGGCCGCGTGCTCGCGCAGGATCCGGCGCCGGGATCGGTGGCCCGCCGCCAGCGCAGCGTCCGCATCTGGCTGAGCGCCGGCCAGCGCGCGGCGACGGTCCCGCTGCTCGTCGGCGAGACGGAGCGGACCGCGCAGCTGCGGCTCGCGCAGGACGGCCTCACGCTGTCCGATCTCTCTGAAATCAGATCGCACACCTACTCGCCGGACGTCGTGGTCGCGCAGACGCCGCCGGCCAAGTCGGCGGGCGCGGCCGTCGCGCTGCTCGTCAACCGCGGCGAGCGCGGCGCCAGCTACGTGATGCCGGATCTCATCGGGATCAACGGCGACCGCGCCGCCGAAATCCTGCGCAATCGCGGCTTCCGCGTCGCCGTCGTCGGTTCGACGCCGTACCCGGGCGTCGCGGCGGGCATCGTGATCCGCCAGACGCCGCAGGCGGGATTTCAAATCGCGCCGGGCGAGCCGATCTCGCTCGAGGTCAGCCGATGACGGTGCAGATTGCGCCGTCGATTCTCTCGGCCGACTTCGCCGCGCTCGGCGAGGCGATCGCCGCGGCGGAGCGCGGCGGCGCCGATCTGATTCACGTCGACGTCATGGACGGCCACTTCGTGCCGAACATCACGATCGGCCCGCCCGTCGTGAAATCGCTGAAGCGCATCGCGACGGTGCCGCTCGACGTGCACCTGATGATCGAGGAGCCGGATCGCTACCTCGACGCGTTCGTCGAGGCGGGCGCGTCGATGCTCTCGGTGCACGTCGAGGTGCTGCCGCATCTGCACCGCACGGTCCACGCGATCAAGGCGCTCGGCGCGAAGGCCGGCGTCGTCCTCAATCCGTCGACGCCCGTTGCGGCGCTGTCCGAGATGGCGGCCGACGTCGACTACGTGCTCGTGATGTCGGTGAACCCCGGCTTCGGTGGCCAGACGTTCATCCCGCGCAGCGAGTCCAAAATGCGTGAGGTGCGCGCGCTGCTCGACCGCGCGGGCAACCGCGCGCCAATAGAGATCGACGGCGGGATCGATCGCCACAACGTCGCGCGCGTCGTCGCCGCCGGCGCGTCGATCATCGTCGCCGGATCGGCGGTGTTCCACCACGGCGATCCCGAGCGCGCGACGCGCGAGCTCAAGGCGGCCGCGCTCGGCGCCGCGGCCTCCATTCCTCGATGAGCCCTGAACAGACCGAGCCGGGCCGGAAGAGCGGCGCGCCGCCCGCGCCGCGCGCCTCGTCGCGCGTTCGCGTGCGCTACGCCGAAACCGACACCATGGGCGTCGTCTACTACGCGAACTATTTCGTCTGGTTCGAAGTGGGCCGGACGGATCTGCTGCGCGAATCGGGCTGGACGTATCGCGACATGGAGCGCGACGGCTTTGCGCTCCCGGTCATCGAAGCGCACTGCACCTATCGCGAGCCGGCGAAGTACGACGACGAGATCGAAGTGCGGACCAGCGGGACGCTCCTCTCGCCGGTCCGCGTGCAGTTCACCTACGAGGTCGTCCGGACCGCCGACGCCGCGACGCTCGCCACCGGGACCACCGTGCACGCGACGCTGGACCGCAGCGGGCGGCCGTGCCGGCTGCCCGCGCGCGTCCGGACGCTATTCGAATGAAGGCACTCGTCACCGGGACCGCCGGGTTCATCGGGTCGACGCTCGCCGAGCGCCTCGTCGCCGACGGCGTCGACGTCGTCGGCATCGATTCGTTCACCGATTACTATCCGCGCCCGATCAAGGAGCGCAATCTCACGCGGCTGCTCGCCGGCCCGCGCTTCCGCTTCGTCGAGTCACGGATTCAGGACGTGGATCTGCACGCGCTGCTCGCGGATCGGACCCACGTGTTCCATTTGGCGGCGCAGGCGGGCGTGCGCAAGAGCTGGGGACGCGATTTCGCGATCTACACCGAGAACAACATCGAGGCGACGCAGGTGCTGCTCGAGGCCGCCGCGCGCGCGCCCGCGCTCGAGCGCCTCGTCTACGCGTCGAGCTCGTCGGTCTACGGCGACAACACGCCGATGCCGTTTCGCGAGGAGGCGCTGCCGCAGCCGGTGTCGCCGTACGGTGTGTCGAAGCTCGCGGCCGAGCAGCTCTGCTATCTCTACTTCGCGAACTTCCGCGTGCCGACGGTGTCGCTCCGCTATTTCACCGTCTACGGGCCGCGGCAGCGGCCCGACATGGGGTTTCACAAATTCCTGCGCGCGACGATCCTCGGCGAGCCGATCGCCGTGTTCGGCGACGGCGAGCAGACGCGCGACTTCACGTTCGTAAAGGACGCGGTGGCGGCGACGATTGCCGCCGCGACGAAGGGCGTCCCGGGCCGCGTGTACAATATTGGAGGCGGTTCGCGCGTGTCGGTCAACGAGGTCCTCGACCTCATCGGCCGCATCGCCGGGCGTCGTCCCGTCGTCAGAGTCGATCCGGCGCAGAAGGGCGACATGCGCCACACCTACGCGGACACGTCGCTGGCGCGCGCGGATCTCGGCTTCGCGCCGACCGTCGCGCTGGAAGAAGGGCTGGCGGCGGAATACCAGTGGCTGACCGAAATCCTGTGATCATCTCGAGACTCCTCCATCGTCTGCGTCTGCTCCCGGCCGCCGCCGCCATCGTCGCGCTCGCCGCGTGCGCCGGCACCACGCGCAACGCCGTCCCGACCGGGACGACGGATCCGGACAAATTCCTGTTCGACAAGGGCACGACCGCGCTCAACTCGAAGAAGTGGCTCACGGCGCGCGAGTACTTCAAGCAGGTGACGGAAACCTACACGGCGAGCCCCTATCGTCCCGACGCCAAGCTGGGCATCGGCGACACGTATCTCGGCGAAGGCACGGCCGAAGCGCTCGTCCTGGCGATCAATGAATTCCGCGAGTTCCTCTCCTTCTATCCGACGCACCGCCGCGCCGACTACGCGCAGTACAAGCTCGGGATGGCGCACTTCCGGCAGATGCGCCACCCGCAGCGCGATCAGACCGAGACGCGCGAGGCGGTGAAGGAGTTCGAGGCGTTCGTCGCACGCTATCCGGCGAGCAGCCTGCTGCCGGAAGTGAAGGAGAAGCTGCGCGAGGCGCGCGATCGGCTGAGCGACGCCGATTATCTCGTCGGCTACTTCTACTTCCGCCAGCGCTGGTATGTGGGCGCCGTCGATCGCTTCAAGCTGGTGCTGAAGGAAGACCCCGGCTACACGCGGCGCGACGCGCTCTACTATTACTATGCCGAATCGCTCGTGAAGATGAAGCGCGAAGCGGAGGCGCTGCCGCTGCTCGAGAAGCTCGTCGAGGAATTCGAGCAGAGCGAGTACCTGGCCGACGCGCAGAAGCAGATCACCGAGCTCAAGGCGCAGGTGCTGACGAAGACCTCCGGAGGATGAGGATGCGACCGACGACAGGACTGCTGGCGGCGGCGTTCGTGGTAGCCGGCGCGCTGGCGGCGGCCGCGCAGCCGCCAGGAGCGGTGCTCTCGCCGCTCGAGACGAGCGTGGCGTGCGCACCGCCGCCGACGCTCGACGGCGCGCCCGGCGGCGCGCTGCACATCATCGGCACGCAGGACTCGGTGCCGCGCACCGTGTTCGGCGCGCGCGACCTGATCGTCATCGACGGCGGCGAGAAGGCCGGCGTCCACCTCGGGCAGCAGTTCTTCGTCCGCCGCGCGAACCATTACGGGATGATGTACGGCGCCAGCGGCGGGCGCGGCGCCCATACGCTCGGCTGGCTGCACGTGGTCGCCGTGAACGAATCGACGGCCATCGCGCAGATCGATCACCTCTGCGACGCGATGATCGCGATGGATTATCTCGAGCCGTTCGCCGCGCCGGTGGTGCCGGCGGGGCTCGACGCCGTCGACGCCACGGGCGAACCCGATTTCGGCGCGCTCGGCCGCATCATCTCCGGGGACTTCGAGCGGAGCTCGCTCGGCACCGGCGACTTCGCGCTCATCGATCGCGGCAGCGAGCAGGGCGTCGAGCCGGGACAGCATTTCGCGGTGTATCGCGATCTGCGCATGGGCGGCATGCCGCTCACGAGCATCGGCGAAGCCACCGTCGTCTCGACCACCGCCGGCGTCGCGCTGGCCCGGATCACGCGCGTCCGCGACGCCGTGCGCAGCGGCGACTACGTCGCGCCTCGGCGCTGACGACGTACAACGCAGAACACGCAGAAACCGCAGAACAATCCTGTACTCATGTCCTAACTATTCTGTGAACTCTGCGAGTTCTGCGTTGTACGTCGTCTCAGCCGGCTTTTCGGTCCGTTCGCTGATCACGCGCGGTCGGGAACGGGGTGACGCGCGGGTGGAGGACGCCGCTGAACCTCCGGAAGTAGTCGGCCGCTGACGCGAGCGAGGTGACGACCGCCACCCACAGCGCCGCCTCGCCGATCCGATCCAGATAGAAGGCGCGCATGCGGCCGTGCGCGAGGATCAGCGCGAGGATCGCGACGACCTGCGCGACCATCTTGATCTTCCCCATCGACGACGCCGGCACGGCGACGCCGCGCGTGTAGGCGAGGCTGCGCAGCCCGGTGACGGCGAAGTCGCGCCCGAGAATCACCGCGACCATCCACGCCGGCGCGAGATCGAGCTGCACGAGCGAGATGAGCGCCGCGAGCGTGAGCAGCTTGTCGGCGAGCGGATCGATCATCTGGCCGAGCGGCGTGATCTGCTTGCGCCGCCGCGCGAGATAGCCGTCGGCCCAGTCGGTGAGCGACGCGAGGCCGAAGATCGCGGCGCCGACGATCTCGTTCGGGATGCCGAGGATCTGCCGGCCTTCGAACTTGGTCAGCAGCACCACCACGAGCAGCGGCACGAGGAAGATCCGCGTGATGGTGAGCGAGTTCGGGAGGTTCATGGACGCCCGTACTCACATGATATCATCGGTGGTTGCGATGAAAGCGATTCTGCTCGCGGGGGGCAAGGGCACGCGCCTCCGGCCGCTGACGATACACACGCCCAAGCCGATCGTGCCGATCTTCGATCGTCCCTTTCTCCACTATCAGCTCGATCTGCTCAAGCAGGTGCCCGAGATCGACGAAGTCATTCTCAGCCTGAACTACCAGCCGCGCCGCATCGAGGAGATCTTCGGCGACGGCAGCGACAGCGGCCTCGCGATCCGCTACGTCGTCGAGCCGTCGCCGCTCGGCACCGGCGGCGCCGTGCGCTACGCCGGCGAATCGCTGCGCGACTCGGTCGTCGTCTTCAACGGCGACGTGCTCACGCAGGTGGATCTCGGCGCAGTGATCGCGCTGCACCGCCAGCGCCACGCGAAGGCGACGATCGTCCTGACGCCGGTCGAGAACCCGTCGGCGTACGGGCTGGTCGAGACCGATCCACAGGGCAACATCCGCCGCTTCCTCGAGAAGCCGAACGCCGACGAGATCACCTGCGACACGATCAACGCCGGCATCTACGTCCTCGAGCCGGAGACCTTCGAGCGCATTCCGAAGGACACGCCGTGGTCGATCGAGCGGAGCTTCTTTCCGTCGCTGATCGAGCGGCGGGAGACCTTCGTCGCGTACATCTATCGCGGCTACTGGATCGACATCGGCACGCCCGAGAAGTACATGCAGGTGCACCGCGACATCATGGACGGCCGGTACGTCGCCCACAGGGCGGCGCCGTTCGTGACCTCGCCCGGCGCGGCGTGGGTCTCGCCCGACGCGCGCATCGAGGAACTGGCCGTCGTCGACAGCCCGTGCTTCATCGATCAGGGCTCGGTGGTGAAGGCCGGCGCGCACATCGGGCCCTACAGCGTCGTCGGCCGCCAGTGCCACATCGAAGAGCACGCGCACCTGGATCGCGCGATCCTCTGGGCCAACAGCCGCATCAGCCAGGAGGCGATCGTGCGCCGGTCGATCCTCGGCCGCCACTGCCACATCGGACGGTGCGCGTCGGTCGAAGACGGCGTCGTCCTGGGCGATAAATCGGTCGTCACCGACTACAGCCGGCTATGAACATCAACCCGGATATCTTCAAGGCCTACGACGTTCGAGGCGTCTATCCCGGCGAAGTGAACGAGGAAGCGGCGCGCGGGATCGGCGCTGCGTTCGTCGCCTACCTGAACGCGAAGCGGATCGCGGTCGGCCGCGATATGCGGCTGTCGTCGCCGGCGATCGCGTCGGCGTTCATCGACGGCGCCGCGTCGCAGGGCGCCGACATCGTCGACTACGGGATGATTCCGACCGACATGCTCTACTTCGCCGTCGCGCGCGACGGGCACGACGGCGGCGTGCAGGTGACGGCGTCGCACAACCCGAAGCAGTACAACGGCATGAAGATGGTGCGGCAGGAGGCGTTTCCGCTGAGCGGCGAGGCGGGGCTCCTCGAGATCCGCGAGATGCTGCAGCAGAACGCGGTGCCGCCCCCGGCCGCGCGCCGCGGCCAGGTGAGCGAGAAGAACGCGCTCGAGGCGTACGTCGATCACGTGATGTCGTTCATCGATCCCGCAGTGATCCGGCCGTTCAACGTCGTCCTGGACGCGGGCAGCGGCATGGGCGGCCTCGTCGCGCCGAAGCTCTTCGAGCGGCTCCCCTGCCGGACGACGCGGCTGTGCTTCACGATCGACGGGACGTTTCCAACGCACGAAGCGAACCCGCTCATCGAGGAGAACCGCCGCGACATCGTGGAGCGCGTCGTCGCGGAGAAGGCCGACGTCGGGATCGCGTGGGACGGCGACGCCGATCGCTGCTTCTTCATCGACGGCACCGGCGCGTTCATCTCCGGCGACTTCATCACGGCGCTGCTCGCCGAGGCGTTCCTGCTGAAGCATCCCGGCGCGACGATCATCTACGACCTGCGCGCGAGCCGCGCTGTGAAGGACACCGTCGAGCGCTACAAGGGGACGGCGCTGATGAACCGCGTCGGCCACGCGTTCTTCAAGCGGCGAATGCGCGAGACCAACGCGATCTTCGGCGGCGAGGTGACGGGGCACTATTACTTCCGCGACAACTTCTACGCCGACAACGGCTTCATTCCGGCGCTGCTCATCCTCGAGCTGATGTCGAAGAAGGGCCAGAGCCTGCACGATCTGCTGAAGCCGCTGAACGCGAAGTATTTCATCTCGGGCGAGATCAACACGAAGCTGAAGAGCATGGCGGATGTGCCGTCGAAGCTCGATCAGATCGCGGCGAAGTACGGCGACGCGCACCAGATGCACATGGACGGCCTCTCGGTGGAGTACGACGACTGGCACTTCAACGTGCGGCCGTCGAACACCGAGCCGCTGCTGCGGCTGAACCTCGAGGCGACGACGCCGCGGCTGATGGAGCAGAAGCGGGACGAGGTGCTTGCCCTCATCAGAGGGTGACCACTACAATTGGCGAGCATCCGATCGCGGGCTTAGTACAATGGTAGTACAGAGGCTTCCCAAGCCTCGGACACGGGTTCGATCCCCGTAGCCCGCTCCACTAACTTCCTCTCTCGCAAGAACTTCCGTTCGACGCCTTCCGCGTGTCCAAAATATCTCCAATTTTTTCCACGCTTTCCGCGCCGAATTCGCGCCCGTCGAGCAACTGGATCGCATCTTCCGTGGCCGCCGGACTCAGATGCATGTAGCGCTGCGTCGTTGACAGATCCGCGTGCCCGGCGAGTTCCTGAATGGCGCGCGCCGGCGCGCCCCGCATCGCCAGGTGCGAACAGAACGTGTGCCGCAGGAAGTCAATGCCCTGCTCGATGCCGGCGGCGCGCTGCGCCGCGAACGGCTTTGATCACGCGATCGCGCGTGATCGGGGCGCCGTCGGACACGCACAACACGCGATCCGAGCGGAGATGCCGCGCCGACTTCAGCGCGGCCGTCAGGCGCTGCGTCATCGGCAGCTGCCGTGACCGGCCGCCTTTCGGCACCGTGACGTGACCCAGCCAGTCCGATCGCTGGACAGTCACACGGCGCGCCTGCAGGTCGACGTCGCGCCACTCGAGCGCGACGATCTCGCCGAGCCGCAGGCCCGCGTCACCACCCAACAGGATCATCAGGTAGATCTCCGCACCACGTTTCCTGGCGATGGTCAGCAGCCGCTCGTACTGATCGAAGTCGTGAAAGCCCATCGTCTTCCTGGGGTTCGGCAGCAACTTGATCGTGCACGGCAGCCGTTCGAGCTCGCCCCACTCCACCGCCTTCTTCAACAACATACTCAGCAGCGTCAGCACGTTGTTCACGGTCTTCGGTGCGCGATCCGCCAGCGTCAGCTTCAGGCGCTGCACCTGCTCGTTCGTGATCGCGTCCAACCGTTTCGCACCGAGCGCCGGAACCAGGTGCCACTTCAGGGTCGATTCCGTCGTGGCAATGCCGCTCGGCTTGTGATGGTTCGCACGCGCGTGACCGTCAGCGAATCTCGGCGCGAAGGCTTCGAGTGTGGGCACTTCCCTCTTTGCTGCGGGCGGACCGTGCTGCAGGAGATATCGCTCACGGTCCTGCGCCCATCGTTGAGCCGCCGACTTCGAGAAGCAAGAGGCTCGTTTCCTGTCTGATGCCGTGCAGGGCCTTGAGGCGAGGCGCGGACGTCAGGTCACGTCAGCCGACGTGCCGAAGCCGGGCGGGAGGCTTCGTCGTCATTGTCGTGACGTCGGGCTCGCGAACGCAAGTGAACGTTGATGCCAGTTGAGGCTCATCGAACGAGTGGACGACCGGGCGGGCGTTTTACATTACGTGACGCTTCGCTCGAGAGCGTCGGCGTCGTGGCTGCTTGTTGAACGTCGAGGTTGACACTACTCGTGCGAGCGCGAGTTCCGCATCGCTCGCCATATCCAGCAACCAGTCGGACAACCCTCCGCGTCCTTCGAATTCCAACCTCTCCTGGCAGTGTTGCGTAACGCCGCCATTCTTCGATCTCAACTACCGACGCTTACGCAAAAAGTCGATGCACGCTCGTATCCAATAATCACGCGCGCTCGAAGCTTGGCGATCTGCACCGCTAGCTGGCCACGACGCGAATCCTCCAGGAGACGTTATGGGCTGACCTACGACGAGCGGCTTGCGAACAGGCGGCGCGAGCGCATGCGCCTTTTTCCCGGCCTCGCGCACACGTAACGCATCGCGCCGTCCGGCATCGAACTGACCGGTAGCCACAACACCAGTCAATCCACGCTGGAGGCCAGAGATATGACGCGCGAACAGTTTTCTCCCACTCACGGCGGCAGGGTGCCGGCCGTTGCTCTGTTTCTGCTGCTTGCCGGTAGCGGCATCGCGGCAGCCCAGGGCAACAGTCCGACACACCTCCGTCGCTTCGTCGACACGCAGGTCGGTGGCATCGAGAAATTGATGGTGCCGGCTCACGACACTGATCTGCCGCAGCCGCGGCTCGCCGATGGAACTCCTGATCCCTTTTTCAAGATCACAGAAGCGAAGCGTTACCTCGGCAAGCAGCTCTTTCACGACCCGATCCGGACCGCGCGGATTCTGCCCGAGTTCGGCGGCGAGCCGTCGACGAAGCAGACTGGCTCGTGCGGGAGCTGCCATATGGGCGAGGCGGCGTCGAAAGCCGGCACGCTGCTCAACTTCTCCGTCGGTGGCGAAGGACGCGGTTACATCGACGCCGCTGGCAATTTCATTCCGCGCCGGCGTGCACGGTCCGACCTCCCGCAGCTGCGGCACAGCCCGCTCTTCCCCGGTGACGCGCTCGTCGACGAGCTGCCCACCCTCACCGACATCTATGCCCTCGCGGTCGGCAGCCCGGCTCGCGGTCGGAAGCTGCCCGATCCGGGGCCGCTCCTGCGAACCGGTCGTCTCGATGCCCTGGACAGCGTCGCCCGAAATGCGCCGAGCGTGATCGGCGCAGCCTTCAACAACCGCCTGTTGATGGGCGGATTTGCCGGCGAACCCGACGCCGCGCCGGGCGGCCTCAATCCGTTCGGTCATCCGGCACAGGAAAACGTGGCGCTTCTGCTGCTCGATGCCCACAGGATGCTGGAGTTCCAGTCTGCCGAACTGCAAAAGTTTGCGACGTATCAGAAGCTGTTTCGTGACGCGTTCCCCGAGGAGGCCGCGCAGGCCTTCGCCACGAATCCGCCGAATCTCAATCTCCTGATCAACGACCTGACCGTCCTGCGCGCCACGGCAACGTTCCTCCGCACGACGGTAACGCGAAACACCCCGTGGGACCGGTTTCTGGCCGGCGACAACGGCGCGTTGACATCCGCGCAGCGTCGCGGTGCACGACTCTTTTTCACGCCGGCGCGGAGCGGCGGCGCCGGCTGCTTCACCTGCCATGGCGGACCGATGCTCAACAAGCAGGTGAACGATCCCGACGTCGCCGGTGTCGGGCAGTTCGTTGAAGAGAATTTCTACAATCTGGGACTCCGCGACCATCCCCTCCAGGCCCTCAACAAGGTCGCCAGGAACGATCCGAGCTTCCGCGATGACGGCCGGCGGGAAATCACCGGCCGCGACAGCGATGCGTTCAAGTTCCGGGCGTTGACGCTGCGGCAGCTGAAGGACGCGAAGTTCTTCTTCCACAACGGGTCGTTCACGACCGTCAAGGACGTGGTGCGATACTTCAACGCGGGAATTCCACAGGATGCCGAAGCGGGTGCGGCAAGTACAATGACACCGCGGTTCACGCACCCGCGCGGAGCCAATGCGCCTCCCGGGCTGGGCTTGAGCGACGATCAAGTGGACGATCTCGCCGACTTCATCGAGAACGGCCTCTACGATCCGGGCTTCGTCCAATTCGATCCGAAATCGCCAACGAAGATGTTTCAGCTCAGTCCGCCGGACTTCCTCTACTCGATCTACCGGCCGGATCTGGTGGCGGCAGGCGCGGCGACCAATCACCCTGCCATCGACGGCCTGCCGCTGAGCGGCCTGGCGCAGGACAACAACGACGCGCTGTCGCGTCGGGACATGGGACTCGAATTCCTCGACGTGACTGGCCAGGTGAACATTGCGCTGATCGCGTCATCGCGCGCGGCTACCGACGATGGTGATCATGGACACGTCGCCGGCACGCGCGATGGGGAAGGCCATCGGGGGCCGAGACGCGAGGACCAGTTCGTCTATCGGATCACCAACAGCGGCGCATCTCCCGTCGACACGCATCTGCTCGTAATCGCCACCGGCTTGGCGTCCGGCGTCGCGATGACGAACGCCAGCGGCACGACGAGCACCGGCAATCCGTATATCCGTGTGTTTCTGCCAAACGGCGCGCTCGCACCGGGTCAGACCATAGACGTGACGCTGCGGTTCAAGCGAGAGGGCCAATCCCCGCCGAACATCGCGCTGACCCTCCTGTCAGGACAGGGTACTCCGTAGCAGTGGCGTTTCACCTCACCAGCCTGTGGCGCTACCCGGTCAAGACGCTGGCTGGAGAGCCTTTGTCGAGTGCGGTCGTCGGGCGAGATGGTCTCGTCGGCGACCGCCTCGTCTGCGTCCGTGGTCCCGAAGGCGTGCGGACCTCACGCCGGCACTATCGCCTGCTCGGGCTTCGTGGCAGCCTCGGATCCGACGGAGAGCCGCTGGTCAACGGCTATCGATGGAACAGCGTCGAGGCAACCGCGCTCGTGAAGGCGGCTGCCGGCGATGATGCGTGGCTGGAGGCCATCGATGCCGCGGAACGCTTCGACGTGCTGCCGCTGCTCGTCGCGACCGACGGTGCCGTCGCCGCGTTCGGGCGCGATGTGCGACGTCTCCGGCCGAACCTGCTCATCGGCGGAGTCGACGGCATGGCGGAGACGACGTGGCCCGGTCGCACGCTTCACATCGGCGACGTCGCGGTCCGCCTCGATTCCCTGCGCGGCCGCTGCCCGATGACGACCGTGGATCCCGACACCCTCGAGCGGGACCCCAATGTGCTGCGCGACATCGGCACACGATTCGGCGGTCGGCTGGCACTGAATGCCGAAGTCGTCGGTGGAGGAACCATCCGCATCGGCGACGCCGTCACGCTGAAAGTTTCGTAGCGAAAGGAAGCCGTTCGAGACTCGTCACGCGCTCCACTCACGGGGAGCGGCTACGACCGCCGCGATCAACGCGCGCACGAGTTGCGCGACATCGCGATCGCGAGTCGGACCCGGCGGAATTGGTTCTCCGCCGATGATCGTCGCCCTAACTGCGGCGAGCGTATCGCGGAGCGCCTGCAGTCCACGGCGACCGCGCTCGGGGGCCGGCACCGCCGCGGTGATCGCGACGACTTTTCCCTCGAGCTCGCCTGAGCCGATCACCCAGTCGATGGCGTTTTTCAGGACGCCAGGCAGGCTGAACCCATACTCCGGTGACGCGATGAGTACGGCATCGCACTCGGACAACGCGCGCCGCCAGCGGATGACACTCTCGGGCGCCCCGCTCGACGCGAGGTCGGGATTGAAGTGCGGCAGTTCACGCAGTCCGTCGAACATCACGACGTCCACCTCCGGCGGCGCGGACGCAGCCGCCGCGGTGAGCAGCGCCAGATTCCCGGACTTGCGTTGCAGCTGCCGCAGATGGCAAGGATCTTCATTGGTGACGCGGCGACACGACTAAGACGCCGGCCAGCGCGCGGGACAGCGGGGCGGCCACCGCGTCGGCCAGCGTCACCAAGTCGGGTTGCGCAATGTCGCCGGCGACGAACACGATCTGACGAGACGTGCGAAAAGACGCAACCGGCATGTCGTCGATCCGTTCAGCTGATGTCACAGACGGAACGGCCTGGCCGGGAAGCGCGAGCGGTCCGCGGGCCTTGACGTCGGTGACGAGCAACGACACG
>Ga0075425_100000431_pt1 | contig 39139 bp, 33 predicted proteins | sample SoiMethybrSBSTD4_FD_75300 | JGI IMG/M metagenome (GOLD analysis project Ga0075425, IMG submission 75300) | Bulk soil microbial communities from a Populus tree surrounding site in Tennessee, USA - Soil MetaG P. TD hybrid SBSTD4 | ecosystem: Environmental > Terrestrial > Soil > Tree plantation... | reverse complement strand
CGCCAACTCGAGCAACACCGAATGCTCCTCGGAAAAATCCCGCATCAGAAACTGTTCCACCTGCAACCCGCCCGAATCCCACCACGCAATCCCAATCAGAAACGCGTACGTCCCCGTGCCGCCCGACAGGCCGGTCGTCTCCGTATCGAGGAACAGCCATTTTTGCGGGTCTTCTGCCAAATTGACGGATGGGCTGGTCCCGCGGCGTTTCTCGGAGCCTTGTAGCAGCGGGTTTGTCCCGCTGCTTTTTTTGCGTGACGCGGCACTTTTCAATAAATCAATCACTCCAGCAGAAGGCGCGCAAAACTCCGGCGTCGCGTGCCAGTTGCGCACGCTCAAATGGCTCCCGTACTTCGTTTGCGAAACCGTTGCACCGATCATGCGCGACAGCATGTCTTCTTCTTCCGTCGTTTGCGCCTCGAATGGCACGCGGATCGGCTCTTCTGCATGAATCGCCGCGCCGCGCACCGGCCGCAGAGCGGACAACAGCGCAAACCTGTCCGGCGTCGTTTTGGAGTGCGGTAGCTCGACTACCGCTTTCGCAATCTCAGCCACGCCAACCTCCCGTCAGCGGCAGCTCCGCTGCCAAACAACCATTCAAGCTCCGATCCGTTCCAAAATTGCCAATGCCGCCTCCTTCGCCCGCAGCGCCAAATCGCCAGCCGGCCCGACGCACGATGGGCATCCCGCTTCGCACGCGCACCCGGCAATCAATTCGCGCGTACTGGCCAGCAGCAGTTCGCTCGCCCGAAACAGCGGCGCCGAAAACCCGATCCCGCCTGGATACGCATCGTACAAATATAAATTCGGCTCAAAGAACTCTTTCGCCGTGCCGCTGAACCCATTCATCGCATCTTCCAGCCGCAACGGCGTAAACTCTTCGCTTGTTTCGCCCAGCGATGGCGGCCGCTCGCCAATCGCCGTGCCCAAATCTCGCCTGTCGCACATCAGCAGCAGCGTCGCCACCGACTCCATCGCGTGCAGCAGCCCAAACATTCCGCTCTGCCGCTCGCTGATCGAGAAGGGGAGTGATTCTACCAGCGCCCGCTCCAGCGTCAGCCAGTACGACGTCGTGTGCATCTCGTTTTCCGGCAGCTCGAGTTTTCCCGCGCCGATATTCTCATTCGTGAAAAATTTGATCTTCTTGAATCCCACTACCTGCGACCGCACCAGCACATCCCCACGCGAATGCACGTGTGCCGCAATCCCCGCGGTTTCACCGTTGCTCGTCTGCGCAACTTCCAGCACGCGCACTTGGGTATACCGCACCGCATCCGTGTAGTAATCCACGTCCACTTTCTTCACGTACGCCTTGCGCTCTTTGAAATCCATATGCTCGACGTGATACTGCTCCCCGCTGTGCAGATAAATCGCCTTTTCATGTACAGTCGTCAGCGCGCTCGGGAAATCCACTTCGCCGATCACCTCCGGCGCGCCCGTAATATCAATGATCACGAAATTGTCGCTGGTCGCCGACCGCAGGCTCACCGCGTCCGCCGGATACGCCTCCTGCGTCCAGTGATAGTGCGTCCCCGAACGATGCAAATAGCCCGCCTCCGCCAGCCGCATACACAAATCCGGCAACTCCGCCTCGCCGAACTTCTCTTCCGGCCCCAGCGGCAACTCAAATGCCGCACACTTCAGATGATTCACTAAAATTTCCAGATTGTCGGGCTGGATAAAGGCATGCTCTGGCGTGTTCCCGAAGAAATAGTCCGGGTGGCGTATGATGAACTGATCAAGCGGCGCCGAAGACGCAACCATCACTGCGCACGAACTTCCGCTCCGCCGTCCCGCGCGTCCCGCTCGCTGCCACGTCGCCGCGATCGTTCCCGGATAGCCCGCCATCACCGCCGCATCGAGCGACCCCACATCAATCCCCAGCTCCAGCGCGCTGGTCGAAACGACACCGCGAATCCGTCCTCCGCGTAGTCCACGCTCAATCTCCCGCCGTTCGCTCGGCAAATATCCACCGCGATAACCGCGAATCTGCTCTGGCGACCCGGGAAAATGGGGATTCGCTTTCCGCAGGTACGTCAGCAAAATCTCTGTGTGCAGACGCGAATTCGCAAACACCATCGTTTGCAAATCACGCTTCAAAAATTCCTGCGCCACCCGCGAACTCTCATTGATGTAACTGCGCCGGATCCCCAGCGCCCGATTCAGCACCGGCGGATTGTAAAAAACAAATGTCTTTTCCCCGGCCGGCGCGCCATTTGTGCTCAGCACTTCGACCCGGTCCTCAATCAGCCGCTCCGCCAGCTCTCCCGGATTCGCAATCGTCGCCGAACAGCAAACAAACTGCGGCGAACTCCCGTAAAACTCCGCAATCCGCCGCAGCCGTCGCAACACGTTGCACAAATGGCTGCCAAAAACTCCTCGATACGAATGCAGCTCGTCGATCACAATGAATTTCAAATTTTCAAATAGCCTCGTCCACTTGGTGTGGTGCGGCAAAATCCCGGTGTGCAGCATGTCTGGATTGGTCAGGACAATGTGCCCCTTCTCCCGTATCGCTTTCCGTGCATCGCTCGGCGTGTCCCCGTCATACGTAAACACCCCAAACGTCTTGGTGCCCTCGTAGCGGCCGCCTTCTGCCTGCACCGACCCGGTCGGCAAGGCGGGCGCCTTTTCCGGCAATTCCGGGCGCGGGCGATCGCCACTCTCTTCCAATCTCTGATTCAAGTCATACAATTCCGCCAACTGGTCCTGCGCCAGAGCCTTGGTCGGAAACAAATACAGCGCCCGCGTATCCTCATTCTTCAAGATCGCGTCAATCACCGGCAGGTTGTAGCACAGCGTCTTACCCGAAGCGGTCGGCGTTACAATCACCACATTCTTTCCCGCGTGCACCGCTTCCGCTGCCCCAGCCTGGTGCGAATACGGCCGCGCAATCCCTTTTGCCCGATACACCCCGCTCAGCCGCTCCTCCACCCACTCCGGCCACTCCGCAAACTGGGCCGTGCGAGCAGGGAATCGCCGTACCGCCGTAAGGACTTCCCTGTGATGGTCGCGCTCCGCAAAAGCACTCAGCACCTCTTCCACTCTCGCGATCGTAAGTTCGGCGCGCCGATGTAGAGCAGGGGAATTCTCAGAAATCGTTCGCACCGTGGTAGGCCGCACTGCCAATCCGTCGCTCAAGACTGTCTCCTCGTCTCGCGTCCTTGCCCGGGTCCTGCGTTCACTCCCGATTCGCCTTTTCTTCGCTGAGCCTAGCATCGTGATGGCGCTTGCGCAATCCTCATTTTCGCTTTTTGTTCATGCATAGCACCGCGCCATGTGCTGTTGGTCCGCCGTCGTCGCCGGCGCCATGGCAGAGACGTTGCCGCCCCGAAGCACATCATTTCAGGCGCTTGCCGAGTGGTCGCTTAACGATTTGCGAAAGAAGATGGAAGCGGAAAAACCTTTATCGCGCGGGCCGATAACTCATTCCAATCACAATCCCCTCGGCCAGCCACTCGAAGAAGTAAGCTGCCGCCTGTTCCGCGGTCAACTTTAATCCGATGTTCAAATTTACGTAGTTGTGGGAAGACAAACGATCCCACGTCCCGATAAGCCCTAACTGCGTCTTCGACGCGTCGCTAGTGCCAGAAACTTGGCGAGGACAGCTTTGTTGATTCGAAGGGGTTATGAGCCAAGTTTCTGGAGAGCACCGGCAGAGACAAACCGTCTGCGCGTCGCAGTTACTTCGCGTATCCCCGCCGCCATCCCTTTTCCTGTATGATTTGTCCGGATTTTCCCATTGGAGGCCCGCTAATGAAAATGTTTACTACCCGCTGCCTTCTGCTCGCTGCTCATCTTTTCTCCTTACTTGCTTTCGTCCAGCCTTCCACCGCTCTCGACAACGGCCTCACCTTAACTCCTCCCATGGGCTGGAATTCCTGGAACAAATTCGGCTGCAACGTCAGCGAAGACCTCATCAAGTCCATGGCCGACGGCATGGTTTCGAGCGGAATGAAGGACGCCGGCTATCAGTACGTCGTCATTGACGATTGCTGGCAAGTCAGCCGTGACCCCGACGGCAACATCGTTCCCGACGCGCAGCACTTTCCTTCCGGCATGAAAGCTCTCGGCGACTACATCCACTCCAAAGGATTGAAGTTCGGCATCTACTCCGACGCCGGAGAAAAAACCTGTGCCGGCCGCCCCGGCAGCATGGGCCACGAATATCAGGACGCACTTATGTACGCTAAATGGGGCGTGGACTATCTCAAATACGACTGGTGCCACACCGGCAAACGCAATGCCGAAGAGGCCTACGCCACCATGCGCGATGCCCTCAAGGCATCCGGCCGCCCTGTCGTTTTCAGCATGTGCGAATGGGGCACCGCCAAGCCCTGGCTTTGGGCCGCCGGTACCGGCAACCTTTGGCGCACTACCGGCGACATCAGCGACCACTGGGAAGGCAAAAAGAAGTGGCCCGATGGCGGCTGCTGCTCACTCGGCATGCTGGACATTCTCGATCTTCAGGTCGGCCTTGAAGCCTTCTCTGGCCCTGGCCACTGGAACGATCCGGACATGCTCGAAGTCGGCAATGGTGGCATGACCACCAGTGAATACCGCGCCCACTTCAGTCTGTGGTGCTTACTCGATGCGCCGCTCATCGCTGGCAACGATCTGCGCAGCATGGCTCCGGAAATCAAAGACATCCTCACGAACAAGGAAGTCATCGCCATCAATCAGGATGAATTAGGCCGCCAGGCCAGCCGCGTCTGGAAGGAAGGTACGCTCGAAATCTGGGCCAAGCACATGAAAGACGGCAGCCGCTCCGTCCTGCTCCTGAATCGCGGCGCCAGCGAAGCCGAAATCACCGCACCCTGGACCGCCCTCGGCTATCCCGACCACCTCTCCGCCTCCGTCCGCGACCTCTGGGCCCACAAAGATCTCGGCAAATTCACAGCAAAATTCTCCGCCAAGGTTCCCTCCCACGACGTCGTAGTCTTCACCATCAAACCCTAACCTGCGGTTTCGTAGTGGCGGGTCTTTAGACTCTTTTCGTGGCGTTGGCGTCGGGTGCCCCGGGTTCGGTTTAGTAACCTGGATCTGGGGTTTCTTCTTTCAATTCCAATCGCAGCCTGAGATTCCTGCAGACTGATGACTCAGAAACACTCAAAGGCGGTAAAGGCACTCTGTTCTTTTTAAAGATGTCTCCGGAACGTTTTGCAAAGTGCAGCCCCGAACGGTCACGGCAGGATGCGCTACTCACCGGCTGGCTGGCGGCACAATCCCGTTCATCCTCAAGTACTCGATCATCTGCCCGTAGTGATCATACGCATGGGCGACACCGAAAGTAGCCAGCCGCAGTCGGGTCGACTTGCTGTTCCCCGGGTTCTGCACCATATTCTCCGCCGTCAGTGTAGCCACGGCCTTGTGACCGAGCGCAAAAGAGTCCTTCAGGAACTTAATAATGTCGGTTTTGCTCCTCAAGTCCGCGGGACCGTTTCCGTCCTTTATATTTTCTGGCACCTTGTCTCCCGTAATCGGTGACCAAATGAAATAATTAGAAGCAGCGATATGCTTCACCTGCACGGCAAAAGTGCGCACACCCTTATAATCGCCGCCTGGAAGGTTCAAACTCTCCGGAGAGAAATTGAACTTATCTTCCGGCATGGCCTCCGCAGCGTCTATCACTTGCTTCTCGATGGCGCTGATCTCCCGGTCCACCACGGACGCTACGGTTTGCGGAGGCTGCTGCGCCCCCTGCGCTTGTTGTGCCTGAAGCGTGCTCGCGGCGGTCGCGCCCTGTAAGCGTTGTCCCAAGGCGACTACAGCGAAAATGAGCGCTACCGATAACAAGAAACTTCGCGTTCGTTTCATTCGAGTCTCCTCCCAACTTGTTCCCAGCCCGCTTAGACGGAGCAAACGCCAACTCGCTTCATCTGGGTGAAGGCGCAAGCTCTTAGCTCCGAGTAAACTTGGTTGCCCCAACGACCAGGGCCCGCAAGGAAGGCTCACCAGCTGAAAGCAGGGAGCTTCCTCCACTACCACGGCTCTGCCGTGAGCAATCACGCGCGACCACCCTGCTCGTGAGTTTCAACGTCACCTTGACGTTCTCCAGGACTTTATTCCATTTAGGGCTCGACCGAGCTCGGCGGCGTTTGCATCGTGCCAGTTCCAACACTTATAGGGCGGAGTCTGTCCGTGGGTTAGCCCTCCGGTGTCCTCCCACTCTTCTTGGCGCCCAAGCCCTAAGTTCTTTGTTTACCGACTTACAGATATTTGCGCGTTTTGACCGAAATCAGCCGAAATCGCCGGACTCTAACTCCTTTACTTGCCACACTTACGAAAAAGGAGCGGGCGGGTATTCCACCTGTGGAAAATGTCCCTGCGTAGGAAAGTCGTCGCCAAACCACCGAGCCGGAATTACTATCTTACGCGCCCGCCGCGACAAGTCATCCCACACAGCGAATCCTGGCAACGGATTCACACAAACCGGAGGCAACAATGAGCACCAGGCCAGTTCCAATTAAGAATGCGAGCGAACCCACGATTAAGCCAGTCGACCGGCAGGTCGCCCCGAAGATCATGGACATGAAGTTCGAGATTGTTGTGATCCCTGTTTCGGATGTGGACCGCGCGAAGGAGTTCTACGCCAAGCTTGGCTGGCGGCTCGACGCCGACTATGCTCACGAAAACGACTTCAGAGTGCTCCAGTTCACGCCGCCGGGTTCCGGCTGCTCGGTCATTTTCGGCAGGAACGTCACCGCCGCGGCACCCGGCTCCTCGCAGGGTTTGTACCTGATCGTGTCCGATCTCGAGGCCACTCGAGCCGAGCTGCTGCGTCGCGGCGTCGAGGTCAGCGAAATATTCCACAACGAAGGCGTGTACGCCGGCACAGACGAGGCCTACCTGTTTGGGCGGGTCCGCGTCAACGGTGCGGATCCCGAGCATCGCAGCTACCGCTCGTTCGCTTCGTTCCGCGATCCGGACGGCAACGGCTGGCTGTTCCAGGAGCTCACGACGCGGCTGCCCGGTCGCATCGATTCCGGGGTAACGACCTTCGCCTCGGCCAGCGATTTGGCGAATGCGATGCGCCGCGCAGGGGCCGCCCATGGCAAGCACGAAGAGCGCACCGGCGGCCAACGCGACGAAAACTGGCCCGATTGGTACGCCGCGTACATGGTGGCGGAGCAATCCGGCGCGAAGTTACCAGAGTAAGGCTGCCTCAATAAGAGCCCGACGGGCAGCGGGATAAACCCAGCCTGCGGCAGGCAGGCTGCTAGAAAGGCCCGCTGCTGCAGAAGGAGTCTATTTTTTTGCGGCGCGGTAAAGGATGACCCGGACTTTTTCCAGTGTGATGAGCCCGCCCTCCACCATTTCATCCAGCTGCGGCAGGATCTGCTCAATTCGTTCCGTGGACTCCACCACTTCCACCACCATGGGCAGGTCCTGCGAAAGCCGCAAAATCTTGTCCGTGTGGTATACGCTCGACGAACCAAAGCCGCCCACGCCCCGCAGCACCGTGGTGCCGGAAAATTTCTCTTTCCGCAGCAATTCCACGATCGCTTCGTGCAGCGGCTTGCCGCGCCACTTGTCCGATTCGCCGATGTGGATTCGCATCAGCGTCCGCTCACCTTCAAATCGTTCATGCGTGCTGTGCGTCATGGAAGGCTCCTTAGAAGCGACTCGCCAGTCGAATGCCGGCGAGGGAAAGCAGAAGACCTGCGATCACGCTGGCGGAAACATAAGTAGTCGCGCGCAGCCACTCTCCGTCCTCCAGCATTTTGGCTGCCTCCCAGCCAAAACTGGAAAAGGTGGTGTAGCCTCCGAAAAATCCGACCGCGATCGCGATACGCAAGTCGGAAGAAACAAGCACGCGATTCAGCGTGAGTTGCCCGATGAAGCCGAGCAGCAGGCAGCCGGTCAGATTGATGAGCAGCGTGCCATACGGAAACCCGCTCCCCATGCGAATCTGCACCACTCCCTGCAGGCCGTACCGGCACAGCGTGCCAGTGGCCCCGAACAACGCAATGAGAAAAAGTTTCACTCCATCACCTCGTCGCAATTTCCCGGGTCGCGGGCGCCGCGAACAAAAAAACTCCTGGCGCCTTGCGGCCACCAGGAGTCATCAGCCGGTTTCCAATCTGTTGAGAGATCGGTTTCGGCGGTTATGGCGAACTCCATCGCCTGCAAAATTTACCGTTCAGTGTATCGCCGGAAAAGCGAACGGGCAATGGAGTCGCGTGGATCTGTGCGCCAGCAGAAACCGAGGGCCGTTAAAAGTGGAAACGATAGCGGAGTTGCCCTGTGAATTGGCGCGGATAGTTCCAGTGTGTACCGCCGAATGTATTGGAGTTGTCGAGCAGGTAGCGCGAATCGTTGAGGTTTTGCGCGGTGAAGCCGACGGAGAAGCGCTCGCCGAAGGATTTCGTGAGCGACAGCGAAAATTCGGTATGGTCGGGCAAATGTTCCGGCCCTTCGCCATCGACGAATCCGGAACCGTAGGAAATATTTGCGGAAGCCGAAATGTGATAAGGAAGGGAAGAGTGGAAGCCAGCGCTGAGCGTGTTGCGCTGGTCATGGTCGAGATAGCAGAAGCCTCCATCTGCGCAAAGCTGGCCGGGGTCGGAGAGCAATCCGCCGGTGACCACGCCCGCGCCTTCGACCATCTGGTTGGAGTAGGTCAGATACATGTCAAAACGCTTCGCTATGCGCGGTGAACGCATTGTCGATTCCCATCCGTGAATGCGCGCACGCTCGATCGTCAGCGGGAAGAAAATGTTGGAGTTGCCGAGCACGTCGTGGTCAAAAAAATTTAACGCGTGCGTCTGGAAGTGTGAGAAATCAAACGTCCAGCCGCGAATTGGAATTGTCAGGCCGAACTCGCGCTGCTCGTCAGTTTCGCCGCGCAGAGGAAGAAACTCGAAGCCCTGATTCACCGCGAATTCCAGCAGCGGGCCGGAAACAGTAGTCAGCGGCGGCGCTTGATAGTAGCGCCCGTAAAAAGCACGGAACACCCAGTTGAGTTTGGGAACGTGCAGCGCCGCGCCGATGCGCGGATCGGTTTTGTCTTCCACGACGCCGCCCGAAAAGTGCGTGTAGCGAAGTCCGCCATTCAGCGTAAGCCAATTCGCAGCGCGGAACTGGTCTTCGGCGAAGAGCGAAAGCTGCCCGCCGTGCGGCACGTCTCTTTCCGATGCGACCTCGCCGGATCCTCCGGTCGCGACAACGCGGAACAACGAATCGTCCTGTTGCGCGAAACCATATGCACCGAAGCGTAGATTGTGGCGGCCGCGAGTCACGCCCAGCGAAAGCTGGGCGCCCTCATAGAGCGAGCCATTGTGATCGGTGGGAATTGGCGGCTGATCGGGAAGCAAACTCGGAATCGGTGAACTGCCGTCATACGCAGCGCGGTTCCAGTGAATGAACGGCGCGACGTTCAGCAGCACGCCGCGCTGGAAGGTGTGCACCCAGGTGAAATTCAGAAACGCGTCGCGCTCGCGCTCGACATCACGAATCAGCGCGTCGTGTTGCTCCGAAGTGTTGGGAATTTGAAAGAAGTCGGAGCGGGCCGACGCGGCGAGCCGTAACTGATCGTTGGGTGTTGCGTTGAAGATAAGCGAAGTAAATCCGCTGACACCATTGGTGGTGTCGTGTAGCGCATCGGGCTGTGGCGGCATCAACCCGAAATCGGAACGATTGCCGCTGATGCTGGCGTAGTAGGCGAAGCGATCGGTGTGATCGCCGATGCTGATCTGGCTGTCGGTGGAGTGGTAGCTGCCGTAGGTGACGAGCAGTTCGATTTCGCGGTCGCGCTCAAAACCGGACCGCGGAATCACGTTGAAGGTACCGTAGATGCGGTCGCCGTAGTCGGCCGAGTAGCCGCCACGCTGAATTTCGACTACGTCCATGTCTTTAGGATCAAATTGCGCACCTACGTTGGCGGCAATGTTGGTGTTGGGCACAGGAATGCCGTCGACGAGCCAGGATACCTGATGGCCGCCACGCACATGCAGCTGGTCGTGAACCATGTACGCACCGGGGGTGTAGTCGGTAATGAGGTCCAGGCTGTTCGCGCGCGTAGCGCCGGGCGTATCGGAAATGGACTGGCGGCTGAGCGTGACCGCACTGGAAGAAGAAGTGGTGTCGAGCATTTGCGCGGATTCGCTGACTTCGACGCGCTCGGAGACTCCGGCAACCTCCAGGGGAAAGTGGCGTAGCGGCGCAGAGTCCGCGACGACCGCGAGATCGGCGGCATATTCGCGAAAGCCGTCGTGAGAAATGCGAACGGTGTAGTTGCCGGCGGGAACAGCATCCATCTGAAACTCGCCGTTGCCGTCCGTGACGGCTTGGCGCATCCAGTTGGACTGCTTGGCTTGCAGAAGCAGATGCGCTCCGGCGATGGGCCGGTGCTGCATATCATGAACGATGCCGCGAACCGTGCCAAAAATTCCGGCGTTTGCCACGAATGCAGACAGCAGGAAACCAAAAAACAAAACCAAAGGAATGCGTAATCCCAAAGGGCGTGACATTGCGGATGATCGGCTCCCAAAGAGTGTGAGCTGCGCGCGGATCAGGCGAGCAGGCGGAGTTATTCAGAACAGACGGTGGCAATTCAGATGAGGAAAAAGCGCGATTTGGGAGGAGGCGAGAGAGGAGAAAAGGGTCCGAATTCTTCGTCGTGGCTCAGAACAGAAACAGCTTCAGAAAGAGGGGCGAAGGAAGGCGGCGCCACGTCGGGCGAGAGCACAAAGACTTGAGAGTGAACGGCGGATTGTTCCGTTGTGTGGCAGCAGGACATGGAACAGTCCTGCAATTTGGCCGTGCCGCCGTTCGCGCCGTGTTCGCACTGCATAGGCGCTTCCCCGGTCTTGGCGGAAGAGTGATGATGCGCCGCGATCGGACAGTGATCGCCGCTACAGCACAAGCCGCTGGCCAGTAGAGCCGCGCCAATTACCGGGGCCTGAAACAAAAGGAGTGCCAACAGGCAAAGGAGCGGCCGTGTCCGCCGGATCACTGCATTCGCGAAATTGCCTGTGCGCGTCATATCGTCACGGGATGTGTTACGTCAAAGAGTCAGTTTATATGATACGTCAAAACTCGCTGTATGGATCAGTCGCTGGCGGCGCGACCAGGCATGCCCCCAGACCGGCCGCATGCGACTAAGTTGCCGTGACGAAATTAAAGCAGCTTGATCGAAGAGACTTGCAGGGTGTCACCTTTGACGTCGCCCGTTACATCGACGCGCAGGTGGTCCTTCTTGTCGGAAGCCTTGAGAGCTTCTGCAATTTTTGCGTTTCCCGGGGAATCGAATTTCAGATACTTGTGGTCTTTGGTGATGATGCCGTAGCCGCTGGCCTGGCATTTGAGTGCGCACTCGCGGGTGTGCGAGTCGGGATCGGCGGCGGCTTTCTTGGAGCAATTGGTATCGATCACGGAAACGTCCGTGAAGGTTTCCGTAGCGGCCAAGGCCGGGAGTGCCCACATGCCGAATAAGACAGCAACTGAAACAAGTTTACCCATTCCATCCTCCATAGTGAGTTGAGATTACCGATTTACTACGAACTGCGCGCTTGGGGAATCTTGTCGCCGCTGGGCCACCGGGACCTCATCACGAAGCGCGGAAAGTTGCGCCAGCGCAAAGGCTCCGATGGCTATTTCGACGTCGCGCATGGCCAAGTCGTAAAACATTCCGGTGGTCAGCAAGTTGACCGCAATGCCCAGCAGCCACAGCGCTACGATATAGCTGCCAATTCTGGTCCGACGGCTCAAGACGACGATGCCGGCGAGGATTTCGATCGCGCCGACGACATGCATGAAGGTTGAGGCGCTGACCGGAATTATCTTGGTAGCCAGAGGGCTGAGGTACATGGTCCAGTCGGCCAGTTTGTTGAAGTATTTGTCGATGCCCGCGATGATGGGTCCCAGGCCCAGACCGAGCTTGAGCGCCCACCAGCTGATATTGAGACGACTGTCGAAGGTGTTCATGGAAAGGCCCCCTATTACAAAGGAGCGACGACGAAGCCATCGGTTACACACGAAAATGATGTAACCCTTTTGGTGGCGCGCGCTCTCTATAGAGAGCGGGTAATAATGGAAACGGCGGCGATACTGGAGAAGGCCAGGGCCTGGACGGACGAGGAAGTCGTAGAGCGAGTGAAAGGCGGCGAGGCCGCCCTTTATGAGATCCTGATGCGGCGCTATAACCAGCGGCTGTATCGCGTGACGCTGGCAATTGTGCGCGATGGCGCCGAAGCGGAAGACGTGATGCAGGATGCCTATGTTCGAGCTTACGCGCACTTGAATCAGTTTGAGGGACGCGCCCCTTTTTCAGCGTGGCTTACACGAATTGCAGTGAACGAGGCGCTGGCGCGTGTTCGCTTACGGAGCCATCTCGAGCAGCTGGATGAGCGGGCGGATGGAGAGTTTTGTATGAAGACTGCCGGCAGTTCGCTTGATCCCGAACAGACCGCTTCGCATTCCGAAACGGCGGAATTGTTGGAGTCCGCGGTGCTGGACTTACCGGAGCAATATAGGGCGGTGGTCATGCTGCGCGATGTGGAAGAACTCAGCACAAGTGAAACGGCCGATGCGCTGGAAATGTCTGAAGAGAACGTAAAAGTGCGGCTGCACCGAGGACACGCGATGATGCGCAGCTGGCTGCTGGCGCGCGTAGGATCGAGCGGAAAGAATGCATTTCCTTTCATGGGCCAGAGGTGCGATCGGGTCGTGCAGGGAGTGATGGCGCGCTTGGGAGCATGAGCAAATCGCTCGAACCAGCCATAGCACAGACCGCAATCCTCTCCTCGATACGCGCCGCAGTTTTGCGATTCTTGACTTGAGGGAATGAGCGAAGCAGACTGCATGCATGGCCCACATCTACATGACCTTTGATTTTGGTACGGACGAAGAGAAAGCACAGCAGGCGCGGCACAAGCTGGATGGCTGGAAGCAGGCGTTCCGGCTGGACAAGAAGCTGCTCTACAAATTTGAGCGCGCTACGCCGGAAGGCGGCGGCGCAACCGCCGCCGAAGCGGCTCCCGCCAAGAAGGACGAGAAGCCTAAGAAAGGCGGTAAAGCGGCGAAGAGCGCGGCCAAGGCGAAGCCGCATAAGGAAGAAGCGGAAGCCGCGGTTGCTATGCCGGCCGGTCCTGTGAAGCTGCATCTGCGGCTAGCGTTTTCCGGCCACGAAAAGATGACCGAGGAGCGCTGGCTAAAGCGGATTCCGACCGAGGAGCCATTCAAAGAGGTGGCTCCGGAAACCGTGAAACCGTCCGATACGCAATTCGCGGAGATCGAAGGCAAGTTTGACGGGCTGGGGGGATGACTACTGAGGCCAAATTGGCCTGCTAGGGCCCAGGTTTTCCAGAGAGCGGGTGCGGTCGCTGCGAGGAAGCGCGATTTCAGTTTCGCTATAATTTGAATTGGAAGTGCTGAACGTCGTTGGCGAACGTCAGCTGATTCGAAGTAGCCGTTTTGACATTCACTAAGTGGGGTCCGACCGAATGGCCGTACAAACGCGGGTGAAAGTTGCCAAGACCGAAGCTTCCAAGAATGAGAAATACGGTGGCCTTGGTCGCGACACCCTGATCCGGTTGTACCGCACGATGTATCTTTCCCGGAAGTTGGACGACCGGGAGATTCAACTCAAACGCCAGAACAAGATTTACTTCCAAATTTCCAGCGCTGGTCATGAAGCCGTGACCGCGGTTATGGGGCTACTTCTACGGCCCGGTGTGGATTGGGTGTATCCGTACTACCGCGACCGCGCACTGTGTTTGATGTTGGGCGTAACGCCGCTAGAGATGCTATTGCAGGCGGTTGGCGCGAAAGACGATCCGAGTTCCGGCGGGCGGCAGATGCCGTCGCACTTTGGCCACCCGAGGTTCAACATTCCAAGCAAATCATCGTGTACCGGAACGCAGTTCGTGCACGCGGTGGGAGCGGCGGAAGCGACGCTTTACTACGAGCAGCATCCGAAGGCGCTTGCGCAGGCAAAGAAGGCGCCGCTGGGCGAGCTGGCGAAGTACGGGGCGGATGAAATTGTGTATGTGTCGTCGGGTGATGGAGCAACGAGCGAAGGGGAATTTTGGGAATCGCTAAACGCGGCGTGCATCAAGAAGTTGCCGCTGCTGTACCTGGTGGAAGACAACGGCTACGCCATTTCTGTCCCTGTGGAAGTGCAGACCGCAGGTGCGAGCATCGCGAAACTGGTGAAGAGTTTTCCCGGACTCCACGTTGCCGAGGTGGATGGCACGGATCCGATGGAAAGCTATCTGGTTTGCCAGGAGGCGGTGAACTATTGCCGCGAGCGGCGCGGGCCGGCGCTAATTCATGCCAAAGTAACGCGGCCGTATTCGCACTCGCTCAGCGACGACGAAAAACTGTATAAGTCGCCGGATGAACGAGAAGGAGAAGCGCACCGGGATCCGTTGTCAAAGTATGCGCTGTTTTTGGTGCGGGAAGGATTGCTGGACCAGAAGCAGATTGAAGCGATCGAGGCGCAGGTGGAGCACGAAGTGCGTCAGGCGGCGGACCAGGCGCTGGCCGCGGAGCCGCCTGCGGTCGAGTCCATTTACGACAACATGTATTCGCCGGATGTTGATCCAACGTCTGCGGCTTTTGCGGCCGAGCCGCATTTGCATGGCGCGCAGAAGACGATGGTGGAGATGGTGTCGGCGACGCTGAACGACGAAATGTCGCGCGATGAGCGGATTACCGTGTTTGGAGAGGACGTTGCAGACGCGAGCCGCGAAGAGAATTTGAAGGAAGTGAAGGGCAAGGGCGGTGTTTTCAAGGCTACAGCGGGATTGCAACGCAAGTACGGTTCCACGCGAGTCTTCAATACTCCGTTAGCGGAGGCTTCGATTGTCGGCCGCGCGATAGGAATGGCGACGCGCGGGTTGAAGCCGGTGCCCGAGATTCAATTTTTCGACTACATCTGGCCGGCGATGATGCAGATTCGCGATGAATTGTGCACCCTGCGCTGGAGATCGAACGGCAGCTTTAAATGTCCCATGGTAATTCGCGTGGCCATCGGTGGATATTTGACCGGCGGAGCGATTTATCACAGCCAGAGCGGGGAATCGATTTTCACGCACACGCCGGGAATGCGCGTGGTGATGCCGTCAACGGCGCTGGATGTGGCCGGGTTATTGCGAACAGCGATTCGCTGCGACGATCCGGTGATGTTTCTGGAGCACAAGCATCTCTACCGGCAGCCGTACAACCGGTCGGAATATCCTGGGCCGGACTTCACAATTCCGTTCGGCAAAGGGCGCGTGGTGAAGGAAGGAACGGACGTCAGCATCGTGACGTATGGTGCGTTCGTTCATCGCGCAGAGGTTGCCGCGGCGCAGCTGCAGCGCGAAGGGATTTCGGCGGAGATTCTGGATCTTCGTTCGTTGTCGCCTTATGACTGGGACGGGATTTGCGCGACGGTACGGAAGACGCATCGGGTGATCGTGGCGTACGAAGACATGCTGAGCTGGGGCTATGGCGCGGAGCTGGCGGCGCGGATTGCGGACGAATTGTTTGGCGAGCTGGATGGACCGGTGAAGCGGATTGCAGCTACGGATACGTTCTGTGCGTACCAGCCGAAGCTGGAGGATGCGATTTTGCCGCAGTCGGACGCGGTGGTGGCTGCGGTAAAGCAGCTGCTGGAGTACTGACGGGCGCGGTGGCGGCTTACGGTGCTTACGCTGAGATCCTTCGGGCCGCGGTAGCGCCATCAAGATGACGAACTCCTACCGAGGCCGCGTTTGCCGGTGGCCTCTTCGATACCAGGTCGGCCGGACGCAACTTTTCCCCTTCCTTAGGCGTATATTTTACTAGAGCAGGGGTGAGTCCTGCCTGCGGGAGGCTGTTATGGTTTGCAATAGCTGCCAGCGGAACATCGCGGACGGATCACGATTTTGCTACAACTGCGGCGCGAAGCAAGTGGTGACGGATGCGCCGAACGCGGCTGCGGTGACGGGCGGGCCGAAAAGGCTGATGCGGTCCAGCATCGACAAGAAACTGGGCGGAGTGTGCGCGGGGCTAGCGGAGTATCTGGATATGGACACGACGCTGGTGCGCGTGTTGTGGCTGCTCGTGGTGCTGTGCGGCGGAACGGGCATTCTGCTGTATGTGATCTTGTGGCTGGTTTTGCCGTTGGCGCCACCACCGCTGTATGTAGCGGCAGCGCCCCAAGCGCCCATCGTGCCGCAGCCTGGAAACTGACGAGCTTCGCGGAAACGAGTCGAGGCTAGTTCTTGGCCGGACGCGCCTTGCGCGGCTGGGAAGATCCGCCTTCGCCAAAGAGCAGATGATCCGCCGACAAGACTCCGGCGCCGACGGTCGCGAGTGCCAAGCAAGCCGTTCCTAGCGCCAGCGGGAATTCGTATTCGTGCAGCGCCATGATGCCGTGGCCACCGTGCACCTTCGCGATGGCGACTCCCATTTCAATGGCTAGAAGCAGCGCCGCGGGGCGCGCGAACAATCCCAGAATTAGCAGCACACCGCCGAACGTCTCGAGCACACCGGCGACGTAAACCAGCTGAGCCGGCAAGCCGTGTTGTACGAACATGCCTTGCATCTCTGTTGCCGGACGCGTGAGCTTCGGATAGCCGTGCGTCAGAAAGATCACGCCTAGCGCGACACGAAGAATCAGCAAGCCGAGGGGTTGGAAAGAACTGAGAAATTTCACGGACACCTCTGCGAAATCATCGGAGTTTTCTGCGAACGCACCGCATTCTAGCAAACGCTGTGCACAGTTGCGGCAGCCGGGTGAGGGATGGGCGAATCAGGTAGAATTTAGGTTCGCTTGGCCCGGGTGGATCGACGGATGAAGAGAAAGTTACTGATTGCGGTGCCGTTGCTGGCCCTGGTGACGCTGGCGGCGTGGTTTTTCCGTCCGAAGCACGAGTCGCTGGGCGAGGCGTATGTCAGCGAGAAAAGCGTGACGTTGTGGAGCAGCATGGCACAAGTACGTGAGCCCGTGGGAGTGCTGCGCTATGGCGATCGCGTGGACATGCAAGCGAAGCGCAACGATTTTGTGAAGGTGAAAACGGCCGCGGGAGCGGTGGGCTGGGTGGATGCGCGGCTGCTGATGGACCCGGCGCTGTGGCAGCGCTGTGAGGAGCTGCTGAAACGGGCGGAAACATTGCCCGTGCAGGCGAGCGGGCGAACCAAGGTGGCGACGAATCTGCGCGTGGAGCCGGGGCGGACGGCGCCGCGGCTGTATCAGTTTGGTCGCGGCGTGCCAGTGCAGATTGTGGCCCGGGCGGCCGCCGATTGGGCTCGGGTATCCGACGAAAAGGAAAACAGCGAACCGCAAGAAGCGAAGAAAGAGGATTGGTTCCTGATTCGCGGAGTGGCTACGCGGCCTCCCGGTGAGTCGTCTGCGCGTACTGCGGTGCAACCGACGACAACAGAACCCGGAGACCAGACGGTGCCGATCGCCGGCTGGGTGATTGCGCGATTCCTGGAGTTGGACCTGCCGGAGCCGGTGCGCGAAGGCGCAAACGCAGCGAACTTGCGGCCGATTGCGTGGTTCGAACTGGATCGCGTTGAAGATGCTGCCGGTGAGAGGCCGCAGTACCTTTTAGCGGCGGCGCGCGGAGCGGAAGGGCAAGCGTGCGACTTCTCCGTGCTGCGCGTGTATACATGGAACCGCAAGAAATCGCGTTATGAGACAGCATTCATTGAAAACAATTTGTGCGGCAGTTTGCCAATCCGCGTTGGCAAATCGGCCGCAGGGCAGCCGGAGTTTCGCTTTGCGAATGCGGACGACCGAAAAAACGAACGCTTGTACCGATTGATACAAACGGTGGTGCGGCGGGTCCGGGAAGGCGATAAGGCCAGCAAGGCGAAGGGGCAATTGGCCGCGAAACCGCGAGCGAAAACGCACTGATGGGTGAGTCCTGGAGAGGTCTGAGCCGTGACGCTGCACATAAATGAAGCGGAAGTAAAAAGCGTGTTGACCATGCAGCTGGCGATGGAAGCGGTGGAGGTAGTTTCGAAGCGGCAGGCGGCGGGTGAAGTGCTGGTGCATCCGCGGCGGCGATTCGAATTGCCGGGCGGAGCGTTTTTTCATCACATGGCGGCGGCAGATGTAGGGGAAAATTCCGTTGCGACGAAACAGTACACGTACGTTGGTGGGAAGCTGAGATTTGTGGTGTGTCTGTTCTCGATGGAAAGCGGAGATTTGCTGGCGTTGATCGAGGCGGACGTGATGGGGCAGATGCGGACCGGTGCGGCGTCTGGGGTGGCGACGAAATATCTTGCCCGAACGGATGCCAAGACTGCAGCGATCATTGGAACAGGCTGGCAGGCGCGGACACAGCTCGAAGCGATTGCCGCCGTACGCGAGCTGGAGCGGGTGTATGTTTACGGGCGCGACGCGGAACGAAAGGAGAGCTTCGCAAGGGAAATGTCGTCCCGCCTGGGGGTCAGGGTTGAACCAGCGGCTAGTTCCGCCGAGGCGACCGCGGATGCGGCGATCGTGTGCACGGCGACGACGGCGGGCCAAGCAGTGGTCGCCGCAGAAAGCATTGCTCCGGGAACGCACATCAACGCCATAGGCGCCAATCACATGAAGAAGCGGGAACTGGATGCAGCGACGATAGCCAAGTGCGACCGGATTTTTGTCGATTCGATCGAGCAGTCGCACCAGGAGGCTGGCGATCTGGTACTGGGGTTTGCCGGGCACGAGAAGCGCTGGGACAGCGTGCGCGAGCTGTCGTCACTGGCCGCGGGCATCTGCCAGGGGCGAACGGAGCCCGGCCAGATTACGCTTTTCAAATCCAACGGAATCGCCGCCTGGGACCTGGCGGCGGCCGGTTGCGTATACCGCCTGGCGAAGGAGCGAGGGCTGGGGCGGGCATTACCTCTTTGGCAGACCAGCTAGAACAAGCGCTCGGTACCCGTGAACGGGTCAGGCTATTCTATTTGCAGATCCTGAAAGAAGCCTGAACGATGAAGACGCTGCCCGACCATCTCCGCAAGGGAATGAAACTCGTCATCGTGGGATGTAATCCGACGGAGTCGTCAGTGCGAACCGGGCACTACTACTCCGGCCGAGGCAATCCTTTTTGGCCTGTTTTGTTTGAGACCGGGGTGATCCCCGAGCCACTGGAATATCGCGACGACAAGCGCATCATCGAATTTGCGATTGGTCTGACCGACCTGGTGAAGCGGCCCACGCGAACCATCGAAGAACTGTCGCGCGAGGATTATGCGGAGGGTAGAATCGTCCTCTCCCAGAAGTTGGGCGAATATGTTCCGCACGTGATTGCGTTCAACGGCAAGAACGTCTACGAACAATTTGCGCAGCGCCGCGCCAAGCTGGGACTGCAGAAAGAGACGCTATACGGTGCGAGTATCTATGTCTTGCCGGCCACTGATGCGCAACATACGCAAGGGGCGAAAGACCGCGCGGTGCATTTTCGCAAGCTCGCTGCGCTGGTCCGCAAAATCGAGAAATCGCGCGAAACCCGGCCCGTGCCCGCCTGAAGTTTTTCGGAGGAAAATATGAATTCCGCACAAACCGCGCCCGTCGCAGGAACGATGTTATTGGAAACGGTGCAAGACGGCGTTGCTTTGCTGGTGATGAACCGGCCAGACAAGTTGAACGCGCTGAACAGTGAACTGGCGACCGCGCTGAATCAGGCGTTCGAGCGAATCGGCAAGGATGATGCGGTGCGTGTGGTGGTGCTGACCGGAGCGGGCCGGGCGTTTTGCGCGGGCGGCGATTTGGGAATGATCGGGAAGGGCCGCCAAGCGCGCGATGCCAAGCAGTTGGAGCCGATCTTGCGTGCGGGAATGGGCGCGGTGTTGCGCATGCGAACCATCCAGCAGCCGGTAATCGCCGCGGTGAACGGCGCTGCCGCGGGCGCCGGAATGAACATCGCGTTGGCGGCGGACATTCGCATTGCCGCCGCAGAAGCAGCATTTGGACAGAACTTCGCGAAAGTTGGATTGTTTCCCGATTATGGCGGTACATTTTTTCTGCCCCAGCTGGTGGGGCCGTCGAAAGCTGCAGAACTTTTTTACACCGGCGAGATGGTTGACGCGCAGACGGCATTGCGGCTCGGTCTGGTCAGTCGCGTGGTTCCGGGCGCGCTATTGGAAGCCGAAGTGAAGTCATACGCTGCGAAGCTGGCAGCGGGGCCGCCGCTGGCCATGCGCGCGGTGAAACAAACCCTCTTCGGCGCAGATAAGGAAGCGTTGAAACGCGCACTGGAAGCGGAAGTTGTGCAGCAGATGCGCTGCTTTGCATCGGAAGACAGCCTGGAAGGCATTCGCGCATTTTTTGAGAAACGCCCGCCAAATTTCAAGGGGCGCTGATCGCGATATAATTGAGGGATGCGCGAACTCGAGATCAGCGTTGCGGAATTGCAGCAGAAGAAAAAATCCGGTGAACAATTCTTGCTGATTGACGTCCGTGAGCCGTGGGAATATGAAACCTGCCGGATCGCAGGCGCACAGCTGATGCCCATGCGAACGATTCCCGGCAATCTGCAGCAACTCGATGTGGACCGGGACGTGATCTGCTACTGCCATCACGGGCAACGCAGCCTGGATGTGGCCGCGTGGCTGCGCGCGCAAGGCGTCGAGAGTGCGCAGTCGCTGGCCGGTGGAATTGACAAGTGGTCGCTGGAGATTGATCCAAGCGTTCCGCGCTACTGACAGCCCGCAAGATTGCTCATCCGTCGGATTCTCGTCGTTTGGAAATACTCTCGGGAGAGAGCCCATGCCAAAAACCAAAGTGAAGTTTTATCAAAAGCCGACTTGAACAACCTGCCGCAAAGCAAGAGGTCTCTTGCTGGAGCTGGGAGCGGACTTGGAGTCGCGCGATCTGGATAAGCAACCATTGTCCGAGAAAGAGCTGGACGGATTGATCGGCGCTCGAGATTACAAGCTGTTTCTGAATCCGAGAAATGAACTGTATCGCGAGCGAAACATGGCGGAGAATACTCCCTCGCGCGCCGAGGCAATTCGCCTGATGTCCAGGAACCCGAACCTCATCAGGCGGCCGCTGGTGGCGCGCGGCGACCAGATCGTTCTTGGGCTCGATGAAGCGGCTTATCGCAAACTCTTGCAGTAGGCGTCGTCCGAAAGGGAGCCTTTCATCCGGGGAGTAATCGCAAATGGAAGTGAAAACAATCGGCGTGATTGGAGCCGGAACGATGGGGCGGGGAATCGCCTACGCCGCCGCACTTGGCGGTTACCGCACGCTTCTGGAAGATGTAATGCCGGAAAATCTGGCGAACGGCAGGGCCTGGATCAAGAAGGCGCTCGATGAGGGTGTGGCGCGCGGCAAAGTAGGTGCGGATGATAGCGCTGCGGCCGTTGCGCGCATTGAAACGGTGTCTACGGTGGAAGCCGCGTGCCGCGAATCCGACTTCCTCATTGAAGCGGTTCCGGAAGAGATGGAACTGAAGCTGGAGCTCTACACGCTCTTCGACAGGTTCGCGCGGCCCAAGGCGGTTCTCGCCAGCAATACGTCGTCGCTGTCGATCGCGGAAATGGCGGAGATGACCTATCGGCCGGAACTCTGCGTCGGGATGCACTTCTTCAATCCGGTGCCGAAGATGCGCTTGATTGAAATCGTGCGGGCGCCCAAGACTTCCGACGAAACCATCGTGGCTTGCCGCGAAGTTGGCGCGCGCATGGGCAAGGAAGTGGTGGTGGTCAAAGAATCGCCCGGATTTATCACTAGCCGCGTCAACGCACTGATCGGCAACGAAGCATTCGCCATGCTGGAAGCGGGCCTGGCGTCGCCCGAAGACATTGATAAGGCCGTGAAGCTGGGGCTTAACCACCCGATGGGCCCTTTTGAGATGGTGGACCTGGTCGGGCTGGATGTGCGTCTGCGCATCCTCGAATACCTCAATTCCACGCTGGGCGAAAAATACCGGCCAAATCCACTGCTGAAAAAGCTGGTAAAGGAAGGGCGTCTCGGGCGCAAGGCCGGGCGCGGCGTGTATGACTACGAACCGCAGAAACCGACGAAATAGACGGCCGCCGATCGAGCGCGCTAAGACATCGGGCGAGCGCGGCTCTCTGACAAATTAAAATTTGTGATATAACGAGGCAGTTATCCGTTCGCGGCACGTGTTGGCCGCGGTGGATGGACTCCGGGCCACGCGCAGGTATCGGAGGTCCTAAGCGTGTCTAAACCAAGTCAACGCGGTAGCCTTGGCGGTGCAAGCCATGGTGTTTCCGCGAACAAGAGTGCGAAAACAGGACGCAGGTCCCTGCTTCGTTGCGAGTGCGGCCATCCGAAGAGCATTCACGCCAGGATGTACGCCAACCAGAAGTTGGGGACGCAGTGCAACTTTCCTGGCTGCCGCTGCAAAGCCTACCGGCCTGACTGAAGGCGGAGTGCGAGCGGCTTAGTGTAGGTTGCCGGCCTGCGGATGTTCGAGCACGTTGCGCGCCTGAACATTGTTAGCGTCGAGGCGAAGGGCCGCCCGTGCGTCGTCGCGAGCCTCCGCCACCTGGCCGAGCTGCAAGTGAAGCGCGGCGCGATTCGACCATAAACGCGGGTAATTCGGCGATTCTGCAATGCGGCGGTTGAGCAGTTTCATTGCCTCGTCCAGCCTGCCCACCTTCATTTGCAGGGCCGCGAGATTCGCCGCGCGATAGTCGTAGTCGAAATCCGTTGGGGCGCTCATCTGCAAGGCTTGCTGCAGATAATGGAGTGCAATCTGGTCGTTGCCTTCACGTGATTCCAAGAGGCCCATCGCTTCGACTGCGTCGGGATATTCCGGCTCAATGCGGAGCGCGGCCAGCAGATCGGCCCGCGAACGATCCAGCTGATTGCGGCCCATGTAAACAATGCCCCGGAAGGCGCGCATCTTTGCGCTGTTTGGTACGGCGTCGGCGGCGGCGATATAGAGCGACGCATTGTCGCTCCAGTCGCGATTGCGGATGACGGTGCGAACGCCAAGTGCGCCAACGGCTAACGCAAAGATGGCGAGACCCGCGACAGGTTGGCGTCTTGCGAGCCAGGCAAAGAGGATCGCGGCGAGTATGCAGAAACCAGCCGATGGCAGATACGCCAAGCGCTCGCCGAAAATGGTTCCCGTGCGCATGGCAATGTTAGATGTCGCGGCAAAGCCAGCGAAATAGATCGCACCAGCCACCACGAAACCGGCGCTGCGCTTGCCGACTGCCCATACCCAGAGACCAATCACGCCGGCCGCCGCCAGCAGCGGGAACAAGAGATGCCGTAAGTTCGCGTACAGCGTAATTTGGTCGTACGAGTAGTCGCACGAAAGCGTGGCGGGAAAAATCAACAGACCGGCATACTTCCAGCCGATGCGAACGGCGTTCAGGATTCGCAGATGCGCGGGCAGGAGCGTCAGCGGATTATCCAGCACCGAAACGCTGGTTGCCCCGAAGTGGCCTCCTTGAATCTTCCAGAGCATGGCGATGTAAATCAAGGCGAGAGCCGCAATTGTGGTGTAACGGGTCCCGCTCTTTGCCTTTCGACGAGCGTAGTCGCCCGCGAGCGCCAGCGGAAGCAAAACGATTGCGGACTCTTTAGAGAGCAGTGCCAGGGCGAAACCCGCCAACGCCAGAACAAAACGATCGTGCAGGTGGAAAAGCCACGCTGCCAGCAGCAAACCGGCCGCCAATAATTCCGAACGACCCACTATGGAACTTACCGCCTCTGTGTGGATCGGATGTACCGCGAAAAGAATTGCCGCTGCCAACGAAATGAGCTCGCAGTGCGCAAGCCTGTCCAACACCCTGCGCAGTACAAAGAACAGCAGCACCACCGCTGCAGCGTGAAGCAAAAGATTGACCAGGTGATAGCCGAAAGGCCGGTATCCCGCGACGATCCAATTCGCCGCTAAAGTCGCGAAGGTTACCGGCCTGAAGACGTTGCTTGCCGCATTTGGCTGGAAGAGCAGCCGAAGAGAATGCTGGGTGACCTGCGGATTGCGCAGTATGTACAGCTCGTCGTCCATCGTGAAACCATTGAAGAGAGAATTGGCGTAAACCAGGACGGTTACGCCAAGCAAAAAGGCAATTTGCAGATGGAGCCCGATAGCAGGCACCGCTTGACGCGACACACCTTGCGCCCCAGCTGCGCGATCGGCGCCAGGTTCGGAAGGGCTGAGAGACGACTCGAGAGGTCTAAGGCTCACCCTACGAGCATACGGTCAGCTATAAGAAAACTCCCGAGAGATACGAGACAAGTTGACGTGACAAAAAACGCGGCCAGCCAGCTTGCGGGCGAAAATTCGAGTTGTGAGACTTAGGGGTTCGGTTTCTTCAGATGCGGCCGTCCGTCGTCGGATGCGGGAGGAGCCGCTTCCCCGGTTGGTTTGGCCGCAGAGGCGGCTTGTGCTCCACCTTCGTTGTAGGGCTTTTTCAGATAACGATCGGCGGCTTCCTGCGCACTGCCGGTGTTGTCGTTGGTCTGCTTGGCTTTGCTGTACTCGTTGACGGCGCGTTCGCGCTGGCCCAGTAAGTCAAAAATCATCCCAAGATAGAGATGCCCCCAAACTTCGGTCCACTTTTCGGATGGTTCGGGTACGCCCTGCAGCGATTCGCGGAACGCATTGGCCGCGGCCTGATAATTTTTCTGGTAGAAAAACGCTTCCCCCATGCGGAAATTGGCCAGCGGGCGTCCCGCCTGGATGTTCAGCGCCTTTTGATATTGCTGAATGGCGTCGTAATAGCGGCCGGATTCGGCGAGTTCTTCGCCGCGTGCGATGGCGGCGCGAGCACGCAAACTCGTGTTGCCCTTGAGAACCACGTTATTCGGATCGATCTTGATGCCGCCGGGCTTGGGCCGGCCAAATGTGTCGACGGTGAACGTTGACTCGGTTCCGGTAACTTCGACGGTCTTGAGCTCGGGATTGCCTTCCGTCTCAACGCGCAGCTGGATGGGCATCGAGAACGTGTCCAGCGGCTGCGAAATCTTGCCGACCACACGGAAGCCTTTGGGCGTGCGGTACACCACGTATTCGATCTTGAAATCGGGAACGCCGGTGGAATTGAGCCACTGCGCGAAAAAGCCATTGAGGTTGGGCGCTTCCTGGCCGGGCTTCAGTGCGGCCTGCATCTGTTGCACGGCCAGCTGCTCAAATTGCACGTTCGTCGCCTGCTTTCCCGCGTAGGTCGCATAGAACTTGTGCAGCAGCGACTTGAACGCCACGTCGCCGATTTGTGCCCGCAGCATGTGAAACTGCATTGCGCCTTTGTTCATCACAACCGAGCGGTAGTCGCTGGTGAATGGAGTCAAGCGTGCCGCTTGCGAAATGGGCGCGGCCTCCTCGTTCATCAAAGCACCGACCGCGAAGTCATCCACCGCGCGCAAGCCGGCTTCCTTACCGGCATTCTGCTCCGCATACAGCGCTTCCGAATAGCGCGCCAAGCCGTCGCTGATCCATACATCGCCGAGCGTTGCCGGCAACACCTGGTTGCCCCACCATTGCGAGGCTACCAGACGTGCGATGACGCGATCGTTGATTTTGGGGTCCCAGGCGCGCTTCGACAGCACCAGCAGCCCCGGCCCGGAGAATTCGCGCAGTCCGCCATCCGGCAACTGGACGACGGTGAAGTTCGGGTCAGGCAGTTGGCCGAAGAGATCAGAGAACGCGGTTACGGAACGCGCTACGGCATTGGCGAAATCCCCGGCATTTTTCGAAGCATCGGGAGGCGCGTAGACATTTACCTCTAAGCCTTCGGCCTGTTTTGCATTCAGCTGCAGCGGGCCGGCGACGAAAGTGCCGTTCGGTTGGGCGTCTTTGCACTCAAAGACGTACTGCAAGCGGCCCCCTTCCGCCGCGGACTTTGCAGCGACCGGCGTGGGCGATTGCGCCTTGCCGGTTCCAGCTATTGCGAAAGTGTCCGGTACGGTCAGCCGGAAGGTTCCGGTGTATCGATTCGTGGGATAAGCCGTGAGCGGAAACCAGCGCGCCGGAAGCAACAAGTAGGCGCCGTCTTTGTATATCGAAGCGAGGCGCACGCCGGGTACGGGGCTATTTTCTTCATTTGCCAGCAGGCCAGAATAGGTGAACGTCAGCGAGACAGTTGTGTTGGCGGCGACCGGAGAGGGCAGGTTGATGCTCAGCAACAGCGGGTTCAACTGATCGCGGTCGAAGTTCACCGTCTTGCCTGCGGCGATCTCAATTTTGGTGACGTTCAGATTGGGATGCAGCTCCACGCGAACGATGCTGGAGGCTTCGCGGGCCCGAAAATCCACTTTGGCTGTTGCCGATAGCGATTGGCTTGCGGGCTCGATGGTTGCGGCGACGTCGTAGTGTTCGGCGAGAAAGTTTTCTTTGGCGACGTCCTGGGCCGATCCGGTGGTCGGCAAAAGGGCGGCCGGCAGGAGCAGGGCCAAAACCAATGAAAGCATCAAGCTCAACCTGTGCAGGCGAGCGTCTTGGCAGAGAAGGAGCATCAGGTCTGGTTCCTTGGGAGCGGCAGTAAGGCTCCTTCTATAGGATAGCAGCGCGTCGCGAAGCGTTGCCAGAAAGCTTGGTACCTTGGTTAGCGGGGACCAGCGGGTCAGCGAGCCTGGGCGCCGGGCTGGGTCAGCAGGGTGGCTATGGCATCGGCGGCGCGTTCGACGGCGCCCGGTGGGCCGAGTCTCTGGCGGACGTCGGCGAGCTCAGCGCGCATTGCAGCTGCCGCCGCCGGGTCGCGCAACAGGCGTAGCGTCTGCTCTGCGACCTTGTCTGGCGTGAAGTCGTTCTGAATTAGCTCCGGGACCACTTCCCGGCCAGCGATCAAATTCACCATACTGAAGTGTTTTGTGCGTACCAGCGGTTTTGCTAGCAGCGCGGTAAGTGGTGTTACGCGATATACCACGACCATGGGAGCGTCCAGCAGAGCCGCTTCGACCGTGGCGGTGCCGCTGGAAACGATGCTGGCATTCGCGTGCGCCAGCGCGTCGTAGGTTTGCCCTTCGACCACCGTAACTTTCAGATGGTCCGGCCAGCTTGATTTCAGGGATTCCGCGCGGCTCGGAGCCGCGGCCGCGACAAACTGGACGGGCCTTGCATTATGAATTTTGACGCAAGCTTCACCTAAAAGTGACAAGTGACGGGCCAGCTCGGAGCCGCGGCTGCCGGGGAGCATGGTGACCAGCGGCAATGTCAAGTCCAGTCCGTGCGTGGCAAAAAACTGCTCCCGCGTCTGCGATGGCGCGACATTGCCGACCAGCGGATGGCCGATAAACTTGACCGGCACGCCGGCGTCGCCAAAAAACTTTTCTTCAAACGGAAAAATACATAGCGCCAGTGCGAACCGCCGCCGCACGATGCGCGCACGCCATGGCCGCCACGCCCAGAACTGCGGACAGATGTAATAGACATTACGCGCGCCGAGCGGCTTCAGCTTGCGCGCCAGCCGCAAATGAAAGCCGGGGAAATCGGTAAGGATCGCGAGTTCGGGGCGCCGTTTGTGTGCAGCAGCAACCAGCTTTCGCATCGCGCGGATCAATTGTGGCAAATGGCTTAGGATCTCCGTGATGCCGAGGACGGACACTTCCGAGTAATCCGTGATGATTTCGACTCCCGCGGCGCGCATCTGGTTTCCGCCCATCCCGAAGATCGTAGCCTTGGTTCGTTCCTTCAACGCAGTCGCTAGTCGGGCGGCATACAAGTCTCCGCTGGCTTCGCCGGCGGATAAAAGAATTTGCGGGGCGGGCATCGGTCGGCGCAGCGTTCAATCGTTCGCGGGAAGCGGAGCTGGGAAGGACGGCACCGGCGTCGAGCCGTCTGCTTGCGGCAGGTGCAGTTCCTGCTCTTTGTATTGCAGCTGGTACAGGCGGTAGTAGATGCCGCGCAATGCGAGCAGTTCCTGATGGGCGCCTTGCTCGCGGAGCCGCCCTTTGTGAAACACCAGAATGCGGTCGGCGTATTGAATGGTGCTTAGGCGATGCGCGATGACCAGAGCAGTGCGGCCCGTCAGCAGTTTGTCGAGCGCTTCGCGAATCAACAACTCGGTCTTGGTATCCACGCTGGATGTGGCTTCATCCAGAATCAAGAAGCGGGGATTGTGCGCCAGCGCTCGCGCAAAATTAATCAGCTGCCGCTGCCCGACCGATAACGTAGAGCCACGTTCGTTCACCGGCGTCGCCGTACCTTCGTTCAGACTTTGCACAAAATCGGCCAAACCGATTTTTTCGATGGCGCGCGCGACATCTTCATGTGAAATGCCCGGGGTGCCGAGACGAATGTTCGATTCAATCGTGCCGCTGAAGAGGAACGGATCCTGCAGCACGATGCCGAAGTGACGACGCAAATCCTGCAGGTCGAGCAAACGAATATCGACACCGTCGAGCAAAATCTGTCCACGCTGAATGTCGTAGAAGCGCAGCAGCAGGGAAATCAGGGTGGTCTTGCCTGCTCCGGTGTGGCCGACAATCGCAAAAGTTTGTCCCGGCTGGATGCGGAAGGAGACATCGCGCAAAACCCAGTCCTCATCAGCGGGCTCGACGACGTTCCGATAGCTGAACCACACGTTGCGAAATTCGATTTCGCCGCGCGCCGCTGCCAGCCGCTGGCAATTTTCGGCCGATTGGATTGTGATCGGCTCGTCGAGCAGTTTGAAAATGCGCTCGCTGGCCGCCATGGCCGACTGCAAAATGTTGAACTTTTCGCTCAAGTCCTGAATCGGCCGGAAAAAGCGCTGCGCGTACATAGTAAAGGCAGTCAAGATGCCCAGCGTCAGCCCCCCGTGCAGAATGCGGTTGCCGCCCGCCCAGAAGATCAGCGCGATCGTCGCAAAGCTCAAAAATTCGACCGCCGGATAGAAGAGCGCGTACGCCAGAATGGCATCGCGCCACGCCAGCATGTTGTCCTTGTTGCGCCGCTCGAACTCCTGCATCGCTTTGTGTTCGCGATTGAAGAGCTGCACCACGCTCATGCCGGAGATGTATTCTTGCAGGAATGCGTTAATGCGCGCGATGGCCGTGCGAATCTTCCGGTTGGCATCACGCACGTAATGGCGGAACACAAACGTCACGATCAAAATTGCCGGCAGCACACCAAGCGTGTCCAGCGCAAGGCGCCAATCGATTTTGAACAGCAGCCCCGCCATGACCACGAGAAGAAACAGATCGTTGATCATGGTTACGACGCCCGCCGCGAACAGGTCGTTCAGCGCGTCCACGTCTGTCGTGACACGAGTTACCAAGCGTCCAACCGGATTGTGGTCGAAATAGCTCATCGGCAGCCGCTGCAGATGGGCAAAAATCCCGCTCCGCATGTCATACATGGTCTGCTGTCCCACTCGCTGCATGATGCGGATCTGTGCGTACTGCGCTAGAAAATCGAACACCAGCACCAGGAGATAGATCCCGGAAATGACGAGAATGCCGTTCCATGCCACGTTCTCGACGACTGTACGATTCATCGCCGGCACGAAGTAGCGGTCAATGGCGTTGCGGAAAAGAATCGGCGGCGCCAGCTCCAGCGGCGTGACCACCGCTACCAGGCCCAGCGCCAGCACCACCCACAGCTTATACGGCGCCATGTACTGCAACAGCCGCCGCATCAGCCGCGAGTCGTACGCTTTCCCGAGTGCCTCTTCTTCGTGCAGATTGCTCATGCGATCTTTTTCTTAAAACTCGTCAGCGCGGTTTAGGCGCGTTCCAATTCTTCTTCCAGCAGCTGCTTGTGATACAAGTCCGCGTAATATCCCCCAAGCGACAGCAGTACATCGTGTGTTCCGCGTTCCGCAATTTTTCCATTCAGCAGCACCACAATCTGGTCCGCATCGCGCACCGTAGACGTCCGGTGTGAAATCAAAATGGTCGTCCGTCCGGCCATAATTTCTTTCAGCCGGCTCAGAATGCGCTCTTCTGTTTGCGTATCCACGCTCGACAATGCATCGTCCAAAATCAAAATGCGCGGATCGCGCACCACCGCTCGCGCAATCGCCGTTCGTTGCTTCTGTCCACCGGAAAGGGTGATGCCGCGCTCGCCGACCATCGTTTCGTAGCGCTTGGGAAAATCGCTGACGTCGCTATCCAGATTGGCGATCGCCGCCGCTTCCTGCACCAGCTCATTTTTGAGTTCCGGTAAGCCGAATGCAATGTTCCCGCCAATCGTCTCGCCGAAAAGATAGGTGTCTTGCGGCACAAACCCTATCGAACTGCGCAACGACGCTAGCGGCCAGTCACGCAGCGGCTTCCCGTCCAGATAAAGCTGCTCCTCGGGTGCTTCCCACAGGCGCGCGATCAGCGCAGCCAGCGTGGTTTTTCCGCTGCCTGTCGGTCCCACAATCGCCAGCGTCGACCCGGCCGGAATTTTCAAATCAATGTCGCGCAACACCGGATGCGAACCGTTTTTGCCGGCGCCGCTTCCGTTCGTTTTCGCTTTTGTGGAATCGCCACCCGACAAACTCGTAGGATAAGTGAAGGTCAGTCCGCGAAACTCGATTTCGCCGTCGGGCTTGCGATCCGCCGCAATCTTCGCGCGCGAATCATCAATCGACGCCTTCGCCGTCAAAATGTAGTTCAGCCGTCCCATCGAAGCGGCGCCGCGCTGGAAAATGTTGGTAACCCAGCCCAGCGCAATCATCGGCCATACCAGCAGCGTCAAATACGCGTTGAACGAAATCAGGGCACCCAGAGAAATTTGCCCGCGCAACAATTGATGCCCGCCCTGCCACAGCACGATCAAAAACGTCGTCCCGATCAATGCCTGCAGCGACGGCATGAACATGCTCCAGGTGCGAATCAGCTTGATGTTGCGCGAAACGTATTCCAGGTTCGGCTCGTCGAACGCCTTTTTTTCCGCTTCTTCCTGGGCATAGGCGCGAATAATCCGCACGCCCGACAAGTTCTCCTGCACCCGCGCCGTCAGCGTAGCCAGCGCCGCCTGAATCTTCTCGTACAGATCATGAATGGTGCGGCCAAAAAACCACACCGCCACGGCCACAATCGGGGCCGGCAGCAGCACCCACAACGTCAGTGACGGCGACAGCGCCAGCATCACTGCAATCGCGAAAATCATGGTCACGATCGTAGTGGCGCTATACATGATGCCCGGCCCGAGCACCATGCGCACAGCGTTCAAATCATTGGTCGCCCGCGACATCAGCTCGCCGGTGCGATTCCGGACGTAAAACTCCGGCTCCAGCAGCAGCAGCCGCTTCAACAGATCGTTGCGAATGTCGAATTCGATGTCGCGCGAGACGCCGATCAATTCCCATCGCGCGGTAAACGACAGCAATCCTTTGAGCACCACGCACACGACGACGATCAAGCAATAAATGCCCAGCGTGCGCCGGCTGTTTGGCGCGTAGTACGGGATTGACCGGCTCAGTGCCGAGCCGCTTAAGCCCGGCAACATCACCCGGTTGTGGGTAGCCGTCGAGTGTTCAAAGGGCACTGGATTTCCGGCCAGCGTGTCGGTCATCACGCCAGTGGCCAGTGGAATCACGTTGCCGATAATTCCCATCAACAACACGGTCAGCAGCCCGACGACGATTCCGCCGGTGTAACGCCGCAAATACGGCATCAGACCGCTCAAATCTTTTTTGGGCGCTGCCCGCTGCGTAGTTGCCTTATTGGGGGTAACTTCACTCACTGCAGTCGCGTCCTCACATTCGATAACGCCGGCGATTCCAGCAGGAATTGTTGATAAGAGCGATCGAGCGACTGGTAACGCTTGGTCCTCGGATTCCACTGCACCGCGATCGGCAGCACATGCGCATCCGCCATGCCCTTCACCGGCGTGAAGTACACCGTAAGCCCCTTCACCGGATCCTGTTCATGCTGAATGCGCCACGCACTGACCGGTTCGATCGGCGTCATGCCCAGATACCCTTTGGAATTCTTCAGGTGCTCGTCGCAAAGAAAAACCTGTACCCAGTTGCCGCTTTGCTGTTCCACGATCGCTGCGCGCGAAACGATGGTTCCGGTAATGTTCTCCTTCGGCGTTTTTGGCAGCACATTGGCGATCAGAATCTGCTGCGCGCCGGTCTTCGCCAGGTCGCCAAACGCCAGCACCGTTGTTTCTGACCCCAACGATCCCTCGGCGGCGGCTTGTATGTCCGCCGGTATCGCAGGCGCAGCGGGCTTTGGCGCCGCAGCCTGGTCCGCGGGTTTCGGTGCCGGCTTATCGCCGCAGCCAGTCAAAAACAGGGAAGACAACAGGAAGGAAGGAACCAACAAGGAAGGGAGAGATTTGTGCACTCTGGGCATCACCTTACCAGACGAACATCGCGACACGTTGTAAGCGTCTATTGGCATGATTTGACGTGACATTGACCGGCCCAGGCCCATGAGAGGCCCATTACAGACTAGATGCGGCCAGAGTAATTTCGACCACACGCCCCGGCTCGCCGTCTTTCCCCACCGTGCAGACCACTTCCATGACCTGAGGCACATCCGGGCCCGCCCAATCGAAAGCGTAGTACAGCAATTCTAGCCTCTGACCGCCCTTCGTGCCAGGACTCCGCGAATCTGGCTTGCCATAAAGTTTCTCCACCCGGGCGGCCGCATCGCCGATCGCCAGATTTCGTCCCGTACGCCAAGGGCTGCCCTGCGGTTCGCCGTCCACAATGACCAGGTCGTCCCGATGTTCGGCTCGAATCTCCTGAATCAATCCACCGGAATCGGTGGTGACGGTAAGCCGTTCACTCCGCAAGTCTGTGGTCCAGGAAAAGGTGGTGTCGCCTTTGGTTCCGATTTTTGGCTTGCCGTAGAGGCTGCGCGCTTTTACGAACGTGTCCCGGCCGGGTCGGAGACTCGCGAGCTGCAATTCGTTCCGCTTCCGGCTGCTCTGATCGGCAAGCGGCCAGCCGGCGCTGGTGGCAGACCCCAAAGCGGCAAGACTAATGCTGGCCCAGAATCGCGTCCAACCGAGCTTCAAAATTTTCCTCTCCCTCGCTCCACAGCTCATTCCGTTCCACCGGCAAAGCCCGCTCAACGGACTCAGTCCAGTGAAATAACTGTTGGATATTTTCCCGCGTCTTGGCGGCGTACTCTTTGCGGTTGGCTTCGACCGACATCCATTGCCGGAACGTTCTCTCCACCGGATGATCCGAACTGTCGAAGGGATTCGATGCAGCTCCGGGTGCTAGCAAGCCCGCGTGCCCGGTAAACAAGTGCTCGAATCCCAGATCCACGCTGAAATTTCCGTCGGCGACTCCCGCACTGTCGTCATAAAGCGCTCCGCGGCAAATCAACTCCAGCGGCTGCGGTCCCTGGATCCACTTAAGCGTTTCGTTGTCGAAGGCCCATAGATCCCACTGCGCTTCCACGATATACGCCGTGTCTTCATTGATATGCTGCGCCGCGATCGCTGCCACTTCCGGCGCGCCGAACGTGCCTTCCCGGAAATCCCACTCCGCCACTGGAATTTCCGCAGGGTCCACCGCCTGCACCGTCAATTGATCAAAGCTATTGCGCGCTGCGGAAAGCGGCGTCGTTGCCAGCAATCGCACAAACTGCGCGATCATTGTTTCGGTGGAAAAATCCCGGGTCCACAACCGCAGATAAGCCCGATTCGCCATGGATTGGAAATTATACAGCTGCCCCCCACGCGCTGCGAAGCGCAGGCCGACCTGGTGGCTGGTCTTTCAGACCCGTGCTTTTGATTTTGTCGGGCGTGGTCTTGTTGGTGAAGGCTGAAATGCTTGCCGTCGGACGTGCTACTTTTTATCCGTGGTCGCTTTCCCAAACTCGGAAGTAATTTCCTGCAGTCGTTTTTTCAGGGACTCGCCGACGTTGGCAAACACCTGCGAGCACGCTTCGCGCAACTTTTCTTCGGCTGAAGCGGAGATTCCCGAAACTACGTCGCGCGATTGATGGTCGAGCTTCGCCACCGTTGCCAGAATCCAGGTGTTCGACACGTTTTCCAGCCGGCTTTTGTACTGCCCGGTCGCATCGTTGCTCATGGTGCTTAAACGCTCGCGAAGGTCGTTCTGCTGCTGCTCGCTGAGCGCCTTCCACGATTCCAGCAGCGGGCCAAACCCAGCCGAAATCTTGTCCTGCGCTTCGTGAATTCCGCTCTCCAACGCTTCGGCCATTCCAGACTGGAAGCGCCGCAGAAAATTCTCCTGCTCCGCGGTCAGTTGCTGTGCCAACGTTTGCTGCGAGGCGGCAAATTCGCGGTGGTTTTCCGCAGACGTCAGTTTCACTGCGTCTGCAAACCCGTCCAGTTCCTGGCGTCCATGCCGTTGAATTTCATCCATAAATGCAGCGGTGGTGGTGTCGGCGGCTTCCGCAAACAATTCACGCGCGCGGTCGAACGATTCTCGCACCACTTCCTGCATCTGCTGCTGGGTATGCCCCACAAAGCTCCTACTGGAGTGATTTAGCTCGGCGGCAAATTCCGCCGCCACTTCGCCGGCTTTTTCGCGCAGCTGATTCACGCCTTGCTCGGCCACTTTCTCGGTTAGGCTGTTCAGCTGCGTCTGGGTTTTCTTTTCGTACCATTCTGCCGTCTTGTAAATCTCTTCGCCGGAGCGGTGACGAATGTCTTCTGCTTTGGCCTCGAGCTCTACTAAATTGCGAGTGATCACGCCCTGTGAAGCATCGTGCAGCAACTGCTCGACGCCGCCCAGATTTTCCCGGAACCGCCCGAGCGATTCGGCGAAGGCCTCATCGGCGGAATTGCGAATGCGATCCTGCTGCAGTGTCAGCGCTGCATCCAGCAGTGATTTTCCGCCAGCTAGCCGGTGCAGTGCATCATTGGCCTGGCTTACTTGCGGCTCCACCAGCCCGCGCACCTGTTCGTCAAATTTGCCCACCGCCGCGGAACTTGCCTCTTCAAAGGATCGCCGGATTCTTCCGTTTAGTTCCTCAAACAGCGATTCGCTTCGTCGGTGCAGTTCGTTGCGGTGCAACGAAAGCACATCGTCCAGTTGCGATTGAAAGCCTTCAATGGCCAGTTGCTGCGTGGTTCCCAGTTGTGACGCTAATTGGTCCAGCTGAAAGGCCGTCTTTCCGGCGCGCTCGGTAGCATGATCCAGCAAACCCGCCTGGCTTTGCAGTTCCGCGCGCAGCGACTGGATCAGTTGTTGCACTTCTATCACGATTCCCTGCGAGCTCTCCCGCAATGTCGCAATGCGTTGCTCCGCTTCGCTGTTGAGCTTCTCCAGCAACCGCCCGCGCAATTCCTCGCCCCGCTGTCCCACCAGCTCTGCAGTATGTTCATTCAGCCGCGCAATGGCAGTTTCCAAAAACTCTTGCATGTGCGCTTTGCTGGCTTCGACGTTTCCATCGTATTGCACTTTCAACTGTGCTTCCGCGTTCGCCGCCGCTTCCGCGATTTGTTGCTGCGCGGAGCCCGCCGCCGAGCTCAGCCGTTCGTGATGAGCGCTGAATGCATCTTCCTGTTTTTTGGTCTGGCTTTCCAGAACAGCGGAGGTAACCGAGGCGTGTTCACTCAGCCGGCGTTCCGAGTCTTGTGCCTGTGTCACAATCCGCCGCGCAACATCTTCCGCTTCGCGGCACAGCTGTTTTACTTTCTCCGCAGCGCCGCTGATCTGTTGCTCATGCAGCGACCGTTGCTCGGATCCCGTTTTGGCAAGTGCAGAAGTCAGCTCGCGCGTCAGTTCGCGCAGGTGCGGCGACAGCCACTTCGGCAATTCTTCTTGGAGCGCCTTCGTTGCCGCTGATTGCGCCGTGTGGCTCCACTCCTCGCTTTTTTGCTGGACTCTTTCGATCGAACGTCCCGTTTCGTTGGCCAGCTCACTGCGTGCCGCGGAAAATTTCTGCTCCCACTGTTCACTGGCGGAGCGATGTTCCGTGTTAACGGCATGGGCAGCCGCTTCACGCGCCGCCGCGCTGATCTGCTGTTTGGCGTCGGCAATCAGCCGCGCGACTTGCCGCGCCAGTTGCAACGACGCATCGGTGGTGCTCGCCGGAGCGGGCATCACGTGCAGCGATGTATCGACGCCGATCGCGGGCGGCGGCATTTCTGCCTCGCCCGGAGCGCCGACAAGCTCCGCCGTTTTCTCTACGGGCACCGCATGAATTTCGTCGTCATGCAAGGCATGCACTGTCGCGGGCGCTGAGGGAATCCCAAAACTGGCCCAGTCTTCGGGAGGAAACCCGATGCCCCAGACGTTTCCGGGCAGCTCCAGCTCCAGGGCAACCTGAAAGAGTTGCCGCACGGTACGCGGCCGCTGAATCCACGCTACTCGCCCGCGCACTTGCCGCGGCGACTGCCCAGTTTCCGGACGCGGAATCTCTAGCGTCACCCACATGTTTTTCAGGACATAATGCTTCGATTGAAAGCGGCAGCCGTGGCAGTTGATGATCAGGCTGGAAGTTCGCTCAATGAAGGGACGGCCCAGGGCGTCCACACCCTTCACGGTGAGCGGCACGGCTTGCACGATGCGCGAGCTGCGCCGCTTGCGCAGTTCTTCGCCGTTATGAATGGCGTTTTCGGAAACCATCTCTAGAGAATCGTCGGCACGCTCTTTGCCAAACTCTTCCATATCCGACGTTCTTTTCCTTGTGCGTATCTCGCGTGTTGTCCGCGGCTTAGCGGTGTTCGGTTTTCTGCGCCGGAGATTCTGCCGAGGCATGCGAGCCGGTTAGGCCCCCACGAAGGAACGTCCATGCCTCTTTTGCCACCCAAATCGGACCGACCAGCAAATAAACCGGTCCCTGGAAAAAGGCGGGATGATTGCCCTCCACCTGGTGGCCCAAAAACAGCAGCATCCATCCGGCGACAAACAGCGCGCCGCCCCAGATCCACTTCCTGAGGATGAGCAATATGATCCCCGCAAAAATCAGCGGGATTCCGATTCCGTGCAGCAGTTTGTTCCAACCGGAAGAGTGCTCGTGATCATACTGCGCCATGTAGTGCGCCAATCCGGGCATAGCGCACCTCCTTGCGGGACACTATCTCTTGCAGAATTCTCACTCTATAACGAAAAAACTCAAATGGCTAGATTGAGCTAGGAGTACTGCCAACTTGGCCTAGTACGAAGTCTTGTGAGGGTTGCGGCCAAGGCCGGAACTTCTAAAGCTCAGCTCCTGTAGTTACAGTTCGCGGCGGCCTTCCATGGCTTTGAGCATGGTGATCTCGTCGGCGTATTCGAGGTCGGCGCCGACGGGGATGCCAACGCCGATGCGGGTGACGCGGACGCCCAGTGGCTTCAGCAACTTCGACAAATAGACGGCGGTGGCTTCGCCTTCGGCGGTGGGATTGGTGGCGATGATGATTTCTTCCACACCTCCGCCCTTGAGCCGCTCGATCAGTTGCTTGATCTTGAGTTGCTCCGGTCCGCGGCCCTGCAGAGGCGAGAGCGAGCCGCCCAGCACGTGGTACATGCCGCTGTAGGTGCGTGTTTTTTCAATGGCCAGAATGTTGTGGGCTTCTTCGACCACGCAGATGGTGCTCTTATTGCGCGAAGGACCGGCACAATACAGGCACGGATCGTTGTCAGTGATGTTGCCGCAGGTAGAGCATTCGCGGATTTTTTCTTTGGCGTCTCGGATTGCATCAGCGAGTGCAAGCGCGTCTTCGGGAGCGCAGCGGAGCAGATGAAAGGCCAGGCGTTGCGCGGTTTTCTGCCCGATTCCGGGCAGGTGTTTCAGTTCATCGATGAGTCGTTCTACAGGGGCGGCAAAATCGGGCATGCCTTTGTGTAGCACACCGCACTCACGCGGCGCAAATTTAGGCGGATCAGTCGGTGGCGGTGAAACGCTCAAAGTTGGGCGGAGCGATGCGGACTGAGTCCAGAATTCTCTCCAGGCGAGACAACAGGTTTTGCGGGTCTACACGCTTGAGGTTGCGAGCGGCACCGTCGCCTATTGTGGCGACTCCGTAGCCGATTTCGTAGCAGGTTTCGTTGGCGAAGCCGTGCAGGTAGATACCGCTGTATTGGTGCATGCTGGCGACGGCAGCTTCTTCGGTACCTCGGAAAACGATGCTGTCCACGGTGCGGGTAACGGGAGCGCCGCGAAATTCCGGAGTGATGTCTAACGCAGAGCAGGATTCGGCGGTGGAGTTGTAGAGCGCGCTGACAGTGAAAAATTCGTTCACGAAATTGGTGCCCAGGCGAACGCCGGTCGGCGGTTCGACGGTAGCAAGCCGTACGCCGCCTTGCGTGGCGAAATGCATGGGCACGGGACCGAGATAGCCGAGGCCGCGATCCATTTCGGAGAGCTCACCTTCTTTGAGCAGATAGCCTTTGGGGGCGTCGAAAGCTACGCCATATTCGTCGTTGGAGAATTGCAGCGATGTGGCGGCGCGCTGGGCCATTTTGTCGATCGTGAGTTTGCGGCCGGACATGGTTGGTGCGAGCTTGTCGCCGGCTTCGTCCGATGCGAGACGAAGTTGTTCGCGCGCTTCGGCGTTTTTCGCGGGAGAGGATTTACGCGCGGTCGTGGCTGAGCTGGAGCAGCCCATGATCCAGGGGACTGCGTAAAGCAGCGTGGCGCAGATGAGCGGAACGAGAGCCGGGTCGAGACTGACCACCTTAGCTTGACTGGTTGCGATTGCGTCGGACATGGAAACCTCCAGGAACCCACAAAGAAAGGGCAGGAGGCATGCCAAGGAGGCCTCGTTGAAAACAATGGGCTTACGTAGCTCATCGCGCCTACCGCGTGTCTCGGGAGACACGGCCGGATGGAACGCTCCAAGTGCCGATTTCTTGGGCGAGTCGGCCCAAAAATGCAACCCTTCGGCCGTGGGTCAGAAGTCCTTATGAATGAGAGAGCGCGAGCGGCACCACAGCCCGATTTTGTGGCGAAGGAAAAAGCCGGTCCGCAAAAAAACGGCACCACAACTCGAAAGCCACAAGAAAGTGGGAGGCCCGGCACTACGGGATGTAGAAGGATTCCGCCGCCAGGTAATGGTTCAGTTTTAAGGCGTAGCTGCCGGAAATCCGGAGACCCGCAAATCGACTTTCATGGGAAGGTCGGAGCCGCGCATATCCACGGGACGGAACTGCACCAGAATCTCGATGCGTGGTCCCGGATTTCCCGACGGGTAGGCAACTCCCTTTACGGAACCCATGTGAGTTGAGGGGCTGTTGGAACGAACGCGCGGAACGTCGGTGTAGATCGGATCCACCGCATAACCGTTGTAGGTCAGCAGGTCGGCATAGTAGGCGCGAATCGAATCGCCATCCATATTTGTGGTGTAACTGCTGGTGAACGCATTCATGCTGGAGTTGTTCGCACTCTTTTGTACTCGCAGGGGTTGTCCTTCGATGTGCACCAGCCAGGACGGCCATGCGAGGCCGGGAACCGGGGGGCCTTTTCGGGGAG
>Ga0075425_100000429_pt1 | contig 39183 bp, 42 predicted proteins | sample SoiMethybrSBSTD4_FD_75300 | JGI IMG/M metagenome (GOLD analysis project Ga0075425, IMG submission 75300) | Bulk soil microbial communities from a Populus tree surrounding site in Tennessee, USA - Soil MetaG P. TD hybrid SBSTD4 | ecosystem: Environmental > Terrestrial > Soil > Tree plantation... | reverse complement strand
CCCTCCGAAGACGGGTCGAGGGCGTGAAGCGCCGCGGCGAGCGACGTCGCCTGTCCGTCGAGGTACGCCGCGTTCCGCACCACGCGCACGTCGGCCGGGAGGATCGCCTCGACGGCGTCGGCGTGGTGCCCGGTGACGACGACGATCTCCGCGACGCCGGCGTCGCGGAGCGCGGCGACGCCGTGCAGCACGAGCGGCCGGCCGTCGAGAACGGCGAGCTGCTTCGTCCCGCCGAACCGCGACCCGCGCCCGGCGGCGAGGACGATGCCCGAGATCACCGATCGGTCTTCGCGCCGCCGAAGAGGCGGCGGAAGAAGCCGGCGACCACGCCCCAGATCGCCGCCAGCCCGAGGCTGATCCCGCCGACCGGCTTCGCGGCCGCCGGCGCCGCAGCGGCGACAGGCTGCGCGCCCGCCTCGGCGGCGCCGGCCGCCACCGCCCCCAGGTTCGCCTCGAGGCAGTCGGCGAACTCCTGCGTCAGTCGCTTCGAGACCTCCGGCAGCAGCCCGCGCGACAGTTGCGCCGCCGCGCCGCTCAGCGTGATATCCGCCTGCATCTTCACCGCGGTGCCAGCGCCGTCCGGCTCGAGCCACGACGTCACCTTCGCGTCGGCGGCGCCCTTGCCCTTCTGCTCGGTGCCGCGCGCGTGCAGCACGACGCGGTGGGCGGCGTCGTCGCGCTCGGCGATCTGCACCTGCCCGGCGAACGACATCGAGACCGGCCCGAACCTCATGTTGACCTTGCCCTTCCACGTGCGCTCGTCGACGGTCTCGGTGAGCTCTGCACCCGGCATGCACGGCGCGATCCGCTGGACGTCCAGCAGGTAGTCCCACACCTCGCCGACGGGCCGGGCGACCGTGAAGGCGTTCTCGATCAGCACGGCCGCAGCCTAGCGAGCTTCCGTGCCGGGCCGGGGCCGGTCGTGGATCGGGGTCGGACGCTCCTTCAGGAATCCCCCGCGTCGCCCGCGCTTCACGGCGACGATCTCCGCGACGATCGCCTGGGCGATCTCCTCCGGGCCTTCGGCGCCCAGGTCGAGCCCCGCGGGCCCGTGCAGACGCTCGAGCACGGGCTCCGTCACCGCGACGCCCTCGTCGGCGAGCTCCATCAGGAGCCGCTGCGTGCGCGCGGCCGGTCCGAGCATCGCGACGTAGGCGGCATCGCTCGCCAGGAGACTCCGCAGGTACTCCTTGTCGCGGAGGAAGTTGTGCGTCATCACGACCACGTAGGACCGCGCGTCGACGTTCGCCGCCTTCGCGGCGTCGGCTGGATCGTCGATCTGGACGAAGCCTCGTGCCCCCGGGAATCGCTCGTGCGTGAGGAAGGCCGGCCGGTCGTCGACGACGACGACGTTCCATCCGGCGACCGACGCGGCTTGCACGAGTGGGATCGCGTCGTGACCGGCGCCGCACACGACGAGTCGGAGCGGAGGCTCGAGCACCTCGACGAAGCTGCGCACGTCTCCGGCCAAGGTCCGGATCTCCGACCGTTCGGCCTGCAGGAGCTCGAGCGCCGCGCTCGTGGCCTCGACGTCGACCGCGTGCTCACCGAGCGAGCCCTCGATGCCCCCGTCGGGGCGGACGACGAGCCGGGCTCCCGGCGCGACGGCATCGACACCCGACTCGAGCACGGTCACGAGGGAGATCGGGCGCTCCTCGTCGAGCGCCGACCGCAGCGCGTGCGCCACCTCCGCGGCACGGTCCGCGGGTTCGATGAACACCTCGATCGCCCCGTTGCATCCGAGCCCCAGACCCCACACGGCGTCATCGTCGGCCGTGAGGTCCCATCCCGCGAGCCGCGCGCGACCGTCCTCCATCACGATCCGAGCCATGTCGGCGACGTCGCCCTCGAGGCATCCGCCGCTGATGTTGCCGACCGGGGCACCCTCCTCCGGGACCAACAGCCGCGCGCCGGGGCGCCGGTAGGTCGAGCCGCGCACCGCGACGATCGTCGCGAGGGCCATCCGCTCGCCCTTCGCCGAGAGCGACTCGATCGCGGTGAGCACGTCGGCGATCTCGCTCATGGAGCGATGGTACGCGAGGTCACGCGGGCAGCTGTTTCGAGAAGTACCGCAGCGCCCTCTGCGTCTTCGTCTGCTGCTTCCCGGACAGATCGAGCTCGCTCGCGGCGAGTCGCGCCTTCACCTCCGCCGCGACCTGGAACGCTTCGGAAGGGAGGCACTTCATCGAGAGCTCGAGGATCCGAGACCCATCGGGGTAGTTCCAGAGCTCCACGGCGATCTTCCTGCCGAAGTTCTTCGGGATCATCTTGAGCTTCAAGACGTTGATCGGCCCGAGGACGGCCAGGTCGTCCAGCGCGATCCCGTCGGGCGCGTGACCGGCGTAGAGGTCGCGTTGCGCGCGGCCGAAGAGCTTGCGAGCCGGGAGACGCCCCTCGGCGGCCCCGAGGACCTCGTCGTTCGTCGCGGCGCCCTTCATCGATCCCGAGCAGACGTACCCGCCCGGCATCGCGTCGAGCTCGATCGTGAACCCTGGGTCCCTCCGGAGCGACTTCGGCAGCTCGTCCGGGACGACGGGCCGAAGCTTCACGGTCGTGTCCGCCGACGCGTCCTGGATCCGGCGGGCGCGGACGACGACGCCTGACCGGTTCAGCGTGAGGTCCGCGGTATCGAAGAAGAACACCTGCCGGATCCGGGCATCCAGCGGGTCCACCCCGATCGTCCGCAGGACGTTGAACTGCGCATCCTCCGGGATCGTGACCTTCAGCTCGACGCTGTTGGACCCTTTCAGGAGCGGGAGGACGTGGACGAGGTCCTCGTCGGACAGGAGCTTCACCACAGCAGCCTCCAGGGGAGTCGGTGGCTCGATGCTAGCGGGGTTCAGACCCGCCCGGGCGCGCCGATACCTCGTGTGGGATGGACGACTCCTTCACCTTCGGCACGCGCTCCCGCAGGTCGGCGAGCCTCAAGCGCCGCTCGAGAGCCCCGCGGGCGGCGGCTCGTCGGGGACGGGCGGGCACGGGCCGGATCGTGTGGCTCGTGGCCGGCGGGATCGTCGCGGTGGTGGCGATCACCGGCGTCATGTCCCTCATGAAGCGTGGCGGGGAGCAGGTCGCGTCGAGCGAACGGACGGCGGTCTCCCAGATCGGCGCGGCCGACGACGTGCAGGCGAAGACGACGGCGCAGCAGACCGCCTCCGCCGTCCAGCAGCTGTACGCGGAACAGGGCTCCTACGGCGCGGTCACCCCGAGCGCGCTCCGCGGGGTCGAGCCCGCGGCCGATTACACGGGCGGCGCCTCGACCGGCCCGAACGTCGTGAGCGTGAGCTCGTCCTCGAGCGGCGTCGGCCTCGCGGTCAAGTCGGCGTCGGGCACCTGCTTCCTCGAACGCTTCGCGACCGGCGGCGTCACGTACGGCACGGGCACCACGTGCACCGGCGGCGCGGCGATGTCGGCGAGCGCGCGGAGCTGGCCCGCCTGATCCGATGAGCGACACCTTCACCTTCGTCGCCCCGGCGACGGCTCGGCGCCGCCTCGATCCGTTCACGACACGCCTGATCGCGATGGCGCTCGTGCTCGCGGTGCTCGTCGCCGGCTTCGCGACGTTCGTCGTTCGCGCGGAGCGGGCGGCCGATGCGCGTCGAGCGGCGCTCGAGGCGCAGCAGGCCGCGCGCGAGCAGGCCGAGTCGGAGCGGATCGTCTCGCAGGCGCAGGCCGCGTACGACCTCCATCAGACGACGCCGGTGACGGTACCCGGGGGGATCGCGCGCCTGCTCGACGAGCAGGCGCGCGACGCCGCCGAGCGCGCCCTGGCGCTCGCGCGGGGCGCGCTCGGCTCCCACGGAGACCTCTCGGCCGCCGGCATGACGCAGATGGCGCACGGCGACGAGGCGCTCCTGTTCGTGGACGGTCCGTCGACCGCCCCGACGATCGTGAGCGTGGCCGAGGACGGCCGCGCCTGGGGCGCGGCCGTCCTCGGCACCTCCGGCACGTGCTACTGGGTCTCCCTCAACACCGACGGCGCCGTGCGGTACGACCGCGGCGACGTCTGCACCGGCCAGGCCGCGCTCGCCGCGGCTCGCGCGGCCTGGTAGCCGCGCTGCGTCGTTCGTCGCGCTCGCGCTGCATCAGCGCTCGACTCGCGCGTTCTCCACACCCGTACTAGGCTCCTGCGCCGACCCCGCAGACCGCTCCGACCCGAAAGGAGTGCTGCACGTGACGCAGATCTCCGTCACCGTGAACGGGGTGCGACACGAGGCCGACGTCGAGCCTCGGACGCTCCTCGTCTATTTCCTCCGGGAGCACCTCGGTCTCACCGGGACGAACGTCGGCTGCGATACGTCATCGTGCGGCGCGTGCACCGTTCACCTCGACGCGGAGTCGGTGCTCAGCTGCACACTGCTCGCGGCGCAGGCCGACGGTCGCGAGGTCACGACCGTCGAGGCGTTGGCCGGCCCGGATGGATCGCTGTCGCCATTGCAGGACGCGTTCCATCGCCACCACGGGCTGCAATGTGGCTACTGCACCCCCGGGATGCTCATGGCGGCGGCCGGTTTCTTGAAGGAGAACCCGTCACCGACCGAAGAGGAGGTCCGCTTGGCCCTCGAGGGCAACCTCTGCAGGTGCACGGGATACCAGAACATCGTCGAATCGATCCTGGACGCGGCCGGTCAGATGAGCGGGCAGACGTCCGGCGCGAGCGTCTGAGGGGGCGACCGAGATGGCGACGACCGAGACGTACATCGGAGCCAGCGTCCTTCGGAAGGAAGACGCCGGTCTCCTGACGGGTCAGTCCAACTTCGTCGACGACCAGACGGCGCCCGGCATGGTGTGGATGTCGGTCGTTCGGACGCCTTACGCGCATGCGCGCGTCTCTTCGGTCGACGCATCGGCGGCCCGGGCGATGCCCGGGGTGATCGCGGCGTTCACCGGCGCGGACCTGGCCGACGACCTCGGCGGCCCATTGCCCTTCGTCTGGCCGATCACCGAGGACATCAAGGTCCCCGTCCACCATCCGTTGACGACCGACAAGGTGCGCTACCACGGAGACGGGGTCGCCGTCGTCGTCGCGGAGACCCGGGGCCAGGCGATCGATGCCGCCGAGACCGTCACCTACGAGGCGGAGCCGCTCGATGTCGTGATCGATCCCGAGGAGGCGATGAAGGACGAGGTCCTGATCCACGAAGACCTGGGGTCGAACGTCACGGTGCACTGGTCCCACGGAGGCGCGGGCGACCAGTCAGTGTTCGACACCGCGCCGGTGATCGTCCAGGAACGCTACCGGCAGCCGCGCCTGCTCGCGCATCCCATGGAGACCCGTGGATGTCTCGCCTTCGGCATCCCGTCCACCGGCGAGTTCACGATCGTCACCTCGACGCAGATCCCGCACATCGCGAAGGTCACGCTCTCGGGCACGTGCAACATCCCCGAGCAGAAGCTCCGCGTGATCGCGCCGGACGTGGGCGGATCCTTCGGCTCCAAACTGAACGTGTACGCCGAGGAAGCGCTGGCGCTCGTGCTGACCCGCCGGCTCGGCAGGCCCGTCAAGTGGATCGAGGATCGCACCGAGCACAACCTGGCGACGATCCACGGCCGAGGGGTGATCCACGACGTCACGCTCGCGGCCGACGAGGACGGCAGGCTCCTCGGCGTTCGGTTCGTCGAGATCGCCGACCTCGGTGCGTATTACCAGCTGCTGACGCCCGGCATCCCCGAGCTCGGCGGCTGGGTGTACATGGGCCCGTACGACCCCGAGGCCTACTGGTACGAGTTCCGAGGCGTCCTGACGAACGCGACGCCGACCGACGCCGTGCGGGGCGCGGGTCGTCCCGAGGCCACATACGTCCTGGAACGTGCGATGGACGCGCTCGCCCGCCGCGTGAACAAGGACCCCGCCGAGATCCGCAGGATGAACCTCCACCCGCCGCACGCCGACGCGCAAGCGTCGGTGATGGGCCTCCAGGTCGACTCGGCGAACTACGAACCTGCGCTCGACCGCGCGCTCGAGTTGATCGGCTACGACCAATGGCGGAAGGAGCAAGCCGCCCGGCGTGAGTCCGGCGACGTGCGCCAGATCGGCATCGGGTTCTCGAGCTACATCGAGATGTGCGGGCTCGCTCCGTCGCAGATCCTCGGCGCGCTCCGCTACGCGGCCGGGGGATGGGACGGCGCGGATATCGAATGCCTCCCGACCGGGAAGGTGATCGTGAAGACCGGCACGTCGCCGCACGGTCAGGGACACGAGACAACGTGGGCGCAGATCGTCGCCGATGGACTCGGCGTGACGCCCGACGACGTCGAGGTCCTTCACGGCGACACCCAGATCAGCCCGATCGGGATGGACACCTACGGATCGCGCTCCGTCGCCGTCGGGGGCACGGCGCTCGTCTTCGCGATGGACAAGATCAAGGCGAAGGCGAGGACGATCGCGGCTCACGAGTTAGAGGTCTCGGCGGACGATCTCGAATGGGTCGACGGCGCCTACCGGGTGCGCGGAGCGCCGGACAAGGCGAAGACGATCCCCGAGATCGCGCTGAGCGCGTGGCACGCCCACGGGCTCCCCGACGGGGTGGAGCCGCACCTGAACGGGACCGCCGTGTGGGACCCGCCCAACTTCACCTGGCCCTCGGGCACGCACGTGTGCGTTACCGAGGTCGACACGGAGACGGGGAAGGTGCGGATCCTCCGGTACGTCGGCGTCGACGATTGCGGAGTGGTCGTCAACCCGCAGATCGTCGAGGGGCAGATCCACGGCGGCGTCACGATGGGGATCGCGGAGGCGCTGTACGAGGACGCCGCGTACGATCCACACGGCAACCTCACGACGCCGAACCTGACGACCTACCTGGTTCCGTCGGCCGCCGACGTCCCGGCGTTCACGCTCGACCGCACGGAAACACCGTCGACGACGAATCCTCTGGGCGTGAAGGGCATCGGTGAGGCGGGCACGATCGCCTCGCCGCCCGCGGTCGTCAACTCGGTGGTCGACGCCCTCGCACATCTGGGCGTGACCGACGTCGCGAAGCCGGCGACGCCCGAGGCCGTGTGGCGAGCGATCCACGACGCACGAGGAGGCGCGCGATGATCCCGGCGCCGTTCGAGTACACCCGTGCGGGATCCGTCGACGAGGCGATCTCGTTGCTCGGCTCCCACGAAGACGCGAAGCTGCTCGCCGGGGGCCATTCGCTGTTGCCGGCGATGAAACTCCGCGTCGCCCGGCCGTCGATGCTTGTCGATATCGGACGGATCCCCGATCTGTCGTACGTCCGCGACGACGGCGACCGTGTGGCGATCGGCGCCCTCACGCGTCACCACGACCTCGCGAACGACGAGGCCCTCGCCGAGCTGTGTCCGATCGTGGCGTACACGGCCGAGCAGGTCGGCGACCCGCAGGTGCGCCACATGGGCACGATCGGTGGCTCCGTCGCGCATGCGGACCCCGCCGGCGACCTGCCGAGCGTTCTGCTCGCTCTCGACGCCGACTTCGTGGCGAGGGGTCCCGACGGCAGCCGCACGATCCCCGCGACCGCCTTCTTCACGTCGCTCTTCGAAACGGCGCTGTCGCCGAACGAGGTGCTCACCGAGATCCGCGTTCCGAAGACCGATGCCGGATGGAGCTACCAGAAGTTCAACCGGCGGGCGATCGACTGGGCGCTCGTGGGCGTCTCGGCCGTCCGATCGAACGGGGGGGTGCACGTCGGGCTCACGAACATGGGCCTGACGCCGCTCCGCGCGGTCGGCGTCGAGGAGGCCATCGGGTCGGGGGCGGATGCCGCGTCCGCCGCGGAGCGCGCGGACGAGGGAACCGCGCCTCCACACGACGCGTTCGGCTCGGCGGAGTACCGGCGCGAGCTCGTGAAGGTCCTCGTGCGCCGCGCGCTCGAGGAGGCGATGGCATAGTCCTGCTCGCGCAGGAACCCGCGCGCTACTCCACCGATTGGTGGATCCAGTTCGCGGTCTCGATCTCGATCGCGCTCGTGCTCGCGATCGCGGTCTCGCTCGTCACCGGCCGGTACGTGCGCCGGTACCGCCGCAGGGCGAAGGAGTCCGGGGACGACGCCGAAGGGCGGCGGCGCCGGCGGCTCACCACCGTGATCGGGCTCGTCGGCGGGGTCATCGTCGTGATCGTCTGGTTCATCGTCGTCCTCACGATGCTGAGCGCGTTCGGCGTCGACCTGGGGCCGCTGATCGCGAGCGCGGGCATCGCGGGTGTTGCGTTGGGGTTCGGCGCGCAGACGCTCGTCCGCGACACGATCTCGGGTTTGTTCATCGTCCTCGAGAGCCAGTACGACGTCGGCGACGTCGTCGACCTCGAGACCGAGGGAGGCCTCGTCTCGGGGTCCGTGGAGGGGCTGACGCTCCGGGTCACGAGCGTCCGGCAGTTCGACGGGACGCTCTCGATCGTTCCGAACGGCTACATCAAGGTCGCCCGGAACAAGACCCGGGGCTGGGGGCGCGCGATCATCGACGTGCGCGTCGCGCTCGGCGAGGACACCGCGAAGGTCCGGGTGGTCCTCGAGGAACTCCTCGAGGAGCTGTCGTCGACGGAGCCGTTCGAGAGCTCGCTCCGCAAGAACCCCGAGGTGCTCGGCGTGACGCAGGTCACCGACGCGGCCCAGGTGATCCGCGTCGTCGCCGAGACCGAGCCGTCGAAACGGTGGGAGATCGAGCGGGAGCTCCGCGAGCGGATCGCCGCCCGTGTCGCCGAGCGGGGGATCCGCGTGCCGCCGCTCGTGCCGCCGCCTCGGCCGCCGGAGCCGACGGCCTGACGGTACGCTTCGGGCCATGCTGGAGCGCCCGTTCGCCGACGTCGCCGAGCTGCAGGACGGGCTCACGCGGCACGCGTACCTCGCCGACCGAGGGCTCTCGACCGCGATCTACCTGTCGCTCTCGCTCGGCAAGCCGCTGCTCCTGGAGGGCGAGGCCGGCGTCGGCAAGACCGAGGTCGCGAAGGTCCTCGCGGAGGTGCTCGATCGTCGCCTGATCCGGCTGCAGTGCTACGAGGGGATCGACGCGTCGCAGGCCCTGTACGAGTGGAACTACGCGCGGCAGTTGATCGCCGTGCGGGCGATGGACGCCGTGGACGCGGAGCAGCGGGTCGAGGACCTCTTCGGTCCCGAGTTCCTCGTCGAGCGGCCGCTCCTGGCGGCGATCCACGCGGGGGACCAGGCCGTGCTCCTCGTGGACGAGCTGGACCGCGCCGACGACGAGTTCGAGGCGTTCCTGCTGGAGATCCTGTCCGAGTTCGCCGTGACGATCCCGGAGGTCGGGCGCGTGGAGGCGCTCTCGCCGCCGGCCGTCGTCGTCACGTCGAACCGGACCCGAGAGCTGCACGACGCGCTGAAGCGCCGGTGCCTCTACCACTGGATCGACCATCCCGATCTCGACCGTGAGGTCGAGATCGTCCGGGTGCGAGCGCCGCACGTCGGTGCGGCGCTCGCGCGAGACGTCGCGCAGACGGTGGCCCGCCTGCGCGACCTCGACCTCGCGAAGCGCCCCGGCGTCGCCGAGACGATCGACTGGGCGAACGCCCTCGCGTTCCTCGGCGCCGAGCGTCTCGACGGCGCGATCGCCGTCGACACGCTCGGCAGCGTCGTGAAGGATCACGAGGACCAAGAGCTCGTCGCCGCGCGGCTCGGCGAGGTGGTCCGGGGGGATGGCTGATCCGACCGCGCCGCTCGTCGCCTTCGGGCGCGAGCTGCGCGCACGCGGGCTCCCGGTCGGGACCGGCCGGATCCTCACCTTCATCCGCGCGGTCGGCGCGCTGGGGCTCGCCGACCGTGACTCGCTCTACTGGGCGGGGCGCGTCTCGCTCGTGGCGAGCCGGGCCGACCTCGACGCCTACGACCTCGCGTTCGACGCGTGGTACCGCTCGCTCGGCCGCGAACCTCGGATCGGCGGCGACCTCTCGGACGAGCTCCCGGACCCATCCATCACCTCGTGGGGCGACGCGGACGAGACCGCGACGGGGGTCGGACCGACCGCCGGATCGTGGCGCGCCGCCGGCGAGGACGAGGACCCGGAGGCCGGCGAGGAGTCGGCGATCCGCATCGTCGCCTCGGCCGTCGAGGTGCTCCGCGAGAAGTCCTTCGCGGATCTGACCGAAGAGGAGCGACGACGCGTCGCCCGGATGATCCACGACCTCACCGTCCGTTCACCCGTCGAGCGCACCCGTCGCACGCGCCCCTCGTCGAAGGGGCGGACGTTCGACGTGCGACGGACGCTCCGACGCTCGCTCCGGACGCAGGGCGAACCGTTCGACCGGTCCTACCGCATCCGACGGTCGCGGACCCGGCCCCTCGTCCTGATCCTCGATATCAGTGGATCGATGGCGCCGTACGCGCGGGCGCTGCTCCAGTTCGGCTTCGCGGCGATGGCCTCGGGCCGGCGCGTCGAGGTGTTCTGCTTCGGCACCCGCCTCACCCGCGTGACGCGGGTCCTCCGGACGAAAGACCCGGACCGCGCGATGCACGAGGTGGGCGCGCTCGTCGCGGACTGGGAGGGCGGCACGCGGATCGGCGAGTCGCTGAAGGCGCTGCTGGACGGGTGGAGCCAGCGCGCCGCGCTCCGCGGCGCGGTCGTCGTGCTCTGTTCGGACGGCCTCGAGCGAGGCGACCCGGCGCTCCTGCGCGCACAGATGGCACGCCTCCGGCGCCTCGCGCATCGCGTCGTCTGGGCGAATCCCCTGAAGGGGTCGCCGCGGTACGAGCCACTGGCGCGCGGGATGGCGGCGGCGCTGCCGAGCGTCGACGTCTTCCTGTCGGGGCACAACCTCGAGAGCCTCGAGACGCTCGCGGCGGCGCTCGGCGCGTGAGCCGGGGGTACGCTGAGGCGGTGCGCGACGACGACGAGATCATCCGCTCCTACGAGCGGGAGTTCGACGGGAGCGGGTCCCCGGCGCGCCGGTCGAACCGCGGGTTCTGGCTCGTCGCCGGGTCGCTCGTGATCGCGTGCATCCTCCTCGTCTTCGCCATCCTGGCGAACCGGTCGCTCAAGGTCACGATCGGGCACACGGAGGCGACGCTGCGCGACGCGCAGGCGGCCGCAGCGACGATCCGGGAGTACTCCGGATCCGTCGCCGACGCCGATGCAACGGCGATGGCCGGCGCGGACGCCGCACACACCTATCGCAGCGGCGATTCGGTCTCGAAGGGTCTCGACGACGTGAGCGTCGCGACCCGAGCGGGCGAGTGGGGCGCCGCGGTCCAGGCGCGGCCGGGCGCGTGCTTCTACCTGCACCTCACCGATGCGGGCGAGGTGTTCTACGGCGTGGGAACGGCGTGCGTCGGCGAGGCAGCGCTCGCCGCGTCGGACGACCGCTGGTAGCCGGGATCACGCAGACGCAGCGCGGTCGAGCAGCTCGACCGGATGGACGACCTCGACGGCGGCGCCGATCTCCTTGAGCTGCGCCGCCAGCTGCATCGAGCACCCCGGGTTCGCCGACGCCACGATCGTGGCACCGGTCGACGCGATCGCATCGGCCTTCTCACGTCCGAGCGCGCCGGCCGCCTCCGGCTGGGTCACGTTGTAGATCCCCGCGGCGCCGCAGCAGCGGTCGCCCTTCGGGACCTCGACGAGCGTGACGCCCGGGATCGCGGCGAGGAGCGCTCGCGGCTCGTCGTGGATGTGCAGCGCGCGGAGCGCGTGGCACGCATCGTGGTACGCGACGGTCGCCTCGAGCGGTGCGGGTGGCGCCTCGAGTCCCTGGGCGAAGAGGAACTCGGTCACCTCGCGCACCGGGAGCTCCGTTCCCTGCACGAGCTCGCCGTAGGTCTCCATGTGCGCCGCGCATCCGGCCGCGTTCACGACGACGACGTCGGCACCCCCGAAGGAGTGGCGCGCTCGCCGCGCCAGCCTCCGCGCGACAGCCAGCCGCCCGTTGTGCGCGGCGAGCGCGCCACAACACGCTTGACCGCGCGGGACGACCACCCGCCACCCGTTCCGGGCCAGCACTCGGATCGTGGCCTCGTTCACCCGGTGGAACCACCGGTCCTGGACGCACCCGGACAACAGCGCGACCGTCCCCCGGACGTCGACGCCGGCGGGCGGCTCGGTGACGCGGGGCAACGAAGCGAAGGGATGCCCATCGGGCGGGACCAGGCGCCGCGTCGACCGGGACATGAACGGACGCGCGAGAGGCTGCAGCGCGGCCGCGGTCCGGACCAGGGAAGGGTGCGGGAGGATCCAGTGGAAGCCGACCCACCGGACGAAGCGCGCCCGCCACGATCGGATCGGCTCGACCTGCTCACGCGCCGCTTCCATCATGCGACCGAACGGCACGTGCGAGGGACACACGTCCTCGCATGCGCGGCAGACGAGGCACAGATCCATGAAGGTCTCGAACGCGTCGCCCGGCTGCGCGATCCCGTCCTGGACCGCGCGCATCGCGGCGATCCTGCCCCTCGGCGACGCGGACTCCTCGCCGGTCAGCCGGTAGGTCGGGCAATGCGGCAGGCACAACCCGCACGCGACGCAGTCGTTGAGGTCGGCGGGCGCCGGCGCGGCCCGGCCCGGCCGCCATCTCGGATCGGCGGCGGGCTCACCGATGAAGCGCGCGCCGCCGGGCAGGTCCGACCCGATCGGTTCGGCGGAGGCTTCGACCACTCCCAGATGCTACGAGAGCTTCCGCCGGGATCCGTGGACGACGTGGGTCGGATGTGTCCGTCAACGCACCGTGATAGAACCGCGCACGATGACATCGATCCCCCCGCCGCCGGACCAGCCGGCCCAGCCGTTCCCGCCGGCCGATCCGACACCCGGACCTAGCTCGAAGACGACGATCATCGCGATCCTCGTCAGCGTCGCGGTGATCGCGACGATCGGCACGGTCCTCGCGCTCGCGAACAGCGGCGGAGACGAAGCCTCCGCATCCTCCAGCGCGACCGGCGGCGTTGCCCCGATCGACGCCGTGACCGCGCACGAGACGTCGTCGCGGGTGACGCTCGCGTGGACGGTGGGAACGGGCCCGGCCGCCGCGCGGTACGTGGTCAGTCGGAACGGGTCGGTCGCGGCCACCCTCCAGGCGGATGCGACCCAGTGGGTCGACCACGAGGTCCTCCCCGAGAGCCGGTACCGCTACACGGTCCGGGCGACCGGACCGGACGGGACGACCTCGACGAACCACGTCACGGCCCGGACGAAGAGCGCTCCGCTGCGGACGGCGCCGCTCACGGGCGTGTTCAACGTCCACCTCCACGCGACGTCGCACTTCGGCTTCTCGAGCTTCGGCGCCGAGAGCGGCGACGTCGGATGGAGGTTCACGCCGACCTGCGCGCACGGTCCGTGTGACACGAAGCTCGCGGACCTCCATCAGAAGGACTTCCGCCTGACGCTCGACCGGAAAGGGACCTCGTACCACGGGACCGTGACGGTTCACGGGCTCGTGCGGTGCGGCGGAACGCCCGTCGCATCGAGCATCGCGGTCACGGTCCGGGTCACGGACGCCGGTGTCTTCCACAAAGCATGGGTCGCGACCAGGATCGAGGGCACGATGGACCAGTCCTCGTCGGAGCAGCTCGGCTGCGTCGCCTCCGGTGCCTCGTTCGACCTGCAGGGCAAGGTCGCCGGCTGAGGCCGGGCCGCCCGGGGTTTCGACCGAGGCGATGCCGAGGTTTCCGGGATCGGGGCCTTGGCAACGACGTTCCGGGCCAGAAGGAGCGTGGAAACCATGATCGACGACTTCAAGAAGTTCGTAGCGCGCGGGAACCTGGTGGAGCTCGCGGTCGGGTTCGTCCTGGGTCTCGCGTTCGCGTCGGTGGTCACGTCGTTCGTGAACGTGATCATGAGCTTGGTCGCGGCGATCTTCGGGGCGAGCGTGAGCTTCGACCAGCTGACGTTCACGCTGAACGGCACCCCGATCCCGTACGGTGCGTTCCTCACCGCGGTCCTCAGCTTCCTGATCGTCGCGGTCGCGCTGTTCATCGTGATCAAGGCGTATCAGCAGCTCGTCCCGCCGAAGCCGGAGCCCGCGACCCGGACCTGTGAGTTCTGTCAGACGCAGATCCCGGAGAAGGCCGTTCGGTGCCCGAACTGCACGAGCCAGCTCGTCACCTCGTCAGCATCACGGGCGGGATGACGCCGCGTCGCGCACGCGCACGTCCACCTCTTCCTCGGGCCTGCGCTCTTCCTGTTTCGCGTAGTACGTGAGCGCGCGCCGGTCCGCGTCGGTGAGCGGCGGCTGGACGACCGAGCGCGGCCAGAGGCGTCGGCGCCGGACGACGTTGATCTCTGCGGCGTAGAAGGTCATCTGGGCGGCGAGGTAGAGCCAGGCCATGAGTCCGATGACCGTAGCGAACGTGCCGTACGTCTGGCTCGCGCCGCGCAGCTGATGCGACACGATGTAGCCGCCGACCGCCTGCAGGATCGTCCACGCGACGCCGGCGATCGCCGCGCCGGGCCAGACGTCTCGCCACGAAAGGTCCTCGCTCGTGAGGATGCGGAACGCGAGCGCGAACAGCGCGAAGTAGAGCATCAGAGACACGAGGATCCCGAACAGGACTCCCCACCACGTGTGACTGCCCGCACCCGCGATCCCCGCTGCGGCGGAGGCCACCAGGATGACCGCCACGACCACGAGCATGATCAGCGCCCGCACGACCGAGGGAACCATGCCCGCCCGATGGTGGTAGGGGACGTTCCAGATCGCGTTCATCCCCGTCTCCAGCGCCCGGAGGACGCCGATCCCGGCCCAGATCGCGATCGCGAGCGCGAGAACCAAGGTGAGGCCGCTCCCACCGATCGTGTGAACGTTCTGGGAGACCTGCGCGCCGACGACCGGCAGCTGCGCGAGCGCGCTGCCCTCGATGCGCTGCTGGAGCGCGTCGTTGCCGTGCAGGGCCATGCTGAGGATCGTCACGAACGCGAGGAGCAGCGGGAACAGCGAGAAGAACCCGTAGTAGGCGACGAGCGCCGCGAGGTTGCCCGCTTGGTCATCGCCGAACTTCTTCGCGACGGCGTACGGGAAGGCCAGCCAGGGGAGCCGCTGCTGGATCGCGTCGATGCGTCGGATCGGTCGTTGGATGTCCATACACTCCCGCGATTTCCGGGCCGACCCGACCCCAAACGTCTCCGTTCCGAGGCCGATTTGACCGTTCGAAGGGCCGGGCGTATGCCACGTGTGACGACGACCGAGAGGAGGGTCCATGGCGACCGACCTGACGATCACGACCGAGGACAAGCCGGGAGGGCTCGCGAGCGTCGGCGAGGCGCTCGGGGCGGCCGGTATCAACATCGAGGGTCTGTCCGGCATCGCCTTCGAGGGCCGCGGCATCATCCACCTCTGCGTGGAGGACGGCGCGGCGGCGCGGCAGGCGCTCGAGGGCGCCGGCATCAAGGTCGAGGGCGAAGCCGATGCGATCCTGGGGCCACCGGTCCAGGGCGCGGAGACGCCCGGCACGATGGGCGCGATGGCCCGTCAGGTGGCCGACGCCGGGATCAACGTCCGCGCCGCGTACGTGGCGACCGGCAACCGTGTGGTCATGGTGACCGACGACAACGCGAAGCTCATGGAGCTCATGGCCAACATGATGTGACGCCGTGCGGCCCCGAGCGTTGGGGGCGGCCCCGCCCGGAGGGCGGGGCCGCCCCACGTTCGGGGTAGGCTTCCCGGCCGTGAACCTCCGCGCGTCGCTGAAGGCCTCCTCGTTCACCGAGTCGGTGATCCGCGAGATGACGAGGCTCGCCGCGGTCCACGACGCGATCAACCTCGGACAGGGGTACCCGGACTTCCCGGCGCCCGAAGCCGTGAAGGAAGCGGCGCGCCGGGCGATCTTCGAGGATCACAACCAGTACCCGATCACCTGGGGCGACCCGGACTTCCGCCGTGCGATCGCGGATGGGTACGAGCGGAACTACGGACTGACGTTCGACCCCGAGTCGCAGATCTGCGTGACGTGCGGTTCGACCGAGGCGATGGCCGCGTCGTTCCTCGGACTGCTCGACGACGGGGACGAGGTCGTCGTGTTCGAACCGTTCTACGAGAGCTACAACCCCGACTCGATCATGGCGGGCGCGGTGCCTCGGTACGTGACGCTCCGGCCGCCGGAGTGGACGTTCGATCCGGACGAGCTCGTCCGCGCGTTCGGGCCGCGGACGAGGGCGGTCGTGATCAATTCGCCGCACAACCCGACCGGGAAGGTGTTCACGGCCGACGAGCTCGGGCAGATCGCTGCGCTGTGCATCGAGCACGACGCGATCGCGATCACCGACGAGATCTACGAGCACATCACCTACGACGGGCTGCCGCACGTCCCGATCGCGACCCTCCCGGGGATGGCCGAGCGAACGGTGACGATCAGCGCGCTCTCGAAGTCGTACTCGGTCACGGGCTGGCGTGTCGGGTGGGCGGTGTCGTCGGAGGCGCTGATGGCGGGGATCCGCTCGACGCACGACTTCCTGACCGTGGCCGCGGCGGCGCCGCTCCAGATCGCGGGGGTCGCGGCGCTCGGCTTGCCGGACGACTACTACGAGGTCATGCGGAAGGAGTACGCCGAGCGCCGCGACGTGATGATGCGTGTGCTAGAGGAAGTGGGATTCGCGGCCGAGGTGCCGCAGGGCGCGTACTACGTGATGGCGGACGTCACGCCTATGGGACTGGAAGACGACGTCGCGACCGCCCAGCACCTCGTCCAGCGCGCGCGCGTGGCGACCGTGCCCGGGTCGTCGTTCTTCTCGCGACCGGAGCTCGGGCGGCACCTGGTGCGGTTCGCGTTCTGCAAGCGGGTGGAGACGCTCGAAGCGGCTGGGGAGCGGCTGATCGCCGCCGCGGCGGCGACGAGTTGACGAGGGCTTGCGCCGGCCGGATGGCCCTGTCGAGTCAACGGCTTCACATCGGTCCCATCCGGCCGGGCGCCAGGATCCCTGCCGGATCCATCGCATCCTTGACTCTCCGCTGAACCTGCGCCGCGGGGAGGGCACCATCGCCGAGGCCGCCGGGGCCGCGGATCACCGGCGCGATCCCGCCGAGCTCGGCCGCGCGCGCTCGGAAGGCTCCGAGCGCCGCCTCGTCATCGAACGGCACCCAGGCGAAGCCGATGCCCACCAACGCTTGGTACGCCTCACGCTCCTCGAGCAACGCCTCGAGTCGAGACGGCGCCACGGCCGCTTCCGCGACGATCCTCGCTCCCGCGAACAACGGCTCCGGGAACTGCTCCTCGACCTCCACGACCGCGGCCACCGAGCGGGCGCCCGCCGTCTGCTCCTCGACCTCTTCGCGCCATCCCTCCAGCCGGAGGACGATCCGATCCGGCTCGGCGAGCACCGCCGTCGCGAGCGGCACGCCTCGGAGCAGTCGCGTCGCGAGCTCGATCCCACCCTCGCGCGTCACGAGCGTCCGCTTCGCCTTCGGCAGCGGGCGAACCTTCAAGGCCACCTGCACGATCACGCCCAGCGTCCCGAGCGATCCCGTCATCAGTCGGTGCACGTCGAAGCCCGTGACGTTCTTCACCGTCCGCGCGCCGCTCCGGACGAGGCGGCCGTCCCCGGTCACGACCTCCATCTCGACCACGGTGTCGCGGAGCATGCCGACCCGGAGCTGGCGGATCGTCGGACCACCGGTCGCGATCACGCCGCCGACGGTCGCCTCGTCGGGGGCGTCGACCGGCCACTCCTGTCCACCTTCGCCCAGAAGCGCCGCGAGGTCGCGGATCCGCATCCCCGCCTCGACGACGCACAGCATCTCGGCGGGGTCGTAGGCCACGCGCTCGTCGAACAGCGTCGTCCATAGCTCCACGTCCACATCCGTCGGCTCGCCCTTGTCGATGTGCTGTCGCCCCCCGACGACCATCACGCGCGTCCCCGCCGCGCCGGCCGCACGGAGCGCATCCGCCGCGTCGCGCTTCGTGTGCGGATGGATCAGATCCACGTGCCCTCCGGCAACGCTCCCTCGCGGGCGAGCGCGGCGGCCGCGAAGTCGCCGCACCGGGCGCCGTCGGGCAGGATCTTCTGCGGGTTCATCCGGCCCACGGGGTCGAAGGCCGCGCGGAGGCACGCCTGCGCCTCCAGGTCGTCCGGCGTGAAGACGAGCGGCATGAAGTCGCGCTTCTCGAGTCCGATGCCGTGCTCGCCGGAGAGCGCGCCGCCGGCATCGACACAGAGGCGGACGAGCTCGTCGGACGCGGCCAGCACCCGGTCGAGCGTCCCGGGCACCGAGCGGTCGAAGGAGAACAACGGATGCAGGTTGCCGTCGCCGGCGTGGAACACGTTCGTGACGACGATGCCGTGCCGGTCGGCGATCGCGTAGACGCCCGCGAGGATCTCGGCGAGCTTCGTTCGAGGCACGACGCAGTCGTGGAGGTGGTAGTGCGGCGCGATCCGCGCGATCGCGCCGAACGCCGACTTGCGGCCCTTCCATAGGAGTGCGCGCTCGGCCTCGTCGATCGCGACGCGGATCGTGCCGACGCCGTGCTGGGCGGCGGCCGCTTCGATCTCGCGGGCCTGCGCCTCGACGGCGGAGGCGGTCCCGTCGATCTCGACGAGGAGGACCGCGGCTGCTTCGGTGGGATAGCCCGCGTGCACGAACGCCTCGACGGCGCGCACGATCCCCTGATCCATCATCTCGATCGCGGCAGGGACGACCCCGCGCGCGACGATCGCGGAGACGGTCCGCGCGCAGTCGTCGGCGTCGGCGAAGTCGAGGAGCATCGTTCGCACGGCCGGCGGCAGCGGCGTCAGTCGGACGCAGACGGCCGTGACGACGCCGAGGGTCCCCTCCGATCCGACGACGAACCCGCGGAGGTCGTAGCCGGGGGCGGCGGGCGCCTCGGCGCCGAGGCGCTCGACGCCGCCGTCGGGCAGGACGACGTCGAGGGCGAGCACGTGCGCCGACGTGACGCCGTAGGCAAGGCAGTGAGGCCCGCCGGCGTTCGTGTTCACGTTGCCTCCGATCGAGCTCACCTGCTGCGATGACGGGTCGGGGGCGTAGGTGAAGCCGAGCGGCCGGAGGGCGTTCGCGAGGTCGAGGTTGAACACGCCGGGTTCGACCCACGCGAGGCGATCCTCGGGGCGGATCTCGAGGATGCGGTTCATCTTCGAGGTGACGATGAGGAGGGGGTCGCCGAGCGGTGTCGCCGCTCCGGCGAGCCCCGTCCCGCTGCCGCGCGGCACGACCGGGAGGTCGTGTCGCGCGGCCACCCGCATGCACGCCACCACGTCCTCCGTCGACCGCACGAACGCCACGATCCCGGCGCTCCCCTCGACCATCGATGCGTCGCGCGCGTAGAGGCGCAGCGCGAGTGGATCGGTGAGGACCGCCCCGGGACCGAGTTCGGCGATCAGGTCCCTCCGCGCGGCGTCCAGGTCGGGCATGTCGGTAGGCTACGTCGGCCATGGCCACCTGGGCCGAGTTCGCGAACGCCGACCCGGACCTCGCCGCGTTCGCGCGAGAGCGGATGGACGGCCGGATCGTGTACCAGGCGACGCTCCGGCTGGACGGCGGACCTCGCGTCCATCCGGTCTCACCGTGGATCGCCTCCGGACTGCTGTGCGTGTCGTTCCGGGACCGGAGCCCGAAGGTCCGCGAGGTCGCCCGCGACGCGCGCTACGCGTTGCACACGGCGCAGCCGTGGGAGGACCACGCCGGCGACTTCGGCGAGTTCCTGGCGCGCGGATGGCTCGAACAGATCTCCCCGTCGCACCCGGCGGTCGTCCAGCGTCCCGGCGAGCCGCCGTACGGACTCGTCCACTACACGATGTCGATCGACGAGGCGGTGTCGACGGAGTACTCGGACGCGGAACTGCCGATCTATCGACGCTGGAAAGCGCCCTCAGGCGACGCGACCGGCTGAGCCGTCGGGCGCTTCGAAGGGGAGACCGGCCGCCTCCCACGCTTCCATGCCGCCCTCGACGTTGTGCGCGTCGAACCCGCGCGCCTGGAGCATCGTGCTCGCGAGCTCGCTCCGGTTGCCGCTCCGGCAGATCACCGCGACCGGCTTCGATGCGTCGAGCTCCGGACCGCCGCCGGCCATGAGCGCGTTGAGCGGGATGAAGATCGCGCCCTCCACGCGGCCGGCGTCCCATTCGTACTGCTCGCGGCAGTCAACGAGCTGGATCTCGCCCAGTCGGTCGTAGACACCTTTCACGTTCTCCAGGTCTTCGTTCATCCGAACGTCAGGCTACCAGTGGGTCCCGATCAGCCAGCCTGGAGCGCTCGCTCGAACGCCGCGAGCGCGTCGGCTCCGAACAGGACGAAGCGAACCTCGTCGACATCGGTCTCGGCGCCTCGGACCGCCGCGACCGCGACGTCGGCCGCCTCGTCCAGCGGGTAGCCGTACGCACCGGTCGAGATCGCCGGGAACGCGACGGACGAAGCCCCGAGCTCGTCGGCCACGGCGAGTGACGACGTGTGACACCGCGCGAGGAGGCTCGCCGGATCACGGACCGCGCCGTAGACGGGCCCCACCGTGTGGATCACCCATGTCGCCGGGAGCTCTCCGGCCGTGGTCGCGACGGCGTCGCCGGTGGGCAGACCGTCGGGGTGCGACGTCCGCCGGATCTCGCGGCACGCCTCGAGGATCGCGGGGCCGCCGGCCCGGTGGATCGCGCCGTCGACGCCCCCTCCGCCGAGCAGCGACCCGTTCGCCGCGTTCACGATCGCGTCGACGTCCGCGCGTGTGAGGTCGCCTTGTGCCAGAAGGATGCGCGCCATCTCCGCATCGTAGGCTGCCGCCGTGGCTCCGGCCTTCGATCTGCTCGTGCTCGGCGACGTGAACCCGGACCTCGTGCTGCGCGGCGGCGACGTCGTGCCGGCCTTCGGCCAAGCCGAGCATCTGGTCGACGAGGCGGTGCTCACGGTCGGCGGATCCGGCGCGATCATGGCCTGCGCCGCCGCCCGGCTCGGCATGCGCGTGGTCCTGTGCGGGGTGGTCGGCGACGATCTGTTCGGCCGGTTCGTCTGCGACGAGCTGGAGCGGCGCGGCGTGGAGACGCAGGGGATCGTCACCGCGGCGGACCGCCCGACGGGCGTGACGGTCGTGCTCTCAGGCTCGGAGGATCGAGCGATCCTGACGATGCCGGGCACGATCGCCGAGCTCCGGGCCGATGCGATCGACGCTTCGTTGCTCGACGACGCCCGCCACGTCCACGTGAGCTCGTACTTCCTCCAGCGTGCCCTCCAGGCCGACCTCCTCGGCGTCTTCGAACGGGTGCACGGAGCCGGAGGAACCACGTCGATCGACCCGAACTGGGATCCGACCGAGGCGTGGGACGCCGGGCTCCTCGACGTGCTGGGCGCGACCGACGTCTTCTTCCCGAACGCGGTGGAGGCGACGCGCGTCGCGCGGATCTCCGACGTGGGCGAGGCCATCGCGCGACTCAACGAGCATGCGGGCCTGGTCGTCGTGAAGCGCGGAGATCTCGGCGCGAGCGCCGGTTCCCGGAACGAGCGCGCGACCGTGGCGGGTCGGTCCGTGGGCGTCGTCGATACGACCGGCGCGGGCGACTCGTTCGACGCGGGCTTCCTCGCGGCGTGGCTCGGTGGCGAGCCGCTCGAGCGCGCGCTCGCGATCGCGAACGCGTGCGGCGCGCTCTCCACGCGCGCGACCGGCGGTGTGAACGGTCAGGTCACGTGGGACGAGGCGGTGGCGGCGCTCGAGGAGGATGAGGGCGGATGATCCTGTGTCTCGCCGCGAACCCGTCGATCGACAAGCTGTTCGAGGTCGACCGGCTCGTCCGCGCCGACATCCACCGGCCGATCGGCTTCGTCCAGGTGGCCGGGGGCAAGGGGTTGAACGTCGCCCGGGCGGCGCACGCGCTCGGCGCCGACGTCACCGCGCTCTCGATCCTCCGTGGGCACGCCGGCAAGTGGCTCGAGGAACAGCTCGCCGCCGAGGGCGTTCCGGGCGCGTTCGTCTGGGTGCATGGAGAGAGCCGGTCGTCGCTGTCGGTCGCCGATCGCGAGACGGGCGGGCTCACGGAGTTCTACGAGCACGGCTCCGTCGTGCCGTCGGCGACGTGGACCGAGCTCGTGCACGCGACCGCGTCGATGTTCGACCGCGCGACCTGGCTGACGATCAGCGGATCGCTCCCGAGGGGCGCCCCCGACGAGGGGTACCGCGACCTCGTCGGCGAGGCTCGAGCCGCCGGCGTCCGTGTCGCCGTCGATTGCGAGGGCGAGCGCCTCCGTCTCGCGCTCGAGGCGGGTCCCGACATCGTCAAGGTGAACGCGACCGAAGCGCGCGAGCTCCTGGGCGTCCCGACGACTCGACACGAGGAGTCGCTCGCCGCGGCTCGGAAGCTCCGCGACCTGGCCGGCGGCGACCGACACGCTGGGCTCGTCACGCGGGGCGCCGAGGGCGTCGTCCTCGCCGCTCCCGACGGCACGCTCTACGAAGGGTCGCTCTACGTCCGCGGGAGATATCCGGTCGGGAGCGGCGACGCGTTCCTCGCGGGGCTCGTGACGCGACTCGATCGTGGCGATGGCTGGGACGGAGCGCTCCGGCTCGCGCTGGGCGCGGCGACGGCGAACGCGGAGCTTCCGGGTGCGGGACGGTTGGATCCCGCGCGCGCGAGCGAGCTGGCAGGCGAGGCGGTCGTCAGCGTCGTCTGACGATCACAGCATCACCGAGCGCGTGAGGTGACGCGGGTGGCCCGGGTCGAGGCCCTTCCCGATCGCGAGCGCGACGGCCATCCGTTGGATCAGGATCAGCTCGGCGATCGGATCTCGGTCGGCCACCCGAACGGTCGCACCGGTCGCCGCGATGTCGTCGGCGATCGACGCATCGGGCGTACCCAGGATCCAGACGAGGGACCCGGGACCGGCGAGGCTCACCGGCCCGTGCCGGTACTCCATCGCGGGATAGGACTCGGTCGTCGCCTGCGCCGCTTCGCGGAGCTTCAGCGCCGCCTCGTGCGCGAGCCCTACGGTCCAGCCATGTCCGAGGAACACGAAGTGATCGAGCCCGGACGGGTCGACAGGAAGGACGTCCTTGACCGAGCGCCGTCCGTCGCCGATCGCGTCGGACAGGTCCTCGCCGAGGTGTGCGCGGAGCAGGGAGAGCGCCCCCGTGGCGAACCGTGTCTGGACCACCGAGCGTTCGTCGGCGAAGCCGAGGACGACGGCCTCGCCGCTCGCCTCCGCGACCGGCGAGTCCCCGACGGCGGTGATCGCCGTGGTCGGGACCCGCTCCTCCGCGAGTCGCTCGACGATCCGCACGACCTCCGTCGTCGTGCCGCTCCGACTGATCGCGACGGCATGTTCATACGAACGTCCGGCCGGCAGCTCCGTGGGTGTGTATGCGTCGGTCGTCCCGACCCCGAGCTCCGCGCGCCGCGCCGCGTAGGCCTGCGCGACGAACCACGACGTCCCGCACCCCAGCGCGACCACATGTTCGGACCGGCCGGGGAGTGGGAGATCGCCGCTGGAGGCCAGGTCGGCCGCCTGTGCCCACACGTCCGGCTGGGAGGCGATCTCGCGTTCGATCTCGAACATCGAGAGCTCACGCTACCTGGCGGGGATGGCGGGCGGACGGGCTAGCATCCGGCCCCGTGGACGACCGTCTCTACGTCTTGGCCTTCGACCATCGGCGCTCGCTCATGACGTCGTTCTTCGGCGTCGAGGGCGAGCCGAGCGCCGAGGACGTCGACCGGGCGCGGCTCGCGAAGGACGTGATCTGGCAGGGCCTGCTGCGCGCGATCGACGACGGCGTTCCGAGGGCGGCCGCGGCCGCGCTCGTGGACGCGACCTACGGCGGCGACGTGATCGCGGCCGCGGCCGCCCGCGGCATCCACGTCGCCGTTCCCGTCGAGGCGAGCGGCCGGCTGGAGCTCGCCTTCGAACACCCGGATTGGCGGGAGCGGCTCGACCGTCTCGATCCAACCTGGGCGAAGGTCCTCGTGCGGTACCGCGCCGACGGCGACGAACAGATGAACGATCGACAGCGACGTCTCCTCGCAGACCTGCACGCGTACTGCCGCGAGACGGACCGAGGGTTGATGCTCGAGCTCCTCGTGCCGCCCGAGCCGGGCGAGGATCCTGCCGTGTTCGACGCGGAGCTCCGCCCGGCCCTCATGGTGCGTGCGATCGAGGAGATCCGGCGCGACGGCATCGCACCGTCCCTGTGGAAGCTCGAGGGGCTCACGCGGCGAGCCGACTACGACCACGTCGCCCGGGCGGCCGAGGCTCCGTGCCTCGTGCTCGGGCGCGGCGAGGACCGAGCCGCGGTCGACGCCTGGCTCCGCGCGGCCGCTCGCGTCCCCGGCTACGCCGGGTTCGCGATCGGCCGCTCGATCTGGTGGGACGCTCTTCGGAGGTTCTTCGACGACGCGGTGACGCGAGCGGACGCGGTCAGCGCGATCGCCGCCGAGTACGCGCGGTGCGTCGAGGTCTACGACGCCGCGCGCTGACTCACATCCACTCCATCAGCACCTTCCCGCTCTCGCCCGATGCGGCGACGGCGAACGCCTCCTCGTACCGGTCCGACGGGAAACGGTGCGTGATCACCGGCTTCACGTCGAGACCCGTCTGGAGCATCACCGACATCTGGTACCAGGTCTCGTACATCTCGCGCCCGTAGATCCCGCGGATCGCGAGCATGTTGAACACGACGGTGTTCCAATCGATCGCGATCTCGCGGTCCGGGATCCCGAGCATCGCGATCTGCCCTCCGTGCGCCATGTTCGCGAGCATCGCGTGCAACGCGTCGGCGCTGCCGGACATCTCGAGCCCCACGTCGAAGCCCTCCACCATGCCGAGCTCACGCTGGAGAGCGCGGAGGTCGCGCTGGCGGGGATCGACGACGACGGTCGCACCGAGCTTCGCGGCCAGCTCGCGCCGATACGCGTTGGGCTCGCTCACGACGACGAACCGGGCGCCGGCATGCCGGACGACCGCCGCGGCCATGCACCCGATCGGCCCCGCCCCGGTGATGAGGACGTCCTCACCGAGGACGTCGGTGGACAACGCCGTGTGCACCGCGTTGCCGAACGGGTCGAAGATCGCGGCGACCTCGTCGTCGACGTCGTCCCAGTGCTTCCAGACGTTCGTCATCGGCAAGGAGATCAGCTCGGCGAAGGCGCCGGGCCGCTGCACGCCGACGCCCTTCGCGTTCGCGCACAGGTGTCGGCGTCCCGCGAGGCAGTGCCGGCAGCGGCCACACACCACGTGCCCCTCACCGCTCACGCGGTCGCCAGGGTGGAAGTCGGTGACGTTCGACCCCACCTCGACGATCCGTCCGACGAACTCGTGACCGATCACGAGCGGCGTCGTCACCGTCTTCCTCGCCCAGTCGTTCCAATCCCAGATGTGGATGTCCGTGCCGCAGATGCCTGTCCGGTCCACCCGGATCAGGACGTCGTTGATGCCGGTCGCGGGCTCGGAGACGTCCTCGAGCCGGAGCCCGACCTCGTCGGCGTGCTTCACCAGGGCTCGCACCTGGTCGAGGGTAGCGTTCCCGCGCCTCGGTCGTGTTGGGGAGTGAACTTTCCCCCGGCCGCCCGACGGCTATGGGGTCTCCGCCTCCCGTAGCGTGCTTCCATCACGGACCGACGGCCGACCCGCGCGCGCCCGTACATCTCGCTCCCCGCCGAGCGGTACATCGTCGAGGCCGATGTCAAGGGCAACCGGGCCGACGTACGGCCCCTCGAATCGTGGCAGGGCCGGCGCCACGCGCTCGACGGTCAGGAGTTCCTGCGCTTCCGTGGCCTCTGGACGCGCGACGATGTCCCGAAGCTCGTCGCGGCATGGGGGTGCCTCGGCATCGGGCGCGCCGCGAGGCGGGGTCGCGCCACGGGACATGTCGACTGGACCGGCGTCCTCGTCGACGATCCCTTCGGCGGTGAGGCGACGCGTTCGGAGCTGTTCACGGACTGGATCCGTCTCAGCGGACTCATGGACTACGCCGTCGGCTTGTTGGGACTGTATCGGCAGCCGCGGGCAACGGCTCACGTGGTGGATGCGATCGGATCGGCGGCCGTGCGGCGCGCGCGCGAGCCGGAGCAGATCCGAGACATGTTCCCAGACGGCGGCTGGGTCCGCGAGATCGTCGGCGGCGCGGCTCGCATGAACATGTCGTGCGACGTCGACGACGACGGCAAGTTCGTGCGCGTCGCCGGCCGACAGGCGGCTCCTTCTGATGCTCGTGAGCTGGCGTCGCTCCTGAGCTTCCCGCTCACGGTCGAAGGGATCCTCGAAACGCTCGCCGGTCTCGTGAACGAATGGCTGCCCGCTGTCCACCCGTTCGTCGCAGCGGTCGGCAACGACATCGACGCGGCGTACAGGCTCCCATCGGATCTGCTGTCGATCCTGTGGCTCCAGCTGGCGAACATGCTCGCCGACGACCGGGCGTTGAGGCTCTGCGCGTTCGATCGATGCCCCGGTCCTCCGTCTCGTCCCCACGTCTTCTTCTGGCGCTATGGGGATGCGCGGAAGCAAGCCGCGACGGACAGCGCCTACTGCCACCCGTTGTGCGCCAGAGCCGCAGCCGCTGCTCGGCGGCGAGCCGCTCGGAAGGAGACCGCCGAGCGACCCTCGGAGCCACCGATCCCGGCCTCCGACATCGTCGGTCCGGACGAGCTCGGTCTCTGACCTGCTGCGGGCGGTATGGTCCGGCCGTGCCGCCAGCGCCGCAGGACGACCGGGTCCTTCCGTTCACCCGCGTCGTGGCGGCGGTCGCGATCGGCATCCTCGTCCTCGCTTTCCTCGTGCTCTTCGTGTTCCCAGGCGATACCGCGAGCCGGTTCGTGTGGACCGTCCACCCCTCGATGACCGCGATGGTGATGGGTGCCGGCTACGGCTCCGCGCTCTACTTCTTCGCTCGGGTCCTGACGGGACGGCGTTGGCACCGGGTCGCGCTCGGGTTCATCCCCACCACCGTGTTCGCCTGGATGATGCTCGGGACGACGTTCCTCCACTGGCGGGACTTCCGTCACGGCTCACCGGCGTTCCTCCTGTGGTTCTGGGTATGCCTGGTCACGCCGATCCTCGCGCCGCTCGTCTGGCTCGTGAACCGTCGCCACGACCCGCGGATGCTCGAGCCGGACGATCGGCTCTTCGATCCCACCATCCGTCGAGTGATGCTGGTCGGTGGCGCGGTCCTGGTCGTGATCGCGGCATGGATGTACCTCTCACCGTCGACGGCGATCGCCGTGTGGCCCTGGGGACTGCGACCGCTGACCGCGAGGACGATCGCGGCGTTCGTCGCACTCCCGGGCGTCGCCTGGCTCGCGATCGCGGCCGACGGCCGGTGGTCGGCGTCACGGATCTTGCTCGATACGATCGCGATCGGGCTCGTGCTCCTGTTGATCGCGATCGCGCGAAGCTGGAAGGACTTCCAACACGAGGACGTCCTCACCTACGTATATTTCCTCGGCATCGTCGCAACCCTCGGGCCGATCGCCGCGCTGGACCTCTCGATGCATCCGGCCGAAGCAGCGGTGTTCGACGGCTGACCACCGGGATCTTCGGCGACCGAGGCTGAACCGGCCCCGCCCCCCGTCCGTAGTACCGATCTGGGCGCGAGCCATCCAAGGGAGGGATGCCTGTGATGAAGCGCATAGCTTCGTTGTTCTCGGTCGTGCTGCTGGGTTTGTCGATCGGGTCCGTCGGCGCGGCGCATGCCGACACCACGAGCCCGAACCGATACGTCGAGACGGATCTCGTCTCCGATGTTCCCGGCGCGGCCATGCATACCGATCCGAACCTCGTGAACGCGTGGGGATTGACAGCGGGTCCGACGACACCGTGGTGGGTCTCCGACAACGGGACGGACGTCTCGACGCTGTACGACGGGACCGGGACGGCGATCCCGCTGGTCGTCCGCGTTGCTGGCGCCCCGACCGGCGTCGTGTTCAACGGCGGCACAGGGTTCGTCGTCAGCCACGAAGGCGACTTCGGGCCCGCACGATTCCTGTTCGCGACCGAGAGCGGGACGATCCGCGGATGGAACCCCGCGGTGCCGTCGGGTGCGTCCTTCTCGACCAGGTCGTTCCTGGTGGCGGCACGACGCGGCGTCGGTGCTGTCTTCAAGGGCCTCGCGATCTCCGGCAGCAGCGAGGGCGATCTGCTGTACGCGACCGATTTCCATAACGGTCGTATCGACGTGTGGAATTCGAACCTCCAGCGCGTGCATCGTCACGACTTCGTCGATCCGACGCTGCCGGACGGCTACGCGCCGTTCGGCGTCCAGGCGATCAACGGGCACATCTTCGTGACGTATGCGAAGCAGGTCCCGGGCTCCGACGACGAGGCGCATGGGCCCGGGCTGGGGTTCGTCGACATGTTCTCGCCTGAGGGAGCGTTCGAGGGCCGCGTCGCGAGCAGGCACGCGCTGAACGCGCCGTGGGGACTCGCGTGGGCGCCCGCGGACTTCGGTCGTTTCAGCAACGACCTCCTGGTCGGCAACTTCGGCGACGGTCGCATCATCGCGTTCGCGCCGAAGGCCGGTGGGGGGTTCGAGCGGGCCGGCATCCTTCGCGGCACGGGTGGCGTCCCGATCGTGATCGACGGCCTCTGGGCGCTCGAGTTCGGCAACGGGAACGCTGCTGGACCGACGAACTCGTTGTTCTTCACGGCGGGTCCGGACGATGAGAGCCACGGGCTGTTCGGCATGATCAACGCTCCGATGCCGTAAGTCAGGCATCAAGGGGACCACATGGGGCGGCGATCCCACCGGGATCGCCGCCCCTCCCGCGCGCGTGTCATCGGCCGTACGCTGCCCTGCATGGGCGTTCTGATCCGCCCTGCAGCGCTGACCGACCTCCGGGACCTCCGAGCGTTGCGCCTCGACGCGCTCGGCGACAGCCCGGAAGCGTTCGGTTCGACACTCCAGCGTGAGGCCCACGCCGATGACTCCTCGTGGAGGGGATGGATCCTCGGTGAAGGTTGGGACGGAGCGGTCACGACGTTCGTCGCCGACGCCGGACATCAGCTCGTGGGCATGGCGACCGGGTATCACCCCGACGATGATCCCGACATCGTGCACCTCTTCGCGATGTGGGTCCGGCCCGACCGGCGGCACCAAGGCATCGGCCGGCAGCTCGTGGCCGCGGTCGTCGACTGGGCGGCCGACCGACCGGGTGTCGACCGCGTCCTGCTCCGGGTCACGACGACGAACGAAAGCGCCGCTCGGTTCTACGCGGCGTGTGGGTTCGAGGCCATCCCCGACCCTCCGGAACCGCTCCGCGAAGGATCAGCGTTGTCGACGACGACGATGTGGCGCGGCCTCGCCTCTGACGTCGACCCTTCGACCTGACCTGCTCGTTCGACAGCGCGTGGGCGGCGGCGGGAGGATGGAAAGGCCGACCTGAGAGGGGATCCGTCATGAAGCGTTGGTCCGGTCCGTTCGCCGTGCTGCTCATCGGCTCGTTCCTCATGGTGGGACCGATCGCGACGGCGCCGCCGGCCCTCGCGAACTGTCAGTCGGCGGGCTGCGCCGCGCCCGCGCCCTGCGTCGGCTCTCCCTGCTGGCATCCGGCGGTGAACGCGAGGTGGCAGTACCAGCTCCAGGCCGCGAGGAACAAGTCCGGCCAGTGCCTGTTCCCGTCGACGGGCGGGATCAACGTCAACATCACGGCCGCGCCGTTCACCGGCGGTGCCGCGGTGGCGCCCAGCGTGTTCGACATCGACTACCAGACCGACGGCTTCTGTACCGGCGGCACGATCACGCAGGAGAACACGGCTGCCGTGAACGCGATCCATGCGAAGGGTGCGAAGGCGATCTGTTACATCGACGCAGGCGGGGCCGAGAGCTTCCGGCCGGATTACCCCGCGTATCAGACGTTCAACAGCAACTGCGGCGGCTGCCTGTTCGGGAAGCCGATCGGGGGGTTCCGCAACGAGTTCTGGCTCAACATCAACAACGACATGGGTCAGCGGACGTTCATCCTCAACCAGATCTCGAGTCGGCTCGATCGGTGCGTCGCGAACCACTTCGACGGCGTCGAGATGGACGTGGTCGACGCGTGGTCGAACCGAACGGGCCTCACGATCACCCCCGATACGCAGCTCCTCTTCAACACCGCGCTCGCGAACCTCGCACACAGCAAGGGTCTGACGGTGGCGCTCAAGAACGACGTCGAGCAGATCCCCGATCTCGCGCCGTATTTCGACTACGCGATCAACGAGCAATGCGAGCAGTACAGCGAGTGTGGGAACTACACGACGTACTTCGCGCCGAACAAGGCGGTGTTCCAGGTCGAGTACAAGCTGTCGACATCGAAGTTCTGCACGCCGGCGAACAACGCGAACCGCAACGCGATCCTGAAGACGTTCGACCTTTTCGACACGCCCTGGACGCCCTGCCGCTAGCATCCCGAGGAGTCGCGGTTCGGTCGTGAGGTTGTGGCGGTCGTGTCGCGCCCCTTCCGCTGACGGACGCGCTGCGCGAGTCTCTCCTGATGGGCTTCGCGGAACGCCTGACGTCGCCGTACGTGCATCAGGGCCTGCTGCTGCTGATCGGGTTGGTCCTCGCGGGCGGATGCCTCATCGGTGCCGTGCTGCTCCGGCGCCGTGCGCCGGCCGTGAGCACCGCCTTGAGCGGGGCCGCCGTCGCCGGGACCGTTGCGTTCTTCGCGTCTTCGGCCCATCACGGTCACGGGGTCCCGCATCATGTCGGCCTCTGGGCGAGCATCGGACTGTGGGTCGGTTGGGTGTTCGGGCTGTTCGTGATGCGTCGTCGGCCACCGTCGCGACCTCTCTGGCGGGTCGCTCTGACGTGTCTGGCCCTCGCGCCCTTCGGAGCCGCCTTGTTGCTCCTCTCGGTCCAGCAAGCCTGTCCCCTGTACGTCACGCGGGGAGCCGGGTACTGCTTCTACGGCGACGATGTCCTCGGGGGGTGGCTGCGGGCGTCACGTTCCTCTTCATCCTGGACATGGTCGCCATCGCTGCGATGCTGCTCGCGACCGGCCGGGCAGTGAAGGAACAGACATCGACACCTGACGACGACGCCGTGGTCGTGCAGTGATCAGATGGAGGCCGACGTCCGTTCGAACTGCGGGAGCCACGGCGCCTCCGCTTCGAGCATCCGGTCGACCATCTCGCGGATCTTCGGCAGCGTCTGCACCGCTGACGTCAACGGGTCGAGCGCGACGGCGGCGTGCACCAGGTCCCGATCGCCCGTCATCGCGGCCTCGACCGCGAGGCGCTGGACGTTGATCTGCACCTGGTTCAGCGCCGCGCACGCGGACGGCAACGAGCCGTAGGGCACCGGATGCACGCCGCCGGCATCGACGCGGCAGGCCACCTCGACGCACGCGTCGGCCGGCAGGTTGTCGATCAGCCCGTCGTTGCGAACGTTGCCGTAGACGGTGCGCTCGCTCCCGGTGACCAGGCTGTCGATGATCGGCGCCGCGAACTCGCCGCCGTGGCGGATCCCGTTCGCCCGGGCCTCGGCGACGATCCCCGCGTTGCTGTCCGCGGCGTCGGTCGATCGCGAGACCTCGAGGTAGTTCCATCCGCGATCGAGGTACGCGTGGACGAGCTCGGGGGTCTTCCGGAACCACGCCCAGTATTCGCTCGCGTGGTGGCTCGACTCGGTGTGGAAATAGCCGGTGAGCCGCATCAGCTCGGCCCGGACCCGTTCGTTGCTCTCGTACGGGTCGTCGGAGCGGGGGAGCATCGGCATCGTCCCGTCGAGGTACCGGGCGGCGATCACCTCGCGGATCCGGGGGATCAGGTCCTCGTTCCCCCGTCGGAACGTCGTGAACCACGCGGTGTGGTTCACGCCGGCGCAGTCGAACGTGACCTCGTCGTACGGGACATCGAGTTCGCGGGCGAGCAGCTCCGACGTCCCCTGGACGCTATGGCAGAGGCCGACGATCCGCACACCCAGCAGGTCGGTCGCCCAGCAGTTGATGGCCATCGGGTTCGCGTAGTTCAGCAGGAGCACGCCGGGACAGATCCGGAGCATCGCCTCCGCGACCACGCGGAGCGCCTCGACGCTCCGGAGTCCGCGGAACACGCCCCCGGGACCGAGCGTGTCGCCGACCGTCTGGTCGATCCCGTACTCGCGAGGGATCTCGACGTCGACCGCGTACGCGTCGAGGCCCCCAACCTGGAAGACGGTGATCACGGTGTCGGCTCCTCGGAGGGCGTCGTCGAGCGTCGAGGGGATCTCCACGCGTGCGTCGGATCCCCCGAGGGCGATCAGCTCGCGGGCCGAGACCGCGGTGCGCTCCGCACCGCCGGGATCGATGTCGTACAGGACGAGGGTCGACGACGCGAGGGCGCGGAACGACAGGATGTCCCTGGTCAGCTCCATCGGGAAGACCCAGCCGCCCGCGCCGATGATGACGATGCGCGGCTCGCCGTTCACGGACGGAGCGCCATCCCCGTGCCGAGATCGAACAGATGGAGGCGGTCCGGCGACACCGTGAGGTCCACGGTGTCGCCGGGACGAGGCTGGTCGGCGGGGGCGAAGATCGCCGTGAGCGGCGCGCGAGCGCCGCTCACGGCGATAGGGATCTCGGCGCCCTCGTCGTCCGCTCCGCTCTCGACGACGGCGCCGGCGACACTGCCGTGCACGACGACCTCGTTCCCGAGCGGCTCGACGACCTCGACCGTGAACGCGAGGGCCTCGGGGGAGCCGTTCGCGGGCGCCAGGTCCTCCGGCCTGACGCCGACCGCGACGTCCGCGGGTGCCGGGGACGTCCACGGGAGCGAGAGGTCGCCGACCTGGATCCGTCCGTCGGCCGTCCGGCCGCGGAGCAGGTTCATCGGCGGACTGCCGATGAATCCTGCGACGAAGAGGTTCCGCGGTTCGGAATAGACCTCCTGCGGCGACCCGATCTGCTGGACCTCCCCGTTCGACATCACGACGATCCGGTCTCCGAGCGTCATCGCCTCGACCTGATCGTGCGTGACGTAGATCGTGGTGATCCCGAGCCGTTGGTGGATCCGCTTCAGCTCCGCCCGCATCTGCACGCGGAGCTTCGCGTCGAGGTTCGACAGTGGTTCGTCCAAGAGGAACGCCAACGGCTCGCGGACGAGCGCCCGCCCCATCGCCACGCGCTGCCGCTGACCGCCCGAGAGCTGCGCCGGCCGACGTTTCAGGAGATCGTCGAGCCCCAGGATCGCGCTCGCCTCGCGGACGCGCCGATCGATCTCCGCCTTCGGCGTCTTGCGCTCCTTCAGCCCGAAGGCGAGGTTCCGGTACACCGTCATGTGGGGGTAGAGCGCGTAGTTCTGGAACACCATCGCGATGTCCCGGTCGCGCGGGGTCACGTCGTTCACGACCCGATCGCCGATCGTGATCGTCCCGGAGGAAGGCTTCTCGAGCCCGGCCACGAGCCGGAGCGCGGTCGTCTTGCCGCACCCCGACGGCCCGACGAGGATCAGGAACTCCCCGTCGGCGACCTCGAGCGAGAGGTCGTCGAGCGCGACGACGTCGTCCGCGAAACGCTTCGTGACGTGTTCGAAGACGACCTCGGCCACGTACCTATCCCTTGAGTCCCGTCGTCGCGATCCCGCGGACGAACCAGCGCTGCGCGAAGAAGAACAGCAGCAGCACGGGGATCATGCTCATCACGTTCGCTGCCATGAGGAGGTTCGTGTTCGTCTGGTGGGCGCCCTGGAAGGTCGCGAGGCCGAGCTGGAGGGTCATGTGGCTCTCGCTGTAGATCGTGATGAGCGGCCACAGGAAGTCGTTCCACGTCCACAGGAACATGATCACGGCGAGCGTCGCGAGCGCCGGCCCGGAGAGGGGCAACACGATCTTGAAGAGGATCCCCAGCCGGGACGCGCCGTCGATCCGGGCCGCCTCCTCCAGCTCGATCGGCAGGGTCAGGAAGAACTGCCTGAGCATGAAGATCCCGAACGCGCTGACGAGGTTCGGGAGCATCAGCGCCCCGAGGGTGTCGATCAATCCGAGGTCCTTGACGATGATGAACGTGGGGATGATCACGACCTGGAACGGCACCATGAGGGTCGCGAGGATCAGGATGAACACGACGCCGCGGCCGAAGAACCGGATCCGCGCGAAGGCGTAGCCGGCGAGGCTGCAGAACACCAGGTTCGCGAGGACCACCACGACGGTCACCACGAGGGTGTTGAGGAACCACCGAGTGAACGGCGCCTGTTGCAGGACGTCCGTGTAGTTGCGGAACTCGAGCGACGACGGGACGAGCGTGGGCGGGTAGTGGCGGGTCTCCTCGAGCGTCTGCAGCGACGTCACGAGCATCCACACGAGCGGGATCACCATCGCCACGGCGATCGGGATCAGGACGAGGTGCCACGGGCTGAACAGGAAACGGTGCTTCGGCGGCTCCTCCTCGCGCGTGACGAACCCGGCCTCGTCGGCGCGCGTGGCCAGGTCGAGGGTCTCGATCTCGTTCATGCCGTGGTGTGCACCATCCGTTTCCCGACGAGGAGCTGCACCACGGTGAGCACCAGGATCACCGCGAACAGGACGTAGGCGATCGCCGCCGCGTAGCCCGCCTTCCCCAGCTGGAACGCCATCCGGTACAGGTAGAAGACGGGGACGTACGTCGCGGTGCCGGGCCCGCCGTTCGTCGCCAGGTAGACCTCGTCGAAGAGCTGCAGCGCATTGATCGTGGACCACACGACGAGGAACAGCGTCACCGGTGCCAGCAGGGGCACGGTCACGTGCCGGAAGATCCCCCATGTCCCCGCGCCGTCGATCTCGGCCGCCTCGACGAGCTCGTGCGGGATGCCCTGGAGGGCGGCGAGGTACACGATCACGTCGAAGCCGATCCATCCCCAGACCGTCATCGCGACGATCGAATAGAGCGCGCCGTTCGAGCTCGTGAAGAACGCGAACGGCCCCAGACCGACCTTGCCCAGGAGCCAATTCGCGATCCCGAAGTTGGGGTCGAAGACCCACAGGAAGATGATCACCGTCGCGATCGTCGAGACGACGACGGGCACGAAGACCGCGGTCCGGTACACCCGGATCCCGCGCAGCGGCCGGTTCAGCGCGATCGCGGTCAGCAGCCCCCCGATGATCGACAGGGGCACGAACAACGCGGTGTAGATCGCGCTGTGGATCAGGGACGAGGTGAACAACGGGTCATGAGGGAGCGCCCGGTAGTTCCGCAGGCCGACCCATTCGGGAGCGGCGAGGAGGTTCGTCTTCTGGAACGACAGCACGGCCGACCAGATGATCGGCACGAGGCCGAACACGACGATCAGGAGGACGGCCGGGGACGCGAACGTCCACCCGACGACGTGGTCCGACGTCGTCCACCGGCGGGCGATCGCTCCCCGGCTCGCCATGTCGCTCCTACGGCGCCGCCAGGACGCCGTTCGCCTGCGTGGCCGCCTGGTCCAGGGCGTCCTGCGGCGACGCCTGCCCCTGCAGGATCGAGACGAGCGCCTGCCCGAGGTCGCTCGAGACCTCCGGGTACTGCTCGATCTGAGGTCGCGCCTTCGTGACGTTCTTGAGGTTCTCCGCGAACGTCCCGACGCCCGGATACTTCTTGTCGAAGAGCGCGAACCCGGGCAGCTGCTCCACCGAGGACCGGATCGGAAGGTGGCTCGTCGCAAGATCGTCCTTCAGCACGTTCTGCGGATCCGCCATGAACTTCAGGAACGCCCAGGACGCGTTCACGTTGTCCGGGCCGTTGTCGAAGATCACCCAGTTGTCAGGGCCCGCGATCGTGATGTGGCTGCCGCCGGGGTCGAACGACGGCATCTGCTGGACCCCGTAGTTCACGTCGGGGAATCCCGACAGGTCCCACGGGCCGGTGATGAGCATCCCGATGTTCCCGGAGTTGAAGAGGTTGCCGTACTGACCCGAGTCTGGGTGATAGTCCAGGTAGAGCGAGCCGTCCTGTTGCATCTGTTGCAGCATCGTCGCGGCACGGACGCCGGCGGCCGAGTTGAAGGCTGCCTGCGTGTTGTCGGCGTTGAGGATGTCACCGCCGGCCTCCCACAGCATCGCCTCGTACTGCCAGACCATGGTCTCGCTGCCGTCGGCCGGGAACACGAGCCCGAAGATCTTGTTCGCCGGGTCGGTGATCGCCTTCGCGGCCGTTCGCACGTCGTCCCACGTCCAGTCGGGCGACGGCGTGGGGAGCCCCGCCTTCGCGAACAGGTCCTTGTTGTAGACGATCGCGAGGTTGTCCACGAGGGCCGGGATGCCGAGCACCCGCCCGTCGACCGTGGCGACGGCTCGCTCGCCCTCGAAGAAGTCGTTCCAATCGAAGCTCGGATCCTGGACGCGCTGGGTGAGGTCCACGAGCTTCGGCGCGCTCGCGAGCTGCGGCATGTTCGTCCCGTACTGATAGGAGATGTCGGGCTGTTTGCCGCCCTGGAGCGCGACCGTCGCCTTCGTGAGCGCGTTGTCGCTGTTGACGTACTCCAGGTTGATGTGGATGTTCGGGTACTGCGCCTCGAACCGCTTGACCATGTCCTGGATCGACAGGTACTCGAACGATTCGTTCACCGGCGGTGGCGGCGTGTAGCCGATCCACATCGTGAGCGTGACGTCGCCGGTCGGGACGCCCGTCGGCCCGGTCGTGCCGCCGCCCGTGCTGGACGTGTTGCTGCTGCACGCCGTCACGACCAGCGCGACCACGATCGGGAGCGTCAGCCAGAGCCGTCGCCGTAGCCGTCGTCGTTGTCCGTTCACCGCGAACCTCCCCTCGGGGCGACCACGCGCACCGTGTTCGTGAGCGCACCGACGCGCTCGATCTCCACCGTCACCGTGTCCCCGTCCCGGAGCCACCGCGGCGGGGTCCTCGCCATCCCCACCCCCGGCGGCGTGCCCGTCGCGATCAGATCACCCGGCTCGAGGGTGATCGTCCGGCTGATGAACGCGACGAGCTCCGCGACGCCGAACACCATCTGCTTCGTGGAAGAATCCTGCACCGGCTCGCCGTCCACCAGGCAACGGATCCCCAGCGTCTGCGGATCACCGACCTCGTCCGGGGTCACGATCCAGCGCCCGGTGGGCAAGAACCCGTCGATCGCCTTGCCGAGCAGCCACTGGGACGAACGGAACTGCAGGTCCCGGGCCGAAACGTCGTTCACGCACGTATACCCGGCGACATGTTCCAGCGCGTCCTCCGGCCTGACCCGGGTCGCGGTCCGGCCGATCACGACGCCGAGCTCCGCCTCGTAGTCAGGTTGCTCGACGAAGGACGGGACCTCGATCGCCGCGTCGGGGCCGATGACGCTGTTCGCGAACTTCGCGAACAGGACGGGCTCATCCGGGATCGCCTGCCCCGTCTCCTCCGCGTGATCGCGGTAGTTCAGCCCGACACAGATCACCTTGCCCGGGCGTGGGATCGGCGCCTCCAGCCGGACGTCGGCGAGCGGGATCGGCGCGCCGCCGCCGCCGCCCGGTCCCGTCGCGAGGTAGGCGACGAGGTCGGCGCCCATCGGCACGACGTCCGACCCCTCCACGCGTCCGAACCCGCCGTCGTAGCTCACGAGCTTCATCCGACCTCCAGCAGCACCTTGAACGGCTCGCCGCGGTCGGCGAGGCCCTCGAACGCGGCCTGGCCGTGGGCGAGCGGGACGCGCGTGAGCCAGCCGTCGAAGTCGAGGGCCCCCTCGGCCAGGAGCTCCAGCGCCCGCTGGAAGTCGTGATCCCCCCAGGCGTACGAGCCGGTGATCGTCGCTTCCTTGCCGAGGACGGCGAAGAAGTCCACGGTGCCCCGCGGCGCGCCGAGGCCGATCTCGAAGACCCGGCCGCCCGGCCGGACGGCCTGGAGACCGAGCGCCCACGTGGCCTCGTAGCCGGCGGCGTCGATCACGACGTCGACGCCCTCGCCGGACGTCGACGTCGTGATCGACGCCGCCGCCTCACGGCTGGGGACCGCCTCAGCGCCCTGGGCCATGGCGAAGGCCAGCCGGTCCTCGTTCGTGTCGGTCGCGAAGATCCGCGACGCGCCGTGGATCGCGGCCGCCCGGACCATGAGGGCGCCGATCGGCCCGGACCCGATCACGAACACCGTATCGCCCGGCGTGACGGCCCGCGCGGCGACGTGCTCCGCGTTCGCGAGCGGCTCCGTCAGGACCGCGACGTCGTCCGACATGCCGTCGGGGATCGGCACGGCGGCGCCGGCGGGCACGGTGAGGAGCTCCGCGAACCCGCCCGCGAGATCGCGGCCCATGAGGCGGCCGTCGGCGCAGAGGTTGATCGCCCCGGCCCGACATCGATCGCAGCGTCCGCACCCCAGCACGGGCTTCAGGACGACGCGTTCGTCCACGCGCGCGCCCTCGACCCCCGGTCCGACGGCGACGATCCGCCCGACCGTCTCGTGTCCCATCACGAGCGGCGGGATCCGGCGGGGGCTCGCCTCGCGGAAGCCATGGAGGTCCGAGCCGCAGATCGCGGAGAGGGTCGGCGCGAGCGCCACCTCGCCGGGTCCCGGCGACGGGTCGTCCATCTCCTGTAGGTCCATCGTGCGCGGCCCGAGGTAGACGAGCGCCTTCACGTCTCGCTCCGGGCGCTCACGACGAACGGCGTCTCGCGCGGAGGGACCATCACGGTCACCGTTCGTTCCTCCTCGGCCGCCGCCTCGACGACGCGCGCGGCCGATCCCAGGTTCCGCACGAACAGGTCGTGGTGCATCGGGATCAGCGTCTCGGCGCCGATCGCGTCGGCGAGCCATGCCGCCTCGTACTCGTTGAGGTTGCCGATGATCCCCCGCGCCTCGCGTTCGGCGTGGCGCCCGTTGATCGGCAGCAACGTGACGTGCGGCCGCTGGGCCTCGAGCGTGGCCTCCATCCCCGCGTAGTGGATCGTGTCGCCCGCGTGATAGATCCGCACGCCGTCGAGCTCGAGCACGTAGCCGACGAATCGGATCAGCCCGCCGGAGAGCTCTTCGCCGAAGCCGTAGGCGTCATCCATCGTGACGCCGTGGCGCGCGGGCACCGGCCTGACGGTGATCCCGTGCAGGTCGTGGACCTCGCCGGGCTGGACGCCGAGCACGCGGTCCGGAGCGATCCCGGCCTCCGTGACGATGTCGATGATCGGCGTCGGCACGACGAACGTCGCCCCGGGCGAGGCCTTCGCGATCACCGGAGCGCCGCCGGGATCGAAGTGGTCGAGGTGCTCGTGCGTGCACAGGACGAGGTCGACGTCCGTCGTGGCCGCCGGGGCCTGCGCCGACTCGTACAGCCGAGACGCGTGCGGCGAGAGGAACGGATCGATCAGCACGGTCGCGCTCGTCGACCGGATCGCGAATCCGGCTTGGCCGAGCCACAGGATCGGGACGCGGCCGTGTCCGCCCGGGATCTCGCGGAGGCGGTCGAGCGGCGTGCCCACGTCACATCACCGCCGTCTGTCCGCCGTCGATCACGAGCGCCGCGCCGTGGATGAAGGACGCCTC
>Ga0075425_100000427_pt1 | contig 39341 bp, 39 predicted proteins | sample SoiMethybrSBSTD4_FD_75300 | JGI IMG/M metagenome (GOLD analysis project Ga0075425, IMG submission 75300) | Bulk soil microbial communities from a Populus tree surrounding site in Tennessee, USA - Soil MetaG P. TD hybrid SBSTD4 | ecosystem: Environmental > Terrestrial > Soil > Tree plantation... | reverse complement strand
TCCGAAAACTCTCCACTTCCGCTTTAGCCTGAGCCATGACGTCGTCGGAGAAATCGATCGGCTTTCTCCAGTGGCCGCGCAGGAAGTACATCAGCACTGTCTCCCGGCCCCACGTGTCGAGGACGTTCCGGAGCGATACGTCGTTCCCGAGCGACTTGTGCATCTCGTCGCCGCCGAAGGCCAGCATCCCGTTGTGCATCCAGATGCGAGCAAAGCCGCGGCCGGCCCCGTGCGACTGCGCCAGCTCGTTCTCGTGGTGGGGGAAGACGAGGTCGAGCCCCCCGCCGTGGATGTCGAACTCCGCGCCGAGGAACATCTCCGCCATGACGGAGCACTCGACGTGCCACCCCGGCCGGCCCCGGCCCCACGGCGAGTCCCACGAGGTGTCCTCGCCCGGCTTGTTCGCCTTCCAGAGCGCGAAGTCGCGCGGGTCCTCCTTGAGCGGATTCGGCTCCTGCTCCTCGACCTGGTCCGGACGTTGGCCGGAGAGCACGCCGTATTCGGGGAAGCGGGCCACCCGGTAATAGACGTCGCCGTCGACCGGATAGGCGAGACCCCGGCCGATCAGCTCCTCGATCAACGCGACCTGACCGGCGATCGTCTCGGACGCCTTCGGCTCGGCGTCGGGCCGCCCGAGGCCGAGATCGTCGGTGTCCTCGATGTACCAGCGGCTCGCGCGCTCGGCCAGCTCGGCGCTCCGGCCCGGCGCCGCGTCGTAGATCTTGTCGTTGATGTCCGTGATGTTCTGGACGAGCGTCACGTCGTACCCTCGCTCGCGTAGCCAGTTGCGAAGCCAGGAGAACACGGTGAAGGGCCGCGCGTTACCGATGTGAGCGCGCGCGTAGACCGTCGGCCCGCAGACGTACATGCCGATTCGGCCTGGCGGGTCGGCGAGCTCGATGAAGCCGCGCTCGAGCGTGCTGTAGAGACGGATCGCCATCGCAGAATCTTAGGTTGGCAGAGCGGCGTCTACCCGCCGCAGCGCTTCTGCGCGAGGCAGCGCGAATATGACCGCCCACAGCTCGGGCCCGCGGTCGCGCCCGGTCAGCGCGAGGCGCAGGGCGCGGAGGTCGCCGCCGACAGCCTTCAGCTCGCGAACGAGCGAGCGCGCCTCGGGTTCGTCTAGGCGCTCGACGGCACGCTCGCGAAGCTCCTGGAAGCGCTGCAGTGTCGGACGTGCGGCCTCCGGCAACTCGACGCGCGCCGGCTCGAGCACTGCACCGGCAATGCGCCGGGCCTCCTCGAGGTCGCGTGCGCCGCGGAGCGCCGGCACGAGCTCCGGCGGTGCCTCCGCCAAGCCGGCGAGCTCCTCGTCGGTCATCCCCGCGATCGCGTCGATCGAAAGACGCTGGATGCGCCTCAGGTCGAGGTGGACATCGCCGCGCGGTAGATCGAGCTCCTTCAGGTAGGCGCGCACGGCCTCCGCCGGAATTCCGCGCCGCCGCAGATCCGCGAGCGTGGCTCCCTCCCGCCGCTTCGACAGCTTTCGTCCGTCCGCGCCGACGACCAGGCCGATGTGCAGGTACCCCGGAGGGCGCGCTCCCAGCGCCTCCGCGACTGACATGTGAAGCGGCGTGTTCGCGACGTGGTCCCTGCCTCGGATGACGTGCGTGACGCCGAGGTCGATGTCGTCGACAACCGTCGCCAGGTGGTAGGTGGGGCGACCGTCCGCGCGCACAAGTGTCGGGCGCCGCTCGGCGTCGAATCGGATCGCGCCGTCGTCGGCGAAGGCGCGACCCGCTCGAAGGAGCCGCTCCGCCGCCGCTCGGTGCGCGGCGGCACGGTCTGACTGACGCACGGGACCCTCGTCCCACGGAACGCCAAGCCACGCCAGCTCGTCGAGAATCGCTTGCTCGTCCTCCGCAGTCGACCGTGCGACGTCCGTATCGTCGATCCGCAGAAGCAGGACGCCTCCGCGCTCGTCCGCAAACGCGCGATTCGCCACCGCGACGAGCGCGTTCCCGACGTGGAGCGAGCCCGTCGGGCTCGGCGCGACGCGAACCCGAACCATGCGTCCGATGCTAGAGGGCGTCGCGCGTCTCCCTTAGGGTCCGCGGGGATGGAGGAAGCGCTGCTGAAGTGGTACGCGGCGAATGCCCGCGACCTACCGTGGCGCCGGACGAACGATCCCTACCCGATCCTCGTCTCGGAGGTCATGCTCCAGCAGACGCAGGTGGCGCGCGTCATCCCGCGGTACCACGCATGGCTCGAGCGGTGGCCGGGCGTCGCCGAGCTCGCGGCTGCTCCGCGCGCCGACGTCGTTCGCGCGTGGCAGGGGCTGGGATATAACCGCCGCGCGGTGAACCTCCACGAAGCCGCGCGCCGGATCGCCGCCAGCGGCTGGCCCGACGATCTCACCGAGCTTCCGGGCGTCGGCCGGTACACGGCGGACGCCGTCGCCCGGTTCGCGTTCGGCCGAGCCGTCCTCCCCGTCGACACGAACGCGCGACGCGTGATGGAGCGGGCCGGGACGCAGTTCGGTCCAGCCGCCGCGCACGCGCTCATGGATCTCGGTGCGACCGTCTGCCTGGCCCGTGTCCCGCGCTGCGAGAGCTGTCCGCTCGCCTCGGCGTGCCCGTCTCGCGGCCGCCGCTTCCCGGCCACACGGCGCCAGCCGCGCTTCGAGGGGTCGTTCCGCCAGCGACGCGGCGGCGCGCTCCGCCTCGTCGCTGCGGCGCCGCGACAGCTCGACGAACTCGACGCCGACGCCGTCCGGGCGCTGCACGCCGACGGCCTGGTCGTCATCCTTGACGGAGAGGTGGCGCTTCCGCCCTAAGCGCGCCTCCGCGCGAATTTCAGCTGCTCGTAAGGTCTGAGCGTGCAAACTCCTGACGTGGAGACCGTTCTCGTCGTCGACGACGAGCCGATTGTGCGTGAGGTCGTCGTGCGCTATCTCGAACGGGAGGGATACCGCACGCTGGAGGCTGCCGACGGCGACCGGGCCAGGGAGCTTCTCCAGCGGGAGTCGCCCAGCCTCGTCGTTCTCGACCTGATGCTTCCGGGGACGGACGGACTGGCGCTGTGCCGGTGGATACGCTCGCACTCCAGCCTGCCCGTGATCATGCTCACGGCGCGCGGTGAGGAGGCCGACCGGATCGTCGGGCTCGAGCTCGGAGCGGACGACTACGTGACGAAGCCCTTCTCGCCGCGCGAGCTCGCCGTCCGGGTCCGAACGGTGCTCCGCCGTGCGACGCCCGCCGAACGCCCGGTCGAGCGGCTGACGTTCGACGGCCTGGAGATCGAAGCCGCGGCACGCGACGTACGGAAACGCGACAGGCCGGTGCAGTTGACGGCAAAGGAGTTCGATCTCCTCTGGTTCCTGGCCAGCCATCCCCGTCGTGTGTTCTCGCGAGACCAGCTGATGGAACGCGTGTGGGGCTACGAGGCGGCGCTCGACACCGGCACCGTCACCGTGCACGTCCGGCGCCTGCGAGAGAAGCTCGAGGACGATCCCTCGAGGCCGACGTACCTGGAGACGGTCTGGGGCGTCGGCTACCGGTTCACCGCATGATCAGCCTGGGACTGCTCGTCGCCCTGGCCACGCTGGTCGCGGGCTTCGGCCTTGTGCTCGCGCTGCGGTTGCTGCCGACCATGCGACTGCAGCTGGCGGGGCTCGCGCTGCTGGCGGTGGTCGTCCCGCTCGCCGCGGTCTGGGTCTCCGGCTTCGTCATGTTCCACATGGGCGACGACGTCAAGATCCTCGGCGTTGCGGCCGCGGCGGCGTCGGCCGCTGTGGGCGCCGGTCTGTTCCTCGCCGCGTCGATTTCGTCCCGGGTCGATCGGCTCCGGGCCGCCTCGACGAAACTCGCCCGTGGAGACCTGCAAGCGCGTGCTCCCCAGCAGGGGCCGCGTGAGCTCGCCGAGCTAGGCGCAGCGTTCAACGAGATGGCGACGAACATCGAGCAGCTTTTCGACGCTCGCCGCCAGCTCGTCGCCTGGGCGAGCCACGACCTCCGCACGCCGATCGCGGCGATGCAAGCCATGCTCGAGGCGGTCGAGGACGGGCTCGCGGAACCCGCGGAGTACCTGCCGGCACTCCGGGAGCAGACACGACGGCTGGCCATGCTCGTCGAAGACCTCTTCGAGCTCGCGCGGATCGACGCCGGCGTCCTCCAGCTCGAGCTCCGGGACGCCGCAATCGCGGAGGTCGTGACGACGTGCCTGCGGGGCCTGCAGGCCGAGGCGCGGGCGCGTCATGTGCAGCTCGAGGCCAACGTCGATCAGGCGGCCACAGCGCTGTGCGCGCCGGAGAAGGTGGAGCGGGTCCTCTTCAACCTCCTGACGAACGCCCTCCGTCATACCCCGAGCGATGGCTCCGTCGCTGTGGTCGTCGAGCCTCGTGCCGAAGCGGTCCTGGTGAGGGTCGAGGACACCGGTGAGGGTCTTCCCGACGGCTCGCCGCGGCGCGTCTTCGACCGCTTTTATCGGGGCGACCGCGCGCGCTCGTCCGGCAAGGCCGGCGCGGGGCTCGGGCTGGCGATCGCCCAGGGCCTCGTCGAGGCGCAGGGCGGCCAGATCTGGGCAGAGAATCGCCCGGAAGGCGGCGCCCGCGTCTCCTTCACGCTGCCGGTCGGCTCGCGTTCGTGATCGCGGGTCGTGCTAGCTCGCGATCGTATGCCGGTCAGGCAACGACCGTCAACTAGCCACGACGCAGGAGCGCCACCGCCTCGGCCGCCAGACCTTCGCCGCGGCCGGTGAAGCCGAGACCGTCCGTCGTGGTCGCGCGCACCGCAACCACGTCGGGCTCCACGTCGAGCGCGGCCCCAAGGCGCCGGCGCATCTCGTCGCGATATGGCGCGATCCTCGGCTGCTCCCCGACGAGGACGCAGTCCGCGTTCACGAGCTCGTAGCCGGCCGCGCGGACGTCGGCGTACGCGCGCCGCAGGAGGTCGAGCGACGAAGCACCCTCCCAGGCAGGATCGGCCGGTGAGAACAGCGAGCCGATATCGCCCAGGCCCGCCGCGCCGAGGAGTGCATCGATCAACGCGTGCGTGATGACGTCACCGTCCGAGTGTCCGGCGAGGCCCTGCGGGTGGTCGAGCTCCACGCCGCCGAGCACGAGCGGCACACCGTCGGCCAGCGCATGCGCATCGACGCCGATCCCCACTCGCATATCGCTCACCCGAGCGGCTCCTGCCTCGCGACGCGGCCGTCGAAGACGCTCACCGTCTCGTAGCCCGCGGCGCGCGCGTGGTCGATCGCGAGCTCGACGTCGCGACCGACGTTCGCCGGCTCGTGGGCGTCCGAGGCGAGCGTGATCGCGATGTCGGCTTTTCCGGCCGCCGCCAGCAGTTCGGGCTCCGGGTAGAGGCGGCCGTGCGGCTTGTACCGGCCGGACGTCGATACCTCGAGCGCTACGCCGTTCAAAGAGGCGACAACACCTGACCAGTCCCACTCGAGCGGACCGCCGAAGAACTTGACGAGATCGGGATGCGCGAGCACGTCGACGAGCCCGCTCCTGGCAAGCGCTCCGAGCTCCTCGAAGTACCGCTCCCACGCGCGCTCGGTGCCGAGCTCGCCGACGAGGCTCGGCTCCATGTCGAGCCCCAGCTCACCGAGGAAGTGGATCGAGCCCAGCAGGAAATCCCACGGATACGGAACCAGCAGCTCCGCCAGCGGGGCGGCGTGCTCGGGGACCCAGTCCACCTCGAGGCCGAGCTTCACCGGCAGCCCCTGCCGCCGAGCTTCGAGGACGGCGCTGCAGTACTCGTCCAGGTCATAGCGACACCGCTCGACCTGGTACGGCACCGTCCAGATCTCGGCGGTCTGGCGGAAGTAGTAGACGTGCTCCGAGAAGCCGATCTCGTCGACGCCGCGACGAGCCGCGACCTCGACGAACCTCTCCACTCCCTCGACGCTGAAGTCGAGGGCTTCCTCCGAATCCCGGAGATGCATGTGGTAGTCGACGATCACGCGAGCAGAGCCTCTACCAGCGCCAGGTCATGGGGCTCCGTCACCTTGAGCAGCCTCGCGTCGCCGGGCACCGCCGTGACGCGCCCGCCCGCGGCCTCCACGAGCGACGCGCAGTCGGGGGCCGCGTCGATGTCGCCCGCAAGAGCATCACGAAGATCGCCCGGAACGAATGCCTGCGGCGTCTGCACCGCAACGAGGTCTGACCGGTCGACGGTTTCGACGATCGCGTCTCCCCGGACGCGTTTCAGCGTGTCCGGCACCGGCACGACCGGAACGGCGCCGTTCCAGCCTTCGCCGAGAGGCGCGAGGACGCGCCCGATGACCTCGTCGTCGACAAGCGGGCGCGCGGCGTCGTGCACGACGACGGCCGCCGCGTCGGCGCCGACGCGATCGAGCGCGGCGCGGACGGATCGCGCGCGCGTCTCGCCGCCTGTGACCACCTCGACGACCTTCCCGGCGGCCAGCTCCTCGGACAGGAGGATGACCGGCTCTTCCCAGCCCGGTGCCGCCGCGACCACGATCGCGTCGACCCAGTCCGAGGCCTCGAGGCGCTCGACGCTCTCGGCGAGGAGCGGACGACCGCGCAGCGCAGCGAACGCCTTGGGACGATCGAGGCCGAGCCGCTCGCCGCGACCCGCGGCGACGAGCACGGCCCAAACACTCACGTGGCTACCGCGCTAGCTGGCGGCGACTGCGCTCAGACAGCTGCGGCCGCGGTCTCCCTGGTGCGCCGCTTCTTGCCGTTTTTCCCAGCCGCCGCGACGCCGGAGAGGACTTCCTCGAGCCACTCTGCGGCCTCTTCCTCGTCCATCTCCTTGGCGTACATGAGCTCGCTGGACAGAATCTTCTTCGCCTTCACGAACATCTGCTTCTCGCCGGTCGACAGCCCCTTCTCGTGATCGCGCAGCGAGAGGTTCCGTACGACCTCGGCGAGCTCGAAGATGTCGCCGGTCTTCATCTTGTCCCGGTTGTGCTTGAACCGCCGGTTCCAGTTCTTGGGCATCACGGTGCCGGTACCCGTCAGCGCCTTTACGACCTTCTCCACCATTGCCTCGTCGATCACCCTGCGGAGGCCAACTCGATCGCAACTGTCGCACGGCACGTTGACGGTCATGTCGTTGTGCAGGATGCGAATCGTCAGGTACTGCCTCTTCTCCCCGAGCACCTCGCGGACATCCTTCTTCACCACCGTCCCTGCCCCGTGGTGGGGATACACCACTTTGTCACCGACGTCGTACAAGCCGCCCTCCCTCTAGACGTAGTCGCCAAGAGCGCCGGCACCCAGAGGGTCACCGGCGCAACAATCCAAGTATAACGAAAGTGTTACGAAAATGCTTTTGATTCCAGGGATTTTCGCCCAGTTGGGGGATGCGGTGGCCGCCTAAGCCTGCAGATACCGGTCAATCAGGTTGTGCTCCTGCAGCCGGCGGAGGCCTTCACGGACCTCCCGAGCCCGAACGGCACCCACGCCTTCGACCGCCTCGAGTTCGCGTTGCGAGGCGCGCACGATCGCCTCGAGACCGTCGAGCTGCCGGACGATCCGCTTGACGACGGCCTCGGGAAGGCGCGGAACGTGCGACAGCACCCGGTATCCGCGCGGCGCGACCGAATGGTCGAGCGGGTCGATGCCGGCCGGATAGCCGAGCGCCTCCGCGAGCCGGTCGAAGTCGATCAGCTCGTCGTAGGAGAGTGCGGCGATCCGCTCGAGGACGATGCGGGGCGCCTGGGCTGGATCGGCCAGGTAGTCGCCGACGACCGCGGCGCGCTCCCGGGGCAGGTCGCCGATCAGCTCCTGCAGCTGCATCCGGATCAGCCGCCCCTCCGTGCCGAGCTCCGCGCAATCCCGCTCGATCTCCTCGGCCATGCGAAGCGTCAGCTCCGCACGCTGGAGGACGACGAGCACGTCGTCGAGCATCACGGCGCTCTGAAACTCGAGCGCCGTGAGCCGCGTGAGCACCTGATCAAGCCGTTGGCGATAGGTCTCGAGCGTGTGCAGCGCCTGGTTCGTCTTGGCCAGGACGTCCGCGATCGAGTCGAGCTGGTAGCGCACGTCGCCAAGGAAGAGGGTCACGGTCTCCCGCTGCTGCGAGATCGAGATGACAAGGGCATCCGTCTGTTTCGCGACGCGCTCGGCCGTGCGGTGCCTCGTCCCGGTCTCGGCCGAAGCGATGGTCGGATCGGGCATGAGCTGGACGTTCGCGTACGCGAGCTTCGTCACGCCCGAGTTGATGATGATCGCGCCGTCCATCTTCGCCAGCTCGTAGAGCAGCTGGGGCGTGAACGGCTGGTCGAGCCGGATGCCGCCAGAGAAGAGGAACGCGAGGTCGACCGGCTCGCCGATCACGATCAACGCGCCCTCGTGTGAGCGGATGATGTCGTCGATGCCCTGGCGGAGCTCCGTGCCCGGCGCGATGCGAGCGACGGCGTCGAGCAGGTTGCGATCGCGGCGGGGATCATCTTCGATCCCCGGCCGGGTGAACCCGAGCTGGGCAGCTGAGCGACGGTCTTCCCTATGTCTCCTCTCGGCCTGCATCCAGCCCTGCCCGGATCGCCTCCCTGAGTCTCCCCGCCTGCGCAATGCGTAGTCTGCCATGGCCGCTCGTGCCGGATGGCGCAACCACTGCGGCGAGGCCGAGCTTCTCGCAGGCGTCGAGGCGCCGCTCTGCCTGGGCCGCGGGGCGGAGCCGGCCGGTGAGCCCGATCTCGCCGAACGCGGCCATCCCGGCGCGCACCGGCGCACCTCTCGCCGCCGACGCGATTGCCAGCGCGATCGCGAGATCCGCCCCCGGCTCGTCGATGCGAACGCCTCCGGCGACATTGACGAAGACGTCGGCCTGACCGAGCGCGACGCCGGCATGACGGGCGAGCACCGCCACGATCATCGCCAGTCGCTTCGGATCGACACCGGTGCCGACGCGCCTGGGCAGCGCCAGATCCGTCGGCGACACGAGCGCCTGCACCTCGAGCAGGAGCGGCCGCGTCCCCTCCAGCGTGCACGCAACAGCCGCGCCGACCTCGCCGGGCTCGGTGCGCCCGAAGATCTCCGACGGGTCCGGCACGCCGACGAGCCCGTGCCCGGTCATCTCGAAGACGCCGAGCTCGTTCGTGGAACCGAAGCGGTTCTTGGTCGCGCGAAGCACGCGGTGCGCGTGATGGCGGTCGCCCTCGAACTGCAGCACGCAGTCGACGAGGTGCTCGAGGACGCGCGGGCCTGCGACCGCACCGTCCTTCGTGACGTGACCGACGAGAATCGTGGCAACCCCCGCGCCCTTCGCCGTGCGCAGCAGCTGTGAGGCGGCCTCACGAACCTGTGCGACCGATCCCGGCGCCGAGCCGATCTCGCCGGAGTAGAGCGTCTGCACCGAGTCGATGACGCAGACATCCGGGCGTTCGCCCTCCAGCGTGCCGCAGACCGTCTCGAGCTCGGTCTCGGCGAGGATCTCGATGTCGCCTGCGCCGCCCAGTCGCTCCGCCCGCAGCTTCACCTGCGCAACGGACTCCTCGCCGGTGACGAGCAGCGCCCGCCGGTTCGCGCTAATCGCGCGCAGCGCGGTCAGCAGCAGCGTGCTCTTGCCGACTCCCGGCTCGCCGCCGAGCAGTACGAGGGAAGCGGGGACGAGGCCCCCGCCGAGCACCCGGTCGAGCTCCGTGACGCCGGTTGGGATCCGCCTCGCTTCCTCGACGTCGACGTCGACGAGCCTGAGCGGCGGCCGCGCGGGGGTGGCGCCGGCCGGAGCGTTGAGCCGCTCCCCGACGAGCGTTCCGAAGCTCCCGCAGCCCGGGCAGCGACCAAGCCACCGTCCGGTCGTGTACCCGCATTCGGTGCACGCGTGCTGGAGAGCTGCTGCCTTGGCCATCGCTTCGATGGTACGGTCACCGGCAGACGCCGTTTGCTCCGGTTCTGTGCCGGAAGTCGCACGTAAGACGCACGGGCCGGCGTGCACCTACGAACCGATGCATGCACTGGTCAAAGAGAAGCGCGAGGTCGCGAAGGAGACGCTGCTCGTCATCTTCGACCTCCGGGGACAGGAAGTGGAGTACCGGCCCGGCCAGTACTTCTGGGTGACGCTGATCGATCCGCCGTACGAGGACGAGAAGGGACCGCGGCGCCATATCTCCGCCGTCACCTCGCCGACCGACCGCGGTGTCCTGGGTCTGTGCACCAGGCTGCGCGGAAGCGCGTTCAAGCGCTCGCTCGCCGAGCTCCCGATCGGCGCCGAGGTCGAGGTCGAGGAGCCGAAGGGCGCGTTCGTGCTCCCAGACGAGACCGACGTGCCCTACGTCTTCATCGCGGGCGGGATCGGCATCACGGTGTTCCGCAGCATGCTGCGCTATATCGCCGCCGAGCGGCTGCCGTACCGCGTAACGCTGATCTACTCGAACCGCGACCGGTCATCCGCGGCCTTCCTCGACGAGCTGTGCGATCTCGAGCGGCAGGACGGCTGGCTTCGCGTCGTGCCGACGATGACGCAGGACACCTCCTGGGAGGGCGAAACGAGACGGATCGGCCCCGACCTCCTGCGCGACCACCTCGGCGACGATCTCGGCGCGTACCGATACCTCCTCGCCGGTCCGCCCGGGATGGTGGAAGCCGTAACGGAGCAGCTCCGCGAGGCGAGGATCCCCGACGACCGCGTCCACCCCGAGCGGTTCAGCGGGTACTGACACCCGCCTGTCGCGCGCGCCCGGCACAGTACGACCGTGCCTGGGTTCTTCGAGCGACTGCTGGACCTCTGGGAGACACCCGTTGACGGACGAGACGATCCCGAGGCAGCCTTCCGCGAGCTGTACGCGGACCCGCTATTGCTCAACGGCTCGCCCGTTCCGGTCAGCTCGCTGGTCGATCGCGCACGCGCGATGCAGCGCGCCCTGGCGAACCGGACGACCGAGATCGTCGAGCAGGTGGAGACGCCCGGTCGGTTGGCCGTTGCCTTCTACGTGCGAGGTGAGCACGTCGGCCCGCTCGAGACTCCGCTCGGCACGGTGAACTCGACGGGCCGCCGCGTGGAGATCCGCACGATCGACGTCCTCACGATTGTCGACGGGGTCGTCACCGAGATCTGGGTCGTCTCGGACGAGCTCGGGATGCTTGGCCAGCTCGAGGCGGTCCGACTCGTCAGCGCCGGCTGAGGAGATCGCGGACGATGAGTGTGGCGGCCGCGGGCGCGCCCTTGACGAACCCGAAGAATGGCCCGAAGTCGTTCGTGGCGGCGAAGCCGGTCACGTAGAGGCCGGAGAGGCTCGTTCCAAAGGACTCGTCGAGCGCGGGGAAGCCGTTCGTCAGCTCGATTGCGCTCAGGACTCCGGCCAGGTAGGGCACGCGCGCTAGGTCGGCGCGGTAGCCGGACGCGAAGATGACGTGATCCACAGACAGGCGCTCCGCGTTAGAGAGGACGATCTGCAGCTCGCCCGTGCCGCCACGAACCCGGACCTGCGTTACCTCGCTCCTCGGCCAGCGGTGAATCGCCGCCGAGTCGAGACGGGGAGTCAGCCAGTACTCGAGCGTCAGACGCCCAACCTCCCAGAACCGCTGCGCGATCTCGTGCTGCCTCGCCTCGGAGAGATTGCGCCAGTACCCACGTACGTCGATAGTGCGCTGGACGTGTTCGTCGACGAACGTCCAGGAGACGCGCTCGAAGCGCGGCAGGTCGTGACGATGGACGATGTCGATTCGATCGGCGCCGTACTCGTGGAGCAGCGCTGCCCACTCGTACGCGCTCTGCCGACCTCCGACGATCAGGACACGCTTTCCCGCGAACTGCTCGAAACGCACGAGGTCGCATGTGTGGGCTGACTGAGCCGGCGGAACCGACTTCTCCCAGTCGGGGAGGTGCGCGAAATGTCGGATGCCGGGCGCGCAGACGATCGCGTCCGCGACGATCCGCTCACGACCGGTCATCGTCGCCACGAAGCGGCCGTCGCTTCTCGCGAGCTCGGCGACACGCTGCTCTTGCACCTCGATGCGCTTCGCTCGCTGGAACCATTCGGCGTACTCGAGGAACAGCGCGATCGGGATCGGGTCGACGTCCCCGGGCGCAATCGACCGCTCTTCGAGGAACGCCTCGAACGTGTGGATCCCGGCCGCGTCGAGATGCCAGTCCGGACCGGATCGCAGAAACATCCCCTCCGGCATGTTCTCCCGCCAAAAGGCCATCGGAGTCCCGACGACCATCGTCTGGATGCCGCGTTCCCGTGCGTGCGCAGCGGTGGAAAGGGCGTACGGCCCCGCCCCGACGACGAGAAGCTGCGTCGTATCCGTTGGACTCCCCTCCGCGCGCGGCGCGCGCGATGGAGAACTTACCGGATTGATCCGCCGCGTCGCCTCAACGGCAGATGGACGCGTGAACTACCTCCGGCTGACCGAGGAGGGCGAGCGCAGACTTGGGAGGCAGTCGCTGACCTTCGCGCCGAGAGGCGCCGGCTCCGGGCCGCGCTCAGCGATCGAGCCGGCGCCTCGCGTCCTGTGACCGGGAGTTAGCCCTGCGAGCCGGCTGGCTGGGGTTGGGCTGAGCCGGTGCCGCTCGCGACTTCCGAGATGGTCATGAGCAGGCGCTCCTCGGCGGGCATCAGGGGACGGCCGAAGACGCGCTCGATCAGGCCGACGAAGTCCTGAGGGCCGGAGGACCTGTGGGGCTTCTCGACCCACGCGTCGTTCTTGCGCAGGGCATAGATCGGCGCACCGACCGGGACGTTGACGGCCGCCGCGAGGTTCTTACAGCCGAACCCGGTCGCGAGGGGTCGGCAAGTGACGATCCTCGGCCTGCCGGAGGGAGGAACGATGAGATCGCCGGGCCTCACCTGCTGGGCGGCGGCAATCGACCGCAATCGGATTCGCCTTCAGCCGAGTCATCGCAGCGAAGAGAGGAAGGGGCGGGCCAGTGCACGGTCGCCGAGGGGTCAATCGAGAAGCGCACCTCATTCGGACCGCCGGAGCGCAGCCAGTCGAGAGGGTTCACCCCCGAAGCGGCGAGCGCCACACCGGTCACGACCAAGGCGGCTGCGGCCGCTGGCGCTCTGCGTCGAGCCGCGCGATGGCGGCATCACTCTCGGGCTCGGGACTCGCAGCTGCCGGAATCCGGGCCAGCGCGTCGCGATAGCGGCGCTCGGCCCGACTCTGCGAGCGGAGCACGTTCAGGGCGACGCCGAGCAGCCACGGTCGCGCTCGGCCTTCGTAGAAGACGGTCTTCTCGCGCTGCTCCCAGGCCGCCAGGAAGACAGATCCTCGGCCGATGCGGCATTACCGGTTCGGCGAAAGCAGAAGCGCAGGACCGCGGCCGCATGTCGCTCGAACACGAGGCCGAACGAATCCGCATCTCCGTCCCGAGCACTGCTCAGGAGATCGGCGTCGGTCGGTTGGGCCGGCGTGAACGTGCTCACATCCCTACATGGTCACGCGAAGCGCGCGCGTGCCAAATGCGCACTCTGGCGGCGCATTGCATACTCGGCGAACATGTCGGGAGGCCTTCCGACCGGGACGGTGACGTTTCTGTTCACCGATGTCGAAGGATCGACTCGCCTCCTGCACGAGTTCGGCGCAAAGCGCTACGCGGAGGCGCTGTCGGACTATCGGCGGGCGGTGCGGAACGTGTGCGCCGGTCATGGCGGGGTCGAGGTCGATATTGAGGGTGATGGCGTGTTCGTCGCCTTCGCGACGGCGCCGGGTGCGCTCGCAGCGGCGCGCGACCTGACCCAGGCGCTCGCGGCGGGTCCAATGCGCGTGAGGGTGGGGCTGCACACGGGGACGCCGCTCCTCACCGACGAGGGTTACGTCGGCGTCGACGTGCACCGCGCGGCGCGCATTGCGGCCGCCGGCCAGGGAGGCCAGGTGGTCATGTCGGAGTCGACGGCAGCTCTCGTCGACGAGGCGTTGAGGCCGCTTGGTGAGCACAGACTCCGGGATCTGCTCCAGCCGGTCCGGCTCTTTCAGCTCGGCGAGGAAGATTTCCCCGCGCTCGCCTCGTTGCGCGGAACGAATCTGCCGGTGCAACCGACGCCGTTCGTCGGGCGTGAACGCGAGCTCGGCGAGGTACTCGCCATCTTCCGCGACCCGAACGTGCGGCTGTTGACGCTCACGGGCGCCGGAGGGAGCGGGAAGACGCGGCTCGCTCTCCAGGCGGCGGCCGAGGCCGCCGGCAAGTACGCGGACGGCGTCTACTGGGTGCCGTTGCAAGCGATTCGTGATCCCGGGCTGGTCGAGCCCACGATCGCGCAGGCCGTCGGGGCCAAGGACGACCTCTCCTCCCACCTGGACTCGAAGCGCGCCCTGTTGCTCCTCGACAATTTCGAGCAGGTCATCGAGGCTGCACCGACTCTCGGCGAGCTCTCCGCTCGACTTCCGCGCCTCAAGCTGCTCGTGACGAGCCGTGAGCCGCTTCACCTGGCCGTCGAGCGGGAGTACTCCGTGCCGCCGCTGAGCGAACGTGAGGCCGCGGCGATGTTCAGCGAGCGCGCCCGGTCCGTCAAGCCGGACTTCGTCGAGGACGACGCCGTGCTTGACATCTGCCGACGCCTCGACTGCCTGCCGCTTGCGCTCGAGCTCGCTGCCGCGCGTATGAAGGCCCTTTCGACGGACGACCTGCTACGACGCCTCGACAGGCGCCTGCCGCTGCTTACCGGAGGCCCGCGCGACGCCCCGGAACGTCACCGAACGCTGCGGGCGACGATCGGCTGGAGCTACGAACTCCTCGCTCCGGAGGAGCGACGCCTGTTCGCCAACCTCGCCGTTTTCACCGGCGGCTGCACGCTGGAGGCAGCCGAGGAGGTTTGCGAGGTGGACGTCGACGTGGTCGCCGCGCTCGTCGACAAGAGTCTGCTCCGGCGCGAGGGTCAACGGTATTTCATGCTGGAGACGATCGGCGAGTACGCGCGCGAGCTCCTGGTGGGCGGCGGCGAGCTGAACGAGCTCCGGCGACGACATGCCGAGTACTACCTCAACCTCGCTCGCTCCGTCGAAGATGCGGTTCGGAGCCCGCGGGCCGCGGCGCTTCTCGACAGCCTTGAGCGCGACCACGACAACCTGCGAGCGGCCCTGGCGTGGCTTTCCGGCGAGACGCCCGACCGCGCGGTGCGTCTTGCCATCTGGGGGCTCGCGGGGAGGCTTCACGGATTCGGTGACGTCGCGCTCGATCGGCAGAACACCGTCGAGGCTGCACGCCTCTACCGCGAAAGCCTGGAGGTCGGACGGCAGCTGCAGGACGACCTTCAGAGCGCTTACTCGCTCGCCGGGCTGGCAGCAGTCGGCGCCAAACGAGGCCGGCGGGAAGTGGCCGCGCGTCTATGGGGTTGGGTCTGCTCGTTCGAGGAGGCATCCGGCGAGCAGCTGCACGAAACGGAGCGGATCAGGTACGCGCGGTATCTGGACGAGTTCGACGACGGACTCGAGAGGTCGCCAGAGTTCGCTCGAGGAAGCTCGATGACCCTCGACGAGGCCGTGGAGTACGCACTCGCGAACGTGGATTGAGGCGACTTTGGGAGCCTGACGGGCTGAAGCACGACTAGGATCCAGGCATGGCGCGCTTCCTGCATACGATGGTCCGGATCACCGATCCAGACCGGAGCCGCGCCTTCTACGAGGCGCTTGGCTTCACGTTCGCGGGGGACTTCGACATCGTCCGGGACGGTGCGGTCGAGGCCACGAACTACTTCTTCTCGCTCGGCGACCAGGACAGCGTCCTCGAGCTGACCTACAACCACGACGGTCGGACGTATGACCTGGGCACCGCTTACGGGCACATCGCGGTCGGCGTCGACGATCTGGACGGGACGCTGGAACGCCTTGCCGCGCAGGGCATCGAGCCGGAGCGCCCGCCCTACTCGGTGCGCGCCGGCGGCTCGCGCCTCTGCTTCGTCCAGGACCCGGATCGGTACCGAATCGAGCTGATCGAGCGGTCTGCCGGGTAGCACGCGGGCGATGCCTCGCGCGCTGATCGTCGGCGGGACGGGGCTCGTCGGACGCGCCGTTGCACGGCGCTTGCTGGCGAAGGGCTGGGAGGTCGACGTCACGGGGCGCGACCCCGCGCACCTGCCGGATGACCTCGCTGCGGCCGGTGGGAGGTTCGTCGCCGCCGCACGGGACGATTCGGATCAGCTGCTCGCCGCGCTCGGCGCGGGTGCCGACCTGCTCGTCGACTGCATCTGCTTCACGGCTGCCGACGCGAGTCGCCTGCTTCCGCTCGTCCGCTCCGCGGGCGCCACAGTGATGATCTCGGCCAAGGCGGTCTACGTCGACGGCGCCGGGAACCACGTCAACTCCGAGACGGCGCCGCGGTTCGACGGCCCAGTCCACGAGAGCCAGCCGACGGTCTCGCCCGGCGACGGTGACTACAGGACACGTGAGGGCTACGCGGCGAACAAGGTTGCCGGCGAAAGGGTGCTGCTGGACAGCGGGCATCCGGTCACCGTGCTCCGCCCGTCGAAGATCCACGGGCCGGGTGCGAGGCTACCGCGAGAGTGGGTGTTCGTCAGGCGCGTCCTCGACCGCCGGCCGGCCGTCTTCCTGGCGAACCGGGGCGCCGGGATCGACCACCCGACCGCCGCCGCCAACATGGCCGCGCTCATCGAGACCGTTGCGGCGAACCCGGGTGGGCGAATCTTGAACAGCGCCGATCCTGATGCGCCGAGCGCGCTCGAGATCTCGCGAACCATTGCGCAGCGGCTGGATCACGTTTGGCGCGAGGTGCTCCTGGACGAGGGGGCAGGTCCGCTCGGCGCCCATCCGTGGGACACGCGGTACCCGATCGTGCTCGACACCACGGCATCGCTGGAGTTGGGTTACGAGCCCGCAGGCTCCTACGCGGAGACCATCGGCGACGAGATCGACTGGCTGGTCGCGGCCGCGAGCGAGGGCGGAAACGGGCTTTCGCGCATCGACCACGGCTACTTCGAGCCGATGTTCGACTACGAGGCCGAGGACCGCTACCTGGCTGCCCGAGCGTAGGCCGGGTCGCCCACGGGGAGCCGAGATCCGCCCAATTGGGGGGTTGGCAGAAAACGAGGCGCTGTTAGAATTGCAGCGCCCCGCCCGACGCGACACGGTATGCCTCTCCTTGGGAGACCAGCGCGCCGGGCGCGGCCTTTTGTAAAGGCCTTGTAAGCGCTTGCGCCGCGTCCAGCGGGGTATAGCACGACCGTGAGTTCGTCGTCGCAGTCGACTTCGGCCGCCTCGCTCGTACCGGATCGCCCGACGCTCTCCGGCCTTCGCGACGCCGCCGCGGGATGCCAGGCGTGCGACCTCTGGCGCACCGGCACGCAGACGGTATTCGGCGAGGGAGCCGCCGGCTCCGAGGTGATGATGGTCGGTGAGCAGCCTGGCGACAAGGAGGATCTCAGCGGCCGGCCGTTCGTCGGCCCGGCCGGAAAGCTCCTCGACCGCGCGCTCGACGACGCCGGCATCGACCGCGACAAGGTCTACGTCACGAACGTCGTCAAGCACTTCAAGTGGCGCCCGCGGGGCAAGCGCCGCATCCACCAGAAGCCGAACTGGTCGGAGATGACCGCATGCCGCCCGTGGCTGGACGCCGAGTTGACGGTGATCCAGCCACGGGTGCTCGTCTGCCTGGGCGCGACCGCGGCGCAGGCGCTGCTCGGCCGAGACTTCCGCATCACGCGGCAGCGCGGCGTCCCGATCGACTCGCCGCTCGCGCCGAACGTCCTGGCGACCGTCCACCCCTCGTCGATCCTGCGCGCCGGCGACGACGAGGCACGCCGCGAGCAGATGGACGAGTTCGTCGCGGATCTGCGAACGGTCGCCGGCCTGATTTAGCCCTAGGACGCTGTCGGGGCTTCGGCTCCGGGCGTATGGAGGAGGTTCTGGACCTCCCGCACGCCTTGCACCTTGCGGGTCTGCTCCTCGAGCTCCTTGACGAGCTCGGGGCGCGTCACCTCGCCGCGCAGATAGACGACGCCGTCGACGGCATTGACGACGACCTGACCCTTCGGCGCGTCGGCGTCTCGAAAGATGGTCGTCTCCACCTTCCTCGCCAGCGTGACGTCATCGGGCTGCGGCTTCCGCTCCTCGCGCAGGTGCGTGGCCTTCTGCTTGGCCGCATACGCCGTCTGCGGCACCGCGCGGCTTCGTCGCGCCAGCCGCCGCGCGATCGCGACCGTGCGGTCACGTGCGGCGCTGCGCCGGCGCTTCCCGTTCTGCGCGTCGAAGAAGACCGCGAGCACGTAGCCGAGCACGCCGCCTAACAGCAGCTTCTTCATCGGTGGGGCCCCCTTTCGTCGAACTCAGAAGGGTCCCGGGTACCCTCGCCCCGTGGGGTGAAAACGCCTAGTCGCCCCAGTCGAACTCGCGCGAGCGGCCCCAGGCGCTCTCGACGTCCTCCTCGGCGTCGGGAAACACATATTCGACCGTGTCCTCGCCGGCCCATTCGACCATCCGGTCGCCGTGGGCGGTAACGGCCGGCTCCCCGTCGAGCGTGTCCTCGATGCGCGCCTGCTCTTCGGTCTTGAAGAGCGGATGATTCTCGAATGGATCTTCGTGGACGTACCGGTCGAGCGGCATGTCCGGCTCGAGCAGCGAGTTCCGGCGCTTCAGCTCGAGGTGATCCTGAATGACCTGCGCAAAGTACGACGGCGTGTCTACCGCCATTGAGGCCTCCTTGGCGTCGAAGGGACTGGGCCGGCGGCGGATTGTAACGGTTCCGTGCAAGGGTTTTGGCCGCGGGAAGGCGTGTGAAGATATCTTTGTGGCACCTATGAAATCGTGGCTTGTGGCTCGGACGGGATGGTGGGGGCTCGCGTTCACGGCGTACCGCATGTGGCGCCGCGTCCCGCCCAGGCATCGTCGCCGGATCATCGCCGGCGCCCGGAAGCACGGCCCGCGCGTTGCTCGCCATGCGGCGAAGCGCGCGAAGCGGCTGCTGTAGCAGCGCCTACGCCCGCGTGAGCGCGGCGCGCACGATGCGGTCCTGCTCGGCGAGATGCGCCGTGGGATAGCCCTCGCTCGTACTCGCGCGCCAGGGCCGGCCGACATAGCGGAGCGAGACCTGCTCCGGCCGCGCCTGCTCAAGGCGATGTCGGGTGGCCCGCCACGCGCCCATGTTCTGCGGCTCTTCCTGCGCCCAGATGATTTCTTCGAGCGCCGGGTAGGCGCCCACGAGCGAGGCGACCTGCTCGACCGGGAATGGATAGAGCTGCTCGAGACGGGCGACGGCGACGTCGCGAGCCTCTCCGCGTCGCTCGTGCCCGACGATGTCGTAATAGATCTTCCCGCTGCAGAGCACGAGCCGGCGGACGGCCTCCGGGTCGACCGCATCGTCGCCGATCACCGGGTGGAAGCTCCCGTCGGAGAGGTCTGCAACCGGGGACGAGGCGTCACGAAGGCGAAGCAGGCCCTTCGGCGTCATGACGACGAGCGGGCGCGCCGTCGCCAGAAGCGCCTGCCTCCGGAGGAGATGGAAGTACTGCGCCGACGTCGTCGGATTGGCGATGCGGACGTTGTTCTCCGCGGCCAACTGCAGGAAGCGCTCCAGCCGAGCGCTCGAGTGCTCGGGGCCGTTCCCCTCGTACCCGTGCGGGAGCAGCAGCGTCAGCCGCGTGGTCTGCGCCCACTTCGAGAGGCCGGAGACCATGAACTGGTCGACGACCACCTGCGCGCCGTTCACGAAGTCCCCGAACTGGGCCTCCCAGAGGACGAGGGCGTCCGGGGCGGCGGCGGCATAGCCGTACTCGAAGCCGACGGCGGCGAACTCGGATAGCGGCGAGTTGTGCACCTCGAAGGCTGCCTTCGCGTCACGGAGATGCTGCATCGGCGTGTGGCGCTCACCGCTCTCGACGTCGTGTAGGACGAGGTGGCGCTGCGAGAAGGTTCCGCGCTCGGTGTCCTGCCCGGTGAGGCGGATCGGGATCCCCTCGGTGAGCAGCGTGGCGAAGGCGAGCGCCTCGGCCTGGCCCCAGTCGAGGCGGCCGTCGGTGCTCACGAGCGCGTCGACGCGCCGCTCGAGCTGACGCGCGAGCTTCGGATTGACCTGGAAGCCGGGCGGCACCTCGAGCAGCTCGCGATTCAGGCGACCGAGGACGTCGACGGGGACCGCGGTCGCCACGGTCTGCTCGCCGCCACGTCCGCGCGGCGGGCGCTCGGCCGGCGGATGCTCGATCGCCGTTCGCAACCGGTCATGTGCCTCCCGCAACGCTTCGGCCGTCTCCTGCTGGAGCTGTTCGACGTCGCTCTCCGACACGACGCCCCGGGCGACGAGCTCGTCTGCGTACTGCTGTCGCACCGGCGGATGCGCCGCGATGCGGGCCGCCATCAGCGGCTGCGTATAGGCCGACTCGTCCTGCTCGTTGTGACCGAAGCGCCGGTAGCCGACGAGGTCGACCACGAAGTCGTGGCCGAACCGCTGCCGGAACGCCATCGCCAGCCGGACGGCGGCGACCGAGCCCTCCGCGTCGTCGGCGTTCACGTGGACGATCGGCACGTCGAAGCCCTTGGCGAGGTCGCTGGAGTAGCGGGTCGAGCGCCCCTGCTCGGGGTCGGTCGTGAAGCCGACCTGGTTGTTCGCGATCAGGTGCAGCGTCCCGCCGGTCGTGTAGCCGGGCAGGCCCTCGAGGTTGAGCGTCTCGGCGACGACGCCCTGGGCGGAGAAGGACGCGTCACCGTGGATGAGGATCGCCATCGCCACCTTGGGGTCGTGCTCCCCGTCGCCGGCGCGGCGATCGGTCTGCTCGGCGCGGGTGCGCCCCTCGACGACGGGATCGACCGCCTCGAGATGGCTCGGATTGGACGAAAGCGTGACCGTGACCTCCCCCGTGCCCGTCGGGCGCGTCCCCTCGGCTCCGAGGTGGTACTTCACGTCGCCGCTTCCCCCCTCCTCCGTGCGGACGATCGCCTCGACCGTCCGCTCGCCCTCGAACTCCCGGAGGATCGACTCGTACGGGAGGCCGACCACGTGCGCGAGCACGTTCAGCCGGCCACGGTGAGCCATGCCGAGCACGACCTCGTGCGCCCCGGCCTCGGCGGCCAGCCGAACAGCCTCGTCGAGCATCGGGACGAGCGCGTCCAGGCCTTCGACCGAGAACTGCTTCTGGCCCAGGAAGATGCGGCGCAGGTAGAGCTCGAGACCCTCCACCCTGGTCAGTTGCTCGAGCAGCCGGCGCCGCTCGTCGTCGGTGAGCGTCTGCCGATGTCGGCCGGACTCGATGCAGTGGCGAAGCCAGACCCGCTCCTCGTGGTTCGCGATGTGCTCGATCTCGTAGGCGAGGGTGCCGCAGTACGTCTCGCTGAGACGGGGCAAGACGTCGGCGAGCGTCTCGCCCGGCACGTGGACGCGAAGGACCTCGGCCGGGATCTGCGCCTTGATGTCGGGCGTCAGCGGCGGAACGGTCCGGCTCGGGTCGAGCGCGGGGTCTCCGACCGGCTCTGCGCCGAGCGGATCCAACCGGGCGGCGAGGTGCCCCTGGGTGCGGTAGGCGCTCACGAGCGCCGTGGCGGCGGCGAACGCGGCCGCGCGGTCCTCCGCCCGTGGAACAGGAGGCGCCTCGGGTGCGGGCGCCGGCGGAGGCGCCTCGGGCACCGGCGACGACGGAGGCGCCGTCGCGGCGCGATCCCCGTTCGCCTGCAGCGCGCGGACAAGGCGCGCGAGCCCGGGCAACTCCTCGATGACCGCGGCGTCGCCCCGCTCGAAGAGCGCCCGCCACTCGGGCGGAACCGATTCCGGGTTCTCCAGATACTCGTCGAGGAGCAACCGGGCGTAGCCGGCGTTCAGGCCGTCGATCTCTTCCATCACCAGAGGGGGTTGCTAGTCAGCACTGCAACGATCATGCCTGCTACCCAGCATGCCGTCGCCAGCCCGACGGCGATGCCGGCGAGCCGTTCCGTACGGCCGTGCGCCATGCCTGCGGCGACGAGCGCGATCACGATGGCCGGGACCCCGAGTCGGACGGGTCTGTAGGCGATGCCGATCGCGGCTACGGCGATCGCCGCAGCCGCGAGGAACCCGGCGACGATATCGCCGGCGCCCGGCTGCCGCTCGACCGCGTCAGGTTGCTGGAAGCTCACCGGCCGTCAGTGCGCGCGGGTTGCGGAGCGCGCCCGGCGCGGTACCCGCGGGCGGGATGGCCGTGCGGGCCCGGCCGGCGCGGTCGCGAGCGGAGCGGCGACCACGGCCGCCCGTCCGGCGGCGGCTCGCGCACTGGGAGCGCCGCACCTTCCGGCGGCCGCGGCTCTGCCCTGACCGCCCACCAGACCACCGCGCAGAGGTACACGATCGGAATCTTCAGGATGAGCATCAGGAAGACGAACTCCCAGACCACGTTCGGAGTCTACTAGCCACGGGGGAAACCGGGTTTCCCCCGTGGGCCCCCTCCAGAACCAGAAGCAGACGCGCCTTCGCGCGCCGTGCCTACGGCCGGCCAAGCCGGCCTCCGGCAAGAAGAACAACAACGACCGAGCGTCCCTGATGGTCGGCGGAGCGGGGCTTTGCCCCGCGCAGCTACAGCGCGGGACGCGCGTGTGCTGTCTTAAGAAGGGGGCTCATGGGGGAAACCTGGTTTCCCCCATGTCACATTTCCCCCATGGCCTCGAGCCACGGGACGAGGTCCGTCACGAAAGCCGGGTCGATCGCGTGAGGCAGGGGATACTCGCGGTAGAGGACGCCGAACCCGGCGCCGCTCAGCGTCTCGCGCGCCCGCCTCCCCCACTCGACGCCGATGACCTCGTCGTAGGTTCCGTGTCCGATCGCGACGGGCGGCTTCGGCTCGGTAGCGAGGTCGAGCTCCCAGCCCTCGACCGTCGGCATGAACCCGCTGAAGGCCAGGATCGCGGTCGGTCGCGGGCGTCCCGCGCCGAGCCCGAGCGCGTACGACATCACCGCGCCCTGCGAGAAGCCGCCGAGAGCCGTACGTGAGAGAGGGATGCCCGTGTCTTCCTCGAGCCGGCCGAGCCACTGCGAGGCGAGTGCAAACGAGTCCCGGAACGTGGGCGGGTCCGGGTACCCGAGCTTGTGCAGCGCGTACCAGTGCGCGCCGCCCGGAGGCAGCGCGAGCGGCGCTCGCGGCGTCACACCGAGCAGGCGGCGATTGGGATCGAGCAAGTCCAGCAGCGGAAAGAGGTCGCGTTCGTTCGCGCCGCGACCGTGAAACAGGACCAGCGACCCCGCGGGCTCGCCGGCCGCAGGACGGATGAGCGCGTCGAGGCTCCGCTCCCGGCTCGTCACCGGCAAGATTCTAGGGTGGCGCGAGTAACGGGAGTTCTCCTCGTCGGCGGGGAGAGCCGGCGGTTCGGGACTCCGAAGGCGCTCGCGCGGATCGGCGACGAGTCGCTGGCCGAGCGAGCGTGGCGCGTGCTCGGCGAGGCGTGCGACGACCGCCTCGCGGTCGGCAAGGCGGCCGACTCCCTGCGGCTGCCGTTTCCGGTAGCCGACGACGGCATCGAGGTTCGTGCGCCGCTCGCGGGTGTCGTTGCCGGGCTGCGGGCGTCCCGGACGGACGTGTCCGTGTTCCTGCCCGTCGACTGCCCGCATATGACCGCGGCCGGACTGCGGAAGCTCGGAGAGCGCTGCGCGGACGCTGCCGTACCGCCTACAGGCCCGCTTCCGGGCGCATACGCCAAGCGGGCGCTGCCCGCCCTGGAGCGACGGCTCGGCGAGGGCCGCCTGGCGCTTCGCGACGCTCTCCGAGATCTCGATGCGCGCACGGTCGAGCTCGATGCGGCGGAGCTCGTCAACGTCAACCGGCCCGAGGACCTCGTCCCGCCCTACGCCACCGCGCGCGTCGACGTCCTCCGCGTTCCTGCAGGCGAAGACGTCGACAGGGTCGCCGTGGAGGAGCCGCTCGAGCTGCGGGCCGACGGCGAGGCGCTCGCGGTCACGATGCGCACACCGGGGCACGACGAGGAGCTCGCCCTCGGATTCTTCCGCTCGGAGGGAATCCCAGCCCGAGGCGCCCGGATCCCGCCGGACCTGGCGGCCAACGTCGTCGACGTCGACGTCGGGAGCGCGGACCTGTCGCGCCTGCGCCGCAACTTCTACACCTCCTCCTCGTGCGGAGTCTGCGGAAAGGGCGCGCTGGAGGCGGTCGAGGTCTATGCGCCGACGATCGAGTCGGGCCTCCGGATCTCGGCAGCCGTCGTGTCGGCGTTGCCCGACCGGCTCCGCGCGACCCAGGCGGCCTTCGCCGTCACCGGCGGCCTGCACGCGACCGGGCTCTTCACGCCAGAGGGCGACCTGCTCTGCCTCCGTGAGGACGTCGGGCGGCACAACGCGATGGACAAGGTGATCGGCTGGGCGCTCCGGGAGGGACGCCTCCCGCTGTCCGACTCGGTGCTCTGCGTCAGCGGCAGGATCTCGTTCGAGCTCGTGCAGAAAGCCGCCGTGGCCGGATGCCCGGTCGTCGTCGCCGTCGGCGCTCCGTCGAGCCTCGCCGTCGAGCTCGCGCGCGACCGCGGCATGACGCTCTGCGGTTTCGTCCGCAGCGAAACGCTTAACGTCTACTGTGGGCGCGAGCGGATCCTCATGGATTCCTTATGATTCAAACCGCGAGCGGGCGGAAACGTCCTAGCAGGTAGTGCAAATACGCCGGTTACTCGACGAGGTCGTCTGCCCGCGAAAGCTGCTCGTGGGCGGCGTGGCATCGCTCGCCCTCGTCGCGCTCGCGGCGATCTTCCTTCCAGGCGCGCTCACGAAGGCGCTCGACGAGCTCTCGGACGCCAACCGCGGCTGGCTGCTGCTTGGCGTCCTCTGCCTCTTTGCATCCGCGATCGCATCGGCGGGCATCTGGCACGAGGGGATGTCGGCGGCAGGGCGGCGCGCATCCTTCGGCGACGCGTGTGCGCGGTACGCGGTGGGCTCCCTGGTGAACTCCTTCACGCCGGGGCGACTCGGCGAGCTCGCGCGCATCGGCCTCTTCGCGAAGACGGTGCCTGAGGAGGGCCGCGCATGGTCGGCCGGCGGGGGTGTCGCGGCGATCACGGCCGCGCGGGCCGTCGCGCTGGCGGCCGTACTTTGCGCCGGGGTCGGGCTGGGCGCGGTGCCGTTCTGGGTCGTCGGCGTACTGCTCGCGATCGGCGCGGTCGGCGTCGGACTGGCCTTCGCCGCGCGCCGCCGGTTCGGCCTGGTCCGTCTCGAGCGCCTGCTGGCCGCGTTCCGCACGCTCGGTCGCGACCCGCGGCGATCGGCTCGGCTCCTCGCGTGGGCGCTCGCAGCTGCCGCAATGCGGGTCGTGGCCCTCGCTGCGATCGCCGCGTCGCTCGGTGTGCCCTCCGCATTCCTCGTCGCCCTCATTCTGATGCCGGCGCTCGACGTCGCCGGGCTGATCTCGTTGACACCGGGCAATGTCGGGATCTCGAGCGGCATGACCGCCGTCGCGCTCGCGAGCCACGGCGTCGGTCTCCAGCTCGGTCTCTCGGCGGGAATCGCAGTACATGCGGCGGAGACCGCGGTGGGCGTCGGCTTCGGCCTGGTCGGCGTGCTGGCGCTGGCGCCGCTGACGCCTGTCGCGCGGCGGCGAATCGCGTACTCGCTCGGCGCAGCCGCGTCGGCAGCGGCGTTCGTCGCGGTCGCGTTCGCGCTGCTGCCCGGTATCGCGTAGCTACCGGTCGGCTGCCGAGCGCAGGCGTTCCCGCTGCGGGACGATCGTGTACTTCGGATCCCCGGCGGACTCGAAGCCGGCCTTGAAGACGGCCCAGCGGTCGGCGAGCGAGCCGGCGAGGAGGAGCGCCCCGCCTGCGACACGCCCGGCACGCCGGCCCCCGGCGACCGCTGTTACGACGGCGCCGGCGGCCGTGAGCCGCTTGCTCCAGCGCGCGTAGCGTCCGGCCTCGCCGGCGTGATAGAGCTCGCCGAGCATTCCGAGCCGTCGTTCCATCAGCTCTGTTGCTGCCAGCTGGAGGACCGCCCCACCGAGGGCGAGACGCCGCGCCGGGCCGGCTTCGCTCGACTTTGTGACGATGCCGGTGGCGGCGCCTGCCGACGCGGCCGATCCGCCCGCGAAGACGAACGGGAGCTCCCGCCTGGCCGCGTGCCAGACCGGTACCGCCGTGTCGGCGACGAGCACCGCTGTGTACGTCGACAGGAAGGGCCCGAGGGCCGCGGCGACGCCCTCGGCCCCCGTTTGCACGCGCCGAAGCCCCAGCACTTCCGCGGACAGGGACGACGCGCTCGCGATTCCGCTGGCAGTAATGATCCAGGTGCCGAGGTTCATCGGCGACGTGATCTTGAGTACGCGCAGCATGTTGAGGAAGCGCGCGGGCCGGCCGAGGTCGGCGATCAGGAGCGGTGGGCTGACCGCGACCGCGGCGAGATTGACGACGTTCGACCAGGTCGCCAGGCTGTGAAGCCCTCGTCGCCGGGCCGTAAACGTGAGCCCGGCGGTGGCGCCAGCGAGGCCGCCGAAGAAGAGGTAGAACGGAATCTGCCACTTCCAGACCGGCTCCTTGAGGACCGGGCGGCCGTAGTACGAGCGGAAGTCCGGCGTGGACTCGCTCATCGCCTCGTGCCGAAGAAGGCGCCGACGAACGTCGCCGCAGCCAGGGCTGCGCCGGCGACGAGTGCGGCCTTCCAGGATTCGAGCAGGTCCCCGGTGGTCACCACGGGATCGGGCGGGAGTCCGTAGACCTCCGGATCGTCGAGAAGGAGGAAGAACGCGCCGAAGCCACCCACGCCGTCGTTCTCGTCGCGGCCGTAGAGCTGGGCTCCGGTCCAGCCGTCCTCTTGCAGCGCTTGCAGGCGGGCGTCGGCGCGCTCGCGCAGCTCGTCGAGCGGGCCGAACTGGATTGAATCGGTCGGGCAGGCCTTGGCGCATGCGGGCTCCAGGCCGTCCTTCGTCCGGTCGTAGCAGAGCGTGCACTTCCACGCGCGCCCGTCGGGCCGGCCGCTTCGCTCGGGGTCCGGTAGCTCGCGCCGGTCGATGACCCCGAACGGACAGGCAGGAACGCAGTAGCCGCAGCCGTTGCAGACGTCCTCCTGCACGACGACCGTGCCGAACTCGGTGCGGAACAGCGCTCCGGTGGGACAGACGTCGAGGCAGGCCGCGTGCGTGCAGTGTTTGCAGACGTCGGACGACATCAGCCAGCGCATTGCATCGTCCGAGTCCTGCCGGACCGGCACTTTCTGCTCGACGAAGGCGACGTGGCGCCAGGAGTTCGCGCCGAGCTCGCTCGTGTTGTCGTAGGACTCGCCCGTCCAGACGAGCCCGTCCTCCGGCACGAGGTTCCACTCCTTGCAAGCAACCTCGCACGCCTTGCAGCCGATGCAGACGGACGTGTCCGTGAAGAAGCCGAGCCGCGGCTGCGCCTCCTCGCCGTACGACTCGGGCCAGGCGGCCGGCTTGGATGAGCGGACTCCGTTCACTCGGCGACCCGCGGATAGGACTCGACCAGCTGCCGGAGCGCCTTGCCGCGGGGGCGGCGGCCCGGCCGGATGTCACAGCTCGCGGCCTTGACCTCCTGGATGTGGACGTTCGGGTCGAGCACGATCGGGAACAGGTCGTTGGCGGAGCCGCCCGTCGTCAGCCCCCGCGATCCCCAGTGGTACGGCACGCCAACCTGATGGAGCGTGCGCCCGTTCACGGAGAGCGGCTGCATGCGGTCGGTGACCATCGCGCGCGCCTCGATCGCCGTCCTGGCGGTGACGATCGTGACCCATTGGCCATGCTCGAGCCCGCGTTCGGCGGCGAGCGCGGGGCTGACCTCGCAGAAGAGCTCCGGCTGCAGCTCGGCGAGATACGCGACCGTCCGGCTCATACCGCCCGCCGTGTGATGCTCCGTGAGCCGGTAGCTCGTGAGCACGTACGGGAATGCATCGGCGCCGGCCTGCCCGTCGCTCGGGTTCGTCGGGTTCGCGGGCCGTGGAAAGCGAAGCCGCGCGGGGTTCGACTGCTGCGTGTAGAGCGGGTTCGTGAACGGCGACTCGTGCGGCTCGTAGTGCGTAGGCATCGGGCCGTCGACGATCCCGGCCGGAACGAAGAGCCAGCCGCGGCCGTCGGCCTGCATGATGAACGGGTGGTCGCCGGCGATCGCCGCCGGACCCGTGGCGTCCTCCGGCGGCTCGTAGCCCGGCTCCTTGTCCGCCAGGAAGTCCGGCACGTCCTCGCCCGTCCATGCTCCCTTCGACTCGTCCCACCAGACGTACCGCTTCCGCTCCGACCACGGACGACCTTCCGGGTCGGCCGAGGCGCGGTTGTAGAGGAGTCGCCGGTTCGACGGCCAGGCCCAGCCCCACTCGGGCGCGACCCACGTCTGCTCCTGCCCGGGCGTGCGCTTCGCGGGCTGGTTGACGTCGTCCGCGAAGCAGCCGCAGTAGATCCAGCAGCCGCAGGAGGTCGACCCATCGCGCGCGAGCTCGGTGTACGACGAGAGCGGCTCCCCGTCCAGCCCGACGCCGTTGATCTCGCGCAGCACGGCTTCGGCGCTGGGCTCGGCCAGCTCGCCCGACGTCGTGTAGCCCCATTGCAGCTCCTGCACCGGGCGATCCTTCGGATCCTCGGACCCGGCGAGCCGTTCGCGGATCTTCCGCCCGAGGTGGTACATGAACCAGAGCTCCGAGCGTGAGTCGCCGCGCGGCTCGACCGCCTTGTGGTGCCACTGCAGCAGGCGCTGGGTGTTGGTGAAGCAGCCGTCCTTCTCGGTGTGCGCCGCCGCGGGCAGAAAGAACACTTCGGTCCCGATGTCCTCCGTGCGGAGCTCCCCGGTCTCGAGCTCGGGCGCGTCGTACCAGAACGTCGCCGACTCGATCTCGTTCAGGTCGCGGACGACGAGCCAATCGAGCTTGGCCAGCGCCAGCCGGTGCAGCCGTGCGTTGGCCGAACCAACGGCGGGGTTCTCGCCCAGGAGGAAGTAGCCCCTCATCTTCCCGTCGAGCATGTCGAGGGTCGCCCGGTAGTTCGAGTGGTCGCCGGTAATCCGCGGCAGGTAGCCGAAACAGAAATCGTTGTCCTCACTCGCGTGCGGCCCCCACCAGGCCTTCAGCAGGCTCACGACGTAGTCGGGCATGTTCCCCCAGTAGCCGCCCGGCGAGGTGTTCATCTCCACGAAGCGGCTCAGGTCATCGTGAGCGTGCGCGTGCGGCATCGGGATGTAGCCCGGCAGCGTGTTGAACAGCGTGGAGATGTCGGTCGAGCCTTGGATCGACGCGTGACCACGGAGCGCGAGGATCCCGCCGCCTGGACGCCCGATATTCCCGAGCAGGAGCTGGATGATCGCGGCTGTCCGGATGTACTGAACGCCGATCGAGTGCTGCGTCCAGCCGACGGAATAGGCGAACGCGGAGGTCCGTTCCCGTCCGGAGTTCTCGCAGAGCGACTCGGCGACGGCGAGGAAGTCCTCCACCGAGCACCCGCAGACCTCCGCGACGAGCTCCGGCGTGTAACGGCGGTAGTGCTTCTTGAGGAGCTGGAAGACACAACGCGGGTGCTGGAGGGTCATGTCCTCCTCCGGCGGCTCGCCGTGTTCGAGCGAGGCGCCGTGCGCCCCGTGGCCGGCCTGCTCGCCGAGGGCTGCCCCCATCTCGCGCTGCCCGGCGGCGCCGTGGACGCTCATGCCCGCGTACTGCCATGTCGTGGAGTCGTACTGCCGCTTCTCGGCGTCCCAGCCCGAGAAGAAGCCGTCGAGATCCTCGGTGTCCTTGAAGTCCTCGTGGACGATCACGGGCGCGTTCGTGTAGCTGACGACGTAGTCGCGGAACTCGCGCCCGTTCTCGAGGATGTAGTTCACGATTCCGCCCAGGAAGGCGATGTCCGCGCCTGCCCGGATGCGAACGTGTTTCGAGACCATCGCGCTCGTGCGGGTGAAGCGTGGATCGACGTGGAAGACCTTCGCGCCGCGCTCCCTGGCCTCCATCACCCACTGGAAGCCCACCGGGTGGTTCTCGGCCATGTTCGAGCCCATGATCACGATGCAGTCGGCGTTCTGGAGGTCTTGCTGGAAGGTGGTGGCGCCGCCTCGGCCGAACGAGGTCCCGAGACTCGGGACCGTGGAGCTGTGTCATATGCGTGCCTGGTTCTCGACCGAGACGATGCCGAGAGCCGTGAACAGCTTCTTGATCAGGTAGTTCTCTTCGTTGTCGAGCGTCGCGCCGCCGAGGCTGCCGACCCCGAGCGTGCGCTTCAACGGGATCCGCTCGCCCTGCTCGTCCTCCGTCTCCTCCTCCCAGGTCGCGTCGCGGGTCGCGATCACGCGGTCGGCGATCATCTCCATCGCGTCGTCGAGCGACAGCTCTTCCCAGCGCGTCCCGTGCGGCCGGCGGTACTTGACGCGGTGTTGCCGCAGCGGGCCCTCGACGTAGCCCTTCGTCGCCGCCCCTTTCGGGCAGAGGCGCCCGCGCGAGATCGGGCTGTCCGGGTCGCCCTCGATCTGGCCGATCTTCCCGCCTTCGACGTAGACGAGCTGCCCGCAGCCGACGGCGCAGTAGGGGCAGACGGAGCGGACGACGCGCTCGGCGCGCTCCGTCCTGGGACGAAGCTCGCGGGTACGGCCGGATTGCGCCGCCCTGCCGAGCGCGAGGGGATCGCGGCCGAGCTGGCCTAGCAGGGGCCACGCGCCCAACCGGCCGATCAATCCCATCCGCCGGGATGCTACGTGGTTGCCCCTCGCGTGGGGACATATCGGGACGCGATGGAAGCACGCGAAGGCAGTACGATCTCGCCCGTGGATTCGCCTCCGACCGACGAGGTGATGCGCGTCGCCGAGTTCCGCGCCGCACTGCGTCGGTTCCTCCGGCAGAGCGAGCATGCCGCCCGCGCGTCCGGGCTGACGCCCCAGCGGCACCTGCTGCTGGTGATGATCAAGGGGGCTCCTGACGGCTCCGAGCGCGCGACGATCACGCAGCTGGCCGAGCGTCTCCAACTCGCGCAAAGCACCGTCACGGAGCTCGTCGGCCGGGCCGAGGAGGTCGGCCTCGTCAAGCGGGCACAGTCCGAGACGGACGCGCGGGTCAGCGTCCTCCGTCTGACCGAGGAGGGCGAGCGGCGCCTCGCGGGGTCGTTCCGCGGCCACGACGCGGAGCGGGTCGAACTGCGGCGCGCGATCTCCAGGCTCAGGTAGCGCCGGGTTTCTGGCAGCCCCCGATCGGGGAATGGAAGAGCCGTGGAGGCGCTTCACAAACCGCGAACCCAGTCACCGCTGCCGGAGCGACACGAACGCCGGCTGGACGACCCCGGACTCCGTGATCTCTCGCGTCGCGACTTCGTCGCCATCCTGAAGCGGGCGGTCAAGGAGGCGCGCGCCGACAACATCACCGACTACGCGGCCGCGCTCGCGTACTACGTCTTCCTCGCACTGCCCTCGCTGCTTCTCGTCGCCGTCGGAGTCTTCACTTTGGTCGCTGGCGAGAACGCGATCGACACGCTGCTGTCGAAACTCGGGACCGTCGCGCCGCAGCAAACCGTCCAGCTCGTCGGCGACAGCCTTCGGCAGATCACGAGCCATCGCAGCAGCGGCCTCGTCCTCGTCATCATCGGAAGCGCGCTCGCGCTCTGGACGTCGATCGGCGCGATGACCGCGGTCATCCGCGCTTTGAACGTCGCCTACAACCGCCAGGAGACGCGGAACTTTTTCCGCCTGCGCGGCGCAGCCCTGACGATGCTCTTCTTCGCTTTCATCGCCTTCCTGCTCGCGTTCGGCCTGCTCGTCCTCGGCCCGCAGCTGTCCAACTGGCTCGGCAGCGCCGTCGGCATGAAGAGCGCCTTCAAGATCATCTGGTGGGCCGCCCAGTGGCCGGTGCTGATCGGCGGGTTGCTGAGCACGTTCGCTGCGATTCTCTACTTCGGACCCAACGTGAAGCATCCGCGCTGGCACTTCCTCACGCCGGGCGCGATCGTCGCGGTCGTCGTCTGGCTGGTCGCGTCGGGCGCGTTTGCGTTCTACGTCTCGAAGTTCGGCTCCTACAACAAGGCGTGGGGCTCGCTCGCAGCCGTGATCATCATGCTCACCTGGCTCTGGCTCAGCGGGCTGGCGCTGCTCTTCGGCGCCGAGGTCAACGCCGAGGCGGAGCGGAGCCGCGAGCTACGCCGCGGCGAGCCCGCCGAGGCCGAGTTGCAAGCTCCGACCAAGGCCTGACCGCACCCGTGCGCGAGGTCGTCGTCATCACCGGTGCGTCCGCCGGCGTCGGCCGGGCGACAGCGCGGCGGTTCGCCGCCGAAGGCGCCGCGATCGGTCTGATCTCACGGAGGCGTGAACGCCTGGAGGCGACGGCGCGCGAGGTCGAGACGGCCGGCGGCGAGGCGCTCGTGCTCTCGCTCGACGTCGCCGACGACCGCGCGGTCGAGGACGCCGCGACTCAGGTCGAGGAGAAGCTGGGCCCGATCGACATCTGGGTCAACGACGCGATGGCGACGATCTTCGCGCCGTTCGGGACGATCTCCGCCGACGAGTACCGCCGCGCGACCGAGGTCACCTACCTCGGCTACGTCTGGGGGACGATGGCAGCCTTGCGGCGCATGCGGACGCGCGACCGCGGCACGATCGTGCAGGTCGGTTCCGCGCTCGCCTACCAGGGGATTCCGCTCCAGGCGCCCTACTGCGGCGCGAAGCACGCGATTGAAGGCTTCACTCAGTCCTTGCGAACAGAGCTGATGCACGACGGCTCCGGCGTTCGCGTCACGATCGTCCAGCTCCCCGCCCACAACACGCCGCAGTTCAGCTGGGGACGCTCGAAGATGCCGCAGCACCCGCAGCCCGTGCCGCCGATCTTCCAGCCAGAGGTCGCCGCCGACGCGATCGTCCACGCCGCCCACCACCCCCGTCGCGAGGTCTTCGTCGGCTGGCCGACCGTGAAGGCGGTTCTCGGGAGCCGCATCGCACCCTGGTTCGCAGACCGGTACGTGGCGAAGAGCGCCTACGGCGCGCAGCAGACGCCTCCGGCGACGCCGAACGATCGGCCCGGCAACCTGTTCGAGCCGCCGCCGGGCGACCCGGGCGCGCACGGAGACTTCGACGATCGCGCGAAGCCTCGAAGCTGGCTGTGGTGGGCGAACTCTCATCGGCAGCTGCTCGGCCTCGCCGCCGGCGCAGGCACGGCGATTGTCGCCGCGGCCGTCGTCCGGCTCGACGGTCATCGGTAGCTGCGCTCGCCCGGCATAGGTGCAGCACGCACCAACTGTTTGCCGGGTGATCCGGCGGGTACCCCCATCGGGTTACGAAGGAAGGGGGGTCCACGAGATGGCAGAGCTCGTCGCCGACTACACGCTGAGGCGGCTTCGCGAATGGGGTATCCACCGGGTCTTCGGCCATCCGGGGGACGGGATCAACGGGTTCCTCGGCGCGCTCGACCGCGCCGGCAGCGACCTGGAGTTCGTTCAGGCCCGCCACGAGGAGATGGCGGCGTTCATGGCCTGTGGACATGCGAAGTTCACGGGTGAGGTCGGCGTCTGCATGGCGACCTCCGGCCCCGGCGCGATTCACCTGCTGAACGGCCTGTACGACGCCAAGCTCGACCACCAGCCGTTGCTCGCCATCGTCGGGCAGCAGCACCGGATGTCGCTCGGCGCGAGCTACCAGCAGGAGGTCGATCTCCAGACACTGTTCACGGACGTCAGCGAGTTCGTCCAGGTCTGCATGGAGCCCGCCCAGGCTCGCCATCTCGTCGACCGCGCCGTCCGCATCGCGCTCGACCGCAAGGGCGTCACGACGCTGATCTTCCCCAACGACGTGCAGGAGGAGAAGGCGGTCGAATCGCCTCCGCGTACCCACGGGGCCGTCTACTCGAGCGTCGGCTACGCGCGGCCGCGCGTCCTCCCGCAGGACGAAGATATCGACCGCGCCGCCGACATTCTCAACGCGGGCGAGCGGGTTGCCATCCTCGCCGGACAGGGGGCGCTCGGCGCTGCCGACGAGCTCGTGGAAACGGCCGAGCTGCTCGGCGCGGGCGTCGCGAAGGCGCTGCTCGGCCGAGCTGTGCTCCCGGACGACCTGCCGTTCGTCACCGGGCCGATCGGCCTGCTCGGCTCGCGTGCGAGCTACGACCTGATGACGGGCTGCGACACGCTGCTGATGGTCGGCTCCAACTTCCCCTACTCCGAGTGGCTGCCGAAGGAGGGCCAGGCGCGCGGCGTCCAGATCGACCTGGACGGGCGGATGATCGGCCTCCGGTACCCGATGGACGCGATGCTCATCGGCGACTCGAAAGAAACGCTGCGGGCACTGCTCCCGCGCCTCCGGCGCAAGGAGGATCGCTCCTGGCGCGAGCAGATCGAGGAATCCGTGCGCGACTGGTGGAGCCTGATGGAGCAGCGCGCGATGACCGACTCGGAGCCCGTCAACCCGCAGCGCGTGCTCTGGGAGCTCTCCAGCCGCCTCCCGGACCGCGCCATCGTCACGGCCGACTCGGGTTCGTCGACGAACTGGTGGGCGCGCCACCTCCGCCTCCGCAAGGGGATGATGGCGTCGCTCTCCGGCAATCTCGCCACAATGGGACCGGGGGTCCCGTACGCGATCGCGGCCAAGTTCGCCCACCCCGACCGCCCCGTGATCGCGATCGTCGGGGACGGCGCGTTCCAGATGAACGGGATGAACGAGCTGATCACCGTCGCGCGTTACCACGAGCAGTGGTCGAACGGCTCGCTCGTCTTCTGCGTCCTCAACAACCAGGACCTGAACCAGGTGACGTGGGAGCAACGTGTGCTCGCGGGAGACCCGAAGTACCCGGCGACGCAGCGGATTCCGGACTTCCCGTACCACCGGTACGCGGAGCTCTGCGGCTTCCACGGCATCTACTGCGACGACTCGGATCACCTCGGCGAGGCCTGGGACGAGGCGCTCGGCGCCGGCCAGCCGGTCGTGCTCGAGGTCAAGGTCAGCCCGGAGGTGCCGCCGCTGCCGCCCCACGTGACGACCGCCCAGGCGAAGGCGATGGCCGAGGCCATGGTCAAGGGTGATCCCGAAGCGAGAGGCGTGATCTCCGAGTCGCTGAAGCGCAAGCTGCAGGAATTCGTCCCCGGAAGGTAGGCCGCCACGGCCACGGCGCTCGTCAGTACGACCGCGACACCGGTCGAGCGGCTCGATACCGCCGCGTATACCGTTCCGACGGAGGCGCCCGAGTCCGACGGCACGCTGGAGTGGGACTCGACGACCATCGTCGTCGTCGAGCGGCGGCTGCGGGCGGCCGCTCTACGACTACGGCTTCCTCGGCCGCGCGCGCCGGTACCTCGAGCAGATCCTCGACGAGCTCCGCGACGACATCCGCGCGGGCACGCCGCTGGTGGGTCTCGAGCCAAGCTGCGTAGCGGTCTTCCAGGACGAGCTGACGAAGCTGATGCCCGAGGACGAGGACGCGAAGCGCCTGGCGAAGGCAACACATCACTTCGCCGAGCTCCTTACCGGGGACGGGTACGAACCTCCGACGCTCGTGAGTCGCCGCGCGCTCGCGTGGGGCCACTGCCACCACAAGGCAACGGGGGGCATGCAGCCCGAGCACAAGCTCTTGAGCGCCATGGGCGTCGAGGTCGAGCCGGTCGAGGGCGGTTGCTGCGGCCTCGCCGGGTCGTTCGGCTTCGAGGCCGGCCACTACGACATCTCCATGGTGTGCGGCGAACAGTCGCTGCTTCCTGCGGTCCGCGGCGCATCGCCGCAGACCGTGGTTCTCGCTGACGGGTTCTCGTGCAAGACGCAGATCGAGCACGCAACCGGACGCCGCGCCCTGCACGTCGCCGAGTTGCTGCGGCTTGCCCAGCGCGGCTCGCTCGCCGAGAAGCCCGCCCCGACCGCAACGCAGCATGCCGTTCGCGGCACCGCGGCAGCGGCCGGCGCACTCGCGACGGCGGCGGGTGCAGTGGCACTGGCGCGAGCGCTCCGCTAAGGACGTTCGGGGCCTTCGCGGCTTTTCGAAGGCCTGGGCTACATTTGGGCCGTGCGGTTCCTGCGGCGCCGTCTCGCGATCGTCGCTTCGGTTGCTCTTGCCCTGGTCGCCGTCGCGTCGCCGGCGGTTGCCGGGCCGAGCGTTCCTGCAGCGCCGACGGCCCGCTCGGTGCTCGTCGAGATCAACACGATTCGCGCCCGGCACGGCCTTCGAGCGCTCCGCCCGTCACGGCAGCTTGACGCTGCGGCAGACCAGCACACGCTCGACATGGGCCGGCGCGGCTACTTCCGCCACGCCTCATTCGACGGCACGCCGTTCTGGAAGCGCGTTCAGCGCTTCTATCCCGCCGCCGGCTACCGCGCGTGGAGCGCGGGCGAGAACCTGCTCTGGGCCACCGCCGGCATCACGTCCCAGCAGGCGCTCCGGCTCTGGATGGGAAGTCCAGGCCACCGCGCCAACATCCTGAACCGCCGCTGGCGCGAGATCGGGATCTCGGCGCGCTCGTTCGCGGCCGCCCCCGGCACCTTCCACGGCGGCGCCGTCACGATCATCACCACGGACTTCGGCACCCGCCGACGGTAGGGCGCTAAGACATCGGGATCTGGCGGAGGACCCTCGGCTCGATGCGGTCGAGGATCTCGTTCAGGGTCTCGCCGGTGGCGGTGATCCCGTGGTTCCGCAGGCCGATCACGGCGCGGTCGGGATCAGGCTCCTGCGCTAGGAGGTCGGCGACGCTGAGCGCCAGCTCCTCCGTCCCGCACGGGTAGTTCACGTCGGTCGCGGCGATCCCCTCCATCCACGCGTGGACATGGAGGATCGCGCCGACGCCGGGATGCTGCTGGTAGATCATCCAGTGCTCGATCGCGTCGACCGATACGCGGCGCGGCTCGATCACCGGCGGGACGCTGAGCACGATCTGGTTCCCGTCGCGGTCGTAGTCGGAGACGAGCAGGATGTCGCGCCCGATCACCTGCAGGTTGCTCTTGTCGACGCCGCTGGCGCTCATCCAGAACCGGCGTTCGTCCTTGCGAGCCGAGAGGTTGCCGTACGAGAGGCCGCCGATTCCGTATAGCCGTTTCACGTGGCGGAGGTCGCGCTCGTCCAGAAGCTCTTCGATCGGAAACGGCGCCGGCAGCAGGTCGAGATCCCCGAGCCGAGCCCCGGCCACCTTCAGCTCCTCGGTGACGTCGTCGCCGTCCCAGAGCTCCGGCTCGAGATCCGGACGAAACTCGTTGTCGATCACGAGCTTCGACGTGGCGAGCGGGATCAACCGATCCGCGACGCCCTCTGCCAGCGACGTCGCCCCGTCCGACTCGACGCCGTAGTGCCCCCGCTCCATCGTCGTGAACCAGACGCCTCTGTCGGGCACGTAGACGAGGACGATGTTGGCGAGCGCGCGGACGAGCAGCGGGTAGTTCGTCTTCAGGATGTCGTCGGGGACGGTGTCGAGCTCGTGGATCGCGGCGACGAACGTGCCGCGTGCACGACGGCGGAACGGCTTGGGATCGTCGGCGTCGATGACGTTGATGACGAGATCCGCGCCGGGGTCGGCACCCGCGCGAGCGAAGCCGCGATCGGCCAGCACGTCGCCGAGCCCTTCGATGAGACGCGCAAACGATTGCGACCTCGGGTTGCCGGTGACCGCGAATTCCATGTGGGCGCGATTCTACGGGCGCCCACGAGGCTCCGGCCCGCTATGGTCGGTTCGTGAGCGCCCTCGACCTCGTACGCGAACTCGAGGAGCAGGAGGCGAGCCTCGCCGAGATGTCCGGCCGGCTCGTCGAGACGCAGGCAACAGCGGAGCAGGTCGCCGCCGGCGCCGAAGACGTGGGCGAGCTGCTAGCGCGCTTGCCCGACGAGCGGGCCGCAAGCGACCGGGAGCTCGCCGCGGCGCAGACTGCACGTTCCGATCGCCGCAAGGAGCTCGAGGAGGCGCAACAGACGAGCCAGGACGACCAGGCGGCACGTCGCCGTCTCGCGGAGGCGGAACGGGCGTTGCGACGATCCGAGGACCGCATCCAGCAGGTCGAACGCGCGCGTTCGGCGCTCGAGGCGCAGGCCGAGGGTGCCGCCGACAGCCTTGGGCGACTCGAGGGCAAGGCTCGTGAGGCGACCTCCTTCCTCAATGTGCTCCCGGCGCGCGAGGCACGCGAGCTTGCTCCACCCTCGTCCGGCGTCGACGCACTGCTCGAGTGGGCTCCCCGCGCTCGCGCAGCGGCGTTCCTGGCGCGCACCAACGTCGACCTTCAGCGCGACAAGCTGATCCGCGAAGCGGAGGAGGCCGCCGCAAGCGTGCTCGGCGAGTCGTTCGCGGGGTCGAGCGTCGCCGTCGTCCGGCAGCGACTGGAGCGGCCGAGCGGCTAGGTCTCGCGCTCGCGGCGCCAGCGCTCGCTGTCGGCGCGCCGCTCTTCGACCGACTTGCCCTCCTGCGGCGCCCCGCCTGCACCGCCAATCGTCGTGTCGCCTTCGGTGACGAGCTCGCGCGGGTCGGACGTGCGGTACTCCTCCGACTGGACGCCTCCGCGCGGATCGCCTTCGACGTCGAGCTCGTGCGGGTCTCCCTGCTGCTTCGCGGGGTTGCGCTTCTCGGCCACGGACCGGTCGTGCCCGGCGCGACGGCTGCTAAACGCCTAGTCGCGGCCGCCGAAGAGCGTCAGAAAGAAGAGGAAGACGTTGAGGATGTCGAGGAAGATCGACGCGGCTAGAAGCGGCGCCGTCCTGACGTCTCCGCCGCGCCGCAACCGCTGGAAGTCGACCATCGTGAACACCGCGAAGATGGCGAGGCCGAGGACGGCGTAGATCACCGACCCGCCCGGGATCTGGACGAAGATCAGCACGATCCCGAACACGATCAGCGCCAGCAGCGCCCAGAAGGCCACGCGGGCGAGCGCCGAGAGATCCCTTCGGGTTGCGTAGCCGAAGGCACCGAAGCCCGCGATGAAAAGGGCGGTTGCACCGCCCGCCTGCCAGACCGCCTGCGGATCGGCCGACACGTAGTAGGCGAGCGTCGGCGCCAGACCGATGCCCATCAGCACGCCGAACGCAAAGAGCAACCCGATCGCGAGCTGCTCCGAACGCTTGACGGCGAAGTTCAGGGCGATCAGGCATCCGAATGCGGCGATGAAGGCGACCCAGCCCCAGCCGTACGAGAGGTCGCGTCCCAGGTAGGCGCCGAGGGCGAAGAGCGCCGTCGTGACGGCGACGAGCCCCATCGTCTGGCCGAGGAGAGCACGCGACTGATCCCGCTCGGTGGCGACGTACGGCGCAGCGGTCTCGTTCATCGCCATGGCGTCAGCGTACTCAGTCTGGCGCCGGACTATTAGCTGACTCCGCGAGGAGCGGGACGGAAGTGGAGCCGACGGGGCTCGAACCCGTGACCTCGGCGCTGCCAGCGCCGCGCTCTCCCAGCTGAGCTACGGCCCCAAGTTGTGAACGAAGTGTAGCTTCGAAGTCGAAGGTATCGGCACAGTGAATGCAGCTTTGGCCCGAGATCGAAGATCAGGTCGTACCGCTCAGGGGTTCATGGCCTGAGGACGCCGATCCCGAGGGTCATCGCCGCTTTGATGACGGCCATCTCCGCAATGGCGCCCTTCTGGTCGCTGGTGAGCACGACCAGAAGTATAGTTGCCTAGTTGGGCAACGAAGTTAGGCGCTGGCGGCCTCGAGCTCGACGGCCGGCACGTCGCCCCACAGATCCTCGAG
>Ga0075425_100000424_pt1 | contig 39400 bp, 29 predicted proteins | sample SoiMethybrSBSTD4_FD_75300 | JGI IMG/M metagenome (GOLD analysis project Ga0075425, IMG submission 75300) | Bulk soil microbial communities from a Populus tree surrounding site in Tennessee, USA - Soil MetaG P. TD hybrid SBSTD4 | ecosystem: Environmental > Terrestrial > Soil > Tree plantation... | reverse complement strand
TCGACAAGATGTCGATGGACTTCCGCGGCGACCCGTCGGCGGCGCTGCTCGAAGTGCTCGACCCCGAGCAGAACAACACGTTCCTCGATCACTATCTCGACGTCGAGTACGACCTGTCGAACGTGATGTTCATCTGCACGGCCAACGTGCTGCACACGGTGCCGCAGGCGCTGCGCGACCGCATGGAAGTGCTGCAGCTCGCGGGCTACACTGAAGCGGAGAAGGTCGAGATCGCCAAGCGATTCCTCGCGCCCAAGGCGATCGAGGGCGCCGGGCTCAGCGCCGACAACATCGTCGTCCGCGATGAGGCCATTCAGGCGATCATCCAGCGCTACACGCGCGAGGCGGGGGTCAGAAACCTCGAGCGCGAGATCTCCTCGATCTGCCGCAAAGTGGCGCGCAAAGTGGTCTCTGAGGGCAAGGCCTACAAGGAGGAGGTGACCAGCGAGAGGGTCACTCAGCACCTCGGAGTGCCGCGGTTCCGCCCGAGCACAGCCGAAGAGCAGAACGAGATCGGCGTGGCCACGGGCCTCGCCTGGACCGAGGTGGGCGGCGAGCTGCTGGTCAGTGAAGCCACGCTCATGGCCGGCAAGGGCAAGCTCACGCTCACCGGCAAACTGGGTGACGTGATGCAGGAGTCCGCGCAGGCTGCGCTCAGCTACGTCCGCTCCAGGGCCGCGGATCTGAACTTGCCGGACGACTTCCACTCGAAGATCGACATCCACGTGCACGTCCCCGAGGGCGCCATTCCCAAGGACGGCCCGTCGGCGGGCATCACCATGGCCACCACGCTCGTGTCGGCGCTGACGCGGATCCCAACGCGGCGAGATGTGGCGATGACGGGCGAGATCACGTTGCGCGGCAAGGTCCTGCCCATTGGCGGGGTCAAAGAGAAGATCTTGGCCGCGCACCGCGCGGGCGTGACGAACATCGTGCTGCCGCGCGACAACGAGAAGGATCTCGCTGACATCCCGAAAAACGTGCTCGACACGCTCGACGTGCACATGGTGTCGACGATGGACGAGGTGCTGAAGATCGCGCTGGCCGCGCCGCTGCCGGCCCGCATTCCGGCGGCACCGGTGGTCGCACCCGAGGTCACGGAGCCGGCCGGGGACACGAGGCCGCACTGAAGTGTCGGGCCGCCTGAAAGCGGCCCCTACGTACGCGACGTGACCAACGACGGTCGTAGGGGCTGCCTTCAGGCGGTCCACGCATGCAGATAGCCGCGGAATTCATTGTCAGCGCGGCGAGCGCGAAGGATTTTCCGCGCGACGGGCTGCCCGAGGTCGCATTCATTGGCCGGTCCAACGTCGGCAAATCGAGTCTGATCAACGCTCTCGTGAAGCGTCACGTGGCGCGTACGAGTGGCGCCCCTGGAAAGACGCGGCTCGCCAACGTCTACCGGGTGCAGCGGGGATCGATGCCGCCGCGCTATTTGGTGGATCTCCCTGGGTACGGCTATGCGCGGGGGCCGCGCGGACGCTCGGGTCAGGGGGCGCGGGATGAGGCGACGCGGGAATTCGGAACGCTCGTCGAATCGTTTTTCAATCGGCCCGGATCGCGCGGCGTGATGCTGCTTGTCGACGCGCGGCATCCGGGACTCGAGGCAGATCTGGAAGCGGCGCGGTGGCTTCGGTCGCACCCCTGCGCATTAGGGATCGTCGGAACCAAAGTGGATAAATTGACACGCGCGGAACGTGATCGTCACGCTCGTGAACTAGAAACGTTGTTTCAAGTGCCTGTGGCGCTGGTTTCAGCGCACACCGGCGAAGGACTGGATGACCTGTGGAAGATGATCGCAAGCCTGCCAAGACAAACGGTGGCGTAGGCACCGCAACCGCCGCCGCCCCACCTGAGAAAGGCGAGAAAGGGTCCGCACCGAACGGCACCCCCGCGCCACCCCCCGCCGCACCCGCTCAGGCCGCCCCCGCACAAACGATTTCGCTCTCGGCGATGAAGGAGATGAGCATCTCCGCGCTCACCAAGATCGCCAAGGAGCTCGACATCGCCGGCGCCAGCGGCATGCGCAAACAGGAGCTGATCTTCGAGATCCTCCGCGTGCGCGCCGAGAAGAGCGGCAACGTCTTCTCGGAGGGCGTGCTCGAAACGCTGCCGGACGGCTTCGGCTTTCTCAGGGCGCCCGACTACAACTATCTGCCGGGCCCCGACGACATCTACGTGTCGCCGTCGCAGATCCGCAAGTTCGACCTGCATACGGGCGATACGGTGTCCGGTGTCATCCGTCCGCCGAAGGACGGCGAGCGCTATTTCGCGCTGATCAAGGTCGAAGCGATTAACTTCGAGCCGCCGGAAAAGACGAAAGAGAAGATCTTCTTCGAGAACCTCACGCCGCTCTATCCGCAGCAGAAGGTCAACCTCGAAACCGATCCCGAGAATCTCTCGGGCCGGGTCATGGACCTGCTGACGCCGCTCGGCAAAGGCCAGCGCGGTCTGATCGTCGCGCCGCCTCGCACCGGCAAGACGATGCTGCTGCAGAGCATCGCCAACAGCATCACGAGGAACCATCCCGAGGTCTACCTGATCGTCCTGCTCATCGACGAACGGCCCGAAGAAGTCACCGACATGCAGCGCTCGGTCAAGGGCGAGGTGATCTCGTCGACGTTCGACGAACCGGCTCAGCGCCATGTGCAGGTGGCCGAGATGGTCATCGAGAAGGCCAAGCGTCTTGTCGAGCACAAGAAGGACGTCGTCATCCTGCTCGACTCGATCACGCGTCTGGCGCGCGCCTACAACACGATCGTGCCGGCGTCGGGCAAGGTGCTTTCAGGCGGCGTCGACAGCAACGCCCTGCAGCGGCCGAAGCGCTTCTTCGGCGCGGCGCGGAACATCGAGGAAGGCGGCTCGCTGACGATCGTCGCCACGGCGCTCGTGGACACCGGATCGCGCATGGACGAAGTGATCTTCGAAGAGTTCAAGGGCACGGGCAACTCGGAAATCCACCTCGATCGCAAGCTCACCGACCGCCGCGTGTTCCCGTCGATCGACATCACCAAGAGCGGCACACGCAAAGAGGAACTCCTGCTGCCGAAGGAAGAACTCAATCGCGTGTGGGTGTTGCGAAAGGTGCTCACGCCGCTGTCGCCGAGCGAGGCGATGGAGCTGCTGTTATCGCGTATGGGCAAGACCAAGACGAACAACGAGTTCCTCTCCTCGATGGCAGCTGGGAAAACCTAATGAGCGCGGCGGCGGAGACCCCGGCTCCAGCCCACCGCACACGAAAGCACGGCGTCAGAACCGCGATCCAAGCGCCGCTGCTCTCGGTGGTGATGCCGGTCTACAACGAGCTGGCGACAATCGAGGAGATCATTCCGCGCGTGCTGGCGGTGCCGATGCGGATCGAGCTGATCGTCATCGACGACTGCTCCACCGATGGCACGCGGGGCAAGCTCCAGGATCTGCAGCGCGAGCACGGATTCACGCTGCTGCTGCAGGATCACAATCAGGGCAAAGGTGCCGCGCTGCGGCGTGGGTTTGCCGCCGTCACCGGCGACATCGTCGCCATTCAGGACGCCGACCTCGAGTACTCGCCCGAGGAGTTCCCGCAACTCGCCGATCTCATCGTCGATGGGCGCGCCGACGTTGTCTACGGATCGCGTTTTCTCGGACGCCATCGCGTGTTTCTGTTCACGCACTACCTTGGCAATCGTGTACTCACGCTGATCACCAACGTGCTCTACAACACGATGCTGACGGACATGGAGACCTGCTACAAGGTGATGCGCCGCGAGGTGCTGCAGGGTCTCAACCTTCAGTCGAACGGCTTCGGAATCGAGCCTGAGATCACCGCGAAAATCTTCAAGCGCGGCTACCGCGTGTACGAAGTGCCGATCTCGTACGACGGCCGCAGCTACGAAGAGGGGAAGAAAATCAGCTGGAAGGACGGCGTCGTCGCGCTGTGGGTGTTACTCAAACATCGTTTTGGCTCGTAGCATGCGGCCGGCGGGTCTGAAGACCCGCCGCTACGATGCCCGCTATTCGCGCCTCGCACGTAGAGGCGGGTCTTCAGACCCGCCTGGCACCCGGCAACCAAGACGACCACGTGCCCATTCTCGAGCGCATTTCCAAAACGGCCGCGGCGGCATCGATCGCGCTCATCGTCGTTCTCCTCCTCGTCATCCATCCCGACATCACGCCCGCCCTGCGGGTCTTGACGATTGCCGCGATCGTCGCTGGCGTGCTGACGCCACGGTCGCGGCGGTCCACAGTGCACACCGCGTGGATCGTCGCCGGGATGCTGTCGACGCCGATCCTGCGCGCACTCACATCGCGCGAAGGGCCGATCCTCGATCTGTTCTGGATGGCCGGGCTCACGGCGTCGCTGCTGCGCAGCGAATCGTGGGTGCACTGGAGGCTGCCCGACAGGTGGCGGGCGCCAGCCGGTGGCGTCGCGCTGACGCTGGCGCTGGCGTGGCCGATTCTGCTGGGCCGCGAAATCGGATTCGATCTGCGCGCGCTGACCGACGAAGGCGCGATCAATTCCTGGGCGCTCATGACCGCGCCCCAGGTGGCGGTCTGGCTGCTCTTCGTCGTCTGGACGCAGCTGCTGGGTCTCTGGTGGCTCGATTCGATGTGTCGCGAACTGCGCGAGACTCCCGACGCTTTCCCTCGCGTCGTCAACGGCATTTGGATCGGCACGACGATCGCCAGCCTGGTGGCGGTGTATCAAGGCACGATCGATCTTCACTTCCTGAGCACGCCGTTCTGGGCCGCACGCGCTCGAGCCACTGGAACGCTACTCGATGCAAACGCCTTTGGCGTGTGCGCCGCACTCGCGCCGCCGCTGGCCTACATCGCATTGTGCTGCCGGTCCGAACCTGCGGCGTCGCGCGAGGGCTCGTCACCACCGGTTCAGCGATCGGTGCGCAACGCAATCGTGTTCCTGGTGTTCGTGGTGAACGTCGCCGGACTGTGGCTCTCCGGATCGCGGACGGCGATCCTGTGTGAAACAGTGGCGACCACGATGTTCGTGGTCGCCGCGTGGTCGTCGTTTACACCTCGCGCGCGCCGGATCGTGCCTTGGGCCGCGGTTGCGGCGCTGGCGATCGTCGGCATCATCGTGCTCACGTCGAACACCATTGGGCCGGCACGCCGACTATCTGACATCCCGACCGGGCTGCGTGGGGCGCTCAGCACCGTGTTCACGCGCGGTCCCTATGGGCGCATCGCCAACGAGATGATTCGCGATCATCCGCTGGTGGGAATCGGTGTCGGCAGCTATCAGATTCTGGCTGCCGACTACTGGCGGGAATTGGCGAACGATCAGCTGCAGTTCGACAACGCGCAGAACTGGCTGCGTCACGAGCTCGCCGAGCTCGGGGTCATCGGCGGCGCGATGATGTTCATCCTGGCGGCGGTGGTGGCCTGGCACGTCGTCATGCGAAAAGCGCGGCCCGATCGCCGCGTCGAAGCGACGATCGTGCGGGGACTGGCTGCCGCCATCGGCGTCGCCTCGTTGATACAGGTTCCCACGCAGACGCCGATCGTGATGCTGTCGTTCATGCTGCTGCTGGCGTGGATGGCCGTGCTGGTCCCGGACGACGCGCGACCGGCCGGAACCGAAGTCCGCTCGTGGACTTGGCTGGCTGCGACGCTTGCGGCAGTTGCCTATGCGGGAGGGCAGCTCGCGCTCGCGAATGGATCGCTCGCGGTCATGGAACGCGCACGGCGGACGCATCTCGACTACGCCGTCGGCACCTATCCGCCCGAAGTCGCCGATGGGATCAGGTTCCGCTGGACCTCAGGCGACGCACGCTTCGTGTGGCCGGCAAAGACGCGCTGGCTCGTCGTGCGTGTCTGGGCCCAGCATCCCGACATCACCGTACGGCCCGTGCACATCACCCTGACCACCAATTGCGGCGTCTTAGTGGACGGGGACTTCACGTCGACGATGCCGATGCGGCTGGGCGTGACGCTTCCGGAGGACCAGGGTGCTCTCGAGGCCCGTGTGCACGTGTCGCGGACGTGGAGACCGTCAGACCACGGCAGCAGCGACGAACGGCGCCTGGGAGTGGCGATTGTGGCGGAATTCGTGGCTGATCCGTCGCTCACGCTGTTGCAAGACCGGCACTTGCCGCTGTCGGCCTGCGGCCCTGGTATATAATTTCTATTTGTACCGAGCGCGAAAGAGCGCGTCTACGGCGACGCCAGAAGGAAGGACACCGTGAAAGAAGGGATTCACCCGAAGTACCAGGAGGTCGAGGCTCGCTGCGCGTGTGGAAACACGTTCAAGACGCGTTCGACTAAACCCGAGCTGCACCTCGAAATCTGCTCGGCCTGCCATCCCTTTTTCACGGGACGTCAGAAGCTGATCGACACCGAGGGCCGCGTCGAGCGCTTCACGAAGAAGTTCGGTGCGCAGACGTCAGAGCAGCGGAAGACTGCGGCGAAGGCGGTGAAGGTGGCCAAGGCCTCAACGAAGCCTGGCGCCAAGAAGAAGACTGCCTCGAAAGCCGCGTCAGCGTAGCTCGAACGCCAATCAACGCCGGGCCTAAACTCCAGGCCCGGCCTACACTAAAACAACGCCATGGGAAGAGCGTCGATCTTGCGATCGAGGCGCGCGACGCGATGGAGCGTTGCCTGTTTTCGCGCCGCGCTCGTGTCGCTGTAGAGCGATTGCATCGCATACCCACGCGCCATCTGAAAATCCCGCAGTCGATGTTCCAGATGCACCGCCAGCGCCTCTGACGCTTCGCGCGCCAGCAGCGGTGGACAACCCGGCACATCGAGAAGGCGTCGCCACGACGAGGCCGCATCGGCAAAGCGACGCATCCGCCGGGCAAGGACGGCGTGCGCGCGCAGCGCTTCTGCATGTGTCAGCAGATCGGGCTCATCGAGCTCGATCGCTCGCGTGAAGCATCGCCACGCGTCAGTGAGCATGGCCCCGCGTTCGTAGAGACGTCCTAGTCCCAGAGCCTCACGGGCGGTGCGCGTCGAGGGCGCGCCTTCGTCGAGCAGCTGCGCCGCGCGCGACGTCACGAGCGCGAGCGACAACAGATCGAGCCGATTGTGCTCGAGGACCGCCTCGAGCGGCCGGGCATCGCCGGTCCGCACGAAGTGGAAGTAGCGCGCCGGAATCTCGAAGCCGGCAACGTCGCCGTCGCGAACGTAGCCGCAGAGCGACTGCTCGAGCACGCTCAACCGGCAGCCGGAATCGCGCATCGGCATCCCGCCATACGATTGCAGAGACGAGACCTCGTTCTTCCGCCACAACCGCCTCGCCGGATGCAGCATGTCGATGTGCGGCATCTCGGCGAACGGCGTCTCCATGCGATGCAGCGTCAGACGCGTTTCGACGAGTGGCAAATCGAACGACTTGCCGTTGTAGCTGACGACGGTACCCGCCGTTCGCGCGAGTTCGACGAGTGCGTCGAGCAGTGCACGCTCGGCGACGAAGTTGGAAAGAAAGAACTGACGAACGCGGAATCGGCCGCCATCGAACCAGCCGCAGCCGACCAGAAACGCATACGTGCCGGCTCCGCCGGCGAGGCCGGTGGTTTCGAGATCGACGAAGAGCAGCTTGGACGCATCCGCACCGTCAGCCAGCAGCGAGAGGCGGGTCCACCCTCCCTCTGACGGCGGAAGGCCATCGGCGATCGACATCGAACCGTGCCGATAGCCGGGCGAGTAGCTGCGATCGACGGTGAGAAACCGGCCGCCCTCCGATTCACACCATTCGCCCCCGAGCACTTCCCCACTGTCGCCGCTGTAGGCCGGGTGCTTGGTGTAGGCCGGGTCTTTAGACCCGGCGTCATCGACGGGACGACGCCCGACGACGCCGCGGAGACGATCGCTCAGCGACGTCATAGCGGCGCCACCTCGCGGCCATGCTCGGACTGGATCCGTGCGGCGCCGATCAAGTCGAGGATGCGAAGCGCCACGCTCTTCGCCATCGGACCGGTGTTGCCGATCGGGCCGACGCACCCCGGGCATCCGTGCTGGCACTCGCACGCGGCGATCAGATCGCGCGTGCGCTGACGAAGTTCGCCGTCCATCGCAAACAGTGGTGCACTGAAGCCGATTCCGCCTGGATAGTTGTCGTAGACGAAGATGCGCGGCTCGTCGGACAGCGTGACCCCTTCGGCTGCGCTCAGGGCAGGCCCTTCGACTCCGCTCAGGGCAGGCCGGCGTGCCTGGGTCAGATCGGTCTGCTCGCCGTGCTCGCCGCTGCCGATCGAGATGCCGATGTCCTGGCGATCGCACATCAGCAGCAACTGCGCCACTTGACGCATCGCGAATGAGAGACCGACGACGCCGTCGCGGCGATCGTCGGGCGCATAAGGAAGCGCCGCCATCACGTCGCGTGGGATCGTGAGCCAGTACGCGGTGGTGTGCATCTGCTGCTCGGGCAGATCCAACTCACCCGACCCCACGTTCTCGTTGGTGTAGAACTTGATTTTCTTGAAGCCGACGACGCGCGACGACACGTGAACTTCCCCGTGAGATGCCGGGTCCAAAGGACCCGGCCTACACTGTCCCGGATCTCCCGTGGCGAACGTTTCAAGTACTGTGACCTTCGTATACGTGATCGCATCCGTGTAGTAATCGCAGTCGATCTGACGCACGTAGGCCTTGCGTCCGTCGAAATCGAGCTTCTCCACCTGATAGAGCGCACCCTCGAGGAGATAGATCGCCTTCTCGTGCAGTGTCGATGGGCCGCTGGTGAAGCTCGTCTCACCAATGACGTCCGCACCGTTGGTCGCGTCAATCACCACGAAGTTGTCGGACGAGATCGACCGCAGGCTCACGGCGTCGGCCGGATACGACTCGTTCGTCCATTGCCACACGCCCTCGGCGTCGCGATCCGTCGCGCGATGCACGAACCCGCCCTCCTGCAGAACGTTCAACACCTCCTGCACGTCGTGACGGCCGTACTGTTCCGTCGTGGTGAATGGGAGCTCGAAGGCCGCACACTTCACGTGATCGACGAGGATGTGCAGGTTGTCAGGGTTGATGAGCGCGCGCTCCGGAGACGCATCGAAGAAGTAGGACGGGTTGCGCACGACAAACTGATCGAGTGGCGCGCTGCTGGCCACGAGCACCGCCGCCGATCGTCCGCTGCGTCGGCCGGCGCGCCCGGCACGCTGCCATGTTGCCGCGATCGTGCCCGGGTAGCCGGCCATCACGCAGGCATCGAGCGCGCCGATGTCGATACCGAGCTCGAGAGCGTTGGTCGACACGACCGCGCGAACCGTGCCGTCGCGCAGGCCCTTTTCGATCTCGCGCCGGCGCTGCGGAAGGTAGCCGCCTCGATAGCCGCGAATCTCGTCCGCCGATCCCGGCGGTCCGCCGAAGTCGTCCTTCAAATACGTGGTGAGGATCTCGGTGGCGAGACGACTTTGCGCGAAGACGATCGTTTGCAGTTTGCGCTTCAGGAATTCGGTGGCAATCCGCCGCGTCTCGGCCAGATAGGAGCGCCTGATGCCAAGCTGTTCGTTGACCACCGGCGGGTTGACGAACAAGAAATACTTCTCGCCGCGCGGCGCTCCGCTCTCCGACACGAGCTCGAACGGCTGTTCGACGAGCGCTTCGGCGAGCTCGCGCGGGTTGGCAATCGTCGCCGACGAGCAGATGAACGTGGGGCTGGAGCCGTAGTGCTGGCAGATGCGACGCAGCCGCCGCAGCACATTCGTGAGATGACTGCCGAACACGCCGCGATAGGCGTGCAGTTCGTCGATGACGATGTAGCGCAGGTTCTCGAACAGCTTCGCCCAGCGCGGATGATGCGGAAGAATGCCGGAGTGCGCCATGTCGGCGTTGCTCAGCACGATGTGCGCGCGGCCACGGATGGCGCGTCTCGCATCCTGCGGGGTGTCGCCGTCGTATGTGAACACGCCGATGTCGAGATCGCTACGTCGCGACAGCTGATCGGAGAGGTCGTGGAGCTCCGCCAGCTGGTCCTGCGCCAGCGCCTTGGTCGGAAACAGATACAGCGCGCGCGTCGAGGGATCGCGCAGGATCGTGCTGAGGATCGGCGCGTTGTAACACAGCGTCTTCCCCGATGCCGTCGGCGTGGTGATCACCACGTGGCGACCGCCGAGCGCGTGGTCGATCGCCATCGCCTGGTGTGTGTATAGATGATCGATCCCGCGCTGACAGAGGATGTCACGCAGCCGTTCGTCGATCCCCTCGTTGAACGGCGCCAGCCTCGCGTCAAGGGCAGGCAGCCGGCGGATCGCGGTGACCCATGCATCTGGCCGGTCCGGCCGTTCGGTCACACCTCCCGTGAGCCGGTCGAGCACCCCGGAAAGCGCCTGATCAGGAGCCGGATGGGTTCGGCGCGCCGGCAGCATGGCCGGAGATCATAAAGCGAAAGCCAGCGCGGTTCAATGGAATCCGTGCGAGTCAGACCACGCTTCGAGCTCGGCGATCGTCCACGGGAACTGAGGTTCCCCAGCGGAACCACGCAGCCGGAGGTAACGTGCGTTGCGCGGCTGGAACCCGAGCACGACGCGCAGCAACCCGGACTCTCGCAGCCCAGCGACGATCACATCGTGCTGAACGCTTCCACCTCGAGCCATCGTCCACTCGACGCCGTCCTCGGATGTGTCGATGGTCACGCTCGCTGGATACAGCCAGAACTGCGTGCCGACGCTGTGCACGATCGCGCCGACCTTCGTCACCTGGCCGAGATCGACAACGAGCGGCTGTCTGTCATCGGTGAGCGAGCATTGCCACAGTGTCTGCTCGTTCCCGTCGATGGCAGCCTTGACGTACCCAGACGAGCACTCCGATCGGACCTCGCGGATCTGAAGCTTGGTCCCGGCAACCTGTACGTCCTCGCGCGCAAGCGCCGGCAGGCGATATTGCGTGAGCGACGCGTTCTGCGCCACGAGGATCGCCCCGGGATACTGTTGCATCATCGTCAGCAGACGCGGTGCCTCGCTGTCTACGAGCACGCGCAGTTCGCCCATGCGTTGAAACGGCGTGAGCACCTCGATCGATTCCGCGCGGCTCGCATTGACGAGTGCAAAGTAGTAGTTCGGCTGCCATCCGCTGTATCCGTTCACCGTGTGCCATCCACCTTCGATGGCGCGGAAAACGGCAGTCGTGTCGCGGAACGAGCCGTCTGGAGGTAGCTGCAGCACCGTGGCCCGGTGCAGGAGCTCTTCGCCCGGAACGGGGGAAGGGGCCGGAACAACAGGAATTCCGACGATCCAACCGTCGGCCAGAATCCCGATGGCCACGAGAAACGTCGCCATCGTCGCCCGCTCGCGAAGCCGCCCGCGAATCAACTCTGCGAACGCCAGTCCGGCCACGACCGCAAGACAGATGACGGTGACGAGCCAGAATCGTGCGGGCACGCGCAAGCCGTTCGATCCGGGCAGGTGGAGCAACCATCTGAAAGGCCCGGGGTACCCCGACGGTGTGCCCATGAACGTGATCGTCGGACCCAGCGTCAGCAGCCACGTGGCGACGGTGGCAAGCAGATAGAAGCCGATCGTCGACGATCGACGCACGGCCGACCGCACGAATGGCGACAGCAGAAATGCGAGGACGAGGCACACAATCGCGACCAGCGCAGGCTTGCGCACGGACGAAACCGATATGCGCAGGAAGCCCCAATCGACGCGCCATGGCCCCACGAGCACAACCGACGCGACGACGATCCCATACAACACTCCGACGCCGATAACCACGCGAACGAGGACATCCAGCCACCGCGATCCTCGAGACGCAGTGGCCGCGCCAAAGCGCGCCATCCGTTGCCAGCACGCCACGACCCACAACACGACGACGACAAGTCCCGGGAAGAGCTCGCCCTCGCCGCGGCACAAGACGCGCAGCCATCCCCAGATCGTCAAGTCACTCGGCGCGCACAACACCGCGCCGACATCGGCGCTGTACGATTCCATCTCGGCCAGGCTTCTCACGAACCCATGCCGCGCGTGGACGACGACGTATTCGTAGAGAATGGGCGCAAGCGGCAGCGCGGCGACGATCGTTGCCGCGGTGATGGCGACGAAGGCGCGCCAATCGCGCCGCGCGATCACGAACCACACCGTCCAGAGTCCGACCAGCACCGAGAAGAACACGAGCGCATAGCCGTTGGCCGCGCCTTGGAGCATCCACGAGGCGCCGTACAACAGCAACCAGCGTGTGCGTCGCGTGTCGATGTACTCATGAAGCCCGAGCAGCGCGAGCGGCGCCCAGAACGCCGCCAGCATCTGCACGTGCGGCAGCTGCGAGATCCGGTATGGCGCGAAGCCGTAGGCGAGTCCCGCCACCAGCGAGGCGGCCACGCTGCCCGTCAGCCTGAACACCAGGGCGTACATCGCCATCGCGCACAGCGGGAACGTCGCGAGCGTGACGAGATTCGATGTCACGAGCGTGTCACGCGTGATCCAGTAGATCGGCGAGGCGATCGCGCTGAGGCCGAGCAGGTGCTCGGAGAACGCCATCGTGTCGCGCGTGGGGTAGAAGATCGGCAGCTGCCACCACGCGTCCGTCAGCGGCCAATGCGTGGCATTCCATTTCAGGATTGCCGCCGTCAGCAGCGGATCACCGGCGTCGTGGGCGACTGTCGTGCTCAGATGCGCGAGGAGATGGCGGCCGAGGAAGGCCGTGATGGCCACGTAGAGCGCCGTGGTGGCGATCGCGGCGAGTCGTTGACGAATGGGGGTCAACGGGCGGTCTTGGCTCGTACCGAGCTCCTGCGCGTCAACGCCCGCGACTCGGTCCGAGGATGGGTCCGCTTGCATCGAGAGTACGTTATGGTACCGTGCGAATGGACATGTTCGAGGTCAAACATATCGATCGTCGCCATACGCAAACGCAGGAGCAGTATGCGGCCGACGATCTCGAGGTCATGCAGGCCGCGCAGCGGTACAGCGCGCATCTGTTCAATCTGCTCCGCCCCTACGTTGGCAGGCGCGTGCTCGAAGTGGGCTCGGGCATCGGCACGATGAGCCGGCCGCTGGCCGACGCCGCGGACATGGTGGTCGGCATCGAGCCCAACGCGAACTGCGCCACGCGGGCCAAGAGCACGATGCGCGGTCATCCGCGATTCTCGCTGCGCGAATGCCATTTGGAAGAATGCGATGCCGCCGAGCTGCGAAGTCAGCGCTTCGATACGGTGGTGTGCGTCAACGTGCTCGAGCACATTGCCGACGATGTGGGAGCGTTGCGGACGTTCAAGGACGTGCTCGTGCCCGGCGGGCGTGCGCTGATCTTCGTGCCGGCCGTCCAGGCCGCCTACGGTCCGCTCGACGCCGAGTTGGGTCACCATCGGCGCTACTCGAAGACCACGTTGGGGCAGGCATTTGCCGACGCCGGCCTCGAGGTGCCCATCCTCCGCTACACGAATCCGATCGGGCTCGTTGGGTGGATGTACAACTCCCACATCCGCAAGGCACGCAGGCATAGCCTGCCGCAGGTCAAACTGTTCGATGCCCTCGTCGCACCGTGGGCGCTCCCCGTCGAGCGCGCGATTCCGCCGCCAATCGGTTTGTCGTTAGTTGCCGTTGGACGGAAGACGTGACCGGAAATGCAGAATGCAAAAATGCAGAATGCAGACTCTACGCGAGTGAGTGCGGTGTCCGCATTCTGCATTCTGCATTCTGCATTCTGCATTCTGCATTCTGAATTCTGCATTCTGAATTACACCGACCGGCTAGTCAGAGCGACAGCCGCTCCCTCACCGGATCGAAGTCGATATCTCGCGGCAGGCGCCAGCGGGTAAATGCGGGCAGGCGCTGCAGCGGCAGCGCGAGATGACGCTGCGTCCCGTCGACGTCGCCGCGCTGGGCGTGGACGGCGGCCACGTAGTACCGCGTCGCCGGGTCATCGGCGCCGGCCGCAACGCGGCGGTCGAGCCCCGCGATGGCGAGATCGCCGAACCGTGCCGCCTCGTCGGCTTCCCCTCTCGCGGCGTGCAGCGCGCTCAGTTTCTGATGCAGCTCGATCAGCGTGCGCTCGCGCAGCGCGTGATCGCTCGTCGACACGTATGCCAGCTCTCGACGATACTCGATGAGCGCGGCGTCGTACTCGCGCCGCCGGTAGTGCACGTAGCCGAGCCGCGCGTGGGCGCCGACGATCAACAGACCCTCGGTCCCCGACATCGCTCGCTCCTGCAGCTCGATCGCCTCGCGCGCCGCGGCTTCCGCTTCGGACAGATGGCCGTTCAAGGCCTCGAGAAACGCGAGCTGCAGATGCGAGTATCCGGCCTCAGGATTCAGCGCAATCGAGCGGCGCAACTCGTCGACGGCCCGATCGATATCCGCGCGCCACATCCAGTACGCCCTCGCCAGCGCCTGATGCACATCGGCATCGTCAGGATCGAGGGCCTCGGCCTGTTTGAGCGACTCGATTCCTTCGTCGACGCTCCCGAGATAGAGAAGCGAGCTGCCCAGCCACACGTACGCGCTCACGAGCGACGGTTTGAGCGAGATCGCGCGCCGCAGGTGTTCGATCGCCCGGTGATGTAGATCAGGAAAGCCGGAAAACTGCGCTTTGAGGTTGTAGGCTCCGCCGAGCGTGGCCCAGGCGACGCCGTACGCCGGATCCAGCGTCACCGCGCGCTCGAACAGCGTGATCGCGCGATCAATCGACTCGCGTCCGGCGGATCGCATGTTGAGGACGCCGCGCGAGTAGGCCTCGAACGCCTCGACCGACTTCGTGTCGTCGTGCTCGATCGCCGCCGCTTCTTCTCGACCGACCTTGGCATCGAGGCTCCGGCTCAAATCGAAGACGATGCGATCCTGCAGCTCGAAGATCTCGCCGACGCGTCCATCGATCTTCACCGTGCGCAGCAGCGTGCCGGTCCACACTTCCGTCAGCTGCGCGGTGATGCGAATGCGATCGCCGAGCCGCTGATAGCCGCCTGATACCACCCACCACGCGCCGAGCCGCTTGCCGATCTCGATCGCTAACCGATCGTCGGTCGGCGGCGCGCCGGTCGGCATCGTGTTCAGCATCTCGAACACCTGGGCCCGGCCGATCACATCGAGGTTGCGGACGTTGCGCAGATCCGAGGTGAGCGTTTCGGCGATCCCCGTGCCGATCCAATCGTCGACCGGCTCGCGCGTGACGTTCGCGAACGTCAGCACCGCGAGCGTGCGTTGCCCCGATTCGGAGAGCGGCACGTAGACGCCGGTCGAGCTCAATCCGGCTTCGAGCTTGCGGGCGAGGCGGCGCAGATCGCTGTGCATGTCGCGCGCGGTTTGATACCGTCGCGACGGCATCTTCTGCAGGGCGCGGCGCACGATGAGATCGAGCTCGGGCGGGATTTCGTCCGATCGGCCCAGTGGCTCGGGGTCCTGATGGAGAATGCGATCGAAGATCTCGGCCAGCGTCTTGCCACGAAACGGCTGCCGCGCGGTGAGCATCTCGAAGAGCACCACGCCGAGCGAGAACAGATCGGCGCGCGCGTCCACTTCCTCGCCACGCAGCTGCTCCGGCGCCATATACGCCATCGTTCCGAGCACCATCCCTGGGGACGTCACCTGGAACTGCGAGGTCGATCGCAGGCTCTCCTCGGTCGAACCGGGCAGATCCATCTTGGCCAGCCCGAAGTCGAGCACCTTGACCAGCCCGCGCCGCGTCTGCACGAGGTTGGCGCTCTTGATGTCGCGATGAATGATGTTGTGGCCGTGGGCTTCTTCGAGTGCGCTGGCCACCTGCGCGGCGATGTCCACCGATTCGACCACCGGGAGCGGTCCGCGGGCAACGCGCTCGGCGATGAGCTCACCCTCGACGTACTCCATCGAGATGAACATCAGCTCGCCGTGCTCGACGAGATCGTACGTGACGGCGATGTTCGGCGATTGCAGGAGCGATGCCGCACGCGCTTCGCGAATCAGCCGAGCGCGGCTCTCGCTGTCGCGCTGCCTCTCCGCGCGCAGGAACTTCAACGCCACCTGGCGCCCCAACCGCGTATCCTCCGCGATGTAGACGTCGCCCATGCCACCGCTGCCAAGACGTTGGCCAATGCGGTAATGGAGGATGCTTGTGCCTGTGAGCGAAGACGCGGTCGTCACGACGATCACATTGTAGTTGGGCCACGAAGGACACGTCGTTGGGCCACGAAGGACACGAAGATCACGAAGGTTAGTTGGCGTACGCTATCTCGGCCGGTGCAGATCCCTTCTCCTTCGCACACCCATGGCAGCGCACAACTCGTGCGTCGGCTGGGCGTCTGGTCCGCCACGGGACTCGTTGTCGGCATTACGATCGGCGCCGGCATCTTTCGGACACCCTCGGTTGTCGCCACGCGTGTGCCGGATCCCACGCTGATGATCGCGGTGTGGCTGCTGGGCGGCGCGATCTCGCTCTGCGGCGCGCTCTCGGTGGCCGAACTCGCCGCGGCGTTTCCGCACACCGGCGGGTGGTATGTGTTCCTGCGCGAAGGATGGGGCCGCCTTGCGGGTTTCCTCTTCGGCTGGTCCGAGCTGGTCCTGATTCGCGCCTCCGCGACCGGTGCAGTGGCAACGGTCTTCAGCGAGTACCTGCTCCGATCGCTTGGCATCTCGCCGATTCCCGCCGGACTCGTCAACGCCGTTGCCGCCGTCGCGATCGTCTGCACCGCGCTTCTCAACATCCGCGGCGTGCAGATCGGCGCTGCGATTGCTGGCGTGTCATCGGTGGCGAAGTTCGGTGGTCTCGCGGTGCTCGTGCTGCTATCCGCGGTGCTGTCCAGCGAGCCGCAGCACGCGGCAGCGAATACGAGCGCCGCGTCGATCAATCCCACGCTCTTTGGTCTGGCGCTCATCTCTGCGCTGTGGGCCTACGACGGATTCGCCGACGTGTCCTTCTCGGCCGGTGAAGTGCGCGACCCGTCGCGCACGCTGCCGAGAGCGATCGTCGGCGGCACGCTCGCGATCATTGCCATCTACATTGCGGCCAACGTCGCCTACTTGCATGTCAATGGCATCGCCGGGATGGCCGGGTCGAGGCTCGTCGCCGCCGACACGATGCAGGCGCTGGTGGGCCGGGTTGGCGGCGCGTTCATCTCCGTGGTCGTGATGCTGTCTACGCTGGGCACATTGACCGGCGTCATGCTGACCGCACCGCGAATCTTCTTTGCCATGGCCGACGATGGCGTCTTCTTCGCGGCGCTGTCGCGCGTGCACGCACGCTACAAGACACCGTACGTGGCCATCACGCTGGCAGCGGCGCTGGGCGTGGCGTTCGTGCTGACCCGGACCTTCGAGCAGCTCGCCGATACGTTCGTGCTGACGATTTGGCCCTTTTATGGCCTCGCGGTCGCGGGCTTGTATCGTCTCCGCCGCAGGCGGTCCGATCCCTCACGTTCGTACTCCGTGCCGGGGTACCCTTTGGTGCCGGCGATCTTCATTGCCGGCGTGATCTACCTCGCCGCCAGCGCCATCGTTGGCGATCCGTTGTGGACCGGCGTGACATTTGCGATCGTGCTCGCCGGCATCCCTGTCTACTTCACCTTCTTCGCATCGCGACGACAGACTGCATGACACCCTCGTTCCGCACTCGCCTTCGTGCGGGAGAGCGCCTCGTCGCTCCCCTGCTGACGCTCAACTCGCCGGCCGTCACCGAGCTCATGTCGGCGGTGGGTTTCGACTGGTTCTTCATCGATGCCGAGCACGCGCCGCTCGAGCCGTTTCAAATACAGGCGATGCTCCAAGCCGCCGGCCAGACGCCATGTGTCATTCGTCTGGCGATCGGCGACGAGGTGCCGATCAAGAAGGCGCTCGACATCGGCGCGGCCGGCATCATCGCGCCGCAGGTCAACTCAGTGGATCACGCGAGGCGAATCGTGCAGGCGGCGAAGTACGCACCGCTCGGTCAACGCGGCCTGGGCATCGCCCGTGCCCATGGCTACGGCTTGCACGTGCGCGAATACATGCAGCGGGCCAATGAGGACACGGCGGTGATCGTGCAGGCCGAACATCGCGACGCGGTCGCCAGCATTCGCGACATCGTGCGCGTCGACGGCGTCGATGGTGTGCTCATCGGGCCGTACGACCTGTCCGCGAGCCTGGGGCGGCCGGGCGCCGTAGACCATCCCGACGTGACCGGCGCCATCGAGCGGGTGAGAGAGGCCTGTGTGGAGGCTGGGCTTCCGATCGGAATCTTCGGCGTCACGCCGGAAGCGGTGCAGCCGTACATCGCCCGCGGCTTCACGATGATTGTCGTCGGCGTCGACACGATGTTCATGGCTCACGCCGCAGCGGCAGCGCTGAAGGCCGTTCGAGACGTGTAGAATCCGCACCATGGCGCTCGCGCCAGGGACGCGTCTCGGCACCTACGAAGTCGCCGGTGCCATCGGTGCCGGCGGAATGGGCGAAGTCTATCGCGCCCGCGACCTGAAGCTGGATCGCGACGTGGCGTTGAAGATTCTGCCGTCGGCGTTCGCCACCGATCCCGACCGACTCGCCCGATTCGAGCGCGAGGCCAAGACGCTGGCCGCGCTCAATCATCCGCTCATCGCGCAGATCTACGGCATCGAGGACTCAACCGGCGTTCGAGCGCTGGTGATGGAGCTCGTCGACGGCGAGACGCTCGATGCGCGGATCGGTGGGTTGTCGGTTGCCGAGGCGCTGGCGCTCGCGAAGCAGATCGCCGAGGCGCTTCACGCGGCACACGAACAGGGAATCATCCATCGCGATCTCAAGCCTGCCAACATCAAGGTGCGCAGCGACGGCACGATCAAAGTGCTCGACTTCGGTCTGGCGAAACTGTCGGTCGAGGCCGGCGCGGCGAGCGGGTCCGGCGGGCCGGCCGCGATTGAGGGGCTTACACAGTCACCCACCCTGACGCTGGCCGCCACACAGGCGGGCATCATCCTCGGCACCGCCGGCTACATGAGCCCTGAGCAAGCGAAGGGTCGCGCAGCGGACAAGCGCAGCGATCTGTGGTCGTTCGGGTGCGTGCTCTACGAGATGCTGTCCGGGCGGCGCGCGTTCGAGGGCGAGGACGTCAGCGATACGTTGGCGTCGGTACTCAAGAGCGAGCCTGATTGGAGCGCGCTTCCTCCCGAACTGCCGACGGCGATCAAGACGATGCTCCAGCGCTGCCTCGTGAAAGATCGTCGCGCCCGCGTCGCCGACATCGCCGTCGTTCAGTTCGTGCTCGCGGAGGCATCGGCTCTGACTGGTCCGCCTAAAGGCGGACCCCACATCGAATACCGTGCGGCTAAAGCCGGACACTCCGTACGGCGACTGATGCCGATTGCAGGCGCCGTGCTGATCACCGCGGCCCTCGCGGCCATCGCCGCCTGGCGATGGTGGCCGCGTCCCGAGCCGCTGCCAGTCTCGCGGTTCACAATCGTGCTGCCTCAGGATCAGCAGTTCTCGAACACCGGCCGTCAGATGATCGCGCTCTCACACGACGGAAAGCAGTTGGCGTACGTCGCCAACAACCGATTGTATCTTCGCGCGATCTCCGATCAGCGGCCGCGAGCGATCGCGGGATCGGACAGCACGAATGGCGTCATCCTCAATCCAGTGTTTTCGCCTGATGGCCAGTCGCTGGCGTTCTTCGCGCTGGCCGACAACACGCTGAAACGTCTCAGTGTTGTCGGCGGTGTGCCGGTGACTGTGTGCCGCAGCCAAGGCGTCCCCTACGGCATGTCATGGGATGAAAGCGGCATTCTGTACGCTGACGGATCCAGAGGCATTCTGCGTTGTCCTTCGAGCGGCGGCATGCCCGAGCCACTCGTCAAAGTCGAGCCCGAAGAATTTCCACAGTCCCCGCAAATGCTGCCCGGAGGCACGAGCGTGCTGTTCACGCTCGCTCGGGCGAACGATGCGGCCGAACGATGGGACAAAGCGCAAGTGATCGTGCAGTCCCTCGACACTGGTCGACGCACGACAGCAATCAATGGCGGCAGCGACGCTCGTTATCTTCCAACGGGCCACCTGCTCTACGCGCTGCGGGGCGTGGCGTTCGCGATTCCGTTCGACGCGACTGCGGGAGCCGTCACCGGTGCTGCGGTGCCGGTCGTTGAAGGCGTGCGTCGCTCGCCGGTGGCAGCGGGAACCGGCGTCGCGCAGATCGCGACGTCGGCGACCGGTACACTGATCTATCTTCCGGGACCCGCGGATACCTCGAACTCCCAACTGAGAATCGCGCTCAACGATCGGATGGGTACGTTGACACGGCTGGCGCCGGCGCCAGCGCAATTCGTCCACCTGCGAGCCTCGCGCGACGGCGCGCGCCTCGCCATCGATACCGATGACGGGAAGACGGCCGACGTCTGGATCTACGATATGGCGGGTGGCACCGCACTGCGGCGACTGACGACGACTGGTAAGAACCGCTTTCCGATCTGGTCGCCGGACGGCTTGCGTGTCGCCTTTCAATCGGATCGCGAAGGCGATCTCGCCATCTTCGCCCAACGCGCCGACGGAACAGGATCGGTGGAGCGCTTGACGAAGCCCGAGAACGGCATCGCCCACATTCCTGAATCGTGGTCGCCAGACGGCCGTTTCATCTCGCTCTCGGTCGTCAAGGACTCGATGAACACACTATCGATCCTCACGGTCGCCGACCATACGATCGCTCCGTTCGGGAACGTGCAATCCACGGAGCCGCCCGGATCGGTCTTCTCCCCAGACGGCCGATGGCTCGCCTATCATGCCCTCCGTCCCGAGGATCGCGCCCGAGCCCTCGACAGCGGGGGCACGTTCGTGCAGACGTTCCCCGCGTCGGGCGGAATCTATCCGGCGCCGAGGATGGGTCGCGATTTCCAGCCGCTTTGGTCGCGAGATGGCAAAGAGCTGTACTACGTGCCGCTCGCCGCGAACGGCCGCATTGCCGCGGTGCGAGTGATGGCACAATCAGGGCTGACGTTCGGGAACCCTGAAACCTTTCCCGCCACCATCATCGCGGGGAGGACATCGGGGCTGCGCCGAGCGTTTGACGTCCTCCCGGACGGCCGATTCGTCGGGCCCGTGCCCGCGGATCAAACGACTGGGGAAGCCGGATCCGACTCGGAGATCCGTATCGTGTTGAATTGGTTCGACGAGCTGAAGGCACGCGTACCAGCAACGCACTGACTCGAGACAGATAGAGACGAGGGATTATGGCGAGCACACCATCTCGAATGAATGAGCGGCGTTCGTTTCTGTCCCGTCTGACCGCAGGCGCGGTGGCGTTGGGCGGCGTTGTCGTGAATAGCCGCTCGGCGTACGCCCAGGCACCGGCAGCGGGCGCGTGGAAGGCCAGCCGTCATAACCAGGACGACTGGCTGGATCTGATTCCAGGTGGGCACCGCTTCGTCATCGACACGACGAGCCCGCTCGGGCTGGGCAACGCGCTCTTGTACTCGAACAACTTCTTCATCGCGAACCAAAGCGGCTACGGTCTCGGCAACGGCGATGCCGCCGTGGTCCTCGTGGTCCGCCACAACTCGACGCCATTCGCCTACACCGACGCCATCTGGAGAAAGTACGGCATGCCCATCGGTGATGCCGCCGGCGGCTTCGACGATCCGAAGACCAAGATGCGTCCGTCTGCCAACGTCTACAACTCGCAGACGCATGGGTCGACGTTGCCAAACAACGGCGTCACGCTCGACGCGCTGATCGCACGCGGCGTGCACTTCGCGGTGTGCGACATGGCCACGCACCGCTTCGCCGGCGCGATCGCGACGGCGACGAAGGGGAACGCCGACGAGATCTACAAAGAGCTCGCCTCGAACCTGATTCGCAACGGGCACCTCGTGGCGGCGGGCATCGTGGCGGTCAACCGCGCGCAGGAGCGTGGATACTCATTCGCGAACGCAGGATGAGGCGAGGGACCGCCTCAAGGCGGCCCCTACGTACCGTTTGGTGTCATCTTGATCTCGAAGTGGGCGTCGCCGCCGCAGAGGACCACGCCTGGTTCGTCAAAAACCCAGTAGCGTGGATGCGAGATGCGCAGGGGCGTGGCGCCAGTCAGCAGATCGCGGAGTACGAACGCGCCGTTCACGCTTGTCGTCGATCGTCCGGCGTTGGGTCCGCCGGTGATGTCGACGAGTGCGCCGTTCACCTGTCCGCCACTCTCCTGTGTGCGATCGCGCAGATCGGCTGACATCGAATAGCGAGACACGAGGTTCTGCAGTCCGAAGTTCTGGCGCGCAATGGCACCGCCGACGGCGAGCGGCGGCGGTACGTCGAGGGTGGCCTCCGACGCGTTGTATCCGGTCTTCGACGCGCGCAGCCGAAATGTGCCCCAGGACACGCCAGCGATGGTGTACGTGCCGGATCCCGCCGAGGCCGATTTGCCGGCATCCGGACCGTCGAGGATTTCCACACGCGCGTTCTCGACGCCCGCCGAGCACGGCGCCGCCTCAGTGACCGATCCCGTCACAGCCACCTGATTGCGCGCCATCACGATGTCGACCCGTACGTCACCAGCCATGGTGACATCCTGATTGCGCACGAAATATCCGTTCTTCGTCGTGCGAATCACGTACTGCTGCGGTAGCAATCCTCGAAGCACGTACGATCCGCTGGCGTCGCTCATCGCCGTAATCGTCGCGGCTCCGCCGTGCATCGCTTCGATTTGCGCGTTGGGCACGGCTTCGCCAAGGGGCGTCGCCGTCACCTTCCCGCTCAGCGAAAGATTGCCGGCGCCCTGCGACGGCGACGACGGCGTCGAGGGTTTTTCATCGCATGCGAGGGCGACCGCCAGTGTCGCGATGATGAACGCGAACGCGACTCGGTGTGTGTTGCCCATCGCTGCGCGACCGAGCAAGCGAAGTGCCACGGCGTTGAGCCGAGACGAATCGAGTATCGGGGAACGTCTTGCTGAGCCTGCTGTTGTCACGGCGACACGCCTCGTTGTGGCGGGCCGGCAACAGCGCCCTCGTTGCACGAGAACGCCGAGTAGGCAATTATCAGAGGTTGCGTCGCGCCGCTTTGATTTCTCATAGCGAAAACGGGCGCGCGATCGCATTCCGTCAACGCGAGAGGGAGAGAGAGGAATGAGCCAGAAGAGCCTCGAGGACGTGTTACAAGCGGCGGGCGATCCGGTGAGACTGCTGCGCAATCAGCAGACCGGACCCAACGCCTATCCCGGGGTGCCGCCTGAATTCACGAATTGGCGAGACGAGACGCAGGCGTGGCAGAAGACCTGCGTGCTCTTCAACCAGTCGTACCACATGGCTGACTTGGCGGTGGAGGGACCCGACGCTCTGAAACTCCTCACGCGTCTCGGCGTCAACAGCGTCGCCGGCTTCGTCGTCGACAAAGCCAAGCAGTTCGTCCCCTGTAGCTACAGTGGTCATGTGATCGGCGATGTCATCCTGTTCTATTTGGCCCCCAATCAGTTCAATCTCGTTGGCCGTATCCCCGTGCTCAATTGGATCCGGTTTCACGCCGCCACCGGCGGCTACGACGTGAAGGTGGAGCTCGACGAACGCTCGGCCGCGCGCCCGGATCCCTTCAATCGCAAGTCGTACCGTTTCCAGCTCCAGGGACCGAACGCGATGAAGGCGATGGAGAAAGTGCTGGGCGCACGTCCTCCGGAGCTCAAGTTCTTCAACATGGGCCACGTCACCATCGCCGGGAAGTCGGTGCACACGCTGAGACACGGCATGGCGGGGCAGCCAGGATTCGAGATGTTCGGACCGTACGCGGAAGGCGAAGCCGTGCGCGAGGCGATCGTCAAGGCCGGGGAGGAATTCGGCCTGCGGCAGGTGGGCGGCCGCGCCTACTCGGCCAACACGCTCGAATCGGGTTGGATACCCTCGCCCCTGCCGGCCGTGTATACCGGCAACGAGATGAAGCCGTATCGACAGTGGCTCCCGGCCGATTGTTACGAGGCACAGGCGTCAATCGGCGGCAGCTTCAACTCGCCGAAGATCGAAGACTACTACTTGACGCCGTGGGACCTGGGCTACGGCCCGCACGTGAAGTTCGACCACGAGTTCATCGGCCGCGAGGCGCTTGAAAAGCTCGCGAAAGGCCCACATCGCAAGAAGGTCACGCTCGCGCTCGATACGAACGATGTGATGCAGGCCATTGGCAGTCAGTACCAGAAGGATCATCGAGGGAAGTTCATCGAGTTTCCGTCCGCCGTCTATTCGATGCACCCGTACGACAAGGTCACGAAAAACGGCAAGACGATCGGCATCTCGACGTGGGTGGGCTACAGCGCGAACGAAGGCCGAATGCTGACGCTGGCAATCCTCGACCCCGAACACGCGGTGATCGGCAGCGAAGTGACGTTCGTGTGGGGCGAGGAGAACGGCGGTACGGCCAAGCCGACGGTCGAGCGGCATGAACAGATGGAGATGCGCGCGATCGTCAGCCCCGTTCCATACAGCGAAGTGGCACGCTCGGAGTACACGGGGGGAGGCTGGCGTACCGGCACGCGATAAGTGACGCCGGGCCTTGAAAGCCAGGCCCGGCCTACACTCACAACTGCCGCGTCTTGAACGACCTTATCGCAACGATCAGCATCACCGCCGTAAAACCGGCAGCCCACCAGACCATCAGGGGCGACGGCACCGTCGTCACGGTGAATGGCGTGTCGCCGATGTCCCGCAGAATCGGCGGCTGCAGCAAGTACGCACTCAAACGCCACAAGACGTCCGGCGGACTGATCAGGCTCACGATGATGCCGAGCACGCGCGCGGACGGGATCCCCGCGAAACCTCCGATTTGTTCCACCCATCCGCCGATGAACGCGACACCGTAGAAGCCGAGCACGGCGATGCCGTTGGTCACCGTGCTCAGTCTGGTGCCTCCGGCAACGGACACCGTCATCAGCAGCGTGAGCTCGAGCAGAATCAACCCGAACGCCGGCAGCGCGTTCGGCTGCACGTGCCCAGCGACGAGTCGTCCTGCCAGTAGCACGCCCGCGCAGAGCATGGCCAGGTAGCCCGCAACGACCACCCAGTACCCGAGCCACTTGCCGAGCAGGACGTCCGAGCGGCGAATCGGCTTCGACGCTATCGTCTGCATGACGCCTGAGTCGATCTCGCCGGAGATTGCATCGACGGGCAGCAGCACCGCGAACAAGACAGACAGGAAATTCACCCCGTACAGGCCCGCCACGGTGAGCAACACGACGGTGGTCTGCCGCTCGATGAAGGTCACCTGCCTGCGCATCAGGTCGCTCACGACCCCGAACAATCCGAGCGCGAACACCGTGAGAAAGGCGGCGCCGCACAGCAGCGCGGCCGCCACGATCCGCTTGCGACGCGCCTCGAACAGCGTCAGGTGCGCGATGGTGAGGATGTCAGTCACGTCACATCAACCTGGCCGCTGGTCTTCACCCATCACCTCGACGAACCACTCCTCGAGGGACTTGCGCCGCCCATGCAGCGCGTAGATCCTCACACCGCGCGCCACCAGCCACGCGGCGATCGACGGCAGCATCTGCTCATCGCCGATCCGCATGTGCACGACGTTCGATGCCGTGCGCGTGACGTCGCTCCCAAACTGCCCCAGCCCGTCGAGCAGCGATGCCGCCGCCGGCTCGATACGCATCTCGACGTCCAGGCAGGTCGCGTCTGCCGCCAGCGTCATGGTGTGGACGACTCGGCCCATCTTCACGAACGCCACTCGATCGCAGGTGGCTTCGACTTCGCCCAGCAGATGCGAATTCAGAAACACCGTCGTTCCACGCTCGTGCAGCTCCGAGAGGATGTCGCGGACGAGCAAACGCCCGAGCGGATCGAGTCCGGAGGTCGGCTCATCGAGGAAGACGAGCTCAGGGTCGTGAATCAGCGCCTGGGCCAGGCCAATCCGCTGCAGCATGCCCTTGCTGTACCCGCGAATGCGGCGATCGGCGGCGTCGATGAGATCGACTCGCGCGAGCAGCGTGTCGATGCGCGCCTCGAGATCCAGCCCGCGCAGACGATGGAGCCGGCCGTGAAAGCGCAGCAGCTCGCGGCCGGTCAAACAGTCGTGAAAGCGGAAGTGCTCGGGCAGGAATCCAATGCGCGTCCGCGCCGTACGATCGCCCAGCGGCCGGCCCAGCACGGCGCCGCGGCCTTCGCTTGGCGTCACCAGCGCGAGCAGCATCTTGACGGACGTCGTCTTACCGGCGCCGTTGGGACCGAGAAACCCGAAGATCTCACCCGGCCCAACCGATAGCGTCAGGTCGTCGACCGCAACCGTCGATCCGAACGTCTTGCGCAGCCCGTCGGTCTCGATGACGGCGTGGCGTCTGTAGGGGCCGCCTTTAGGCGGCCCTGATACCGCAGATTGGTGATTCACTGATCTTCGATCTTTGAATCGTTGTTGAATGGCGATTATCGATTGTTGATTGGAAGCTGAGAAACGGAGTCCCCACGAGCTGACTCGATGCGTTTTCAATCACGAAATCAACAATCACGAATCAACAACGATTCAATAATCAAAGATCGATCATTCAACAATTAGGTGTCCCGAGTCACCGAACCGAGTTAGCGATGAGGACCACATCCTCAGCGCGCTGAGTACTCTCGATCCCGAAGACGCGTCCATCTGCCGCCCAGAGCACGACGTGAACGGCGGTGCGATTGGTCGCCGTCGGACTCGGCACGAATCGCTCGAGCGCGATCCCGCTGTGGCCGTTGATGTCCACCTGCTTGAACGAGCTGACCATCGGCGGCACCGGCACGAGGAGCGTGGTCTGCCAGTCGATGGCGCGCGAGAACTGGCGCGCGTCCTGCGGCGACAGGCCAAGGATGCGCAGTCCGATTTCGCCGAGTGAGGCGAGGTCGACGCTCGCCGGCATCGAGACCTGCGGCGTCCGGGCCTGATAGAAGCGGGTGACGCGCGGCCCCTGCTCGTATTTCACGATCACCGACGGCGGCACACGAACGGTCACGATCTGCCCATCGAGCCCCTGTGGGATTTCGAGATCCGTGATGCTGAGCGTGTCCATCACGTCCTGCAGCTGACGCGTATCGGCGATGACCTGCGCCGCGTAGTCACCTTTGACCGCGATCTCCTTCATGGCCATTCCGTTCGGGAGATAGTGCGGCAACTGCACCTCCATCCCCGCAAGCGAAGCCGCTTGTTCCGGTGACGCGACCGCTGTCGGTGCACCGGGGTCACGCAGCACCTGAATGCGTTCCGCGATGAGATGCGGAGGATCGAGTTGCCGTGCCTTGAGCGTGGCAAGACGGGATTCATCCACCCGAACCGCCACGAAGTTCACCACTCGAAAGAGCGCGAGAAACGATTGCGCCGAGACGCGCACGGCTGGCACCGAAAAGAGACCCGCGACGACGGCGACGATCGCGATCGCCGCCGCGATCTTTGCCAGGGACCATCGCGCGCGAGCCGGCCTCACCGACGCGTCACTCTGTCTCAAGTCCGCGCGGAGCCGGGCCACAAATGCCGCTGGCGGTTCGCTCCGCAGGCTGTACAACTGTTCCTCGTTCATCGTCGTTCCTCGGAAGGCCTCAGGGCCCAGGGCTCGGGCCTGCTGGGGCCTGGGGCCAGGGCCCTGGGGCCTACCATCGCGCCCTCATCGTCTGAACGGCGCGGTACAGAATAGTGCCGACGTTCGATTCACTCAGCCCGGTGGCCTGAGCGATTGCGCGATTCGTGAGCCCGGCGCCGTATTTCAGCGCGATGAGCTCGCGATCGCGGTCTGTGAGTCCCTCGAGCAGGAGAGCCAGACGCCGCGCATCCGACTCCTTGGATGCGACATCTTCCGGCGTGTCCGCGGCGGCGACCGTTGCGGCTTCGTCGAGTGGTACGTTGGGCCGGCGGACGCGGAGGTGGTCGGTGCCAACGTTGCGCGCGATGGTCAACAGCCACGTGCCAAAGCTCGCGAGGTCGCGGCGGTATCGATGGCGTGCGCGCCACGCTTTCTCGAACGTCCGCGCCGTCAGGTCCTCGGCGTCGGCGGTGTTGCCGAACCGATACCGGAAGAAGTTGTAGACTCGGGGCAACTGCTCGGCATACACCGCGTCCCAATCGGGCTCGGCCGCCGAGATCCACTGCACCAACCGCCCTGACATCGTCTGATCGAGGGCCATCTGCCCTCTTATACGTCCTATCCCGCGCCGTATCACGAACGCATGGCCGGGCCGGTGCGTCTACTACCCACGGAGGCAGCCAGATGCACGAATTCGTCGCGGATGTGCGGCATACCATCCGATCCCTGAAATCGAGCCCAGGTCTCGTCGCGGTGAGCGTGCTCTCGCTGGGCCTCGGCCTCGGAGTCAACCTCACGCTGTTTGGCGCGATTCAGGCCGTCTTCTTGTACGAACCAACCGTCGCCAATCGAAGCCGGGTGGTTTCCGTGCAGCCCGGCAACAGCAACCAGTTCTCTTATCTCAACTATCACGATCTGCGCGAGAGCGATGTGTTCGAATCGGTCGCCGGCTACCGGCGCGTGGCGCTCACGCTGCGGGCGGGTGCCGCACCCGAACCGGCAAGCGGCATCGCGGTCACACCAAACTTTTTCGAGTTTCTCGGCGTGCCGATGGCTGTGGGACGACAGTTCGGCGAAGCAGAGGCGATGCCCGAGCGGAATCCGCGTATCGTCGTACTCAGCCAGCCGTTCTGGCGATCGCGGTTCAACGGCGACCCAGGCATCGTTGGTCGCGAGCTGACTATCAACGGCGAGTCGTTCGCGATCGTCGGCGTGCTGTCCGAGGTTCGTCCGATCACGATGCTGCAGGATCCCGATATCTACGTGCCTATCAGCCGACTCGTCCTGCCAACGGTTGCCGATCGAGGCAATGGAAACGCGCTCACGGTGTTCGGTCGTCTTCGTCCCGATACAACCCGAGTGCAAGCGCGGGCTGCCGTCATGATGCTCGGTCAGCGTTTGGAGCGTGATTATCCGAGCGACAACCGGAGCATGGGACAGTCGGCGACGATCCTGCCGGTGCGAGGAGGAGACTTCGCCGGGTCACCCGCACAGGTGGCCATTCCGGCGGTGCTGCTGACGCTCTTCGGCCTCGTGCTCCTCAGCGCATGCGCCAACGTTGCCGGTCTGCTGCTCGCGCGATCGGCCGGACGTCAGCGTGAGATCGCTGTGCGCGTCGCCCTGGGCGCGAAGCGCTCGCAGATCGTGCGGCTCCTTTTGACGGAAAGCTTCAGCCTGGCGATCGTCGGATTGGCTGCAGGCGCGGTGCTCGCGTTCTGGCTCACGCGTCTGCTCAATGCCATATCGATCCCCGATGCTGGTCCGCTCAACCTTGCGATTGGCGCGTCTCCGGGGGTGGGTGCGTATGCGATGGTGCTGCTGGTGGCAACCGGTGCGTTGTGCGGACTGGCGCCCGCGCTCAGCGTGACGAGGCGAAGCATCACTGCCGTGATGCACGGCGGCGACAGCCAGAGCGCAACGGGTCGGCTGCGCCTCCGCCACGCGTTCGTCATCACTCAGGTCGCGGTATGCCTGGTCCTGCTCGTGCTCTCCTCGTTGATGCTCCGAAGCCTGAGCCGGGTGTCGACCATGGATACGGGATTCCTCGTCGACCACGGCATCGTGGCCACCATTCGCGTCGACGCCGATCGCTATGCAGACGATGGCGGACTCGCGCTCGGGGAACAGATCGCGGAGCGGCTGCAGGCAGTTGCCGGCGTCGAGTCGGTGAGCTTCGCGAACATCCTCGCCCTTGGAGGAACCGATCGGAGCGGCACGCGACTCTATGTGGAAGGCACGGCGCCAACCACTGTCGGGCCGCGCACCTACATCAACAGCGTCGCCCCGCACTACTTCGCCACACTGGGGATCCCGTTTGAATCGGGCCGCGATTTTGCTCCTGGTGAGCGCCAGGGCAGCCCACGTGTCGCGATCGTGACGCAGTCATTCGAGCGGGCGTACTTTCAAGGGCGATCCGCGCTCGGTCAGCGAGTGCGCCGCACGGATTCGGAGCCGTACATCGAGATCGTCGGCGTGGTGCGCGATCACATGTACGGCTCGTACGGCGATTCGGCGACGCCGATCTTCTACACGTCGTATCTGCAGCAGCCGCGTCTGTCGACGCAGATTCGGCCGATCGTGATTCATGTTCGCACCAGCGCATCACCGATGTCACTCGTGCGCGCCGTTCGAACCGCGATCGCAAGCGTCGACGCCACGACGCTGACCGACGTGCGCACGCTCCGTGAGGCCACCGGATTCGAAGCGACACAACGTCGCATCGGGACGCAGCTGCTGTCGTCGATCGGCACGCTCGGCCTGCTGCTCGCGACGATCGGTTTGTATGGATTGATGGGCTACGTTGTCGCGACGCGCACATCTGAGATCGGCGTCCGCATGGCACTGGGTGCGACCAAAGCGCAGATCCTGAGCAGAGTCGTCGGGCAAGGCATGAAGCTGGTCGGGATCGGACTCGCGATTGGGATGGTGATCTCGTTTCTGCTGGCGCAGGCGGCGCGAGGAATGCTCGCCGGGATGAGCCCGCTCGATCCGATCGCCTTCGGCGGGACGGCGGCGTTGTTGATGCTTGTTGGAATGGCCGCGTGCTATGCGCCCGCGCGGCGCGCAGCGGCCATCGATCCGATCGTGGCCTTGCGACGGCTGTAGAGCATTGTTGAGTTATGGATCTTTGATTGTGCGTTCTCAATCACCAATCGACAATCACCAATCAACAACTATTCACGAATCAGAGATCCGATCAATCAACAATCGAACAAGTTCCCCGCTTGGATACAATGACGGGGCTCTCCGTAAATGGACGCCAAGGCCCCGCATCACATCGGACGGTATCGTGTCACCGCGACACTCGGCGCTGGCGGCATGGGCACGGTGTATCGAGCGTACGACGAGAAGCTTCGCCGCGACGTCGCCATCAAGCTCCTCCATCCCGTGTCGTGCAAGGACGGCGACACCCGGATCCTGCATGAAGCGCGGGCGTCCTCGGCGCTCAACCATCCAGGCATCTGCACGGTGTACGAGGTCGAGAACGAAGGCAGCGAAGCCTTCATCGTCATGGAGCTGGTCGAGGGGCAACCGCTCGTCGATCTGATTCCCGTAGGCGGACTCCCCTTCGAGACCGTTGTCCGCTACGGACTCCAAATCGTAGACGCACTGGCCTACGCGCACGGGCGACATGTCGTCCATCGGGACGTGAAGCCTTCGAATCTTCTGGTGAGTGGTGAGGGCCGGATCAAGATCCTGGACTTCGGATTGGCCAGGCAGATCGAGCCCCACCTTGGAGACCGGACGACTCAGTCACACTCCGTCCTGCTCGAGAGCAGCGCCCTTGCCGGGACGCTGCCGTACATGGCGCCCGAACAGTTGCGCGGTGAGCCCGCCACCACACGGACCGACGTCTGGTCGATGGGGATCGTGCTCTACGAGCTGGCCACCGGTCGGCGTCCCTACGAAGGCGACACCTCGTTCACCCTGAGCTCGATGATTCTTTCGGAGGGGCCACGGCCTTTGCCCGAGCATGTCAAGCCGGGACTCAAGAAAATCGTCCTGCGATGCCTGGCCAGGAATCCGTCCGAGCGCTATCAGGATGCGGGGCAGGTGCACGCGGCGCTGGAAGCGCTCGAGACACCCAGCGATGTCGCGACGACACATCACGCACCGGCGAGCCGCCCTGTCAGACGCGCCTCGCCCCGCACCCGGGTCCGTTCACTTGCCGTTCTGCCGCTCGACAATCTGTCGAGAGAATCCGATGAGGACTACTTCGCCGACGGCATGACCGACGCACTCATCACGACACTGGCGCAGATCGGTGCCTTGCGCGTGATCTCGCGGACGTCGGTGATGCGCTACAAGGGCACGCGCCAACCGCTGCCAGAGATTGCGCGCGAACTGAACGTCGACGCGATCATCGAGGGCACGGTACTGCGATCACATGGGCGTGTCCGGATTGCCACTCAGTTGATTCACGCCGCCACCGACACGCACCTCTGGTCCAAGCAGTACGAGACCGACCTGCGCGATGTCTTGGCGCTGCAGAGCGACGTCGCACGTGCCATCGCTCAGGAGATTCAGGTCCAACTCTCTCCGCAGCAGAAATCGCGGCTGGCTGGAAGCCGTCCGGTTGATCCCGTCGCGTACGAAATGTTCCTGAAGGGTCGTCATTTTTGGTACCGGCGAAGCCCGGACGCTCTCAAGATGGCCGTCGACTACCTCCAGCAGGCGATCAGCCTGGACCCGAGCCATGCGCTCGCCCATGCCGGCTTGGCCGACGCCTACGTGTCGCTCGGGTGGGACCTCTTCGGACTGTCGACACCGTCTGAGAGCTATCCAAAGGCCAGGCAGGCTGCCCAGAAGGCGCTGGAGATCGATCCCAACTGCGCCGAAGCACACGCCGCGCTCGGTTGCGTGGTCGCACAATTCGATTGGGATTGGGCCGCCGGCGAGCGTGCATTCCAGCACGCGATTGATCTCAAGCCTCAGTACGGCCCGGTCCACATCTGGTATTCGCATCTCTTGCGGGCCATGGGCCGAACCGAGGCGTCTTTAGCGGAGAGCCGCCGCGCCCTCGAGTGCGACCCGCTCGGGCTCGTACTCAACATGCACATGGGTTGGCATCATCTCTACTCGAGGCACTACGACCAAGCGGTCGAGCAATTGATCAAGACACTCGAGCTCGATCCGACCTTCATCATCGCGCACGTCTTCCTGGGTCAGGCATACGAGCAGAAGGGCGAGTTCTCGAGTGCGATTGCCGCGCTCGAAAAGGCGGTCGAGTTGTCCAAGCGGCACCCGGCTTACCTGGCCGATCTGGGTCATGGATATGCTGTGGCCGGCAGACGAGCGGACGCGCTGAGAACGCTCGATGAGTTGAGCGAGATGTCGTCGCAGCGTTACGTGGCAGCGCGAGGCATTGCCGAGATCCACATTGGCCTCGATGATCCAGACACGGCGTTCGCGTGGCTCGACAAAGCCTTCCTCCACCGCAACGGATGGCTCATGCACCTGAGGGAGAACCCTCGATACGATCGCCTGCGCACCGATCCACGCTATCCGGATCTCGTCCGCCGAATGAACTTCCCCTCACCATCACACTGACGAGCGTCAGAATGAGCGACTCTGGCAACCGTCCACGACCAGCGACGCGCCACTAATCCAACTCGCTCGTGGTGAGGCCAGAAACGCCACGACGTCACCCACTTCTTCCGGCCGGCCGAAGCGTCCGAACGGTAGCTCGCGCTTCACGAAATCGGCGATCGCCGCAGGGTTCGCCTGCTGGCGCTTCCACCACGATCCGCCCTCGAAGAGGATCGATCCCGGCGATACGCAGTTGACGCGGATATTCGATGAGGCCAGCTGCTGCGCCAGCGACTTCGCGAGACCGATCTCGGCAGCCTTCACAGCGCCGTAGGTCATGCGGCCGCCGGTCTCGCGCGCGAAGATCGAGGCAATGATGACGATCGAGCCGCCGCCGCGACGCTGCATGTGAGGGACGGCCAGCCGCGAGGCGCGCACCGCCGGCATCAGCGTGTTGTCGATCGCCTCCTGCCATTCATCGTCAGACGTCTCGAGCAGACCGCCACCTCGTGCCAGCCCGACGTTGTTGACCAGTACGTCGATACCGCCAAACGTCGCGACCGTGCGATCGACGACGGTCTGCACACCGTCGAGGCGGGTGAGGTCGGCTTGCACCGCAAGCACGCGATCGCCTGAACCGGCCAGCTCGGACAGTCTGTCGCGCGCCCGCGCCAGGGTGTCCGGCGTGCGACCGCAGATCGTGACCCGACATTCCTGCTCGACCAGCGCTTTGGCGCTGGCCAGCCCCAATCCCCGGCTCGACCCTGTGACGATGGCGACACGGTCTTTCAATTGCAGGTCCATGAGTGCAAATAATAGCTGTGCTCTACGAGGGGGCCGCGTATGAAGTGGGAAGGTCGCGCAGGCAGCAGCAACATCGAAGACCGTCGGGGCATGGGCGGGCGTGGGCTCGCGGTCGGTGGCGGCATCGGCGGACTGGTGCTCGTACTGTTGATGTCCGCGCTCACCGGCCGCAACCCCACAGACTTCCTCACCACGTCGACTCCCGAAGACACCGGCGTCCGCGGCGTTCCCGAGAACGATCCGCAGTACCAATTCATGAGCGTGGTCCTGAAGGACACTGAAGACGTCTGGGGTCAGCTGTTCGCGAAAAGCAACCAGACGTACGAGGCGCCCGCGCTCGTGCTGTTCGATGGCGCCACGGAGTCGGCATGCGGCCTCGGCCAGTCAGCGATGGGGCCCTTTTATTGCCCCGCGGATCGCAAGGTGTATCTCGATCTGTCGTTCTTTCGCGAGCTCGACCAACGGTTCGGTGCACCGGGCGATTTCGCGCGCGCGTATGTCGTGGCGCATGAAATCGGTCATCACATTCAAACGCTGACGGGACTGTCTGAACGCCTCCAGGCCGCTCGCGAACAATCGGGACGACGCGGCGCCAATGGGCTGTCGGTCCGACAAGAGCTGCAGGCCGACTGCTATGCGGGTGTGTTCGGGTACTACGAAGGCAAACGAGGCTTCCTCGATCCGGGTGATGCGGAGGAAGGCCTGATGGCCGCGGCGGCGATTGGCGACGATCGTCTGCAGCAGGAGTCGCAAGGCCGCGTCGTGCCCGAGTCGTTCACGCACGGATCGTCGGCGCAGCGCGTCGCCTGGCTGCGCCGCGGCCTCGAGTCGGGCCGCGTCGATGCGTGCAATACGTTCGAAGACCGCTCGCGTTGAAAGCGCGTCAATGCCCCGTGCCCAATGCTCAAAGTATGCTCGCTTGGACTTGGGCCATTGGGCATTGAGCATTGGGCATTGATAATATGAAGCGCGCAACCGGGCGGAGCAGTTGAATCCGGGTGCATTGCGAGGCGATTCAACTGATGAAGATCGGCATCCCTGCCGAAACCGAACCCGGCGAAACCCGCGTGGCAGCCACACCAGAAACGGTGAAGAAACTCCTCACCGGTGGCCGCCATTCAGTCTTGGTCGAAAACGGCGCCGGTCTCGGCGCCAGCATCACAGACGAGGCGTTCACGGCTGCCGGCGCGACGCTTGGCTGCACTGCCGACGTCTATCAGTCCGACATCATCTTCAAAGTCCAGCGCCCGGAGGCATCGGAACTACCACTGCTCCGCGGCGGCAGCATCCTCGTTGGTCTGCTCTCACCGCACCAGGATCTCGCGCCGCTCGCGGCAACCGGCGTCACCGCGTTTGCGATGGAGCTGCTGCCACGCATCACGCGGGCGCAGAACATGGATGTGCTCTCGTCGCAGGCCAACATCGCCGGCTACAAAGCGGTGTTGATTGCGGCCTACGAGTACGGGCGATTCATGCCGATGCTGATGACCGCAGCCGGCACCGTCAAGGCAGCGCGCGTGCTCGTGCTCGGGGCCGGTGTGGCCGGACTGCAGGCGATTGCCACCGCCAAGCGCCTCGGCGCCGTGATCGAAGCGTTCGACGTGCGACCGGCGGTCAAGGAGGAAGTGCAGTCGCTCGGGGCGAAGTTCATCGAGGTCGAACTGTCCGAAGAAGAACGCCAGGCCCAGAAAACCGCAGGCGGTTACGCGCGCGAGATGAGCGAGGACTACAAGAAGCGCCAGCAGGCGCTCATCGCCGATCGCGCCAAAGCCGCTGACATCGTCATCACCACCGCACTCATCCCGGGTCGCCCGGCTCCGGTGCTCATCACCGAGGACACGGTCAAAGGGATGAAGACCGGTTCCGTCATCGTCGATCTGGCGTCGCGGCAGGGCGGCAACTGCGAGTTGAGTCTCGCCGGGCATACCGTCGTCCGCCACGGCGTGAAAATCGCCGCACCCGACAACACGCCAGCCTCGCTTGCCGCTGATGCGAGCGCGCTCTACGCGCGCAACCTGCTGAACTTCTCCGCCTTGTTACTCGACCCCAAGACCGGCGAGCTCACGGTGAACCGCGAGGACGAGATCCTCGCGGCCACGCTCGTGTGCATCGACGGCAAGACGGTCAGGAGCTGAGATGCACGGAGTGGTCGTCGATCCGATCATCACGAACCTCATGGTGTTCGTGCTGGCGATCTTCGTTGGATATCACGTCGTCTGGCACGTGACACCCGCCCTGCACACGCCGCTGATGAGCGTGACCAACGCCATCAGCTCGGTCATTGTCGTCGGCGCGATCCTCGCCGCGGGGACTGGGGTGATCGACACCGGAACCGTGCTCGGGGCCGTGGCGGTCGCGCTGGTGGCAATCAATACGTTCGGAGGATTCCTCGTCACTCAACGCATGCTCGAGATGTTCAAGAAGAAAGACACCAAGGGCACCAGCAAGTGACGATGGTCATGTCTCCAAACCTCGTCGCGCTCTCCTATCTCGTCGCAAGCGTTCTGTTCATCCTGGCACTCAAAGGGCTGTCGAGCCCCACGTCGGCGCGGCGTGGGAACAGCTTCGGCATCGCCGGCATGACGCTGGCCGTGCTGATCACGCTGTTCATCACCAAGAGCGTGTTGTTGACGCTCGGCGCGCTCGCAGTGGGAGGTGCCATCGGCTGGTTCGTCGCCCACCGCGTGCAGATGACGCAGATGCCCGAGCTGGTGGCCGCGATGCACTCGCTGGTGGGCCTGGCTGCGGTGCTGATCGCTATCGCGGTCGTCTACAACCCGATGGCGTTCGGCGTCACCGACCCGCTGCCGGCCGGCAACCGCGTCGAGCTCTTCATCGGCACGTTCGTCGGCGCAATGACGTTCTCGGGATCGATCATCGCCTTCGGAAAACTTGCCGGCCTTGGCAAGATCTCGCGCCTGTTTTCGAGCGCCCCCGTGGTCTTCACGGGACAGCACTTCTGCAACCTGGCGCTGGCGATCGTGATGGTGGGCGTCGGCGTCGGGTTCGTCGTCGCACCGGCCGGTGCGCTCTGGACGCCATTCATCGTGATGATGTCGATCGCGTTCGTGCTGGGTATGCTCATCATCATTCCGATCGGCGGCGCTGACATGCCGGTCGTGATCTCGATGCTGAACAGCTACTCGGGGTGGGCCGCGTCGGGCATCGGCTTCTCGCTGAACAACCCGCTGCTCATCGTCGCTGGGTCGCTCGTCGGGTCGTCAGGCGCGATCCTGTCCTACATCATGTGCAAGGCGATGAACCGGTCGTTCATCAGCGTGATTCTCGGCGGCTTCGGCACGGCGGAAGGCGCGCCGACGGCGGCGGCGCAGAAAGCGGTGAAGTCGGGGTCGCCGGAGGACGTCGCCTTCCTGCTCGGCAACGCCGAGAGCGTCATCATCGTTCCCGGCTACGGTCTCGCGGTTGCTCGCGCGCAGCATGCCGTGAAGGAGATGGCCCAGAAGCTCATTGCGAAAGGCGTGCACGTCCGCTACGCGATTCACCCCGTCGCCGGCCGCATGCCCGGACACATGAACGTGCTGCTGGCCGAAGCCGAGGTGCCGTACGACCAGGTGCAGGAGATGGAAGACATCAACGGCGATTTCGGCACGACTGACATCGCGTTCGTGCTCGGCGCCAACGACGTCGTCAATCCATTGGCGGAACAGAAGGGCAGTCCGATTTACGGCATGCCGATCCTCGAAGCGCACAAGGCGCGCACCATCGTCGTCAACAAGCGATCGATGGCGTCGGGCTACGCCGGCATCGACAACCCGCTGTTCTATATGGACAAGACGATGATGGTGTTCGGCGACGCGAAGAAGGTGGTCGAGGACATCGTCAAGGCGATCGAGTAAGAGAAATCAGACTTCTTTCCACGGATTGTTCGCAAACACCGCCAGCTCCGGCCACAGCGCCCGCCGCGGCATGTTGAGCGCCGCCATGATGGTTTCGCCGATATCGTTGGCGTAGAGCTTGTTCGGGTTGTGACGCCCGCCCTTGCCGCCGAAATTGGTCTGGACTTCCGAGGGGCACACGCAAATGACGCGGATGCCGTGCGGCCGTAATTCCGCCTGCCAGCACTGGCTGATTCCGCGGACGGCCCACTTGCTGGCGGCATAGGGCGTCGCGGCCGAGGCGCCTTTCATGCCGGAGGTCGACGCGATGTTCACGATGTCGCCAGACCCGCGCGCTTTCATCAGCGGCACGACGCGATTGGTCAGATCGACGAGGCCGAAGACGTTCGTGTCGAACATCTGCTTCATCTGGTCGACGTCGAGGGCGCCGATTTCGGCACGATAGGCGTAGGCGGCGTTGTTGACGAGGACGTCCACACCGCCCATGTGATCCAGACATCGCTGAACGGTGGAGGCGTTGTCGTCGATCACCGAGACGTCGGCTTGCAGTCCCTGCGCGCCCGTCTTCTGCGCCATCGCGTCAATCAATTGTCGGTTACGGCCCGTAAACATCACCGTGTGGCCGGCCTTCGTCGCGAGCTCTACGACGGCCGCGCCGATCCCCTGACTCCCTCCGGTGACAAGAAAGCGGATTGGTGGCATGAGCAAAGTTCCTTTTCGACTGCGCCAGGTCGCTGTGCAATTCTAATCCTCGCAGTACACCGATCCGAATCGCAGCCGAGGAGATCAGACGTGGCGTACGACGACTTGCAACTCGACTCATCTCGACTCGTCTTGCGACCTCCGCGTGTCGAGGACCTGGATCCCTGGGCGGCGATGATGGCGGACGAGGAAACGGCGCGCTTCATCGGCGGGGTCATTCCGCGCTCTGTCGTATGGCGGGGCCTCATGACCATGATTGGCTCGTGGCATGCGCTCGGCTTCGCGATGTTCTCGGTGATCGAGAAGTCGAGCGGACGGTGGGTGGGACGTCTCGGTCCATGGATGCCCGAAGGCTGGCCCGGGCCGGAGATCGGCTGGGCGATCGTGCGCGACTGCTGGGGACGCGGCTACGCGACGGAGGGTGCGATCGCCGCCACCGACTGGGCGTTCGATCATCTGCAGTGGACACGAGTCATTCACAGCATCAGCCCGGACAACGTGGCGTCTCAGGAGGTGGCGCGAAGGCTCGGCTCGCGCAATCTCGGGCCTGGACGATTGCCGGCACCATTCGAAGAATCGCGCGTGGATATCTGGGGCCAGTCTCGCGACGAGTGGCGGCACCGCGCATTTCTCGAGGCATGACGCGTGAGATCTCGTCTCGCCCTCACCCTGCTGACGATGCTGCTGGCTACCGCCGGCGCGCTCGACGGCCAGGACGACCCGGTTGCGGCGTTGGTCGATCGGGCGAGCCAGTACGTTCAGAAGTACGAGACGCAGTTTTCCGCCCTGGTCTGCGAGGAGCATCAGACGCAGCGCATCCTCCGCGCGGACGGGCGCGAGCGCAAGCGCCGCGATCTCGTGTCGGACGTGCTTCTCGTCAAGGCGGGCGATGGGACCTCGTTCTTTCGCGACGTGATCTCCGTGGACGGCAAGGCCGTGCGCGATCGACAGGAGCGGCTACGCAAGTTGTTTCTCGACGCCGACGCCTCACGGACGGCGATGCGACACGCGCGCGCTATCGCCGACGAGAGCGCGCGCTACAACATCGGCTTTTCGAGGGGCCTCGATGCGCTCATGGTGCCACTCGAGATCCTCCAGCCACGGACCGCACCGGGCTTCCGCTTCACCGGCGCGGACCAGGGGCTCGCCTTCCAGGAGTTCCAGTCGCCGAGCATGATCCGTTACCGGAACGGGCAGCGCGCGCAGGA
>Ga0075425_100000423_pt1 | contig 39543 bp, 24 predicted proteins | sample SoiMethybrSBSTD4_FD_75300 | JGI IMG/M metagenome (GOLD analysis project Ga0075425, IMG submission 75300) | Bulk soil microbial communities from a Populus tree surrounding site in Tennessee, USA - Soil MetaG P. TD hybrid SBSTD4 | ecosystem: Environmental > Terrestrial > Soil > Tree plantation... | reverse complement strand
AACCGCATCTTCTGACCGTCTTGATTGATCAACTCCACATCTGAAAAGTATTTCTCAGCCGCTGAATTGACGCTTTTCGCCGCGGGAGTCTGCTCCTGTGCGCGAATCAACGTAGTCGACAAGAACACGACTCCGATAAACAGCAGGATTGTGCTGAGTAGTTTCGGCTTCATGGTTTAGCCGTCTCCTCTACTTGTGATTGGTCCAATTTTGGTTTTATGACACTCTCAATCAGTCCCACCAGCTGCGAAATTTGCGCGAGGCCATATGTGCGAGTCCAGACACCTTTGAGATCGTTTCCTACAATTACCACTGGTGAATGGTCCTCGCGGCGCGAAACAGATGCTCCGAGTGCATTCAACAACTTGTCCATCTCCGGCTTGCTACCGGTCACAAAGGTCCAGCCGGCGCCGGCCTTGAACTTGGCGCCCCACGCCTTTAAGCGTTCTGGCGTATCAGTCAGTGGATCCACGCTGATGGAAATGAAGTGCACATCTTTTCCGACTTTCTCGCCCATCTCCTTTTGCACACGCGCAAACGTCGCCGCGAGCGGTGGGCAGATAGTGGTGCAGTTAGTAAAGATGAAGTTGATAGCTACAGTCTTTCCTTTGATCAGATCGCTGTAGAAATGAAGAGCATGGCCTTCCTGGTCCAACACCTCTACATCGGGAATCATGAGTGTTTTCGTTGGACCGGAGACATCGCCTGCTGCGGGGGACGTGTTTACATCCGCGGTCACAATTTCGCCAACTGCAACGCTCGCCACCGGGTTTTCCTTCTCAACGGACTTCGCGGTGTCGCGAACTGGCTGCAGATCCATTTTGCATTTCGGGCACTTGCCTTTTCGGGACGACTTCACATCGGGATGCATTGGACAGGCATAGACCTTTGCTGTTTTCACTGCCGGCTTTTGGTGCTGCGTCGGTGCTGTCAATCGGTTGTGCAAAGGCGGTTTGGCTTCGATCTGAATCGATGCGAACACTACGAATGCGAGCGCAAATATCCGGGTGGTATTTAATTGCTTATTCATTTTTTCTCCTCTGTCGCATGCAACGTTACCCCGGGCAGGTCTTGATAACGAACTCCCATTGAACCCGATTCAACAAAAACCCTGTAGACACCAGACTCCGGCAGATTGAGATTGACTTCGTACATTCCGTTCCCGAGTGACTTCGCAATGTCCCGTCGTTGCCATGTACCGGAAGCGAGAAATGTCAGCACACGCACGTCCTCCAAACCGTCTTTCGCTTTATTAGTCCTGGTCTCAATCAATTTGAACCGGAGAGGGAAATCGTGATTTACCTGCAGCTGCATCTCTTTGCTCTGATGTTCGATCCGTAATGCGACTGTCTGCTGTTCCGCTAATAATGGATTGGGATCGGCCGCCGCCTCGAAGCAGTGAGCGATGCGCGGAGAATCAGTCAGAAAAGCAACATCGTAGCGCCCGCTGGCCGGCAATTTCACGGTAGCTGAGTAAATGCCGGGCGTCGTCTCTCGCAAGCTACGATCGACAATCAGTACAGCGAGTGGTTCGCGTCGATAGTTCTGAAAGCTGCCCATCGGCGCGGACATGCCTTCCTGGTAGTAATAAAGAGTCTTATCAACCGGATTCGCGAGGATGATCGAGTTACCTTCCGGCGCGAGCACCACCGAATCAGCTCGCACGGGCAACGATCCTTGGGCCGGAATTCCCTGGCCACCGGGAAACTCCGTTATGTCTACTTCACTTCCTATCGTAGCGAGGCGAAGCATGTTGATGCTCTCTGTTTCCAGCGACCTGATGAAGGCGAATGTGTCGCTGAAAATTATTTGATCGGGAGCCTTACCCACTTTTACTTCGTGAAGCATGCGGTTCGAAGCAGCGTCGAATACACTCAGGGTGCTCTCTTTGGTGTTGAGCACGAACCCGTATCGTCCTCCCGGTGCGAAGCGAAGCACGTGAGATCCTGGTTTTGCTTTAATGCGTGTCTGAAGTTGGCCTTGCTGGTCTATGACCGTGATGGATCCATCGGTCTCGCTGACGGCGTAGATGGCTTTGCTCAGTTCAGATGACGCAAGCGAAACTGGATTAGGCCCAACCTTGACGTCATTAATCTTTGATAGCTTCTGCACATCAATAACAGAGACTGTCTTGCCCTCGCGATTCGAAACAAATGCATAACGGTTGTCGCTGGTGACCAGTATCTCGTGGCGTCCCGCTCCAGTGGGAAGTTGTGCCGCGACGTTCAGTGTTCCAGTATCAATTACCGTCACCCCGCTGGCTGAAGGCTGGTTACCCTCGTGGCCAATCCAAACATATTTCTGGTCGGGCTGGAGCGTGATAGTGGTGGGCTTCACATCGGTGTCGACGTAATTTGTGACTTTCCAGCTTCGTGTATCGATCACCGCCACTTGATTAATCAGAGGCAACGTCACGAAGAGCTTTTCGCCATCGCGGGTCAACACCCAGTCTTCGCCCGCGCTTTTCATCATCACCAGGGTCAATAGCTTGCTTCCGCCAAAACCTAATAGAGGATCGATGACTGAAATGTCAGCGCTCTTGTTAAGGGAAAGGATGTAATATGAATTAAGATCGACGTCAGGTTGCGTCCGCAGGCTACCGGTTAAGTACGACTGGATTTTCGCGCGACACTGGCTGACCTCCGGCGCCTTCTCTCCTTCCCGCAGGCTGAGCCATGCTGAAAGATTCAAGCCTTTCACAGGAGTGCCCGTGTTTGTGTCGGTGACTTTGAATTTGATATTCGCGTCCTCGGCAGCTTTCGGTGCGGATGCGTTTGGCGTCTGAGGCGCAACCGTGAACTCAATTGCAATTCCCTGCTCCACAATTTTCTGCGGGAAAATCGTCGGCTGTTCCTTTTTTGTAGCTTTAGCCGGCTCTTGCGCGAAAGTTGCGAATGCGCTGAAGACTAAAAGTGAAAAGGTCGTTATTTGTAGGGCGTAACGTCGAATAATAAGTGGGTACATCTCCGCCTCCGTCTAATTGCGTGCTGTTACGCAGTCTGATCGCTGCGTTGAAGAGCGATCTTTCAGAACAGGAGTGCAGCCTGTCTTTCGGCAGGCTGCACTTCGTAACGATCCTTTGCGGCGCGTACCGCAGATTTTAGGACCGGTCGTTATGGTGTAACTCGGAAGATGCCCCACAGTCCGCCATCGAACTGGAATGACATCTGAGATCTGTACAAGTAATCACCGGTCACGCGGCGTGCACCACCGGCGCCGTTCAATGGAATCACATCGTAGTGCGAAGAAGGCCCGACTCCATATTGAGCGCCTTTGACCTCTGAAAGTGGATTGTTGCCAATCGACTTGGAGTTGTTGATATAGGGTTCCTCCTGCCAGAAGTGACCGTGCAGGTTGAACACGTTATTGCGGTTATGCCCGTTGGCATTCAGGATTCGGAATCTCACTGCCTGACCGGCAGTAGCCGTGAATACCGGGGTCTGCGGATCGCCACCGACGATGGCGTTGGTCAGCACGTTCGTGAAGTCGAAATTGTTAGTGTTCTCGAATGGGGTTTCGGGTGGGTAATTCATGCGTTTCCAGAGCGGCTCAGTGCGATAGTTGATGGCTTTCTGCGCTGAGTCTTCCGCATCTTCTGCGCCATCCGGACCACCCAGATTTGGCACCGGGCTACCATCGGCAAACCTCATGTTGATGTCGGTCTGGAACTGCACCACGAATTCACGGAACGACGTACTGTCGGGCTTCGTTACCGTCGCCTGCGCCCGTGTGTCCCTGTCTTCGATCCAGGTCGATCCCTCAGGCTCGATGATGAGTGAACCGATTGCACCTTTGTTACTGTGCTTGATCGGGTCCGATGAGATCAGATTGGTTGCGCCGAATTCAATCGGTATCGCCACCCGTTGGTTATTGCCGTTGATCGTGAGATCGCCGGCGAACCACCTGTACCTCGCGACGCCGCCTGGTCCAACCGTCTGGTTAGGATTGAAACCGACGTTCTTCCCGTCGCTGTTCACAACGTTGTAGGCGACCAGTTGCGGGTGTAACCCAACCTGACTGGAAGGTCTTACCTGATTGGCATTGAAGTGGAAGATCAGGTTCGGCATCGTGTTGAAGCCGTTCAGATCGTCCTGCACGTCCGGTAATCTGTTTTCGAGTTTGAAGTTGATGCATTCGCCGGCCGCGGCGCGCACGACGAGCGGCTCAATTGGGACGTTCCTCTTCACCCTCCCCTGCTTATCAACATCCTCTGCACGGAAGTACATGATCGCCGTCGGGTCGTTAAGTGCTCCGCCGTTGCCGGCGCGACTGTTGTAGACGAGCGTGCCTCCCGCGATCGCCAGCGCATTGACTGCGATTACGTTGATAGTCCGTTTCGGAGCCGTGCCCGGACAGATGCCCGCCTGTACGCTCTTACCCGTCGGGAAGTCCGTCGGATTTGACGTCACGATAGTTTTATTGGACGTATTTCCACCGGGCGCCGCCGTACTGTCGGTTGTGGTCGTAGTGGCGGCAGTAGATACCGTGCCGTCGGGGTTAAAGGTAAACGTCGTGGTACTTCTGCTTTCCGTACCGAGCATAGTACCCGACATCAGCGAGGTATCCGTCGTGGCGGTGGAATCCGTCGAGACTGAAGGATCCGAAGAGTCGGCGAAATCGGTAGCGCCCGTCGGAAAGGTGCTGTCCGTCGGGAACGCCGAGTCGTTAGACGACAATGGCGCTGCGCCTGCGGTGTTGTTCGGTAAAGCCAGAAGATCAGCCTTTAACCCTTTCCGACCGTTGTAGATTCGCAGAAGGCCCCACATACCGTTCCACTGTCCGTCAACTGAGGCGTTGTTCTGGTAGAGATAATCGATGAAGTCCCTTCCACCCATCAGCGACTCTTTGCCGGTGAGAAACTCGAAGTGCTCAGAAATGCCTGCCATCTGCGAGTTTCGGTAACCGGAATTATTGACCGCCAACGGATCCTGCGGCGTGCCTGGTTGATGGAGCCACTTATGCCCGTTGATGGTTAGGTTGTGGGTTTCTTCGTGTGCTCCTACGAGGATACGAATCTGCACCTTGTCGTTTTCGTAGGCTCTTAGGAGCGGCGTGAATGGATCGCCCGGCTGCACGCCGTTGGTTAGAGGCGGATAGAAGTTTGGCTGAACGTTGAAAGCCGGATCAGCGCGAGTAATGTTTGATTTGTAAACCTTCGACAAATCACCAGGGGCCCCCGAGGCCTGCGTGTTCGTGTTTGGATCGCGAATCCGCATAGGCACCGGCTCGTTGCGATAGTTGACACTCATGGTGCCCGGGTCGGAAGCCGAGAGCGCTTCCGGACATGGCGCCGGAGGACCACCCGGACAAACCAAACCGTTCTCAACTAGGAAAGGCAGTCCAACTTCTTTCTTGATTGGCGGGTTGATCACGCGCTGAGGATCCGGAATCGGCTTGCCATTGGCATCGATACCGGCGCCGGCCTGATAGGCCAGTTGGAAATCAGCAAACTCAAACAGGAACTCGCGATGACTGTTCGCCGCGACTGACTCGATGATGTTCGCCTGCCAGCTTGTCGGCCCGCCATCCAGGGTACGAGTACCCATAACTTCGCCCGTTTCCGGATTCTTCCAAACTGAACCTTGCGGCTCAGTCACCAGGCCGGCATAGAGGCCCGTTTGCTGGTGAGTCGATGGGCCAAAGTGATCGTGCGTGAAAACGGTTCTGAGCGTGCGGTCTTTCCCGTTGTTGTTGAGTGTGTCGTCGGCAAACCATCGTTGCACGGTCGTTTGTGCGCCGAGAGTGCCGAAGAACGGATGAGGCTTGGCTTTCGGACAAGTAAACGAGCCGTCTCGTGTGTCGCCCGAATCTACGCCAGTGCACCCGTTCTGTTTCCGAATAGCGCGGATGCGCTCGATTACTTCGTCAGGACTAAAGCTGCCGTCTTCATAATTGAAGCCGTTAGCCGCGCCGTCTGATGAAGTAACGTCGAACTTCACGAGATGGATATGCTGGCCGACGATGTCGGTCGGCGTTCGTACCTGAAAGTCATCCAGCTCGTAAACGTTCGGTATGAGGTTCGTGTGATAGAACGTAATGCAGTCGTTTGTATTCGCGCGGAAGAAGAGCGGCTCTGGCGGTTTCGTACCTGCCTTGGTAGCCGCAACGTCCGCCCAGAGTGCGAGGATGCGCGATTGCGGAAAGTGCCAGCCCGCTTTGTTGAATTTTAGGTCAAGCTGAAATGCGGCTGCTTTGTAGGTGCGTGGCGTCCCTTTCGGATTGCCATTATCGTCGATGCAGGGTTCGGAATAAGGCGCGCCAGGCTGTCGCGGCAGACCGTTCAAGATAAAGTTAGCAGGTGTACCATCCGGCTTGAAGCTCGGATGCAAACGCTGCTCGTGGTATTGCATCGCAGCGATTTCAGTCGCGGTTCCTGTTTCCGGGATCGCCTGAGCGACCGCGGTCAAAAGCTCTTTGCTGAAATCAAGCCGGGTTTCGACGTGGTGCGTTGTACCGCCGGTGATGATGTGACGTTGCAAACCGCCGTCATCAACCGTGTCGAGTGGCGGGTGTGGGGGACGATGGCCCGCGACCGCCGGGTTGAAGAAGGGATATCCGGGCACCGTCGCGGTGGGCATAGGAGCCATCGCTAAAGTCGGCACTGGCACTATCGCAGGTATTGGCGTACCGGCGACGATTTCGCCATCCGGCAACGAGCGCGCGCCGGCAACGGGTCTCCCGTTAGCATCGAGCACTGTTCCCGACTCAAATACATCGTGGTTACGCCAGAGTTCCCACATGCCTTCCGCGAAGTGCGGATAAAAGTGACAGTGGAAAATTGCATCGCCGACGACCTGGTTTCGGTTTCCCGATCCGATGTGGGTGATTTCAGTGGTGAATGCGAAGCCTGGTCCGACTGCCTGACTATCGAGGTAAGTCGAGTTGTCGTCGTCAGGTGTTTGTAGCCACTGGTGCGCATGCAAGTGATGAATGTGATGCTCCTTCGGTCCAGCGTGTACGACTCTCATTTTCACCTGGTCGCCGATATAGCTGTGATGCACATTTGATGGATCGTCGGGATACAAGACTTTGGTGGCCTTCCTGCCGGTGATCAACCTGCCCGTGCTGTCAGTGGTGTTGGCCGGCACGTCCACGATCTGGGCCGGGTCACCTATAGTCCATGACGAGAGGAAGAACTCCTCATATTTGCACTCAGTGCAGTTGAACATTGGCCCGACCCCGAGCCGGTTAGCCAGAATCTCCGCTCCTATACCTGCTACGCCGTAGTTGATAGCAAACTTATCTTGGGCGCTGTGGAGTGTGTGGCTGAGAACTGGATCGCGAAACTGTGGGAAAGCCTGAATGTCCTGAATCTCATCGTGATAGACCACGGTGAACTCGCGGAAAGGCCGGTCACGATCAGGCTCGGTCGCATTCGGTCGGTAGGTACCGGCGGGAAAACGTCCCTTGTTGGGACCTGTAATGATGGCGTTCAAATCGGTATGCACGATCGTATCGCCATCCAGCATCTTGAGAATGAGCTGGCCGGCCTTGGGATGACCAGGCGGATAAACCGCATCGTAATTGATGATGGGTTGTCCACCAGGAGTCGTCTTCGGCGTGCCATCCGCGTTCTTGACGGTTGCCAATTTCAGATCGTCGGCAGTGACTTGCGAGCGGTACCACTCGGCGCCTTTAACTTCCACGTTGACGCTGCCGAATAATCCCTCGGGAAGCGTGCCTCCATCGCCCTCGCCTCCGGTCGTGGCGGCAGTGCTGTACATCAAGTTGTTTCCTTCACGTGTGGCAGTATAGGTGTAGATGGTCGTGGCTCCGGGAGGTATCAAACTGGACGGGTTGACGCCCACGTTCGATCCGTCGGACGCAATGCCATTAACCAGTTCCATGCCGACGACGTGAATTCCAGCAGTGCGAGTCGCCGGCTGATCACTCAAGGGATTTTCGGGATCCTTGTGACTAACCGGGTTGAGGGAGAGAAGATTAGTGAAGGTAATTCGGAGACAATCGCCGCTGTTCATGCGGAGCACGATTGGTCGCGGCCGTTTGTCAGCACGCAACCGCACGTTGCCGGCGACGATCCCTTTGACTGGGTCGATCGCCACGACGTCTTTCTTAAGCGCGTAGATCATACCGCCAGGGTTAATTGTCCCAAGGCGGTTGTACACGATCACCTGATCGAGGGCGACCACGTCCGCCTTGATTGTGCGTTCACAAACAGGGACTGTCTGGGCTTGTGTGGTGACTGCCGTTAACAACAGCAGCACGAAACATGGGAGGGGGACTAGGAAGGTTAGTCTACTCCTTCGATAGAGATGCTGTTTGGTTTTCATCTTTCTCCTCCGAGGACAGTTTGGGGCGTTTTGGTGCAACGACCATGCCCGCACATAACAAAATAAAGTGGAAATCTTTTCGATTTGTTCGGTCGATCTGCCGGCGTTGTATGCTTCAACGTGAGACATGCGCTTGGACATGTCTCACGCTGCGTCATGGATTAGACCATGGGGGAATTCACTGGAATGCGCACATGATTCAAGCGAGTGACGTTCCATAACACTGATGAATTGTGAGGACTTTTAGGCTACTCAGAGTAGTTTGAGAGCGGCATGTGCTGCACAGGAATGCGGAGATTTTCGTATTAAGAGGAAACTCAGTTTAAGGCTACATGATCTTCTTTTCCACCACGACCATTGTTTGGTCTCTCAACCTTAATCCCGAGCTTCTTGAGCTTCCGATAAAACGTGGGTCGAGGAAAGTGAAGAATTTGAGCGCTCTTCCTGACGTTGCCGCAGGTGCGTTCGAGCGTTTGCAAGATGGCTTCACGCTCGATCTCTTCCATTGGCAATAAAGGCGGAATGACGACCGTCGAAAGGGTCGGTTGTGTTTGAAAGTCCTCCGACAAACATGCGGGCGTAATTTCAGTGCCGCGGCAGAACAGTACGGCACGCTCAATGGCGCTCTCGAGTTCACGTATGTTACCGGGCCAATCGTAACGCATCAGGTTCTGTACCGCTTCCGGCGAGATGTCTCGAATCTGTTTGCCATATTGATCGGAAAAGCGCTTGAGAAACCGCTGCGCGATCAGAGGGACATCATCCACCCGTTCACGTAAGGGAGGGACTTTGATTTTGATCGTGCTGACGCGGAAATAAAGGTCCTTACGCAGCAGGCCCTCTCTCAAAAGCGCAAGAGTATTGCGGTTGGTGGCTGACACGAGCCGAAAACTAACATCGATCTCTTGCTCATCACCCAAGCGGCGCAGTTTCCGTTCCTGTAGGACGCGCAGCAGCTTGGTTTGAAAATGCGTAGGCATTTCCGCGATCTCATCGAGCAGCAGAGTACCTCCGTGGGCAGCTTCGATGAGGCCTCGCTTGTCGCGATCTGCGCCGGTGAAAGCTCCCTTTTTGTATCCGAACAACTCTGATTCAATTAGCTCGTGAGGAATAGCGGCGCAGTTTATCCTGATAAATGGACCAGAGGCGCGTTGGCTCTGAGTATGAAAGGCGGTCGCGATCAACTCTTTTCCAGTGCCGCTCTCACCCTCAATTAACACAGAAGCATCAGAAGGTGCGGCGGTATTTATGATCTCGATAATCTGGCGGATTTTTAAATCGCGACCAACGATGCCAAAAGTCTCGCTGTCGCCGCCAAGCGTACATTTCAGTGTCTCATTCTCATGTTTTAACGCCGCCAACTGTAAAGCGCGATCAACCAGCACCAAAAGACGGGCGGGTATGTAAGGTTTCTCGAGGTAGTAATAAGCTCCGGCCTTGATTGCCTCGATCGATATGTCGAGCGAACCGTAAGCGGTCGTGAGAATAACTTCGGTATCGGGTGTCTCTGTTTTAACGTGAGTGATCAAATCGATTCCACTAGCGTCTGGGAGCCGAAGGTCTGTTATGACGAGATCAATTAACGTGTCTTTCATTATCCTGATTGAGTCAGCAATGCTGTGGGCAATCAGGACTGAGAAACCAGCATCAGTAAGAATTAACTCAAGCAGTCCTGACGAACTCTCTTCATCATCGACGACCAAAATCTTCTTGGCGAGATTTGCGTTCACTGGTATATCCCCCTTGTGGCCGACGGTTCGATTTTTACTTCCGGGGCGTAACCCTCGTGGTATGGCATACGAAGGCACACTTTTCCCTCAGTCCTAAATTAGCGGAATCTTCTGACCTTCTGGGCGAGGACCGGATGCTGTTTCAACATCCGTCAAAGTCTTTTTAGAGACTCTTTCGGAAATCGGGGGTTTGAAATTCGATATTTGCAGGTGAATTGATCTTCCAATACTCGAAAGGCGGGAGAGTCTTTCGCCCTTAGCAGGATCACTTCACAGTCGACGTGTCAGCGTAGGCTATTGTCGGGAAGTCGCTATAGCATAACACTTGCAAGGCGCTCATCACTCGACCATCGATGAAGGAGTTGATATGAGCAGAACGATCTATGCACTCATGGTTTTGATGATCGCGTTGACGTCGGTAGTGAAGTCTCAGACTGTAACTGCAAATCCGACGAACACCACAAGCTCGCCCGTCAAACAAACTGGAGGTCAGTCAAACTCCATGATTGAGGATTGCGCCTGCGAGTCGCAGATTCTGCCAGAGACAGTAGCGATAGTCAATAGAATTAAGATCGCCAGCAATGACATTAAGAAGTCGACGCGCCAGGCCGTGAGTGAACTGCAACGCCAGGTTATTGAGGCGCGCAAAAACGAGCTTGATCTGACGATAAATTCAAGATTACTGGCGATGGAAGCTAAAAAGCGCGGGCTGAGCACAACCAAACTGCTCGAACAAGAAGTTGTTGCCAAAGTACAACGTCCTACAGCAGCCGAAGCACAGGCGTTTTACGATCAAAACAAAGCCCGTATAAAAGAGGACTTCAAAGATGTCGCGGACGAGATTATTGCTTATCTCCTCGATCGACGACAGCGGGTTGAAGCAAAGAGTTTTGCGGATGAATTGCGGCAAGCCAGCGAAACGAAAGTGCTGATAACGGAAGGAACCCCACCGACAAATCAGGCGGAGCGGGCTCGCGTCCTGGCCATTGTCAAAGGTGAGCCAATCACCTCAGGCGAACTTGAAGATTCACTCAAGCCGTTGATCTTTGACGTCCAGGAAAAAGTCTACAGGCTGCGGAAGGATGAGCTTGATCTCACTATTAACGACATCCTTTTGACGCAGGAAGCCCAAAGAAGAAAGATTACGACCAACGCGCTGCTCGATGTTGAAGTGAAACCACAACCCGTTAGCGACGATCAAGCGCGCGCTTTTTACGAGGAAAACAAGGAACGCGTGAGCGGAGATTTCGTCCAGGCAAAAGATGCGATCAGGCAGTATCTGGAACAGGTCGAACTGCGTAAGGCTCAACGTGTATTTGTCGAAAAACTTCGCGCCGCTGCTTCGATTCAAGTCTTTCTCATTGCTCCGGAGTCGCCCGTTTTCTCCATTTCAACGAGCGACCAACCGTCACTGGGCAGCGCAAACGCTCCGGTAACCATCATCGCTTTCACAGATTACCAGTGTCCGAGTTGTGCCGTCATGCATCAGAATCTGGAGCGTTTAGTGAAAGAGTACGGCGATAAGATACGACTTGTTGCGCGCGACTTTCCGCTCAACCAGCACACCGAGGCACTTAAGGCAGCTGAGGCTGCTGAGGCTGCGCGTGAACAGGGTCGATACTGGGAGTACGTGCAAGTGCTACTGCGCAATCAATCCGCACTTGGGGTGGAGAAGTTGAAGAGTTACGCGACTGAGGTTGGACTCGATCGAACTCGTTTCGACAGCGGTCTCGATTCAGGAAAGTTTGCGGAATTGGTCCAACGCGATGTCGATGAGGGAATGAAACTCGGACTCAAAGCGACTCCGACATTGTTTCTCAACGGCCGACGTGTTTCAGTCAAGAGTTATGAGGATCTGAAAGCACAAGTTGACGCCCTGCTGACTGCACAAAACGTCACAAGAAGTGTACATATTTGGCAGTAGAAGATGAAGGTAGTTCAGGAACTGATGCAATGGATCGTCTTGGATCGTTTTGGATCAACGGCAACTCCGAAGAGACTGCTGATTTTGCGATTTTTGCTGAATAAATCTGGTAGGCGCGTGCGGATTTGAACCGCAGACCCCTACCGTGTCAAAGCAACGCTTTACCCTATCAGAAGCCGAATAATACTGCGGTTTTCCGCGATTTTTCGCCCCCCACCCGACCAATTATCCGACCACCCGCACAGTTACCCGCACAATTCATCTCATTTTAGTCGTTTCCTAGTGTGCTCCCTATTCGCAGCGAGTGGCAGAGTCGCGCAGCGATGTTGCAAATCATAGAGACGGAGTGTGGCTGGCAGCTTCGCCCTTCCCTGGATATTGAACACGACCGTTCTCCGTAACGACGATGTGTCCTCGCCTCTGCAACTCAGAGAACATTCTCTCTTTGTCCTCATCGGAAATGCCGCCTTGAAACTGAAACATTGCAGTGATTGAGTTGAAGAGTGCCTCTTTCCTGGACGGCTTCAGTTTCCTCAGCCTATCAGCGACAAATTGAACCAGTTCTGAGTCAAACCTGGCTGATGGACCACGTTTCTGCCTGCGCTGCGGGTTTTGTTCCTCTTCCTCTTTTCGAGCTAGCTGAATTAACAGTTGCGCTAAGCGAAACTTATCTCGGTAACTGAGCTGTTGGATTTCTTTAGATAGTTCGTTATATGTCATAACACGTCGAGTCAACAGTCTCCTCAGAGCTGAACGCTGCGCTTTGGCTTGAGCCCTGCGCGTTTTCACTCTTGCGTAGGCGGCGCTTTAGAAGCGCTCGATGATCTGTTTGGCGAATCCTGAGCTAGAGTGGTAGATGCTTAATGACATTCTCCCATTCAATCATATCGCTGCACGAAACAATTATTTCAAGATCATTGATCACTTGGCTGACGGGAAGTTGCCTCGAAACTACGATGATACCGGCAACCTTTTCCGCTCTGGCGATACGACTCGCTGCATGATAGGGCATTGTGCGTCGATCATGCGTAACGAGAATGCGCTCTTGCTCCGCCGCCCACGCTAAGACTTCCGGATCGGAAGCATTACTGAGGCCGACTTGATGGGCCGTTATGACATCCAAGTTTGGAACACGAAGTAACAGACCGCGAAGGATAACGTGATCGAGATCTTGATCGATGAGCAACCGAAGCATGACGGTGCAGTCTATGCAGTCGGCGTTGCCTCGCCATTCTCTCGAGCCGCGGTCCAGCGGCCCAATATGCGAGAGCGTAGTTCGGCAATCTCAGCCTGGTAGTCAGGATTAGACTCGAGTTGGCCCTGAAGACTATCGGCTGCTACTTTTTGCTCTTCCAGATACACTTCCATTTCCTGGCGATGTGTAAGGTAGTAGGCAATACTTGAGTAAACGTCGCCGAGGCTGAGAGAGGGAAAGCTCTGGACAATTTGCTCGGCTGTCGCCCCGAGTTTGAAGTGATGAATGACGGAGTCCAGACTAACTCGCGACCCTTTGATGCGAATCGTCCCTTGCTCGGTGACAACGAGCGGCATGATGATGGTTTCTTCCAAGGCAACCATAATGGTTCTGATTATACCTGATGGGTGCTTCTAATCCGAAGATAATCGTAGCGACGACGCCGTCTCGTGCAGTCTGCTTTTCACCAGGTTTCACTCGTGAACAGTAATGAGATTCTGAAAGCCGAACTCGCGAAGGCCCTATCGGAATGTGAGCGTTTACGTGAAGAGAACGCGCGGCTAAGGCTTCGCATTGGCGAAGACCTTGAGAGCGATCATCAAGACGTTGAACGCCCGTCGTTGAATGGTGACTTAAAGGCACACCAATCAGCCGCTGTGACCGTTGACTCGCCGCCGGAAGTCAAAGTGTCCTTGTTCAAGGATCTGTTTCGCGCAAGGAACGATGTCTACGCGGTTAGGTGGCAAGGAAGGAACGGTAAGACGGGCTATTCGCCGGCTGGTGACAAGGAATGGGACAAGGCGCCTTCATTTGGTCGGGGACCGAAGAAATCATTTCGCCTCACCAAGCTCTTTTCACTAACTGAGGAAGTGCTCAGAGATCACCTGCTCGGAAAGCAAACCATCGGCGTCTATCCTCTCCTACAGGACGATACCTGTTGCTTTGTAGCAGTAGACTTCGACAAGAAGAGCTGGAAAGCAGATACGTGCGCCTTCTTAAAGATATGTCACGAGACCGGCGTGCCTGCTTCCCTTGAACGCTCGCGCTCGGGGAACGGTGGTCATGTCTGGATATTCTTCGCCAGTCCAGTACAAGCCACATTGGCCAGAAAACTCGCGAGCGCTATCTTGACGAGAACTATGGAGCGGCGCTAAACGGTTCGAGTCTGTGACTATGTCGATGCTGCGGTGCCGGTATTGAATCGAATATACGAAAAGCGCGTCAAAGCGTACGAGGCGGTTGGCTATAGCGTGGCTCGGCCCTCCGAGCCAGAGGCCCAGGCTGATTTAAGATTCGCGACAATTGAACGCATCGCGGTTCAGGCAGTTGTCGCTTTTGAAGAAGCGCGAGGCTGCATGGTAGAAACCGTGGAGAGCGATACTCGTGGCTTTGATCTCATCTCGCGTCGTGCTCTCTCCAAGACTGAAGAAGAACGAGTCGCAACTCGGTTCATCGAGGTAAAAGGGCGCGCGGCGGTTGGTGAGATCGCGCTCACAGCCAATGAATACAAAACGGCTCTACGCCTGGGCGTTTTTCTTCCGACCAATTACCCGACCAATTCGGTGAGAAAACTGAGAAATGACAGACTATGGGGGAGATCGTAATGATCAATCATGGGTGAGCCGGTGCTTGCTTTTTCAGTGTCGGAAGAATCTTAATTGCTTTCCCTGCCTTCTGTTCAGCTAGACGCAGGTCGTACAGACCTTGAAGATTGAGCCAGAACTGCGGACTGGTACCAAGGAAGTGGCCCAAGCGTAACGCTGTGTCGCCAGTGATGGAGCGCTGGCCATTGAGAATTCCAGTAATACGGTTGGTTGGCACCTTTAGCTGTCGCGCCAATTCAGCCGCGCTCATCCCGAGGGCTTCCAATTCTTCGGCCAAGTGCTCACCTGGATGTATCGCTGTTAGTGGCATAAAGTCTCCTTAGTGATAGTCAACAATTTCCACGTTGATTGGCCCCAGCGACTTGTCAGGCCATTCAAAACACACACGCCATTGGTCATTGATCCGTATGCTGTATTGCCCTTTGCGTTTTCCCTTTAATGATTCAAATCGATTACCGGGCAACGCAGCCAGATCCAATATTGAGGTGGCGGCCTCAAGACGATCGAGTTTCAAGCGTGCTGAACGTTCAATACCAGAGAACGCTTTGACTCGCTTTCCGCGTGCGAAGTCGCTGGTGCGCTCGTCCCGATGGCTGAGAATCACACCTCAACGATAAATGATCCGAACGCGTTACGACAAGCGTAACTCTTAAACGCATTACTGAGCTGACTCAATGTGCCGTTATGAAATCTAGGCTCGGAACGCGAAGGATGACGTGATCGAGATCTGCATCAAGCCCTGACGGGGCGGAAGCATATAGAAAGGCGAAAGGCATCAACATAAAGGGCTGAGGCTGTGTCCAGCCTGCGCGACATTACTGAGGTTCTTAAGCCTCGCGCTCGACAAAATCTTTTCTCTAATATTGCGCCACTCATTTCATCGGTTTTGAACTTTTCGGCCTAGCTTCCAATTTGCAGCATGGTCCAACAACTCAAATGTCTGTGAATTTATTTCAATACCCTAGTAAGTGCGACAGCTTCAATTGTTAGAGGGAATTGACCTGAAAGATCGGGAAGTAGGTAGAAATCTCTCCCGCAGCGTAAGCCTCAGCAAGTTGCGGAATACTCTCCCAGTCGTACACCCGATCGTCCAAGAGTGGCATCCAAGCTCGCTCTTCAGCGAAGCTAACTGCTTCAAGGGCTTCCGCGTATCTCGCATAATGGGTATGAACATGGACGTGCCAATTCATACACTCAATCGCGCGAACGGTGGAGAGCTTCATTCCATCCTTCCAGCCTGCGGTGGTGACTACGCCAGGCCTGCCCAATGATTTGAGCGTGGCGCGAAAGACCGGCAAACCGATGAAATCAACAAAAATTGAAACTCCCTGGCCATGCGTTTGTTCTTCAACGATTTCGAGAAAGGCGCTCTCCGCAGCCAGATATTTTTTCCTGAACTCAGGCTCGCAATGATACTTCTGCTGATCAAACTTCAAATCGCAGAAAGCGCGGCGATCAATTGGCCTAATACCCAACGATTCGATCAGCTTCAGTCGCTCGTCTTGCGACGAAATCATGACAGCCTCGCAACCTGATAGCCGCGCCAGCAGCAGCTCCGCCAGTGTGACACCTCCGCCCCAACCCCAGACGAAGGGCGTCAAACTCGCCTCTCCTGCAGCCTGTAACTGCCAACAACCATATGCAAGTTTCCAATTAGCCCAAGCAGTCACATAACGAAGCGAGAAGGCCGCCCAATGCTTCAGGCTATGACGCGTGTTGTGTGGAACTGGAATCAGTTGTCTCTCGTCAAGCTTGGTTTGTTTAGCAAGGAGGCCCACGGTTCCAACCGCATCGTATGCGTAAATCTTCGCTGGATAACCAAGCCGATCTGAAACGCCATGGCAAAAAACTATACACAAATCGTTTTCCTTAATCGTTTTCACCGACGCGCCAACCTTCAAAACCCGAACGACGCCCGCATTTCCTATTACAACTTTTTCTTCTTCACGCTGCCGGCAAATATCGATTGGCTCTCGCTTGATAGCATGGCTCATGTTACCTTCCCAACTTCCATAGATGGGTTCAGCAAGAACCTCATGCTCAGTCAAATCAGAAAACGCATAGACCTGTTGCTGGAGTTTGCCGGCCGGCGCTCCTTGTCGGTCATCTTTCCAGGCTTCAAGTACCCAGGCTTGAGTCTTAATCATGACGAAATTTTAGATCACCACGTTCGCTTGTAGGTGTGCGCCAAGGAGAGCATAACGATTCCCTCTAAAAAACCACAATAGTTTGTTGGACAAACTTCGCTGTTGATCGAATTTCCTGCGTTCGCGTCGGAGTTGATGTACTAGGTCTCTCAGATAGCTCAGGAAGGTTCCGGCCATGACCAGTGAAAACAATCTTACCGGACGGCCAACTCGATTATTAGGACGGCGCGATAACCAAATTAAGCTGGCGGCATATCCCACTCCTCCGTTGCTAAACATCGAGCAGGAATTGCGGACGCGCGGAACTGGGAACAACCCAGTTAGCGAAAACCTTCCCGTGATCAAGATCAACAGGAACACACAGCGGTTGAAATGTTAGAATTAGCTCCGTCAGTGCAGCAAGCATACGAGTGCTCTTTCATGAAGAACTCACATTACTCAGTCGTAAAGCGGCAGCCGATCAGTCTTTCGCCGATCGAGTTTATAGAGTCTGGCTGCTTTGAAGGCGCCGGGACTTATCCCCTCTTAATACGGCCGACAAGCAGCTACGTCGATTCGTGTTCATGGATCCAGTCAAACCGCGACGTCCTGGAAACTGAACTACTTCAGCACGGAGCAATACTCTTTCGAGATTTTAGAATCAACGGAGTCTCGGCGTTTCAGGAATTCGCGGCAGCAGTATGCCCTGAGTTGTTCGATGAGTATGGCGATCTCCCGCGACAAGCAAAAGGCGCCAAGGTCTATTGCGCCACTCCGTATCCCGCTGATCGCATGATCTTCTTCCATAACGAAAGCTCTCACATGCATCGTTGGCCCCGCAAGATCATGTTCCACTGTGCCATCTCACCGGAGCAGGGGGGTGAAACTCCACTGGTCGATGTTCGCCAGGTCTACAAACTTCTTCGCCCGGAGCTGCGTTCGCAATTCGAAGAGAAGGGCCTCAAGTACGTGCGCAACTTCAACGAGGGACTCGACGTCAGTTGGAGGGAGTTCTTTCGAGTCCGCGAACCGCACGAGGCCGAGAAAGCTTGCCAAGCAGCAAAACTATACTATAAGTGGAAAACAGACGGTGGCTTAAGAACGGAGAAGCTCAGCAAAGCCATTGCCACACACCCCCAGATGAACGAATCCGTCTTCTTTAATCAAATACTGGTGCACCATATCGCTTGCCTGGACGCAGAGACTCGTAAAAATCTTCTGGCCGTATTTCCTGAGCGGGACGTGCCTCGGAATGTTTATTTCGGAGACGGCTCGCGAATTGACGACGCGGTGATAGCTGAGATTCAAGAGATCTTTCGTCGCCTGACGGTTAGTTTTCGCTGGCAGGAAGGTGATGTGCTGTTAGTCGATAATATGCTGACGGCGCATGCGCGAAATCCATACCGCGGAGCGCGTGAGATACTTGTGGCAATGGGCGAAATGATTTCAGACGCGTAAGCGCCAGCCATTTGGTCTCTTCCTACTTCGCAGGTCAGTCTGCATCTCCGAGCCATACAACAATGAGGCGGTTTCTCCGTACGAGGTAGTCCGATGGCGTTGGTAAGCGAGATTAATCACGGAACGTCTGCAGTCGGCGCGCGTCAAGGGCGACACGCGATGAAGAATCTGTGAGGCATAAAGCAAATAGGCATCTCCGGCCTGATGATGTTCGCGTTCAATCAGCCGCCGTGAGCCTGCCATCGCAATGAGTTGATTTATGGTCTGTCCCTGCTTCCGCTCTTTCTCCAGTTCGCGCCAGCGCGGGATAAATTCCAATTGTCCTCCCGAATTGACCGGGGGAGCTTCAAAAGAAATTATTAAAGCAAAATCCGGATCATCCAGATGCCAACCGTGCGTGGCGCCTGGCTCCAGCAGATAGTTTGCGACGATTAACTCCTCTTTGTGCCGGCATTTGAATATAGACCCACCTGTGACCTGACGAAGAAAGTTAAGCATCTCTGAATGATCATAGAGAGCGCGCGCCTGCGGCGCATTTTTTTGAATAGAGACTCCGCCGACGGTGTGTAACCGCCTGATCGTCCGGATGCCTGGCATTATAAATGACCGCTTAACCGCGACTCGCTTCAGATCCATCACCTCACGAAAGCAACTTGCAAAAACTTCCGAGTTGAGCAAACTCTCAAGATACACGTAGCCGCTCGATTCAAACTTTTCCCGCAGGGCCTTCAACTCGCGGCGATCGCCGTATTTTGCATTTAGCAGTTTCACCTCAAGATCTCATCCAGACACCGGTGCGCCACTTCAAAAACACGTCTGCGCATTGATCCAAAACGTTAACTCCTGCCGTTGCGAAAACTAATGATTTTGAACTCCAGGTTGGTGTTTACATTCTGCTGTGTTGTTTGTAGTCGCGGAGCGCTTCATACCGCCAGCAGCTTCGATAGCCACTCTGATCATTTCGCTTCTCTGAACCGGATCGGTCCAGGCCTGTCGGATTTCCGGCGCTAACGTCCGAAGAGGATCTCCGTACATGAACAATGCTCCGGGTTTCACGGACGGCGCGGAATAAACCGATATACCCGTTTCACGATCATAATGTTCGTAGCTGTGAATATCTCGTTTGCCGCCGCCGCCGGGAGCATCCAGAACAAATGTCGGCGTATTGTGACCCGAAATCGATCCTCTCACCCACTTTTCTAGCATGAGAGTGTCAGCCACAGAGGTTCGCAAATCTTCTATGCCGCTAACTAAATCGCTGATGTATGCGTAGTAGGGCCTTATATTGAGATGGGTCAAACACCGCACCAACTTTGAGTGGGTAGCCACATCGTCGTTCACTCCACGCATAATCACACTTAGATTTCGCACGATAACTCCACGGTCGAAAAGCAAGTGCATCGCATCTTCCGTTATGCCGGTGATCTCTCGCGGATGGTTAAAGTGCGTGTGAACACTTACCTCTTTGCGCAGTTTGCGGCCACTTTCGACTACCGAGCTCAGGGCGTTGGTCCAGGCCGTGTCGGTGAGAATCTTCATGGGCTGGACAGCGGGTCCCTTCGTTGCAAAGCGGATTCGGCGAACGTGATCGATGTTAAGCAGGCGATTGCCAATGGTCTGAATATGCTCCGGTCGAAGGCGATAAACATCTCCTCCCGAAACGATTATGTCTTCCAACTCCACTCGCTCCGTGATGTAACGGAGCGCTGCTTCCCAACGGTTATCATTGACACCCAGACTGACTTTGGTGACTCCTGGGGTATCGGTGCCAACCGCATAGCTGCGGGTGCAGAATCGGCAATACACCGGACAAACGTCCGTCACCAGAAACAACGCGCGATCATGATAACGATGTGTTAATCCGGGCGTTGGAGAGTCGCCAAGTTCATTAACGGGATCCAGAGTTACGAAGGGATGGTCCGGTTCAAGCGCCGAGCCTACTGGCAGGAATTGGCGTCGCAAGGGATCGTCATAGGGATTGGACCAATTAATCAAACCAACGAGGTAAGGTGACAAGCGCACCGCCATTGGCGCTCGCAACAGCCCAGCTTCCACATCTTCGATGAAATCCCGCGACACCAAATCTCCCACGATTTTTTTCAGCGTGAATGAGTTATGAATGGCGTTCTGTTCCTGCCAGATCGAATCGCAGAACGTGTTCTCTGACACGTCGCGCCAGGCGGGTATCGCTTGCCAAAAGAGATCGCGTGTAAACTTACCTGCGGAAGGGACGGCGACCGGAATACTTTTCATGAGGGAGGGGTGCATGCGCGTAGTTTACCACAGGGCAACTGAATTCCATTGGCTGATTAACCTCGCTCGCTCGTCGTCAGCGACCATCGGCAAGCGTGCGATATGACAATCAGGCTGCGCAATGATACTCAAAAGCAGCGTCTCAAACTGTTGTGCGATCTTGGCAACCGTCGGCTCGTCAAATAACGAGACGTCATACTTGAACGATCCGTAAAAAGCTTCATATGCCTCGCCCATCACAAGGGATATATCTGCCTGTCCTTCCTGTTGCGTGATGTCAAATGGTTCCACTTCAATTTCGCCAAGTTGAACCCGCTGGGCCGTAGGCGATCGCATCAGAAGGTTCAGGAATGTGCTGCCACGCTGCGCCTTCAGAAAATTGAACGTCACTTGGAAAAATGAACTCGAATCTCGCGTGGGATTTAGTTCTTCCACCAACAACTGAAACGGGTAGTCCTGGTGCTCGAGCGCCGCCAAAAGTGTTTGCCGTGTCTCAGCCAAAAGCTCTCGGATCGTCTGGTTATGAGCAAGATTCGCTCGCAGGATTATTCTATTGATGAAAAGTCCAACTATGCCCGCGAAAGTGGATCGATTGCGACCTGATGCGGGAGAGCAAACCATGATTATGTCCTGCGCTGTGAGTCTGGAGAGCAGCACCTGATAAGCGGCCAAAAACAACACATACATAGTAACGCCTTCAGCATCTGCGAATCCCTTCAGTTTCGTCGAAAACTCCTGGTCGAAGAAGAATTGATGCGACGCTCCCTGGTAAGCTCGGACGAGAGGACGCGGGCGGTCGGTCGGTAGATTCAACTGCGGGATATAACCGGCAAGCTGTTCCTTCCAGTAGGAGCGCATACGCGCTCCTTCGTCGCTTTCAAGAATGCGTTTCTGAAATCGCACAAAATCTGAATACTCGAGTTCGGGAGCCGGACGTGAGATATGGGTACCTGATTTCTCCGCGCCAAGTTGCTCGCTGAATTCTTCCAGCAGAATCCAAAACGACCACGCGTCAAGTGTGATGTGATGCGCGACGAGGAGCATTATCTGGTCGTCACGCGATCGGTTAAATAAACAGACTCTCACTGGCGGACCGACTTCCAGATTCAGCGGGCGGCGATATTGGTCGGTGACCATCACGGTCACCGCCTCGATGTTCTGACCGGAAACATCAAAGCTTTCGAGGTGAGGTTTGAGATGAGAATGAATACGCTGAAACGGCTCACCCTCAATTTCGCTAAAGGTTGTGCGGAGCACAGCGTGCCGATCCAAAACTCGCTGAAGTGCTTTTTGCAGCGATATCATTTTTATCCCGGAGCGTATGCGGAGGGCAAAACCGACGTTGTAAGCCGCACTTTCGGGAGCCAACTTATGTAACAGCCATAACGCTCTTTGATTGTGGGAAACGGGATACAGAAACACCTTGGCATTTTCACTACAAACCAACAGGCTCAACAATTCCGGTTTGTGCGCTGCGATTTGGTCTAGCAGGGAGTTGGTCATCACGCCCTTTGGAGCCCGATAGCGGAGGCGATCGTTGTCACGCCAAAGCTTGACGTTCAGATCGGCAAGGCCTGTCAAGAGTTGAGCGATGCTCATATCTCGCCTTCCTGCCACTCACCGGTTTCATGCATCGCGGGCTCACCAGTCAGAATGCCCTCAGTTGGTTTTACCTCCTGCTGTGTCTTCAAGGCTGACTCGTTATTTGCGAAATCCAGTTGTTCGACGAGTGCGGCACTCAATTGACTGATATTGTCACCACGAAGTAAGTTGGTAAGCGGCACGGTTATTCCGAAAGCTAGTTCCACACCGTTTTTCAACTCAAGGGCCATTAGAGAATCCATTCCCAATCGGTTAAGGGGACGAGTGCGTGAGATTCGTTCGGGTTTGGTCTTAAGAGTTCTTGCTACTTCTGCAATAAGGTAGTCTTCTAAAATCTTCTGTCGACTTGCAGGTTCGGCTGCCTGCAACCTGGTTTTAGTCAAACGTTCCGCCTCAGAGCCTCGTTGCGACTGCTCCGGCAGGCGCGCAACGAGTTCGGATAGTATCGGGAAAGCGCCTTTGACCACCTTAGTCCGAACCAACTGAACCCAATCGGCTGAAAACACGCTAATCTGGATCGTCTCGCTATTAACCAGACCAGCAAAAATCTCGAGACCTTTTTCCGGAGTCAGTTTCCTGATCAGTCCGTCTGCCAAACGCCGCTCCACCTGGGGAGTCGTGGCTCGGCCAACTTGTCCCCAAGGTCCCCAATTAATGCTGAGGGCCTTCAGTCCCCTGCTTCTTCTTTGATATGCCAGCGCATCGAGGAACGCGTTGCCAGCCGCGTAATTGGCTTGGCCTGGAGATCCAACAACCGAGGCCATTGAAGAAAACAATACGAAAAAATCCAGCGCTAAGTCCTTGGTGAGTGTGTGCAAGTTCCATGCGCCGCCGATTTTTGGTCCTAAAGCGCTGAGGAACTTTTCCTTGTTCAGATTCAAGATTGCGCCATCTTCGAGGTGAGCCGCGGAATGAATAACTCCGCGCAATGGAGGCATTGATTCTCTAACCAGCGTCAGCACTTCGGCCATGCGGATCGGGTCGGCTACATCAACTTGAATGGTGGTAATCTCTGCTCCGATCTGACGCAAAGCATCCAGTTTCAGAAGCTGATTTTCATTAGGTTTCGATCTGGCTAATAGCACCAGATGGCGTGCTCCCTGCTCAATCATCCACTCGGCAATCAAAAAACCGATCCCGCCTAACCCACCAGTAATGACGTAGGTTCCATCTGCTCTCAGCGGCGATTTCGTATCGTCTCGCAGCGGAGACAAAGCCGGAACCAGTCTGGCCACGTAACGTCCATCATCGCGCAGTGCTATTTCATCTTCACCGTGAGGGTGTATCAACTCGTCAAACAATGCCTTGGCTTCGTCTGCCTCTGACAAATCGAGATCGATAATCCGGCAACGCATCTCAGGATGCTCGTGCGAGATCGTCCTTTTCATTCCCCACATAGGGGCGTGGGTAATCGATCTCGGAGTTTTTTCGCCGAGTATGGATTGAGTCTTACGAGTTACGAAGGTCACAGCAGGAACCGTCTTGGCGTGACGTGCGCTACTTTGGACCAAACGAAAACCGCCCAGGCAGCCATGTTCCTGAGCTGCAAGAATCTCGGACGTCGTAAGGTTCGCTTCAGGTGAATCCATACCCGCCAGATAGATCACCGCCTGCGAAGTATTGGCTTCGAAAAACTGAGCAATTAATTCTTCGATTTGCTCGTCTTGTTTACCGTGGGTTACGACTGTGCATTTCTTTCCACACGTCGAAATGAGGTGCGCCAGTTTCTCCCCCAGCCCGGAACCGTCCTCGAAGATCAACCATTCGTCAGCCAACTCGAATTCGATCGGATCAGCATGGTCAACAGTGGTTGCTCGCGCGTGACAGTTATTCGAGACCGTCAATGCCTGCTGAGTTTTTGTTTGTTTCAGCCACTGGAGCTCATAAAACCAATCTGCTTGTTGGTCCGCCCGAGAGAGATCGAGCCAGTTCGCAGAAAGATACTGTATCCTCACGCCGCGGAGGTCGATTACCGGCTTGCATTCCGAATCGAAAATCTGGACGTCTGCGACGCTTACCGGGTTCTCGTTTCCAAGACTGGCGAGCGCCCAAAACTCAGTACCTTCAGGGCGCCGGCAAAGGCGGATTTCATTTACGCCTACTCCGACCCACGCTCCCCGTTCAGTGCCGTCGTCTTCGCACCCGGTCGCCGCAGCAATGACCTGAACGCATGCATCCAAAACAGCCGGATGGATCGGATAAGCCGAGCTCTCAGCACTCAACATTTCCGGAGTTCGAATCCGGCCCAGCGCACGTCCGTCTTCGAGCCAGAGATGTTTGATACCTTGAAAGGCGGGGCCCCAATGATTTCCTCTCCCTCTCATTACCGAATAAAAGTCCGTTGACTCCATCTCCGACTGAGAATGCCTTTTGATTTCGTCTACCGGCAAACTTTCAGCGGGCTCGCAATGAGATTCAACCTGCGCATTAACAATCCTGCCAATCACGTGCAGCACCCAGGGACTGTCGTCCTGGCTCGCTGTAGGTTTACTGCAAATCTGAAACTCCAGGTCTTGATTCTTTGGTGAAAGTAGTAGCTGAACCCGGTGGATTTCGCTGTCAGTCAGGAATAGTGCCTTTTTAAACTCCACACCCTTGAGAACGGGGAGTTCGTTCCGACAAGACTCACGAGCGGCCGCCAACACCAGGTCGAGAAAACAGGTGCCGGGAACGATCATCGTGCCTTCAACCCGATGATCCGACAGGTACGGCAACAAGCTTCTCCCTATTTCGCCTTCATAAACATGATTGCCTGGTCCGGATTCGAGAGCCAGATCTGAATGCCATCGCAAAATTGGATGAGCGTTGCTTGCGCTACCTTTTCGCGCGCCATCGTCATCCCTTTGGGCTTGGGTCTCCATCCAGAATCGTTCCCGTTGCCAAGGATAGGCAGGCAGTGAGACGCATCTTCCAGGCGGTTGGTAAAGCTTGTCCCAATCAACCTCGTAGCCGTTGACGTAAAGCGCCGCGAGAGTACCAAGCAGAGAGATTCGGGCCGGTTGTCGTTGCTGTAAACTTCCGACAGCTACGACCACTCGACCTTCATTGTTAGCTATCTGCGTTACCGCGGCGGTCAGGACGGGATGCCCGCTGATCTCCAGGAACGCGTCATAGCCGGAGGCCAACATCTCCGAAATGGCCTCAACGAAACGAACTGTCTGGCGCAGGTTCTCCCCCCAATAAGCTACGTCAAACTCCATTCCTCTACGCAACGAACCAGTTACCGTTGAATAGATTGGGATTCCGCTTTCGAGACATTCAAGCCGCTTTAGAGAATTTACTAATCCGGCTCGCCACGGTTCGGAAAATCGGCTGTGACCAGCAGGCAGGGCCAACGTATACGCTCTAATCCCCTGCCTTTCAAAACGATCAACCAGCTTCGTAACAGCGGCTGTTGCCCCAGAGATCACCACCGTGTCTGGACTGTTGTGAGCAGCTATGGAAACTTCACCACCAGTGTCGCTCAAGATGTGCTGTACCGTTTCGAAATCGAGCTTGACGACTGCCATCACCCCACGCTCAGTGGTCTTCGCGAGTTCCTCGTGCATCACGCGTCCACGTTCACTAACTACATGTACCGCGTCCTTCAGTGTTAGCACGCCCGCCGTGTGAGCGGCTGCGATTTCGCCCAAGCTATGTCCAACCACTCCGTCCGGATTAACTCCATATGACCGCCACATCTCAGCCAACGCCACTTGCCATATGAATATTCTTAGTTGACTGATGCTGTTCATCTCATCAGTTGGAGCCGCGCGCAGCTCGTCTACAGCATTTGTTCCCAGTTCAGCCTCTATAGCCGTCTCACACTCGGCAAACTTATTCCTGAATCCCCTTTCCCTCTTCAAATCGTTCAGGTCCGTATCGATCTGAATACCTTGTCCAGAGAAAACAAATGCCAATTTCGACAATCCATCATCTATATCAGCATCTGAAACTACTCCCTCGTGATATCCCGACTTCAGCCATCCTGAGAGCCGTTGTCCACACTCGTCATGAGTCGCACAGACGACCGCCAGACGATGCTGGTGATGCGTTCGCCGGGCACTCGCCGTGTAGCAAACGTCTCTCAGGGGCGGTTCTGACAGACGTCCTGTAATCAGGGATTGTTCATAAGCCTCCGCCATCGCGTGCAGAGCGTTTTCACTACGCGCTGACAGAGGCAACAGGTTGACGAGGCTCGAAGCATCATCATCTTCCGTTGCCATTATGTCGGTTTGTGAAGGAGCCTCACCAAGAATCACGTGACAGTTGGTTCCGGCCCAACCAAACGAACTCACGCCGGCGTAACGCGCACCGCGTGGAGTCCAGGGCCATGCTTCGGTTGGAATGATGAAGTACTTTTCAGGCAGCGAAATACTTGGATTGAGTTTGTTCAGGTTTATTTGCGGTGGAATTTCAGCGTGTTGTAAGCAGAGAACTGTCTTAATAAGGCCTGAGATGCCGGCAGCCGCAATTAGATGACCGATGTTTGCTTTCACAGCGCCGATGGCGCAGACCTGTCGATCATCGCGAGGAGTCATTAGCGCTGAGGTCAGTGCTTCGACCTCGATCGGATCTCCTAAGGTCGTTCCGGTTCCATGGGCTTCGAGATAACTTACTTCGGAACCGGATAACCCAGCCTGATGCAACGCTTCGCGAATAACCGCCTGCTGCGAGAGACCGTTTGGCGCAGTCAAACCAACGCTCCGTCCATCCTGATTTACCGCTGAACCTTTGATTAAAGCGAGAATGCGGTCGCCGTCTCGCAAGGCATCTGACTGACGCTTGAGCACAACAATACCGCACCCTTCTCCGCCGACGATGCCATCGGCCGCAGCATCAAAAGGCTTGCATTTGCCATCCGGAGCAAACACGCGCATCTTGCCACCCATGATGAAGCTCTCCGGCACGAGGGTTAGACTTACTCCGCCCGCCAAAGCGAGATCTGTTTCACGGTTGCGAAGACTTTGACACGCGTTGTGAACAGCCACCAGAGATGATGAGCAGGCAGTGTCGATGGCCACGCTGGGTCCGCGTAGATCCAGAAAATAGGAAAGGCGACCCGCTACCACGCTTAAAGCTGTACCGGTACCGCTGTAAGCGTTTATGCCCTCAAGATTTCTAAAGACGATCTGCCCGTAATCACTGCCGCAGATTCCAACGAATACTCCAGTGCGACTTCCCGCCAGTCGATCGGGTATCTGGCCCGCGTCCTCTAAAGCTTCCCAAGCGACTTCCAGCAGAAGTCTCTGCTGCGGATCGATGTTCATTGCCTCACGGGGTGAAATACCAAAGAAGCCAGCGTCGAACGAGTCTACGTGGTCCAAAAAACCGGCCCACCTGGAATAGGTTTTTCCCGGAGCATCCGGATTTGAGTTGAAGACGGATGCGGTGTCCCAACGTTCTTTTGGAATCTCCCTGATCGCGTGTCGTTTGTTACGCAGCAACTGCCAGAAAGCCTCAGGATCATCCGAGCCGGGAAAGCGACATGCCATGCCCACGACCGCTATGACTTCACTGCCCGCGCTTTCCATGGCCTGAAGCCTGGATTTCAACTCATTGAGTTGCCGGTAGGCGCGCTTGAGCAAGGGCCCGTAGTCGTGGGGTGTCGTATCGTCCATTAAAGCTTCCCTTCTTCGGCCATTGAAATCTCCTGAGCCAGTAGCTCGGCGAGATTTTCTTTTGAAAGCTGATCCAGATCTATTGTGACCTCCTTTGGACGGACCGCCTCGTCACTCTTCTTTTGAGGTTCTGAGTCCAAAGCTATATCCATTTGGCCGGCGAGGTAAGGAACCAGCGCATTTATAGTTGGATAGCTCCAGACTACTGTCGGTGAGAGAACCAACCCGAGGCTGCTCTCCAAACGGTTACGCAACTCCAGCGTCATCAGTGAATCAATGCCTAAATTTCCCAGTGGAGCCTGCGGATCGACTTTCGCCGAAGTCAAACCAATCACCTGAGCGATTTCTTCCCGCAAGTGAGTTCTTAGCGCCGCCTTCCGCTGACTGATCTGGGTAGCAAGCAAGACCTTGCGAAAAGGAGCATCCGCCGGGTCGCGCGATTCCGAACCTGGGTGCGACATTCCTTTCACAAGATCGGAGAAAAGGGACGAAGTTGTGGCCTTCGGAAAAAACTGGAACCACTGCCGAATATTTAACGGCACTACTCCAACCTGGACCGCGCTCTCGTGAATTAATTGTTCGAGAGCGCGCAGGGCCTGGTCCACCGAAAGACTCTCAACGCCGCGTGTAGCCAGACGTGGTCCGCTGTTCAAAGCTGCGGCGCCACCGACCTCGGCCCAGGGACCCCAATTGATGCTTAACGCAGGTAGCTTTAACGCGCGGCGGTAATGCGCGAAGCCATCCAGGAATGAATTCGCTGCCGCGTAGTTTGCCTGGCCCGGTGAACCCAGTAATGAAGCTACTGATGAAAACATCACAAAGAACGCCAGCGGTTGCTCGCGGGTGAGTTGATGCAGATTCAAGGCACCTTTTATTTTAGATTCTGCCACTGACATGAAACTGGAGAGACTGAGCTTGAGCAAGAGAGCATCATCCAGGGTGCCGGCCGCGTGAATCACTCCTCGCAACGGCCTTGGTGACGCGGTAATTTCCTCGATCACTTTCTCTAATTGCTCTTTACTGGCAACGTCTGCCTGCGCCACGACTATGGTCGCGCCAAGCTTTTCCATCGCCAACAGCTTCGCTCGGGCAAATTCGGATGGTGGCGTTCTCCCGACCAGAGTTAGGTGCCTGGCGCCCCGTGTGACTGCCCACTGCGCGACAGTTAGTCCCAAACCGCCCAGTCCACCGGTAATCAAATAGGAACCATCCGCTTGGAAAATCCCATGGTCCAACTTCGAACAATCAGGTTGAGACGTAAGAGACGAATGCCTCAACCTTGCGATGTATAAACTTTCGCCGCGTATGGTGAGATGATCTTCAGGTCTGTTTTCCTCGAGGATCGCGACGACGTTTTCGATTTCTTTCCCTGCTATCAAGAGAGAGAGATCCAGCGTCGTGCAATGGAACGCAGGATGCTCAAAAGCGATAGTTCTGGCGAACCCCCAGGCCCAGCTTTGGGCGATGGATGGAAGTGTGTCCTCGAGACTAAAGCTGCTGGTGCCGGCTGTTACAATCCAAAGTCTCGGAACGTTCTGCCAACCAAGAACCGCAAGTGATTGCACCGCGTGAAGCAAACCAACACATCCCATTTGATAAGCCTGGCTGAGAACATCGAACGAAGCTTGGCTGGCCGCCGCATACTCAATTCCCCAGAGATACAGAACCCCACTACACTTGAGTTCGCTCTCCTGAAACACCTCTCGCAGCAACTGGGAAAAGTCATCCGGGCGCTCAGGATTGATCTCATAGGCATCATCACTCAGTTTTCGGTAGGCGGGTCCAGCGGTAACGCAAACGCAGGTGTTGCGGTCGGATCGCAGCCGATCGACGATCGACGCACTCACATCCGATCGATCAGCAAACACCAACCAAGATGCACCGGACTCGGTTGCTGGAGGGATTTGTTGAGCAGTTTCGGTTTTCTCCCAGAATATTTCATAAAACGAAGAGACCTTCTGTGGTAACTGACTGGGCAATCGTTGAAGCCTTAGTGCTTCCACCTCAAGCAGTGGCTGGCCCGTATCGTCCAGCAAAACCACGTCACCCTCGACGATCTCCACATCCTGATTCAGATCCGATCGTAACTGAGCATGAACTACCAGTTTACTGTTTGCAGTTGATGACCAGAGACGAAATCTTTTCAGACCCACGATGAGATAACTATCGCCTCGCGGCAAGTTCGGATTATCGACTGCGAACGTGGCTCCTAACGTCTGAAAACAACAGTCCAGCAATACCGGATGGATGCTGTAGCAATCACTGTCAAAGGTTGACAATACGCCGGCGATCGCTTCGCCATTACCTCGGCTAATTTGAGTCAAACCACGAAAACTTGGCCCACAGTCATAGCCCACCTGTTCCTTCATGAGGCGATAGTGAGCCGGACCTGAGATCTCCTCTGTGCATCGCGTTCTGATCTGGTCAGGAGTTTCCCTTGGTGCTGGTGTTGCCGCGGCTTCGCTGCGGACTATCGTCCCCGTAACATGAACATTCCAAACGCGCGGTTGATCTGGCGCCGGTTTGGCCGCCTGTGTACTCAAGATCTGAAAAGTCGCTGCGTTTGAAGAGTTCTGAGTTAGGACCAGTTGGACCTTCCGACTCTCGTTCGCCGGCAGTGGCAAAGCTTTAGCAAAACTGATCGACTCCAATGCGTGTGGGCCATCGCCGAATACCTGCGCTGCGGCACTGTTAACCATCTCGAGATAAAATGCGGCCGGCAAGATCACTGCACCCTGTACGCGATGATCGCGCAGGTATGGGAACGAGTCCAAATCAATGTCGATTTCCCAGTAGTGAGTACCCTCTTGCACCGCCGATTGAAGATGCCTGCCGCACAGCGCATATCCGTTTAGCGCAACTGTATGAGACTTCACCGATCTGTCGATGGGGGTGTTGGAGTCATCGGCCCAGAAGCTTTCCCTTTGCCACGGATACGCGGGGAGGGAGACGCATCTGCCACGTTGTTTGTAGAGATTATTCCAATCAAGCTCGTAACCCTGAACGTAAAGGCTGGCGAGGGAACTCAACATTGCTGTTCGTGCCGGTTGCTGTTGGCGCACGCTACCGACCACAACGGCTTGCTTACCAACAACGCGCAGGCATTGCGTCAGCGCGGCCGTCAAGACCGGATGGCCATTAAGCTCCACAAAAGCCTCGTAGCCATCGTTAACCATTTCCCCGATCGCTTCGGCAAAAAGAACTGTTTGCCGCAGGTTTTCACCCCAATACAGAGCATCGAATTCTGCACCGCGTTGAGCTCTACCTTTCACCGTGGAGTAGATGGGAACGCGACTATCTTTTGGCTGGATCCCAATCAATAGCTGGGCCAATTGTTCTCGCAGCGGCTCGGCTTGCCGGCTATGCCCCGCTCCGGGCAAGGGCAAGAGGTGCGCTTTCATGCCCGCCTTGCCAAACTGTTCTACCAGTTGCTTGACTGCCCTGGTCGCTCCCGATAACACCACTGTATGAGGGCTATTGTGCGCCGCTATCGAAACCTCGCCATTCGTTTCATCCACCGCTTGCTCTGCAAGCTCAAGGCTCGTTTTCACAACCGCCATCGCTCCCGGATCGCTCGCGTCCTTGAGCGCTCGCTGCATCAGATCGCCCCGCGAACTTATTACGCGAACGGCATCAGCTAAACTCAGCACTCCGGCGGCGTGAGCCGCCGCCACTTCGCCGGCACTATGTCCAACCACTCCCGCCGGTGTCACACCCCACGATCGCCAAAGTTCCGTTAATGCCACCTGCCACGCAAACAGCCTTAATTGGACCATCAGGGTGTTTTCGTTCTTCCCGGCTGGCTTTTTCAACTCCGCGCTCACATCTTTTTTTAATTGCTCACTTATTGCCGCGGCGCACTCTTCGAACTTGATCCGGAAACTGCGCTCACCTTCCAGTTCATCCACTTCGGCCTCAATTGCAGCTCCCTGTCCTGAGTAAACAAAAGCGATCTTCTGGAGCACCGGCCCACTTGCTGTTCCAGTAACCACGCGCCTGTCATATCCTTCTTTCATGAAGCCTTCGAGCGCAGCGACAAATTCATCGCGATTCGTCCCCATCACTGCCAAGCGGAACTTGTGATGACTGCGGCGTACGCTTGCCGTGTAGCAGACGTCCCGCATAAACGAACGGCTGTCATCTGCGGCACGAAGAAATTCGCGATACTCATGCACCAGAGCCTCGAGTGTTCTCTCATTGTGGGCTGACATCACCAGGAGCGAATCTTTAATACCTTCTCTCTCACCAAGACTTGATGCCGCGGGCTCATAAGCCTCCTTTAAGACCACATGCGCGTTGGTGCCGCCAAAACCGAAAGCGCTCACGCCCGCGATTTTGGGAACAGAATTGTCCGGCCACTCACCGAGACTCTCCTGCACTCGTACAGGTAAGGTTTCAAACGGGATATGCGGATTGGCTTTTTTAAAGTGAATGCTGGGTGGAATCTGACGATGCTTCAAGGCCAACGCCACTTTCATCAGCCCGGCAATGCCGGCAGCCGCCTCAAGATGACCTAGATTAGACTTGACCGATCCTATCTTGCAGAAGCGTCCGGCCTCTCGACCTTTAGCTAAAACCACACCAAGCGCCCTCACTTCGATCGGATCACCCAGAAGTGTCCCGGTGCCGTGCGCATCGACGTATTGCACTTGAGAAGGTAAGACTCCTGCGGCGTTGTACGCATTAAGAAGCACCGCCTGCTGTGCCCACTGACTGGGCGCAGTAATGCCGTTCGTTCTTCCATCCTGATTGATCGCACCGCCAAGGATTAGCGAATAAACTGAATCACCATCGACCAGGGCTTTTGATAACGGCTTTAGCGCAACCAGACCGACTCCCTCACTGCGCACTATGCCGTTTGCGTCAGCGTCGAATGGTTTGCACCGGCCATCAGGACTGGTTGCCAATCCCTGAGAGAGATTGATCGTTATCGATGGCGAAAGAATCAGGTTTGCTCCACCCGCAAGGGCCAACTCAGACTCACCATTCCATAAGCTGCGACAAGCAAGTTCGATAGCGACCAGCGACGACGAGCATGCAGTGTCAATCGCCATACTGGGCCCACGAAAATCAAAGAAATATGAAATTCTATTGGCGGCGACACTCAGAGCATTGCCGGTCACAACATAAACGTCGATGTTAGCTGGGTCTTTTACTTGTTTGGTTCCATAGTCGCTTGTAGAAAGACCTATGAAGACTCCGGTACGGCTGCCGGCCAGTTTTGCCGGTAGTTGCCCGGCATCCTCGAGTGTTTCCCACGCAACCTCGAGCAACAATCGATGTTGTGGATCGAGACGAAGAGTTTCTCTGGGAGTTATCCCGAAAAATGATGGATCAAACCCATCTATTTGGTCGAGAAAACCTCCCCACTTCGTATTCATTTTTCCCTTGAGCGGGGATTCGGGGCTGTAAAAATCGTTCGCATCCCAACGATCAGGTGGTATCTCCCGGATGGCATCATTCCCTTCGCACAACAATTTCCAGAAAGCTTTCGGCCCGCTGGCGCCTGGAAAACGACAACCCATCCCGATAATAGCGATCGGCTCGAACCGCGCTGGTGCGCGAAACTCAGTTTGATTGGTACTGGGAGTCTTATCGGCTGATAAATATTGGGCCAGTTTTTCGATTGTCGGATAGTTCCAAAGAAGAGTTGAATCAAGGGAGCGTCCAAGGAACTCTTCCAGATCGCTTGTGACCATCAACGAAATCGCTGAATCAAGTCCGTAGTGGGCAAACGGCTTGCTGATTTCAATTTCCGACGGATCGACGTGTAATTCCCTGGCTACTTGCGTGATGAGCCAGTTGCGAATCGCTTGCTGATCGGGCGGTGCGCTCCGATCTCGAAAAACCTCATCGTTTGAATCCATGGTAGTCACTTTGAGACCTGGCCATCATTCAGATGTCGCTGCGGATGCAAGCTAACACGCCTTAGAGTCCCTAATAAGTAGTCATTCTGACAAACATGCCGTTGAATCTTGCCACTGCTGGTTTTCGGCAGATCGCCAGCCCGAAGAAGCACAACATCATCAACTCTTAAATCAAACCGGTCGACGATGGCTTCTCGAATAGCTCCGACTATTTCAAGGTCATTAAAATCTGGTCTGGTGCTAACTTCGTGCGCGACGATGAGGCGTTGTTCTTGATTCTCTTCAACCATAAAGGCCGCGCTGGAGTGGTACTGAAGAGAGACATGGCTCGCTTGCGCGACCAGCTCGATCTCCTCAGGCGAAAAGTTTTGCCCGCGGATAATGATCAAGTCCTTTAGTCGGCCAGTGATAAAAAGATCGCCATCATCGAAGAAGCCCAGGTCACCCGTGCGGAGATATGGTCCATCGCCATCTCCGTTCAAATAAGCTCCAAAAGTCGCCGCAGTCTTTTCCGGTTTGTTCCAGTAACCTCGCGATACGCTGGCGCCGGAGATCCACAACTCTCCTATCTCTCTTTCACGACAAACAGACAGAGAATCAGGATCCACAATTATCGCCCGCTGCTCATCGAGAATCTTGCCGCACGACACAATCCGGCGCACGTCTCGTTCGTGGCTGTTTACTTTTACCGCTCGTTTCTTTTTCAGTTCTTCCTCGCGGTAGAGGCCGATGTGCAGTGGGTCCGCGTGTCTGCCCCCCGACACGATCAAAGTTGCTTCGGCCAATCCGTAACATGGGTAGAAAGCTTCAGGTTTAAATCCGCAAGCGGCAAACGTTAGCGCAAACTTTTCCAGCGTCTCAGCGCGATTGGGCTCGGAACCGCAGAAGGCAACACGCCAGGAACTTAGATCCAGACTTTCCAATTGGTTTGGCTGAATCCGACGCAGGCAGAAGTCGTAAGCAAAATTCGGCGCTCCGCTAGTGGTGGCCCGATACTTTGAGATTGCCTGCAACCAGCAGAGTGGTTTTTGAAGAAAGCTCAATGGCGGCATGAGGACTCCTGGAAAACCTCCATAAAGAGGCTGAAACGTTTTCCCAATTAGTCCCATGTCATGGAAGAGCGGCAGCCACCCAAGCGCAATGGAATCTTCGTTATGCTCAAAAGCCAATTGAATCATTCGTTCATTGTGCAGGATGTTCTGATGACTAATCATCACGCCACGGGGCTCGGCGGTTGAGCCAGACGTGTATTGAATAAAGGCGAGGTCATCGCCGCGCGGCAAAGTTTCGCGCCAGTCGCCGGCCAGGTCCGTCGGTATAGTGTCGCTGAGAACCCATCTCATGCCACGCACGTTAGCGGCCTCTGATAAACGATCAGAAATCTTTGTCAGGATCGCGCTAGTCGTGAGAGCTACATGCGCTTGCGAATTTGTGACTATCGACTGGAGTCGAAGTAAAGACCGATTTGGACGCGGCTTATGTGTCGGGACAGGTACGGCCCCGGCGTACAGGCAGCCGAAAAACGCAGCCACAAACTCCCAACCACTATCGTAAATGAGCAGGACTCGCTGGCCTTGTGCATCGAGCGACTCCAGATATGCAGCAACTGCTCTTGCTTTTAGATCAAGCTCCGCATAAGTCAATCTGTGTTCATTCTTTTCGCCGTCAAGCAGAAAAATGTAAGCCAGTCGGTCAGGCTGATGCAGGGCTCTGGTTCTAAGGATCTCGACGAGAGATGAGGGGTCCGGTGTTAGTGATGTTGTGGGCTTCATACTACCAAAGCGCCCGCCTATATGGAATTGACCTGATAGACCGGAAAATATGTTTCGATCTTTCCAGAGGCGTAATCGTGGGCGAGTTGAGGGATATCATTCCAGGCGTGCACCTCGCCTGTAACCGGTGGCAACCAATTATTGTCTTCGGCAAAATTCAAAGCATCCGCGCCCTCAACCAATCCAGACCCATGAGTATGAACGTGGATATGTCGATTAATGCATTCAGGCGGGCGGCTAAAGCAAGTTGAGGTTCCTTCTTTCCAACCGATAGTTGTAATGACTCCTTGTCGTCCAAGGGCTTTGAGCGTCGCGCGTACGACTGGTGTCCCGATATTGTCGATGAAGATTGCCACTCCATCGCCGTCTGTTACTTCCCTTACAATCCCCAGAAAAGTTGCTTCCGCTTGCAGATAACGTTTGCGGTACTCACGATCCGATTCATATTTCTCGTGATCAAAATTCAGGGCGCTGAACTTTCGACGGTCAATCGGGACAATCCCCATCCCCTTAAGAAGATTCAGTCTCGATTCTTTCGATGCGATCAGGCTTGCGCGGCAGCCAAATATCCGTGCCAGACTTACTTCAGCCAGAGACGTGCCACCACCCCAGCCGCAAACGAAAGGCGCAGGCTCGTCGGCTTCAGGCACCTGTAAACGAAAGCATCCATAAGCTATCTTCCAGTTAGACCATGCGGTACTGTACCTGACAGAAAACGCGGCCCATGCCTGGAGTGAATATTTTGTGTTATAAGGCAGCTTTACGACTTGACTCTTATGAAACTTTGTTTGTTTCGCTAACAGGCCCACTGTATGTGGCGCATCGTAAGCAACGACTTTGACCAGATAGCCGTATTTGTCACACAGGCCGGCTGGTGCGATTACACCGAGGTCGCCTTCTCGTAGTCCGGAGACTCTCGATCCAATCCGCAAGACTCTAAGGACACCTGAATTTCCGAGTACAATCCGATCCTCACGGCGCATTCGGCAAATGTCCACCGGGTCGCGCTGCAAAGCGTGACTCATGTTTCCTTCCCAGGATCCGAAGAGCGGTTCAACCAGAACTTCGTCTTCGGTAATATCGGGAAATGAATACAGTTCTTTTTTAAGCACACCTGCGTCCGGCACGCCCTGTTGGCCGCGATGTAATACCCAGGCTTCTGTTGTAATGTCGCTCATGCCATTAACAAACTGGATCGAAGGTTATTTATTTCACAAGACTTACCCGCACCTAACGATAGAGAGAGATTAGCAGCGCTTACCTTACGCCAACTACCCGAGGACGCGCGGCGCTGACACCTTATCCGGACGCTTGCTGGTCATCAACGAATTCAATTGAGCTTTGCGGTTGGCGGCGTAGAGCGCTGCCAAGTCTCCTCACCGGACCATGAAGAACGTAGATGGACCAGAGGATCAACGAGGCCGAACGCGAGTAAAACCAAATGATCACGCCTAATGCGAAGAACAACAAGACGACCCACACTTTAAGCCGTCCTGAGAAGCCCACATCTTTGAAACTCAAGTAGCGAAGCGTACTAATCATCAGCAAACTCAAACAAGCGATCAATATAACCATGAGGCGACTATAGTAAGTTGCGACAGCGCCATAACTGATAAGTGGGGTGGGCGCGAAATAGACAATCGAAGCGATCAGAGCTGCGGCAGCCGGCGTAGGCAAACCGACAAAGCTTTTCTTATCAAGCTTCGCAGATCCTTCCCGAAGCACTCTGGGCCTTGAACCCTGGATATTAAAACGGCTGAGGCGAAACGCGCCGCTGAATATATAGAAAAAAGATACGAACAAACCCAGCTTAGCCAAGTTGTTGTCTTTGTCCACTGAGCCGAAAGACCACACGTAAACCAGCACTGCGGGGGCTACGCAAAACGTAATCATGTCAGCCAGCGAGTCAAGTTGTAATCCAATCTTCGTGGTTGTTTTTGTTGCCCGCGCGATTCGGCCGTCAAGTGAATCAAAAATAAATGCCAGCAGGATTGCCTGAGCAGCCGAATTGAAATATGCCGTGGCCGAACCAACAGAAGTGGGATTAGCGAGAAGTTGGAACCCCTTAAACATGAGGGTAATCGCGTAAAGGCCCATTGCCATGTTCGTCGCGGTGAAGGCGGAAGGGATGAGATAAAGCCCCTTGTTTGGACTTCGCTGTCTGGAGATGTCTTCTGTTTGCTCTGAACCGTTCATACGAGGATAGTTGGGTGTCGAGTGTTTTGTGAATAAATATTGTCAGTGGAGGCATTATATCTCAGTCATGCCCTGAATTGGAAAATTGGATCACTGATTCGTTTAAACGTGAGGCGAGAAGTTTGCCAATCTGGCGAACCGACGGTTCAGCGAGTAAGCTGAAATGGTTGCCGGAAAATGTATGAATTTCCACTCCCTCTGTAGCCCAGTTACTCCAACCCAACGATGGATCTGGACAACTCTCCTGTTCGCTGGCTTTGATCAACAGAATCTTGCCGTCAAATGGTAAGCGTGGATAGTAGCACTTCATGGCTCGAACATTCGCGCGATAAACTTCGAATAGATATTTGAATCGATCCAGACTCATGTCAGCAGGGACCAGGTTCAGCGATCTTGCGTAATAGAGAGCCATAGTCATCCGATCGATGTCTGCGGCCCGGGAAATCTGCTCGACCGCCTCGCTCACCTTGGCAGGCGAGATGCCATGACTCTGAATGAGCTTGGTAAGCGAAGCGATCTCGTCGTCATCGCTTTTTACTGTTTCCGAGTCTGCCACCAGATCAGACTTGATATCCATATCTATAACGGCGAGCAATTCGACTTTGGCGCCCTCACACTGCAACTGGCAAGCCATCTCAAAAGAGATCAATCCGCCCATGGACCAGCCACCAAGAAAGTACGGACCACGCATGAAGCTTTGCAATTCTCGAAGATATCGGGTTGCCATTTCTTCGATGTGTTGCTCAGGGGGACCCTCGCCTTCAAGCCCCAGCGCCTGAAATGAATAAAAAGGGCGATCTTGGCCCAACATGGAAACGAGCTGCCTGTAGCAGAGAACACCTCCTCCCACCGGATGCACGGTCACAAACGGCGCTTTATCGGGCTGGCCTTTCTGAAGCACTATCAGAGGCGACGAATTGGCGGTCGCATTCTCGATCCACGACGGTGACCGTTCCTCATCAATCCGTTGGGCCAGATCAGCAATCGTCCTCAACTGAAACAGGGTGCGCACTGGCAGGCTCACGTCAAATGCGCGGCGAATCTGAGCGATGAATTGCATCGCCAGTAACGAGTCTCCACCAAGCTCGAAGAAGTTGTCATTCGCGTAGACAGTTTCGATACCCACCAGGTCACCACAAATTCTCGCCAATGCCCTTTCGGTTCCATTTCCCGGCGCGACGGACTCCGGACCAGTTACTCCGCTGCGATCGGGTGCCGGCAAAGCCAGACGATCGATCTTGCCGGAAGGTGTCCGTGGGAATTCATCCAGCAGCAGCACGAAAAGCCCGGGTATCATGTATTCGGGAATCGATTTCGCGAGAAAGGAGTGAAGCTTCGAAGGGTGTGGACGCGCACCTGCGCACTGGACGTAAGCGATCAAACGCAGAACCCCACCGCTACCCTCGCGCGCCATCACCGCACACTCCGAGACAGCAGGGTGTTGACTGAGCGCTGCCTCCACTTCCCCAACTTCTATGCGGAAACCGCGAACCTTAACCTGGTCGTCACGGCGCCCGAGGAGTTCGATTACTCCCTCACCAACATGCCTGGCCAGATCGCCGGTTCGGTACAATCGTTGTCCCGGGCTGGCGCTGAAAGGATTAGGAATGAACTTTTCGGCGGTTAGATCCATCGCGTGGCGATAACCTCGTGACAATCCCACGCCGCCAACAAAAAGTTCCCCTGTAACCCCTATTGGGACCTGCCGCAAATAGCGATCGAGAACATAGATTTGTATGTTGCTAATGGCTCGTCCAACGGGCACACGAACCCCTAAACGATCTGTCGGACACAACGCGCACTGCGTCGTGATGGCAGTGGTTTCAGTCGCACCGTAATTGATCGTCAAATCTACGCGCCGGCCGATATGGCTGTGCCACATTCTTATCGCCTCAGGCAGCGCGCGTTCACCGCCAATCAGCATT
>Ga0075425_100000422_pt1 | contig 39548 bp, 47 predicted proteins | sample SoiMethybrSBSTD4_FD_75300 | JGI IMG/M metagenome (GOLD analysis project Ga0075425, IMG submission 75300) | Bulk soil microbial communities from a Populus tree surrounding site in Tennessee, USA - Soil MetaG P. TD hybrid SBSTD4 | ecosystem: Environmental > Terrestrial > Soil > Tree plantation... | reverse complement strand
GCCAGCATCTGCACGGCCAGGCTGATGTTGATCGCGAGCTTCAGCACGAGTCCCTGCCCGTTTTCGCCGACGCGTGTGGGCGTGCCCAGCTCGCGCAGCACCGACTCGACGCGCGCGTAGGCGTGCTCGTCTCCGCCGACCATGATGGTGAGCGTGCCGGTCTGCACCTGGGGCACGCTTCCGGACACCGGCGCGTCCAGCAGGGCAGCCCCCTGCGCGCGGACACGCTCGGCAAGCTCGCGGCTCGCGTGCGGGCTGACCGTGCTCATGTCGACCCAGATCTGGCCCGCGGCGAGGCCGGCCAGGATGCCATCGGGCCCGGATGCCACCGTGTCCAGCACGTCGTCGTCAGGCACGGACGTGAAGACGATCTCGGCGGCGTCGGCGACCTCCCGTGGCGTGTCGCGCCACTGCAGGCCATCGTGGACGAGCCCCTCCGCATGCGCGTGGTTTCGCTCCTCACCGTAGACGGGATAGCCGGCGGCGAGAAACCGGGCCGCCATGTTGCCGCCCATGTTTCCCAGGCCGACAAAGCCGATCCTGGTCGCGGTTGCAGTATCAGTGGGCATGTCATGCCCTCCCTTCGATGGTCGCGACGTCCTCGTCGCTCAGCTCCAGCTGTGCTGCGGTGATGATCGGGTCGACCTGATCGGGGCGGCGGAAGCCCGTGATGGCGCCGTCGACCGCGGGGTTCAGCAGCGTCCAGGCGACTGCAACCGCGCCCGAGGTCGTGCCATGACGGTCGGCGACCGTGCGCAGCCTATCCACCAGCGCGAGGTGCTCCGACAGCTGCGGCTCCTGGAAGCGCTGGCTGCGCTTTCGCCAGTCGTCGTCGGGCAGCTGCTCGATCCGCTCGCGGGTCATCGCGCCGGTGAGCAGGCCGGATCCCATCGGTGAGTAGACGATCACACCGATACCCTCGCGCTCGGCGAACGGCAGCAGCTCCTGCTCGACGTCCCGCGCGACCAGCGAGTAGGGCGGCTGCAGCGTCTCGACGGGAGCGATCTGCTGGATGTGCCGCAACTGGGCAATGCTGAAGTTGGAGACGCCGATATGACGGACGAGGCCCTCGGCCTTGAGCTCGGCGAGGGTCGACCAGCCCTCCTCGATCTGCTCGGCGGGGATCGGCCAGTGGATCTGGTACAGATCCACCGCGTCCACTCCCAGGCGCGAAAGGCTTCCCTCCAGCTCGCGTCGGAGCGAGTCGCGCCGCAGGCTCTGCACCGTCGTGCGGCCCGGCCCTTCGGGCTGTCCGCCCTTCGTAAACACGTACGGGCGCTGGCCGAGACCAGCGAGCGCGCGACCCACCACCTGCTCGGAGTGCCCGAAACCGTACTGCGCAGCCGTGTCGATCCAGTTCACGCCCAGGTCGAGCGCGTGGTGGATCGCCGCGACCGACTCGTCGTCCTCCTGGTTGCCCCACCCCCAGTCATAGCCGGCGCCCCCGATCGCCCAGGCGCCGAACCCGACCCGGGTGATCTCGAGACCGGTCTCACCGAGCTCCGTCGTTGAAAGTCGGGTGGTCTGCATGGCTGCTCCTCCTTCTTCGATCTTCAGAAACCGTATCGCGATCAGGCTAGCACATATTCGAAACTGATCGTCTCGTTTCTGATATGCTTAACGGATGAAAGCTAAACGGGAGGACGCACGGCCATGAGTCTCAACACCCTGGCGCCCAGATGGGCGGTTCCAAACCCGGCGGATGACCGGCCGGCGGCCCAGTCGTTCCTGCTCCAGCGCGTACAGCCTGCGCTGACCGGGCTGATCGACGGCTCGCTGTCGACGCTGGCGCCGATCTTCGCCGTGGCGCTGGCCACACACCAGCCGCACTACGCCTTTCTGGCCGGCGTCGCAACGGCCATCGGTGCCGGCGTCAGCATGGCGTTCTCGGAGGGACTCTCCGACAGCGGTGAGCTGACCGGCCGCGGCAACCCCTATCTGCGCGGCGCCATCACCGGAGCGGGCACGTTCGCCGGCGGCATCCTGCACACGCTGCCGTTCCTGATCCCGCAGTACCAGGCGGCCCTGACGGCGGCCGTGATCACGGTGGCGCTGGAGCTGGTGGCGCTGGCCTGGATCCGGTCCCGCTTCTTCCAGACCGGGTTCCTGCGGTCGGTCGCCTCGGTATCGCTCGGCGGCGTGATCATCGTCACCATCAGCGCGGCGCTGGGAGCGGCAAGTTGAGCGCGCCGAAAGGCATCGCATCCACCCCCGCCCCGCGCCGCGGGCGACCACGCAGCGAGGCGCGCAAGCAGGCGATCCTGCAGGCCGCGTTCGAGCTGCTCGAGGAGCGCGGGCTCGCCGCAACCAGCATGGACGCCGTCGCCGAGCGCGCGGGCGTCAGCAAGGCCACGATCTACCGCTGGTGGGATTCCAAGGAGCTGCTCGCGCTCGACGCGCTCTATGCGGCGTGGGACACCGCCGGCCCGGTCGCACGCCAGACCGGCACGCTCCGGGCTGAGATGCTGGCGCTGGTGCGCCCGTGGGTGCGGCTGGTGGCGGCCGGGCCCTCCGCCCGGATCCTGACGGCTCTGCTGGCCGAGGCCCAGAACGATCCCGCGTTCGGACAGGCGTACCGGGCACACTTCGTCGAGCCGCGCCGTGACCAGGCACGGGCGGTGTTCTGGCGCGCCATCGCCCGCGGAGAGATCCCCGCAGGCATCGACGTCGAGGTCGCGATCGACCTGCTCTGGGGCCCCCTCTATCACCGCCTGTTTCACGGACACGCGCCGCTCAACGACCGTTTCGCCCGCCGCTCGGTGGACACGGTGCTCGCCGGCATTCTCCCGCGCGAGACCACCAGCCCAGACTGAAACCGCCTGCTCACACCGGTTGCGCGTTGACCGAGAGCGAGACGACAACGTTGCCGCGGATCGCGTTCGAATACGGGCAGCGCTGATCGGCTCGCAGCATCAGCTCGCGGGCCTCCTCGGCGGGGATGTCGGGAGCCCGCAGGTCAAGCCACGCCTGGAGCCCGAAGCCGCCCCCGGTGCTGCGCGGACCGATGCCGACGCGCGAGGCGATCTGCGAACCGCTTGCGTCGACGTTTCGGCCCTGCGCTATCGCGAGCAGCGCTGACTGGAAGCACGCCGCGTATCCGACGGCGAACAGCTGCTCCGGGTTCGTGCCGAGCCCGTCGTCCCCGCTCATCGCCGCAGGAACCGAGAGATCGACCTCGAGCCGGCCGTCGCTGGTGCGGCCGTGACCTGCGCGGCCGCCCTCGACCAGCGCTTCCGCCGTATAGAGGACGCGCTTCAGCTGTGGGGGCGATGCAGCCGGATCGGACTCCCCACCAGGATGGCGCTGCTCGTCGGTCAACGGTGGCCTCCTTGTCTGGCAGTTGACGACCTGGATGGTATTGCCGGACAGCCTGCGACTGGGGTCACGGACCACGGGTGTAGCGGATGCGACCGCCCGTCCGCGCGGGCACGATCCGGCGATGACCGAACCCGATCCAACCGAAGGAGATCTTCCATGAGCATCGAGCAGCAAGAGACCCTCGACGCGATCCTGCGACAGTCAGCCCTCCCCATCGGAAGCAGTGTCGACGAGCAACGGCGACTGCTGCGAGAGCTGGTTTCGGCGCAGCCGCTGCCGACCGAGGTAACCGTGACCGCAGCCACACTGGGCGGAGTCGGGACCGCCGAGGTCACCGTCGACGGAATCGACCCTCGCCACGTGGTGCTGTACTTCCACGGCGGCGTGTACGTGATCGGAGACGCCTTCCTCGCTGCTGAGCTGGCCTCGCAGGTCGGCCGGAGAACGCAGGCCAAGGTCATCTCCGTCGACTACCGGCTCGCCCCCGAGCACCCGTATCCGGCGGCGGTTGAGGACGCGCTTGCGTCGTATCGAGCGTTACTGCACGATGGCGTCGCCGCTTCGGACATCGCCTTCGCGGGGGAGTCCGCCGGCGGCGGGCTTGCCATCGCCACCCTGGTGAACGCCCGCGACCACGGGCTGCCCCTGCCCGCGGCCGCCTACGTCATGTCACCGTACGTCGATCTCACCCTGGCCGGGACCACCATGGAGACGCGACGCGAGGTCGACCCGCTGCTCAGCCGAGAACTCCTGCAACCCCGCGTCACCGACTACGCGTCGGGACACGGCCCCGCTTCTGGCCTGATCAGCCCCCTGTTCGCCGACATGTCCGGTCTGCCGCCGCTGCTCATACAAGCCGGAACGCACGAGGTGCTGCTCGACGATGCCGTCCGCCTCGCGCGAGAGGCCGCCAACGCCGACATCGCGGTCACGCTCGACATCACGCCCGGGGTGCCCCACGTCTTCCAGGCGTACCACGCGCTGCTTGACGAAGGCGCGGCGGCGCTTGACCGCGCCGGGGTGTTCCTGTCGGCGCAGCTCGACGGTGCCGAAGAACGCGTTACCGGAGAGCCAGCGGTGTCCTCCTAATTCAAGGGTCGGTCACGCGCAGCACGATCTTGCCGAACCGGTCGCGATCGACGAGCCGCCGCGCCGCAGTATCGATGTCCTCCAGGGCGTGGACGCTGTCGATCACGGGCCGCCAGTAGTGCGTGGAGACGTGGTCGAGCAGGGCCAGGAACTCCTCGGGGCTGCCCATGGTGGTGCCCACGATCGAGCGCCAGGCCCAGTACACCTCGGAGACGGGGATGGTCGAGGTCTCACCACCGGTATCGCCGAAGCTGACCAGCACGCCGCCCCACCGCAACGCCGGCAGAGCCTCCGGCCAGCAATCCGCACCCCAGCTGTCGATGACAGCGTCGAAACCTCCGCCGGCGGCCTCGCGCAGGCTCGATCCCCAGCCCGGTTGCGAATACAGGACGCCGCCGCGGGCACCCAGCGCCCGCACACGCTCGAGCTTCGCCTCCGTCGAGGTGGTGACCCACACCTCGCTGCCGACCGCCACCGAGATCTGGACCGCGAAAGTCGCCACCCCGCTGCCGGCACCCGTCACCAGGACGCGGCGGCCCTGGCCGGCGCCGGCACAGGTGATCGCGGCTCGCCAGGCGGTGAGCCCGGCAAGGTTCAGCGCAGCCGACTCGTCCCAGGAGAGGTCGGCCGGTCGCGGTGCGACGTTCGCCGCGGGCACCACGACCCGCTCGGCGAAGGTGCCGTCACGGGGCGAGCCCAGGATCTCGAAGGTCTCGGTGGGCACGCGCTCGCCGGCATTCCAGCCAAGCGTCGGGTTGATCACGACCTCGTCTCCCACCAAGACCGTCCCCACGCCGGCGCCCACCGCCGTGACCACTCCGGCAGCGTCGGAGCCGAGCGTCACCGGAGCACCGTCAGACGCCTCGCGCCAGATCCACCAGTCTCGCCGGTTCAACGCCGCGGTGACGACACGCACGACCACCTGTCCGTCGCCGGCAAGCGGCTCGGCCACGTCCACTGCCTGGAAGACGGGCGAATCGCCAGGGCTGACCAGCCGCATCGCTCGCACTGCGCTACCCCTCCTCGTAGTCGACCATGAGCACATCGACGGCGGTCGACCCGCCGTCCACCATCATGATCGCGCCGGTGATGTACGACGCATCGTCGGACGCCAGGTAGCAGATCGCCGAGGCGATTTCCTGCGGCTCGCCCGCGCGTCGCAGCGGCGCGAACCGCGTGACCCGGCGATAGGCGTCATCGACGTTCTCGCTGATCCTGGTCATGTCGTCCTCGCCCATCGGGGTGCGCACCCATCCCGGACAGACCGCGTTCGCGCGCACGCCGTGCGGCCCCAGCCTGACCGCCAGCGAGCGGGTCAGCATCACCAGCCCCGCCTTCGCAGCGTTGTAGTCGGCGTCGACCGCACCGGAGACCATGGCGGCGGTGGAGCCGACGGTGACGATCGAGCCGCGCCTCACGACCAGGTCGCGCTCGGCGAGCTCGCACAGGTGATAGGCCGCCGTCAAATTGACCGCGATCGCGCGGTCCCAGCCGGTGCCCGCCACGCCGGCATTGTGGACGAGGATATCCACCGGGCCCGCCGCCTCGACGGCGCGTCGGCAGTCGTCGGCGTTGCTGACGTCACCGACGACGAAGTTCGGAGAGATCGACTCGAGCGGAGCCTTCCGGCGGCCCATCACAGTCACCACCGCACCCTCCTCGATCATGCGGGTGGCGACCGCCGCACCGATGCCGGTTCCGCCGCCGGTGATCAGCGCGCGCTTGCCTGCGAACCGCATCAGCCCGCTTCCGATCGTGGCGAGCTGTCGATCCTCAGACCATCGCAGCCGAGGATGGCCGCCAGCGCATCCAGCACCACCTCGGCCGCACGCGTGCCGGTGATGCCGGGATGCTCGAGTACAACCGGAACGCCGACGCCGTCCAGCAGGGCCAGCACCTGGATTGCGGCCTGATCCGTGTCGAGATCGCCGCGGAAGTCTCCGGCCGCGCGGCCGTCCGCCAGGATCCCGCCGACCAGCGTCCGCCACCGCGCGTAGACGGCGGCCGAACCTGACCGAAGCTCGCTGTCGCGGGTCGCCGCGCGCCAGTACTCGACCCACACCAGCCATTGCTCGCGGGTCGACTCGTCGCTGTCGGCGATCACGCTCTCGCACACCAGCGCGCGCAGCTGTGCGACCGCTCCCGAGGCGGCGGCCGCCGCCTCTTGCGCCCGCTCGAGATCGGCCTCGGCCGCATCCTCGAGGGCCGCGATGATGAGATCCTCACGGCTGCCGAAGCTGTACTGCAGCGTACTGACCGCCGAGCCGGTCTCGTCGGCGACGTCGCGAAACCGCGTGGCGTCGGCCCCGCGAAGTGCGATCACCCGGCGCGCGCCGTGCAGGACGTCGAGCTTGCCGCGTCCGGCCCGGCGCCGATGCTGGCGTGGTCCCGTATCTCTGTATGGTTCGCTCATACCGAGACCTTACCAGGAGGATCCATTGCCGCAGGAATCGCCATCAGCACTTGTGTCTGGAGCGGGTACGGGGATCGGACGCGCGACCGCCCTGCTTCTGGCGGAGTCGGGCTACCGCGTGGCGCTAGTGGGACGGCGGGCAGAGCCGCTCGATCGGGTCAAGGATGAGATCACGGCCGGCGGTGGCCGTGCCGAGATGATCTCCGCCGACGTCGGCAGCCCCGACGGCGCCGAGGGCGCCGTCGCGGCCACGCTCGACGCGTTCGGCCGCCTCGACACCTTGATCTGCAACCACGGCGTGGGTGCGAGCGCACCGGTCGGCGAAGACACGCCGGAGGGGTGGGACGCGACTCTGCGCATCAACCTCACGGGGCCGTTCCTGCTGGCGCGAGCGGCAATCCCGCACCTCATCGCCTCGCGTGGGTCGATCGTGAACGTCAGCTCGACCAACGGCTGCCAGGCCGGGCCGGGATGGGCGTCGTACGACGTCTCGAAGGCCGGCGTGATCATGCTCACCCGCAGCCTCGCGAACGACTACGGCCCTCAGGGTGTGCGGGCGAACTGCGTCTGCCCTGGCTGGGTGCGCACCCCGATGGGCGACGACGGCATGCGGGAGGTGGTCGAGAAGTGGGACTGCTCGCTCGAGGATGCCTACTGGCTGTGTGCACGCGACACGCCGTTGCGGCGGCCGGGCGAGGCGGCGGAACTGGCGGAGGTGATCGTATTCCTGGCGGGTCCCAAGTCCAGCTACATGTCGGCCGCCACCGTGGTGGTCGATGGCGGCGGGATGGCGGTGGACGGCTCCTCGACCGCGTTTCACGGTCCGCAGCAGCGGCTGCGTGAGCTACTTGGGTGATCAGCTCTGACGAACAGCGCGATACTGGACGAGCAGGTAGCCAGTCGGTGACATCTCGCTTTGGATCGTTTCCAGCTGAATCGACGGCAAGCCGTCGAGCAGCCGTCGTCCGTCGCCGGCGATTCTCGGCGCGATCACGAGCCTGAGTTCGTCGACCACGTCGGCGGCGAGCAGCGCCTGGGCGACCGAGATGCTCGCGTGAACCCCGACATCGCCTCCGGGCTGCTGCTTGAGATCCCGAACGAATTCGACCAGCTCGCCGTCGATCGCCGTCGCGTTGGCCCAATCGCGGTCAAGGGGCGTCGACGTCGCGACATGCTTCGTGACCCCGTTGATGAACGTCGCGAACGGCTCGATCTCGCTGCTCGGCCAAAACTGCGCCCACGCGGTGTAGCTCCGGCGGCCGAGTATGACCGCGTCCTGGGTTGCGATTACCGCGGCCAGGTTTGCGTCCATCGCGTCGTCCCACTCGGCGATGAAACCATCCGGATCCTCGGCGACCCCATCGAGCGACAACAACTCGTATACGACGATCTTTCGCACGCCCTACACCTCCGGTTCGGCCTCGATGCTACTGGTTGGCGGCCCACCTACTGATATGAGGTATTATCCTACGATCAATAGGAAGGAGGACGGGATGAGGTCCACGGTACTCACGGAGAACCTGACGCAGCTGACCCGCTGGCGTTTCGTCAACGCCTTCCTCGTTCGCGAGGAAGACGGCTTCACGTTGGTCGACACGACGCTCGGCGGAGGCGCCGGGGCGCTGATCGCTGCCGCGGAGGAGGCGGGCGGGGCGATCCGACGGATCGCAATGACGCACGGCCACGGCGATCACGTCGGCTCGCTCGATGCGCTGAAACAGCGGCTGGGCGGGTCGGTCGAGGTGCTGATGCCCGAGGTGGATGCCCGCATCCTGGCCGGCGAGAAGGTCGTCGAGGGCAAGCTGGCTGGTAGTTGGCCAAAGGTCGAAACGGTGCCGGACGTGCGGCTTTCGGCCGGCGACCGCGTCGGCAGCCTCGAGGTCGTGGCGAGCCCGGGTCACAGTCCCGGACACGTCGCGTTCCTCGACACGCGCGATCGCACGCTGATCGCGGGCGACGTCTTCACCGCCTACGGTCACCTCGCGGTCACGAGCCATTTCTATCTCCGCTTTCCGTTTGCGGCGATGGCGACCTGGAACCGGGCACAGGACGTCGAGTCGGCACGGGCGCTGCGCGCGCTCGACCCGTCGCTGCTCGTGGTCGGGCACGGGCCGTCGCAACGCGATCCGGGTGCCGCGATGGACCGGGCGATCGCGCGCGCCCGCAAGTCTCTACCGGCCGCCGACGCGGCCGTCCAGGGCTGATGGCTCGCGCCGGCCTCGACAGCGAGGCCGTTGTCGGCGCTGCCGAGGAGCTGGCGGACGCCAACGGTCTCGACGCGGTCACGCTGGCGATGCTTGCCCGACGGCTCGGAGTACGTCCGCCCTCGCTCTACGTTCACATCGATGGGCTTGCCGACCTGCGACGGCGGCTCGCGGCTCGCGGTGCCCGCCAACTCGCCGCGGCGATGCAGACGGCGGCCGCCGGCCGCGCCCGCGGCGACGCGCTCACGGCCGTGGCCGACGCCTACCGCGGCTACGCCCACGAGCATCCGGGCAGCTATGCAGCGCTCCAGCGTGCACCCGACCCGGACGATGCGGAAACCACCGCTGCCGGCGCCGAGGCTGTCGACGTCGTCCTTGCCGTACTACGCGGCTACGGTCTCGAGTCGGACGACGCGATTCACGCCACCCGCATCATCCGCGCCGCCCTGCACGGATTCGTCTCGCTCGAAGCCGGCGGCGGCTTCGGTCTCCCGCTTGACGTCGACGAAACCTTCGCCCGGCTCACGTACATGCTCGACCAGGGACTGGTGGCGACAAGGCCTGGCGGGGCGGCATGAAGCCCCTCCGGCGCCTATCTGCCGGTGAACCCCGCCGGCTCCAGGTCCTTGCACGCGTTCAGGGCCCGCGTGAACGCCGCGCTGCTCGTATCCACCGACGAGTCGTTCGCTATCCCATCGATGGTCACCTCGCCCGACGCGCGCGGATCCGGGAACGCGCGGATCCCGTTGGCGCGCATGCACTGGGCGAACGCCACCGCTTTCTCATGTGCGGCGCCGTTGCCGGCAGTGGCGGCCATACCATCGCCGCCGCGACTGCCGGAACCGGCAGAGGCGTTCGAACAGCCCGCGACGATCAGGGCGAGCATGGCGAGGGTCTTCAGTTGCCGGAGCGTTCTTCTCATGGCGTCCCTCCCGTCGGTGGTGACTGTGGTGGCAACGGCCCGCTGGCCAGCGACTGGTCGCCGGTGGGTTGACCCGCGATGCGGCGGACGATGGCGTCGGCGGCCGCGAGGCCGGCAGTGACCTGGTCGTCGCCGGGTTGGCCCAGTACGACTCCTGTGATCGTTGTCCGCTTGCCGGCGATCCAGCGGATGGCGCGGAAGGCGAAGCAGCCGCCGGCCGCGTTGTCCGAGCCGGTCTTGACGCCGACGAACCCGTCGTGTCCGAGCAGGGTGTTGGTGTTGTGGACGGTGCCGGCGACAGGCAGCGTCGCGCTTGGCGTGGCGACGATGCTCGCGAACGCCGGCAGGCGCATGGCCCGGTCGACGATGCGCACCTGATCGACGGCGGTCGATACGGTTGCGTCGTCGTAACCGCTCGGGTCGGTGTAGCGCGTGTGGGTCATGTCGAGCCGCCGTGCGGCGGCATTCATCCGGGCGACGAACCGGTCGGTCGAGCCGGCGTCCCAATCCGCCAGGACCGCGGCGATGTTGTTCGCCGACGGCAGCAGCAGCGCCTGCAGCGCCTGTAGTTCGGTCAACTGCTCCCCGGTGGCGACCGGTACCACCGACTCGTGCTGCCCGGCCCGGCGGTCGGTGTCGGCGACATCCGCGGCGGTGAGTGTGATCGTCGGGCCGTCCTCGCCGGGTCGAAGCGGATGGTCGCGGAGCACGAGATAGGCGGTCATCACCTTTGCCACGCTGGCGATCGGAGACGGGTGCTGGTTCGGGCCGGCATGGATCCGCTGCTGTCCGGTCAGGATGGCCGCGGCCTGCCCATACGCCGGCCACGCCGAGCTGAGCAGCGCGGCGCGGCGACGTGCCGAGCGGCCCGTGTTCGACCCCGCCACGCCCGGCACATGGTGCCCGCCGCGGCTGGATGGTGATGCGACCCTCGCGGACGAGGAAGCAAGCGTCTGGTAACCGAGCGCGCCGATCCCCGCGAGGACGACGAGCAGGCCGACGAGGAGGGAGATCCGAAGGGGGTGTGTTCGTGCTGGTGTGTGATAGGTCATGCCGGCATTCAAGGCAGCGCGGTGTTGCCGGCACGTCTCGGGTTTTGGATACGCCGGCGAAACGCGGCAGCTCCTATCCTCCGAGCATGCGTGTCTTGGTCGTTGAGGACGAGCCGTACATGGCTGAAGCCATCCGCGATGGTCTACGCCTGGAGGCGATCGCGGCGGACATCGCCGGGAACGGCGACGCCGCTCTGGAGCTGCTGAGCTACAACGCCTACGACATCGCCGTGCTCGACCGCGACATCCCCGGCCCATCCGGTGACCTGATCGCCGAACGAATCGTCGCGTCCGGCAGCGGGATGCCGATCCTGATGCTCACCGCTGCCGACCGTCTTGACGACAAGGCCTCCGGGTTCGAGCTGGGCGCCGACGACTACCTCACCAAGCCGTTCGACCTCCGAGAACTCGTACTCCGCCTGAGAGCACTCGACCGCCGGAGCGCCCAGAGCCGGCCACCGGTGCGAGAGATCGCGGGTCTGCGGCTGGATCCGTTTCGGCGCGAGGTCTACCGCGAGGGCCGATTCGTCGCGCTGACCAGGAAGCAGTTCGCCGTGCTCGAGGTCCTGGTCGCCGCGGAAGGCGGAGTCGTCAGCGCCGAAGAGCTGTTGGCGCGAGCATGGGACGAGAACGCAGACCCGTTCACCAACGCCGTGCGCATCACGATCTCGGCACTGCGCAAACGCCTCGGCGAACCCTGGATCATCGCCACCGTGCCCGGCGTCGGCTACCGCATCGACACGCAACCAGACACCGAGCGTGACGGATAAGACCATGGACAGAGCTCCCGGGTTGAGTGTTCGCCTCAAACTCACCCTCAGCTACGCCGGCTTTCTCATGCTCGCCGGCGTCTTGATGCTCGCGGCCGTCTGGGTGGTCGTTCTGCGCTACATCCCTGACGGAGTGCTCTACAACATGCACCCGTCGTGGCAGTTCATTCTCGACCGCTCAGACCCTCTGCACGGGTTCACCTCCGTCGCCGCAATCGTGCTCGCGTTCCTGCTGGTGTTCGGCCTGGTGGGAGGCTGGCTGCTCGCCGGGCGCATGCTCGCCCCGCTCGGTCGCATCACGGATGCCACACGCACGGCGGCGACGGGATCGCTCTCCCACCGCATCCAGCTCCCCGGCCGCACGGATGAGTTCCGCGAGCTCGCCGACGCCTTCGACACGATGCTCGCGCGCCTCGAGGCGCACGTGGCCGAACAACAGAGGTTCGCAGCCAACGCCTCGCACGAGCTGCGCACCCCGCTCGCGATCACCCAGTCACTGCTCGACGTGGCTCGCAAGGATCCCAGCCGCGACGCCGTCGAACTCGTCGATCGGCTCTACGCGGTCAACGCCCGGGCGATCGACGTCAGCGAGGCATTGCTCGTGCTCAGCCGTGCCGACCAGCGGTCGTTCACCCGAGACCAGATCGACCTCTCCCTCGTCGCGGAAGAAGCCGCCGAAACGCTGCTCCCGTTCGCGGAGCAACGTGATGTGACGATCGAGACCTCCGGCGATGTCGCGCCCACCGAGGGGTCGCGTGCGCTGCTGCTGCAGATGACCACGAATCTCGTGCACAACGCGATCGTCCACAACCTGCCGGGACACGGCAGCGTGTGGGTTACAACAGGCGTTGACGCGAAGAGTGTGGAGCTCACCGTCGAGAACACCGGTGAGCGACTCACCCCGCAGTCGGTCTCCACGCTGGCCGCGCCGTTTCAGCGCGGCACCGAGCGCATACGCACAGATCACGCGGGTGTCGGCCTCGGCCTGGCAATCGTCAAGAGCATCACCCAGGCACACGACGGAACCCTCAGCCTCGACCCCCGGGCCGCCGGCGGGCTCCGCGTCACGGTGCAGCTACCCGCCGCAGCGCGGCAGGCCGGCACATGAATGGGAGAGCCCTGCATGTGCAGGGCTTTCCGTTTGGCAGGCGGGAAGGCCGTCCTGGGCGGTCGGGGTGGATGGCGTCCGGGCCAGCGGGTCGCGAGCCCCGGCCTCAGGCGAGCGGTCGGCGGTCAGCGCTCGGCTAAAGAGACCTAGACGTCACCCGACGTCGTGGGTCATCTGGTCGATGCAGACCGTGACCGCGAGAATCAACGCGTCGTCCTGGTCGGGCGCGATCTCGATGCCGTAGGTGTCACGCACGCGGAACCACCGCTTCGACACCTCGGCTGCCTTGTCGCCGCCGCGCTCGATCTTGTACTCGTGGTCGACGATGTTGCCCTTCGCCTCCATGTCCTCGCCGTCCTCGACGTCGATCGAGAAACGGTCGCGCAGCGGGCTGACGAGCGCCTTCCTCACCGTGGCCACGGTATGCCCGGCACGCTCGATCTTCATCTTGTCGCGCACGCTGAGCTTCTTCTCCTGGATCGTGAAGAGCTCGTCGCCTCCGGGCGTCTCGAGCACCAACGTGTCACGGATCCGAAACGCCTTCCCGTTCACTTTGAAGACCCGTTCGCCGTCGTCGGTCTCAATCCAGTAATCGTCGCCGATCGCGAAGAGCTTCTCGCGCATCTGGTACGTCGTCCCGCCGCCGTCGCGGCGGCCTCTCAAGAGCGGCATCCTGGGCTCCTCCGTTGACGGGTCAACTCGCGGCCACCCTAGCCGATTCGATCTCGCCTCATGGACTGCGAACCGAAGTCGTCAGCGCCACCGCGACCCGAGGCCACTGTAGGATGGCGCAGCAGCCTGTGCCTTTCGCCGTCAGCAGCGCGACCGCGGCGCGATCACGCAAGCCCGTTCGAAGCTATCAAGGCCAAGGCGCTCGCCTAGCGCCAGGAGGAGCCGAGAATGACTGACGAGAGCTCACGAGACGCCCTGCCGATCCCCGACCGACCATTCCAGGGGACGCTTCCGTTCGACGCGAACGATGAGGACACAGCATTCCCGGCGATCGAGCCGCTGCGGCCGCCGGCCGGCGCCCCGAACGTGCTCGTCATCTTGCTCGACGATGTCGGCTTCGCCGCATCGAGCGCCTTCGGCGGGCCGTGCGCGACACCGACCGCCGAGCGGTTGGCCGACAGCGGCCTGAAGTACAACCGCTTCCACACGACTGCACTGTGCGCGCCGACGCGGGCTGCGCTGCTGTCGGGGCGAAACCACCACACGGTCGGCATGGGGGTGATTACCGAGCTTGCCACCTCGGCGCCCGGTTACAGCTCGGTCCGTCCCAACACGTGCGCGCCGCTGGCGCAGACGCTGCTGCTGAACGGCTATTCGACGGCGCAGTTCGGCAAATGCCACGAAGTGCCGGTATGGCAGTCGAGCCCGATGGGGCCGTTCGACGCCTGGCCAACCGGCGGCGGCGGCTTTGAGTACTTTTATGGGTTCATCGGCGGTGAGACGAACCAGTACTACCCGGCCATCTACGAAGGAACGACGCCGGTCGAGCCCGAAACGACGCCGGAGCAGGGCTACCACTTCACCGACGACATGACCGACAAGGCGATCAAGTGGGCGCGGCAGCAGAAGTCGTTGATGCCCGACAAGCCGTTCTTCATGTACTTCGCACCGGGCGCAACCCATGCTCCGCACCACGTCCCCACGGAGTGGTCGGACAGGTACAAGGGGCGCTTCGACAAGGGTTGGGATGCGCTGCGCGAAGAGATACTGGCTCGCCAACAGGAGCTGGGTGTCGTGCCCGCGGACACAGAACTGACCGCGCGGCACGCGGAGATCCCCGCCTGGGACGACATGCCCGACGAGCTCAAGCCGGTACTCGCGCGGCAGATGGAGGTCTACGCCGGTTTCCTCGAGCACACAGACCACCACGTCGGTCGGCTCGTCGACGCGCTCGAGGACCTCGGCGTGCTCGAGGACACGCTCGTCTTCTACATCATCGGCGACAACGGGGCCAGCGCCGAGGGCACGATCAACGGCAGCTTCAACGAGACCCTCATCTTCAACGGCGCCGCGGCGCTCGAGACGCCCGAGTTCTTGACGGCGCACATCGACGACTTCGGGACGCCGAAGGCCTACAACCACTTCGCGGTCGGCTGGGCGCACGCGATGGACACGCCCTACCAGTGGACGAAACAGGTCGCGTCGCACTGGGGCGGAACGCGAAACGGCACCATCATCCATTGGCCACGCGGAATGGCAGCCCGCGGCGAGGTCCGCTCGCAGTTCCACCACGTGATCGACATCGCCCCCACCGTGCTCGAAGCGGCTGGACTGCCCCAGCCGAAGACGGTGAACGGCGTTGCCCAAGAGCCGATCGCCGGCGTGAGCATGGTGTACTCGTTCGACGACGGGAACTCCGCTGAGCGCCGCGAGACGCAGTACTTCGAGATGTTCTGCAACCGTGGCATCTACCACCGGGGCTGGACGGCGGTCACGCGCCACTCGACGCCCTGGACGTTCGAGGAGATGCCTGCGTTCGCAGACGACGTGTGGGAGCTCTACGACACGAGCGCCGATTGGAGCCAGTCGCACGACCTCGCTGCTGAGATGCCGGAGAAGCTGGCGGAGCTGCAAGAGTTGTGGCTGAAGGAAGCGCACAAGTACAACGTGCTCCCGCTCGACGACCGTCGCATCGAGCGCTTCAACGCCGAGCTCGTGGGCCGGCCGGAACTCGTGAAGGGAAACACTCAGCTGCTGTTCGGCGGCATGGGCCGCCTCAGCGAGAACAGCCTCATCAACACCAAGAACAAGTCCCACGCGGTCACCGCCGAGGTGGTCGTGCCCGAGGCGGGCGCCAAGGGCGTGATCGTCGCCCAGGGCGGGGCCTTCGCCGGTTGGAGCCTGTACGCGCATGACGGGCGTCTCACCTACTGCTACAACCTGCTCGGCTTGCAGCGCTTCAAGATCGGAGCCGACGCCCCGATCCCGTCCGGAACCCACCAGGTGCGGATGGAGTTCGCCTACGACGGCGGCGGTCTCGCCAAGGGGGGCGCCGTCACGCTCTACCTGGATGGAGGGGACGTGGGTGAGGGACGCGTCGAGGCGACCGTGCCGCTGATCTTCTCCGCGGACGAGACCGCCGACGTCGGACAGGACACTGCGTCCCCGGTCAGCGACGACTATCAGGGTGAAGGCAGTGTGTTCAACGGCACGGTCAACTGGGTGCAGATCGACCTGGGTGAAGACGCGCAGGACGCCGACCACCTGATCACGCCCGAGGAACGACTCCGCGTCGCGATGGCAAGGCAGTAAGTAAGCGGGAGGCCGACGAGGCCGCGGCGGCGCGGCACGTCACTCGGCTCGGTGAGGCCTCTGGATGCAGCGGAAGCCGACATGGCTCGTGGTGGTGTCGGCGGACTCTGCCTGGCGGGCCGCCGGTCGGTAGCGGAGGCAGTAATTGGGCGCGCACAGGTGCGACCCGCCCTTGATCACAAAGCGGGGAAACTGGTCGCCACTCCCCGCTCCGCCGGTCGACGTGGCTCGCGGGTTCTGCGGACCGCAGCACGGCTGTGGTTCTTGGGCGGCATGGGTGGGCGCGAAGGCGTCCGCCGTCCACTCCCAGACGTTTCCCGCCATATCGTGGAGGCCGTACCCGTTGGGCGGGAAGTGGTTGACGGGCGAAGTGCCGCGGTAGCGGTCGAGAAGCAGGTTCTGCCAGGGGAACTCGCCCTGCCAGGTGTTGGCCATCATCCGTCCGCGCGGCGTTGGGTCGTCGCCCCAGCAGAAGACGGCAGCCTCCAGCCCGCCGCGTGCGGCGAACTCCCACTCAGCCTCGCTCGGCAGCTCCTTGCCGGCCCAGTCGGCGTAGGCGGAGGCGTCGCCGTGGGAGACATGGGTGACGGGATGCCGTTCACGTCCGTGCAGCGTGCTTCCGGGACCCTCGGGGTGCCGCCACTGCGCGTCCGGGACCCACGACCACCAGTTCCGGTGGTCGCTGAGATCGACCGGACCGGTCGACCCTGAGAAGACCAACGAGCCGGGCACCAGCAGTTCCGGCAGCGCATCCGGGTAGTCCGCCGGATCGGGCGAGAGCTCGGCCCAGGTGACGTGCCCGGTGTCCTTCACGAAGCGCCGGAACTCGGCCACGGTCACCGGATGCTCGTCCATCCAGAAACCGTCCACCGCGACTCGATGCGGCGGCCGCTCCTCGGGGTAGAAGTCGTCGGAGCCCATCAGAAACTCGCCTCCGCCAACCCAAATCATGTTCTTCGGTGTCGGCGCCAGAGCGGCACTGGTTTTCACGGCGGCAGCATATCTCCGCTCGAACCTCTCCCAGCCGTCGCCTGCGATCGAGCCACTGAACACCGCTCTCGTGTTGGCCGGTAACAACGAGGAATGAGAAAGCCCCGCATGTGCAGGGCTTTCTGGTAGCCGATCTATAAGCGGGATTCTGTCTGGGGCAGCCATCCATCTGGGCCGGTCGTCTCCGGCCGGCTCGTTGCCGCCTACCTGGAGCTCGGCGGGCCGCGTCATCGCTCCGATTGGCGTTGCACCCGGTGGGGCTTGCCTAGCCGCCCCCGTCTCCGGGGACGCTGGTGGTCTCTTACACCACCGTTTCACCCTTGCCTCGGCGTTCACGTGCGACGCCGGTGGGCGGTCTCCTCTCTGTTGCGCTATCCAGCAGGTTTCCCCGTCCGGGAGTTACCCGGCACCGTCGCCCTGTGGTGTCCCGACTTTCCTCGACGCTTGCGCGCCGCGGCTGCCTGATCGGCATCAAAAGTCTACTGGACGCTGGTGCCCACGGTCACGAAGATCACGCCGCCGGCGACCTGGTAGCGGTGGCCGCGCAACGTGAACTCGACGGTGAGCGTGAGCGGCCCAGGGGCCGGTGCCACAAGTTGCGCACGCCGGATGCCGGGCTTCACGAGGCGCGCCCGCACCCGCTGCGGGGCGGCCACCACCTCGACGTCGCGAGCGCCCGCGGGAAGCCGGGCCACCAGCACCTGCATCGCATGCCCGGAGACCGGCTGCGACGGCCGCGCCACCACCACCGGCGACGCTCCCTGCCACGCGGCCGGCCCGGTCGCGGCGGGAGGCGCGATCACCGCCAGCGCCGACAGCAGCAGCCACACCAGCGGCGCCGTCACCCGGTCAGCTCCGCCCAGATCTGGTCACGCCGCAGCTGCCCCTGTTCCGAGATCGCCGGCTCGATGCTCAGGGCCAGCGCCGGCAGCGGCGGACAGATGGCCGGGTTGGCAGCCAGCTTCGGATCGATCAGCGGCCGCGCCTGCTCGAGCGGAACCGGCAGCCGCAGCTCGCCCACGGCGCCCGCCTCGACGCTCGGTTGGAGCCACTCGTTCAGCCACGCGTGCGCGGCCACCGGGTGTGGGGCGTAGACGGGGATGCAGTAGCTTCGCACGTCCAGCGCCGAGCCCTCAGTGGGAACGAAGAAGCGCAGGTCGGTCGACGTGCGCTGGAAGTTGTGGGCACGCGTGAGCAGGGCCAGCGGCGTGCTGGGCGAGACCGGCCGCCGTCCGCTGGGGCGACGACCCAGCACGCGAAGTGCCGGGAACAGCTCGCCCAACCTGGTCGCGGCGTCGTCGAGATCGCTGTTGGAATCGCTGTCCCAGGCATGGCCGAGCGAGACCAGAACGGCGCCGATCACGTCGTCGGCCTCGTCGGGAACGACCACGCGGCCGGGGTGGCGCTCGGCCAACGAGAAGAGCGCGGTCCAGCTCTCCGATTCGATCAGCGCGACGGGGCTGACGGCCGCCCCGACGATGTCGTAGGACGCGGGTACATCGTGGCGCAGCCCGTTGTCGTCCGGCGAGTCGTTGAAGGGCGTACGCAGCGCCGACAGGTTCGGGATCAGCTTGCGCGCGAGCGGCTCCACCTGTCCCGAGTTGACCAGGTAGGCGAGCGTGTCACCGCTAACGATGATCACGTCGAACTCGCCGTATCCGCCGGCAGCCAGCCGCAGCAGCAGCGTCTCGTCGCCGCCCGCAGACTCGGTGGTGACCGTGACGCCGGTGCGGATCTGAAAGTCGGACAGCGCCTGCGTGGGCAGCTCCGAACGCCGTCCGACCAGGGTCATGGTCTTCTCGGGGGTCTGGTCGGAACCCTGGAAGATGTTTGCCGGGAAGGTCCCGCCGCTGGAGCCGCCGCGCCCGACGCACCCAGCTCCGGCCAGCAGCGCAGCCGCCGAGGCCAGGAAGTCTCGCCGCGTACGCACGACGGCATTGTGGCAGGCCGCGTCGTTACGCCGCTTCGGACACCAGGCGCAGCTGCCCGGGCGCGGGCTCCGCGTCTTCGAGCGAGCTGCCGCACTCACCGCAGACGAGCGCGTTTGGCACGGGCACCGCGGACGAGGCATCGACCAGCCGGCGCATGGTGCCACCGCAGACCGGGCAGATCGCCGAACGAGCCGGACGGGCTGCGCCCGCCAGCGCCGCAAGCACGACCTGCTCGAGCGTCGGGCCGAACGCCTCGTCGAGTGTCAGCGCCGCGGTCATAGCCTTCGCAGCACCGCCCGCACCGTCCCCAGGATGGTCACCTGGTCCGGATACATCGGCTCCATATCGTCGTTCTCCGGCTGCAGGCGCACGCGGCCTGACTCGCGGAAGAAGCGCTTCACGGTCGCGTCCTCGTCGCCCATCAGGGCAACCACGATCTCGCCGTTGCGGGCGTCCTCCTGCTTGCGGACGACCACGAAATCGCCGTCAAGGATGCCGGCGTTGATCATGCTGTCGCCCTTGACCGTGAGCAGGAAGTCGGCGTCGGCGCAGAGCTGGTCGGGCACGGCCACCATGTCCTCGACGGCCTCGTCGGCCACCAGGCCGGTGCCGGCGGCGACGTCGCCCAGCAGCGGCAGCACGCTGGTGCGGGGAGCGGCGGCGGGTGCACCGGGTGCGCGCTCGCGTGAGCGTCCGCCCTCGATCACTTCCAGCGCGCGCGGCTTGGTGGGATCGCGACGGATCAGACCCGAGCTCTCCAGCCGTGCCAGGTGCGCATGCACCGTCGACGGCGAGGTCAGTCCCACTGCTTGGCCGATCTCGCGCACGGTCGGCGGGTAGCCCTGCTCATCGACGTGCGTGTTCACGAACTCCAGGATCTCGCGCTGTCTCGGTGATAGCTCCACAATCGCTCCTTTGTCCGAACATGTGTTCGGGGAAGTAGTGTGCCAGACCGATCGGACGGCGTCAAACCGTGGATGGGTCATAGGGAATGGAGGAAGTCGGACAGGATGATTCAACGGCAAGGCTGGTCTTGGCTATCGCCTCGGTGGCTGCTCGGTCGGTTGCCCTCGCGGGTGTCGGTCTGGACAGCCTGATCGAGATCGGTGCGTCAGCGGTGGTCATCTGGGAGTTGTCGGACACCCGTGGCGCTCGGCGTGAAAGGGCGCTTCGCATGATCGCAGCGGCGTTCGTGCTACTGATCGTGATTGCGGCTTGCGCTCGTTCGGTCGCTCGATCCGGAATCCGATCCCAACGCGCGACCGTACCCGCTCTATATGACATGCACACCCCGCGACGAAGGCCCCTTCGAGCAGGCGTCCATCGCGGATGGATGTCCGGTCTCGTTCCTCGGGGCAGAAGGAGCGCACCATGAGGGCTGTTGTGGCGGCGATGGCCGCCTTCGCGTTGGTACTGGCCGGGTGTGGTTCGAGCAGCAGCGGTGGCGGCTCGACGGCTAGCTCGACGATGCCAACTAGCTCAGCCCCGGCGCCGGCGGCGGCGGTGGCCGTGACCACGAAGCACTCGAAGCTGGGCACGATCCTTGGGGCGGGGCCGAAGCAGCTGACGGTGTATCTGTTTGAGGGCGACAAGATGGGCGCGTCAAGTTGTACGGGCGCGTGCGCCGGTGTCTGGCCCCCGGTGACTGGCACCCCCAGCGCCGCCGGGGCGGCCAAGGCCACGCTGCTGGGCACGATCAAGCGGGCGGACGGCACCACGCAGGTCACCTACAAGGGTCACCCGCTCTACTTCTATGCGAAGGACGTCGCGGACGGCGACGCGGGCGACGCCTACGGCGAGGGCGTCAAGAGCTACGGCTCGGATTGGTATGTCGTCGCGCCATCCGGAACCAAGATCGACACGGACTAGCGCATAGATGCACGAACAACTCGTCGGGACGGTTGAGGAGCTTGGGCCTGGATCAGTCCGGGGGATCGGTGATTGGGCGGTACTCAATATCAACGGTGATCGCTATGCCGTGTCACGCCGCTGCCGGCATCTGCGCGCCGATCTTGCCAACGGCACGATCGACGAGAACGGGTGCCTGGTCTGCCCTTGGCACCAATCACGGTATGACCCTGCGACCGGCCGGATGGTGGTTGGGCCGCAGTCGGGATTCGAGAAAGTGCCAGGGCTTAGCGGCGCTTTCGTCCAGCTGACGAAGCTGTGGCCGCTGCGTCGCGCGGAGGTCGTCGAGCGCGACGGTCAGGTTTACGTGCGCGATTGAAGCGCCTGTGTGGGCGTCAAATTTCGGGTGCTTGGCCTTATCCGCCGAACAGGCCGAGAAGCTTCGAGAGCAGGCCCTCCGCTTGGCCTAGGTCTCCACCGGTCGCCTGGTCGATGATAGAGCCGGGATCGACGCCGCCTTGGAGGCTTGAGAGTAGCTGCGGATCGACGCCGATCTGCTGCGCGTATTGGGCGAGTTGTGCCGGGTCGACCTGCTGTGGTAGCGCCTGTGCGGCTTGGGCGAGTTGATCGGGTGTCCCATGCTGACCGATCACGTCCAGGATCTGCTGCTTGTCCACTGCCATGACCGCCTCCCGCGTCCGCGAGTCCGTCGGATCCGTATCTTGATGGCCTCATCGTAGCATTGAGACGAAACGCGCGTTACACTGAGCCACCGTTTAAGGAGGTTCGGTTGCAACTTCAGGCGAGGAGTCTCGTGGGCATCGGAGAGGCAGCGTGTTGAGACTGATGCGACCACACTTGGCGACGCCCGGCGCGGTCGTCCGCGCGCTCATGGGAGCTGCAGTGATCGACGTCGTCGTCTACGAGCTGGCCGGCACCGTCACCGCCGTCTTGGTTTATGCGTTGGTGCTGGTCGCAGTCACTCGGATGGTGAGCCGAGGTGGATGAGGAGGAGGTACAGAGGCGTCTGTTTCGGATCATCGTCGCCCAGGCAATCGCACTTGTCCTGGTGGGGTTGGTCGTCATCGTCGATGTGGTTCGCTAACGTTTCTAGCAATGCATCCGTGCCACCGCTCAAAGGACGGCGCGCCGCAGGATCTTCCGCGGTGGCTCAGCTGGCGGCGGCTGCGATGCGTCGCGGAGACGTGCTAGATGAGCCCGGTACGGACACGGTGGCTGCTGGTGACCCTGACGACCGGCGGGTCCTCGACCTTGCGGGTGCATGCGTGGCGGCGGCTGCGGTCACTGGGAGCGCTGTACCTCCAAAACTCGGTGTGTCTGCTGCCCGCCGTCCCGGAGACCAGTCGCGCGGTGGCTCGTCTGGGCGATCGGCTGCGACGCGGCGGGGGCGAGGCGCGCGTGCTTACGATCACATTGCAGGATGCTGCCGAAGAGCGAGCCGTCGTGGCCGAGTTCTCGCGCGAGCGAACAGACGAATACCGCGAGGTTTGCAGCCGCGTACCGGCGTTTCTCGAGGAGATCGCGATGGAGCGCAGCCGAGCCCGAGCGACATATGCCGAGGTGGAGGAGTCCGAGGCAGATCTCGAGCGGCTGCGCAAGTGGCTGCGCCGGATTCAAGCGCGAGACTACTTCGCGGCGGATGGTCGCACCGAGGCAGAACACGCCGTGGAGCGCTGTTCTGCTGCGTTGGCCGAGTTCGAAGCCGAAGCGCTGATCGCCGAGCTGCCCGAGGAGGCCGCGGCGATGCCCAACCCGGGCGCTACACGACTGAGAGCCGTGGAGTAACCCATCCTCGGCGTCCAGCCCGCTCCGGGCCGTGGGCGGCCGATTCGCCGGAAGCGGTGCCTCTAATCGAATCGATGATCGTGGGCTGCCGCCGCGTGTCGGACAAGGGTTAATTCGCCGTCGCCAGACATGTCTAAAACCCATATCGCATTCCTGCTGGCGGCGTTGCTGCCGCTGGCGCTCGACACGTTTGCGCTGGCGGCGGTGCTGGGCATGATCGGCCTCCCCCGCCGCGTCCAGCTACGCACATCGCTGATCCTCGCTGGCTTTGAGGCGGGCATGCCCGTCGTTGGCTACGTGACCGGCGCCGCGTTTGGCAGGGTCGTCGGTGATCTCGCCGGGTGGACAGCGATCGCAGTCTTCGCGGTCGCTGGTATCAGGATGCTGCGAGCAGACGAAGACGAACAGCGCGAACAGGAGCGCGTCAAGCTCCTCGCACGCGCACAGGGTGTAGCGATCATTGATCTTGGTCTTGGCATTAGCCTGGACGAGCTCGCCATCGGGTTTAGCCTCGGCCTAATCGGCGTGCCGCTCCTCGTCGCGGTGATCTGGATCGGTTTCCAAGCCCTCGTCGCCGCCCAAATTGGCCTGCGACTCGGAAGCCGAGTTGGCGAAGAGCTCCGCGAGCGCACCGAAGTCCTTGCGGGTGGAATGCTGCTGGCGCTGGCGGCGGCACTCCTGCTTCTAAAGGTAACTGGCCACGCTCTCTAAGGGGATCCGCCGCCGTTAAGCGAACCGAAGCGAGCCTGGACGGATCAGCGCTCCCTCTAGTCCGTGGCAGCCACCAGTATCAGGAGTCGACGTCTCGGCGTTGGAAGATGATCCAAGCCGCGATCAGTGGCGGGATGGCGAAGAGCGCTGACACCCAGAGGCAACGGGTGATGAGGTACCACTGGGTGGGGGTGTGGAAGAAGCCGTACCAGGCGGTGAACTGGTTGACGATCAGGTAGGGGTGGATCCAGGCGATGGCGGGGACGCCGGAGAGGCCTTGCAGTGCGACGGTATAGAAGAGGGTGCCGACGACGGCAGCGACGCTATGGCGCGTGACGACCGAGAGGAACAGGCCGAAGCTGGCAACGGCGAGGAAGGGGGCGGTGTAGAGCGCCAAGGACGCGATCGTGAGGCCGAGTGTGTGCAGTGCTGAGATGCGATCGCCGTTGAGGTTGGTGACCGGGTTGAATCCCCAGGCGATGATTCCCGCCGGAATGCCCACGATGATGAACGCGAGCACCACGGCGAGGACGTACGTGAAGAGTGCGAGTGTCTTTCCGGCCAGGATCTGGCCGCGGCGAAGCCCGCGGACGAGGATCGTCTTGAGCGTGCCGGCCATGTCCTCGCCGGCGACGATGTCGCCGGCGATCAGGGCGGCCAGGATGGCGGGGCCGATCATGGTGATCTCAACGAGGACGACGGGGTCGATGGCTAGGCCTGTGTGGCGCAGGTTGGGTCCGAGCGCGTCGCCGTAGGGGCCGTCGCCGGGCGTCACCTTGGAGAACTGGATCGAGAGCAAGAAGAAGACGGGTGTGAGTGCTGCGACCGCGATGCCGAGCCAGGTGCGTTTCTGCGCCGCCAGCTTTCGCAGCTCCCACCGATACGCGACCATGACGCTGGCGACCGTGTCCGCCACGCCGCCACGCCGGCGGGTCGACGATTCCGCGGCCGCTGTCGTGGTGGTCACGCCACCACCGCGTGCGGATTCTCTGGCGGGTCGGGTTCGGTGAGTCGGAAGAACAGCTGCTCCAGCGTTTCCTCCTCGCGCACTAGAGTTCGGATTCCGACTCCCGCCGTGGCAAGGGCCTGGGTCAGCTCGATCGATCCGGCTGCGTCGTCAAGCAGGAATGTCACCTCGCCGGCGTTCTGGTCGAGGTCTCGTACCCGGCTGAGCTGCGCGAGGACCGCGCGGGTCTGATCGGGGTCGGTGGTTTCCAGCCGGTAGCGAGGCGGAGCGCTGGCATGCAGCTCGGACAGTGACCCCGCGTAGACGATCCGGCCATGGTCGATGATGGCCACGCGGTCGCACACCTCTTCGACCTCGGCCAGCAGGTGGCTGGAGAGAAGGATGGTGATGCCCTGCCCCGCCAGGCGCCGCAACAGGGCGCGCAGGTCGCGGATCCCGGCCGGGTCGACGCCGTTGGCGGGTTCGTCCAGCATCAGCAAGCGCGGCCGGCGCACGAGACACGACGCGATGCCCAGCCGCTGGCGCATGCCCTGGGAGTAGTGACCGACGCGGTCATCCGCGCGTTCGCGCAGGTCGACCAGCTCCAGCACCTCGTCGATCACCGCCGCGCCGGCGCCGGATCGATCAAACGCTGCTAGAAGCTCCAGATTCCGGCGGCCACTCAAATAGGAGTACAGACGCGGTTCCTCGATGAATCCGGCTACCCCTTCTAGCGCCTGGATGGGGTCGTCGGCGGGATCGCGTCCGAACACCCGGATCGAGCCCGAGTCGCGGCGCACCAATCCCAGCAGCATCCGAAGCGTGGTCGTCTTGCCCGCGCCATTCGGTCCGAGAAACCCGCAGACGCCGCCTGTCTCAACTGTCAGGTCGACATGATCGACCGCCGCGATCCGTCCATACCGCTTCACCAACCCCTGCACCTCAACGGGGTGCGCCGCAACGCCAGGTTGTCGATCGTCGCGATTTTTCACAGTCATTGTCGGGTCGCATCTCCACCGCTCGATGGTCTCAAGCAGGCTAAAGAACGCCGGGTCATCAAGGCGCCCCTCCCGAGGGGCAATTGGCAGCTACCTCCGGAGAGGTACGGGTCTGTGGCCGCGCCGAATACCCCCGTGGTAGTAGCGCGCGGTTACCCCGCGGGAAGGGCGCCAAAGGCCACTGATGGCACTAGGCTCGATGTCCGGTCCCTTCGCGTACCGGAGAAGACCGCGATCCGACCGAGCGAGCCTGCAAACATGACACCTTCCAAGGAGCGGTTGTTCCTGACGCTGGTCGCGTTGGCGATCGCGCTTGGCGAGGTGGCATTCCAGTTCTATTACGCCCACCCCGACCGATCGACGACGCCCGTCCGCGGGCCTCGTCGCCGCGACGGGGATGCAGCACCCTGCGGCTACGATCACTCGAGGGACCTCTGACTTGTTGAGGCTGGCGCAACCACATCCGTCGATGGCTCGGCTGGCGCTGATTCCGCGGCTCGCGGGCGTCACGCTGGTCGCCGGGGTGGTCGTGCTGGGCGTGGTATCCGTGATCCTGTCGACGCCGCCTGGGATGACGCGCCTGGACGCCTCGTTGCTGGTGCTGGGTTGTTCGCTGCCGCTCGCCCTTCGACGGCGCCGGCCCGTGCTCGCTCTGGCGCTGGCCGCGCCGTTCGCGCTGATCCTTGCCGTGTCCGGAGCAACCATCCCAGCTGTGGCCGGGCCTGGCCTGCTACTGATCGCGGTCGGTGAGAGTGTCAGCCCGTGGGCCGGGGAACGGGTCGCCTGGCCAGCGCTGCTCGGCCTTTTGGCTGCGCTCGTGGTGATCCAGCGCCTGCAGCTGCCGAGCGAAGGGTGGGTGGCTGGATCGCTGCTTTCAGCCGTACTGCTTTGGGCGGCAGCGCTCTACTTTGGTGTGCAGACCCGGCAGCGTCGAGACCACTTGCGCCAGGTGGCTGATGAGGCAGACGACCTCCGCGAGCGGCTCGAGCGGGAACGCCGCCTGTCCGCCGCGGAGGAACGAACCCGGCTCGCCCGTGACCTGCACGACGAGATCGGCCACGCCGTCAACGTCATCGCCATCCACGCCGGAGCGGCACGACTCCAACTCGACCGCGACCCGGAACGCTCACGCCAGTCGCTCGAAGCGATCGAGCAGACCGCGCGCGCAGCCAGCGAAGAGCTCGACGCGCTGGTCGGTGTGCTGCGCGGCGACGACGCTCCCAGCACCCTTCCCACTCCCGGCGCGAGCCACATCCCCGACCTGGTCGACAGCTACCGAGCGGCCGGCCTCAACGTCACCCTACGCCAGACGGGCACGCCCACGCACGTCAGCGCCGCCATCGGCGCGACCGCCTACCGCGTCGTCCAGGAGGCGCTCACCAACGCGTCCAGACACGGCACCGGAGCCGTCACACTCTCGATCACCCACGCGCCCGACCAATTGCACGTCGACGTCGAAAACGACGTCCACGACCCCGCGCCGACCGGCAGTAACGGCGGCCGTGGCATCGTCGGCATGGTCGAGCGCGTCCAACTCGTTGGCGGCACCCTCTCCACCCAGGTCGCTTCAGATCGCTTCGCCGTGCACGCCACCTTCCCCAACACGTCCCACCGCCCTTGACCTTGTCTGTTCTGATCGTGGACGACGAGCCGCTCGTCCGAGCCGGCCTCAGAGCGACAGTCGAGGCCAGTGACGACATCTCCGTCGCCGCCGAAGCAGAGAACGGCGAACGGGCAGTGCACTATGCCCAAGAAGTCCGGCCTGAGGTCGTTCTGATGGATCTGCGCATGCCCGTTCTCGACGGTATCCAAGCCACCCGTCGCATCACCGATCAGCGTCTCGGCAGAGTGCTCGTGCTCACAACCTTCGAGTCCGACGACCTCGTCCTCGACGCGATCGCCTCTGGCGCCAGTGGCTACCTCCTCAAACGCGGACGCCCCGAAGATCTCCTCCAAGCGATACGCGAGGTCGCCGCCGGCGAGGCCGCACTCTCACCCGCCATCGCACGCCGCGTCATCCAACGCCTCCACCGCATCCCCCGCTTCGCCCAAACCGCGGCCTCAAATATCGACGAACTCACACCCCGCGAACACGAAATCCTGATCCTCGTCGCCGAAAGTATGACCAACGCCGACATCGCCGACCAGCTCGTGCTTAGCGAAGCCACCGTCAAAACCCACGTCAAACGCATCTTCGCCAAACTCGGCCTCCGCGACCGCGCCCAAGCCATCGTCTTCGCCTACGAAACCGGCCTCACCCAACCCGGGCGACCACCCCGCTAGCCCCCAAAGATTCGGCAGCGTTCCGCCGCTCTGAGCCCGCGCCTTACCGGGAGTCGGTACTTGCTCCACGCCACGGATACAAGATGTCGACGACGAGCTTGGTGGCAGTTTCTCGCTGGTCGACTCGGCCGACGGCCGAAGCTCGTCACCGAACCCGCGAGGTATCCTGATCTACTGCCGCCCGCATTGGCTGGGCGTTGCACCTGGCCATGTCCAATCCGCGTCCAAACGGCGAGAAACGGAGGCCAGACGGCGCCAGACCGGACCGTCCGCAGACCGCCGACATGCCAGCAATCAAGCGGCTCACCTGGCGTGCGGAGTTTGCCTGTTCGGTTTGCTGTGGGGAGGTCGGTGTGGTGGCGCGTGCCCAGGTTGCGATGGCCCAAGCACCAGCCCGAGCAGCGCGATCCAGATCACCGACGAGAAGATACGGATCTTCACGCAGTCGGCCGTGATCCGGGAGCGTTGTCGGTGCCTCGACACGCGCGCGCGAGGGTCCCTGAGTGGGTGTGGTGCTCCTCAGTAGCTAAACACCGTCGTGTCGCTGCCCGCCCATTCCCACATGGGGGTGGCGCCTACAACCTTGGTGTTGGCGATCTTCTCCGCGTCGTCGAGTTCCCGAGCGCTGAGGCAGATTGGGCATAGCCAAAGCTCGCCTCCTCCGTCAACGAACTGCTCGAGCAGGCGTTCCAGCGGAGGGCAGCCTTTGCAGGGGACGCCGGCCATCTCACCGGGGAGGCCCAGGCGTACAGCATCCTTGGTTGTCCACACGACGACCTGCCTGCCCTGAGCGACTGCTGCGGTCGCGACGAGGAATGCGACGAGCACCCGTTCGGCGTCTTCCATGCCGGTCGCCAGGTTGATGAGCACCTTCCCGTTCATTTGATTCTCCCTCGATCGGTGTTTGGCCAGCTACCACGCTGACTTGGTTGCTCTGACCGTCGTCAGGCGCGCTTACCCTCCGCGGGCGCCGTGTGTCAGCTGGCGGCGTATTCGGGGCGAAAGCCGCTGCAGACGAGGTCAAGTGCTGTGATTCGACCTCCGTCGTGGGCACACAGGAGGTGCTGTTCCACCACGTTCCACGGATCGCCCGCGCGTCTAACTCGCAATCGGTAGCTCACGTGTAATCGGTCGGCGACCTGCTCGCTAACCGACCGCATCAGCTCCAGCCGCTCCGCGCTGCCGAACCAGGTCGCGAACTTTCCCGCCACCGCCTCGGCCCCGAGCACCTCGATCGGGCCGGGCGGGATCAGGGCCCGCATCTGCACGTCGGGGGCAAGCGTCTCTACGAGCCGCGGAGTGTCGCCGTCGACCAGCGCCGTCACGAACACGTCGCCCAGGTCAGTGGCTGAGGTCTGTCGCATGTTTCTCCTCCGATCAACGGTCAGTCCTACTCGGGTGACTGTGCGGACAACATACGCGGGAAGACCGGGCGCGACTTCGCCGAAACCAGCCAACCTTCGGGTAGGCCCCAAATGGCTAGGTCCTGCTATCGGAAGCCGTAGCGGCCGGCTAGTGTCGCTGCCGCTGTCCGCGAGTTGAGGCCGAGCTTGCGCAGGATGTTTGCGACGTGCCGGTTGACAGTGTGCTCGCTCAGCACCAGTCGCTGGGCGATGTCGTGATTCGTGAGCCCTTCCGCTACCAGGCCGAGCACCTGCAGCTCGCGAGCGCTCAACCTGGCAAGTGGGCCGTCGATCGCAGAGTCGGTGCCCCGGCGCGTCTTCAGCATCGCCTCCGCGCGGTCACGCTCGGCCGCCGCTCCCATCGCCCGGAACGCCGAGATAGCGGCCTCAAGTTCGCGCCGAGCCCGATCTTCTCGTCCCTGCGCTGCCAACGTGGCGGCAAGCTCGAGACGCACGCGCCCGGCGTCGTAGGGTGCGTCGCAAGCGGTGAGCAAGTCGATTGCGTCCTCGAACGAGCACCGCGCGGTGTTGTGGTCGCCGCGGGCTGCGGCCAGCGCGCCCTGCGTGGCGTACAGGGCAGCCTGGATCGGTCGCGTGTTCGCCCGCGCCGCGATGCCGCGGAGCTCCGAAAGGGAATCTTCGGACCGCTCCAGGTCGCCGCACGCCGCGAACGCCCTGGCTGCTACCTCCAGCCCGGCGCTTCGCTCCACCCTGCCGCGTTCCGGGAACCGCCGCAGGTAGCGATCGGCGAGCTCGGCCGCCTCTTCCGCCTGGTCGCGATCGAGGGCGAGCTGGGCGCGGCCGAGCAGCGTGATTGTGTGCGATTCGGCCTGCGCGAAGAGCTTCTCGGCTTCGGCCAGCCGGCCCTGCCGTCGGCGCAGCTCGCCCAGCCGTGCCAGCGCGTCGCCGACCATGGGCGGCCGGGAGGCACGCAGACCCCCGACGGCTTCGTTCAGCTGGGTCTCGGCCTCGTCCCACCGGCCTTGCCAGCTGAGGACGCTGGCGTAGTGGGCGCGGCAGATGTTGAGCAGGAAGATGTCGTGCCGGCCGCAGAAGTCGCCGACGCGGCCACACCACTCGGCGGCCCGTTCGTAATCCCGTACGCGCTCGCAGGCGGAGATCAGATAGCAGCAGGCCCAGGCGACGCAGTACAGCAGCCGCGCCTCGCCGTCGAGTGCCACCGTGGTGGCCTCGTCGAGGCGGCGCATGCCCTCGTCCAGCTCGCCGTCGCTCACCAGCGCCCTGCCTTCGAGTCCGAGCCCGAGCATCTCCAGCTCGGGGGCGCCGAATGTGCGCCCCAGCTCGACCGCCTGCGCGGCCAGCTGCCGTGCCTTGCCCGTGTCCTCGGTGAGCGACACGGCGATGTGGCCTTCGTGGATGGCGAGCCAGCCGTGATCGACGCCCGGCTCGAGGTCGTCGATCAGGCTGTGTGCGCGCTGCAGCCATCCGTTGGCGACGGCCGCTTCGCCGCGGAACATGAGGCAGTCCGCGGCGAGCAACGATGCGATCCGCGCCGCCGAGCTGCGGTCTCCCCGGTCGAGGTATTGGCGGTATGCGCGCTCGCGGGAGTCGATCGTGAGCCGGTCCTCGCTCAGCATATGGCCGGCCCAGCCGATCCCCTCGAGCGCCTCTGGGGTCTCGCCGTCGGCAAGGCCACGCTCGAACGCGGCTCGCGCTCCCGCCCAGTCGCCGCGCCCGAGCGCGGCCCACCCCGCGTCTAGCGTCGTCACGGCTTGATCGCCCTCACGGTGGTGCCGCGCGCACCGAACTTCTCGGCCTTCCGGCGGGTGTCCTCGAAGGCCGATCGCGCGTAGGTGTCGATCAGGTCACCCGTGCGGATCTCCTTGAAGCCGTGGGTGATCAGCCGGCTCTCGTACTCTGCTTCCAGCAGAGCCCCTGCGATTCAACCGGCCCACAGGTCGATGTCCCGTTTGCTCTCTTCGGAGACGGGGTTCTGGATGGTCACATCGGCCAGCTGGATGCGACCACCCGGCCGGAGTACCCGGGTGATCTCGGAGAACACGGCGTCCTTGTCGGGGATCAGGTCGATCACGCCGTTGGAGATGACCACGTCGAAGCTGGCATCGTCGAACGGGAGGTGCTCGGCGCTGCCCTCGACGATCCTGACGTTACCGAGTCCCATCTCCGCGATCGAGCCGCACGCCTTGACGACCATCTCCGGCGTCATGTCGATACCCGTGACCGACCCAGAGGCGCCCACCATCTGAGCGGCCACCAGCGAGTCCATGCCCGCGCCGCAGCCGACGTCGAGCACGTCCTCGCCGGGCTGAAGCGCTCCCATCGAGAACGGGTTCGCGACGCCGGCGAACGACTCGCACGATGCCTCGGGTACTCGCGCCAGCAGACCCTGCGGGTAGCCGAGATCGAGCGCCCAGGCGCGCCCGGTGGGGAAGATGAATTCCTGGTCGGGCTGGGTCGAGACGTCGGCGTAGGTGCGCTGGATCTCCGAGCGCAGCAACGCGACGTCGAGGCCTTCGACTTCTATCGCCATTGGTGTCCTCCGTTCGGGGTCACAGGTGGTCCGATGACAGGAGCAACCGGGCGTTTCTGCCATGTCGTAGCGACTACCACCACACCGCTCGCTGCGGTGAGCGCTGCGACAAGGGTGATCGCGGCGGTGGGGCTGGCGAGGTCGGTGCCAATCCCGGCAATCAGGGCCCCCAGCGCGAAGCCGAAATCCCGCCAGAAGCGGTAGACGCCGACGACACGAGCGCGGTCGCGCGGCTGGCATGCGTCCGAGACGGCGGCGATCAGGGTCGGATAGACCATCGCCGTGCCCACACCGAGCAGGAAGGCAGCCACTAGCGACGGCAGGAAGGCACCGTTCCCGGCCACAAGGATGGCGAGGGCACCGGCCTGAACGAGCATGCCGCTTGCGATCAGCGGTTTCCGGCCCGTGTAGTCGCTCAACCAGCCGGTGACCAGCTGGCCGGCGCCCCACATCACCGGGTAGACGGCGGCGACGATCGCGATGTCCTGCACGCTGGCGCCGTGCGCTGCGAGAAACAGCGGCGCCAGGCCCCAGGCGAGCGCGTCGTTGAGATTGTTGACCAGCCCAGCCTGGCTACATGCACGCAGCACCGGGTCGCGGAAGCTGGTTGTCGCGAACGCGGTTCCCAGCGTGTGCGGGGAGCCGCTGCTCTCGTGGCCGCGCTGCTCCAGCGCCACGTGCGCGCCGGTGTCGCGTACGAACAGCACCGACAGCACGGTGCCAACGAGGGCGATGATCGCCGCGCCCACCCAGACGACGGTGCGCGGTTCGTAGCTCGCGGCGAGCACGCCGGTCGTGAATGCCGCGGCGGCGACACCGAGGTATCCCGCCGCCTCGTTGAGGCCGAGCGCCAGGCCGCGGCGGGCCGGGCCGGCCAGGTCGATCTTCATGATCACCGTCATGGACCAGGCCAACCCCTGGTTGATGCCAAGCAAGACGTTGGCGGCGACGATGAACCCCCAGTCGGGTGCTAACCCGATCAGCACCGGCACCGGCACGGCGGCGAGCCAGCCGATCACCAGCACGCGCTTTCGACCGAACCGCTCGGCCAGGCTGCCGGCGGCGAGGTTGGTAAAGGCCTTCGCGACCCCGAACGCCAGCACGAAGGAGAGGATGAGAGTCTTCGATTGGAGGCCGAAGTCGTGCTCGCCGACCAGGGGCAACACGCTTCGCTCGAGGCCGACCATGGCGCCCACCAGGGCGTTCAGGCCAACCAGCAGCGAGAACTGGGCGGCGTTGGCACGCAGTCCCAGCCGCACCGCGGTCATGCTGGTGTGCCCGCCGCGCCGCGACGGTTGGCCGCGACAATCCGCGCCTGGCCGGGCGGCGGCTCAGGCGTGTCCTTGACTAGCGCCTCCGCGAAGCTGTCGGCGTCCACGTATCCGAGCATCTCGTTGTGCGCGCGCTCGAAGCCGATCGACGAAATCGGGTTGGACGAGAGACCGCGCCCGCAAACCGACCCACCGTAGTGGCTGGGCAGGACAACGACACCGTCGGGCAGGTCGAGCAGTCGGCGAAGCGACTCGTGCAGGATGCGCGCCTGGCCCAGTGGGTCGCCGGAGACATGCAGGTCGGGACGCCCGACGTCGCCGATCAGGAGCGAGTCGCCGGTGAAAACGATCCACGGCTCGTCGCTGCCGCGACGCAGGTCGGACACTGCATAGGCGTTGTGGGCCGGCGCGTGACCGGGCGTCGCTATCGCCCGCACCTGCGTGTTGCCGAGCTCGACAAGCGCACGGTCGTCGAGCGCGTGGTGCGCGAACTCGACGCCGGCTCCGGCCGGGAGATACGGGATCGCCCCCGTGCGCTCCACCAGCTCTGGCAGCCCGGAAACATGATCGGCCTGCACGTGGGTCTCGAACACGGCAACGATCGGGTGTCCGACCGCGTCGGCAGACACCAGGTAACGGTCGACCAGATCCGCGTGCGGATCAACGACAGCCAGCGCCCCATGGCTCGTGCAGCCAAACAGATAGCTGGCACACGACGTCGCGTCGTTCAGGAACGGACGAAGCAGCATCACGAACCTCCACCGTCGGCAACCGGAAGGCCGGCGCGACGCCATTCGGGGAACCCAACATCCAGCCGGCGCGCCTCAAGACCGCGCTTCCGCAGGATCCGCACCGCGTCGTCGGCGTACACGCAGTACGGGCCGCGACAGTAGGCGATCACCTCGCCCTGGCCCCTCAGCTCGTCCACGCGGGAGCTCAGCTCGCCCACCGGCGCCGACCGTGCGCCCGCTATGTGGCTGGCCACGTACTCAACCTGGGGCCGCACATCCAGCGCCACAACGTCTCCACGCGAAAGCCGCTTCGCTAACTCGGGAGCCGAAACCGACTCGACATCGCCGCGGTCGCCGAGATACTCGCTGGCAAGCACGGTTACCTCAGCCACGTGCGAAGCCGCGACGTCACGCACCGCCGCCCACAACTCCCCGACCCGGTCGCTCGCCAGCCGGTACACGACCCGGACGCCATCGCGCCGCGACCGCACCAATCCTGCCTTCGCCAGCAGGCGCAGGTGATGTGATGTGTTCGCCAGGGACTGGCCGATCTCGGTTGCCACCTCGTCCACCGATCGCTCGCCCTGGGCCAGCACATCCACAATCTCGGCGCGACGCCCATTCCCCAACCCGTGTGCGACCGATGCGAAGGCGTCGAAGAGTGCGTCCTTGGCCGGTCGATCGCTCACAATAGTCAAACTATCATTTGAATATAGGAAGTTCAAGCTTGCCGGCAACCAGCTGTTGCAGCGGATTTGGTGGAGGAGTAGCGTCGGTGGACTTGGCTCGGCCCGTGAAACTCGACAGGCACGCCGAGTCGGCACGACAAGGAGGGTCTCATGGCCGGTGTCCACGTCAGCGATTTCGAGTCTCCGGATGAAGTTCGTTCCCCCAACAAGACGACGGTGCACATCGTTCGCATGGGCGAGACTGCGAGCGCCGCTCGGATGAAGCTCGAGCCGGGATGGCGATGGTCGGAGTGCATCAAGCCAGTTGCCGGCACCGACAGCTGCCAGGTGCGTCACGTCGGGCTCGTCCAGTCGGGCACACTGCGTATCGCACACAACGACGGCACACAAGCCGACGCCACGGCCGGCCAGTCGTACGTGATCGAGCCGGGCCACGACGCGTGGGTAGTTGGCGACGAGCCGTTCGTCGCGTACGAGTTCGAGACGAAGGCCGCCGAGGAGTACGCACGCACGCCCGGCTGAGAATCACGGCGGCACAAGGGGCGACAAGCCGACTTGCGGAATCTGCGGTACCAAGTACATATGGCTAGTCGTGTCGTCTTTCTCCCCGGGAGTGTCCTCCCGGCTCAAGCCGCCTATGGCGCGCTCGTCGACGCGTTGGGGACGGAAGTGGACGCGCTGGTCAAGGACCTCGAGGTGTACGCCTTGCCTGAGCCGCCGCCGGCCTACACGCTCGATGACGAGGTTGACGGTGTGCTGCGCACGGCCGATCAGCGTGGCTGGAAGTTGTTCCACTTGGTCGGCTATTCGGGAGGCGCTGCCGCATCGCTTGCATTCGCCGCACATCACCCCGAGCGGCTGCTGAGTCTGGCGCTGCTCGAACCGGCGTGGGCAGGGCGCTGGGATCGGTCGGATGAGGAGCTGGCGCTGTGGCAGGAATACGACCGGCTCGAGGCGCTTCCACCGCCCGAGTTCATGCGTGCATTCATGCGCCTTGGGGTGAAGCCCGAGGTGGAACTGCCGCCACCCCCACCGGGCGAGCCACCCTCGTGGATGGCGCAGCGCCCGGCCGGCATCCGCGCGTTCCTCGAGACATTCCGCAGCTACGACCTCGACCGCGACGCACTCGCCCGCTTCGACCGGCCCGTCTACTTCGCGCTCGGCGAGCTCAGCAACCCCGACGAATACGGCGCGATCGCGACCCGGCTGAGCCAGGTCTTTCCTGACTTCGAGCTCGAGGTGTTCGACGAACGCCACCACTTCGACCCGCCCCACCGCATCGAACCGGAACGACTCGCAGTCTCCCTGCGCGCCCTCTGGCACCGCGCCGAGACCCACACCTAGTCGACGCGGCGCATCGGATTCGAACGGCGCTAGATGATGGCCGTCAACTTGGCCAGTCGTAACTTTCAGAGGCCTGCCCACCTATCCCGTCGAACCGCGAAGGGTTGTAGGCAATGCAGGAAGTCGGACCCGCAAGCCTGCGAGGGTGCCTTCACGCCTTTGGCTGTGCCGTCGGTTGGGTGGCGGTGTTAGCCGCGGATGCGTCCGGGGCGGAGTGGGCGTGTGTGGCTGCTGATCTTTTCGAGGGCGCGGGTGAGGGCTTTGGTGTCCGTGTCGGTGAGGTGTTCGGAAAAATGGCGATTGATGCCGTCGCGGTGGTGGCGGCGCGCGCGCTCCCTCGTCTGGGTGCCCTTGTCGGTGGGCACGACGAGGATCGAGCGGCGGTCGTTGGGTGGACGGACGCGGCTGACGAGCCCGGCCTCCTCCATTCGGTCGATGACACGGGTGAAGCCGCTCTTGCTGTACAGGATCTGATCGGCCAGCTCGGTCATGGGGATCCCGTCGGGTGACTCTTCGAGGTGGACGAGGACGTCATACCAACGCTGCGGGATGCCCACGGTGTCCTTGAGCTCGGTGTCCAGCACGTCCACCAATGCGAGCGAGCTCTCCATGAAAAGACGCCAGCAGCGCAGCTGCTCGGGCGAGGGGCTTGACAGTGGTTGTTCCATCTGCGATCGTCCTCTCTGCAACAGTTGATCAGGCGACTGTTGTGGATCATACCAACGAGCGGAAGGGAGTGAGACATGGCCACCATGACAGCGGAGCGAGCACAGGCCGGCTACGCGCTCGCCAACGATGAGGGCGAGGCGTTCTGGCTCTTGGGGATGCTGCAGACGATCAAGATCGGCCGCGACGACACCGCCGGCCGCTACGGCATGGCCGAAATCGTCGTACCCGAAGGCGTCGGCTCACCCTGGCACGTCCACCCCGAAGAGGACGAGTGGTTCTACGTGCTGGAAGGAGCGATGACCTTCTGGGTAGCCGACACGCGCATGTCCCTCACAGCTCGGTCGTTCGCGTTTGGCCCAAAGGGCGTACCGCACACCTTCTACGCCGAGGCGGGAGGGGTGAGGGCCCTGGTCGGGTTCGCGCCGATGCAGTTCGAGGGATTCCAGCGAGAAGCCGGCGAGCCGGCTCTCGAGCGCGTCCTGCCGCCGCCGATGGACGGCCACCCCGACATGGCGCGACTTGCCTCGATCGCCAAGCGAAACGGCTTTGAGATCCTCGGCCCCCCAGGCCCGCCACCCGGCCGCTAACCCTCCACCAGGACACGCTGCCCAGCCGAAGGGCTACCGATGGTGGACGTGGGTGCTTGTGCTCGACCGTTTCGAGGAGCCCGCCGAAGCCCGTGTCCGACTTCGTGTAATCCCTATAACCCGTCAAATCGCAGATGGGTTATAGGACATAGAGGAAGACGCTGGCGATGTGCAGCTACCACGGAATCGTTCGGGGGAGTCCGAAGTGCGGTAGGGCGCCGGTCGCGGCGAAGCGGGTGATGTGCGAGATGCGGTCGCCATCGAGTGTCAGCACCAGCAGCCCGGACGCGCGGCCGACGCCGGCCTGCGGGTCTTTGGCGTACTGGACGAACGCGGGTTGGGAGTTGGCCCGCGTCGGAATGAGGCGGCGGGGGCTGTCCCCTCGTGTCGCGAACGCATGGGCCATCAGCTCCCTGATGGCTCCGCGGCCTAGGTACTCGTCAGGCTCCGGGGGCATCGTCCAGCACGCGTCCTCGGCCAGCAGCGCGACGATCGGTTCCACGTCTCCGCGCTCGAACGCGTCCGCGAACCGCGCGACGAGCTCGTGTTCCTGGGCTGATCGGGGGAGCGGCGCTCGATCGTGCGGCCCGCGCTCCTCGATCGTCGCGCGGGCGCGGATCAGCGCGCTGTTCACCGACGTCCGGGTGGTATCGAGCATCGCGGCGACCTCGGTGGCGGAGAACCCCAGCACGTCGCGAAGCACGAGCACGGCGCGCTGGCGGGGCGGGAGGCGATGAAGCGCCGTGAGGAACGCGAGCGTTACCGCCTCGCGGGTCTCGTAGCGGGCCACCGGACCGGCGGCGCCGCCGACGATGCCTTCGAGCAGCGCGTCGGGATAGGGCTCGAGCCACAGCACCTCGCCGTAGCCGGTGGGCTCCGGGTTGGATCCCGGCGCGACCGCCGTCGCGGGGCGTCTACCGCTGTCGCGCAGCATGTTCAGGCAGCGGTTGGTGGCGATCCGATACAGCCAGGAGCGCAGCGTCGAGCGCTCCTCGAACGACTCCAATGCCCTCCACGCCGAAAGAAGTGTCTCCTGCATCGCGTCCTCGGCGTCCTGCACCTGGCCGAGGATCCGGTAGCAGTGCAGCTGCAGCTCGCGCCGGTAAGGGTCGGTGAGCGCCGCGAACGCCTGATGGTCGCCCGCACGGGCACGGATCAGAGCGGTGTCGCTCACGAGCGAAGTATGGCATTCCGGCTCACAACGATCGAGACACCACCGGTGCTCGAAATTCGTCGGCGAGTTCCTCCGCCGGGCGGGGTCAGAACCCGCGACAGACAAATTCGTGTGCTGATTGGACGACCAATGCGCACAAGCCGACCGCTCCAATCCATCGATCGGGCGGGGACCTGGTCGGCATGGGGTGAAGCGTCGTCGCAGAGGAAACGAGGCTCAAATGCTGCATCCCGATCTCGCTCGAGCGCTTGCCGCCGCTCACATCGAGGACCTCCATCGCGCGGCCGCGCGGAGGGACACGATCCGCCTCGCCCGTCGCGTCGCGCACGAGCCACACGTGGCGGCCACTCCCATAGCGACACTGCGATCCGCGTCGACTCGGCTACGTGGTCGCGCGCGCGGGGGGCTTTTGGGCGGATGAACCGACGCGTCTCACACCTGATCGGGGGTTGGCGCACAGGGCTCTCTCGCCCCGTGCTCATCCTTCAAGGAGGAAACGCCCTCAACTACTTCGGTTATGGGCTCGTTCTTCCCTTTGAGATCATCTATTTGCACCAGATCCGTGGCTTCCCGACGTCGACGGCCGGACTGGTGCTCGCCGCGACCATGGGGACGTCCGCAATCGTCACCCCGCCGACGGGAGCGCTGCTCGATCGGTATTCCGCCAAAGCGATCGTGGTCCCAGGAAGCTTGGCGAGCGCCCTTGGCTACGCCGGCTTTGCCTTCGTCGAGCATCCCTGGGAGGCGTTTGCCTGCTCGGTTGTCAGCGGAGCCGGGCTCGGGACGGCCCTGACGGCCAACCGAACACTGGTCGTCTCGTTGGTCACGCCTGATCAGCGAGCGGCCGCCTTCGCCCTGAACCGCGTCGCCGGTAACTTTGGGATTGGCTTGGGCGCGACCGTAGGCGGCTTCGTCGTCGCAGCTTCACAGGGGCTCAGCTCGTTCCAGATTCTCTATCTCCTCGACGCTGTCACCTACGCCGGATTCGCGCTGATCGTGCTCGCTGCAGTACCGAGCCCGCGAGCCGTGACCGTCGCAGCGACAGACGCCAACGGAACAGGCTTTCGCGCCGTCGCTCGAGATCGGATCTTCCTCACGGTGATCGCGGCCAACTTCGTGCTCGTCGTCGTCGGCCACACGTTGTTCTCCAACATCCTGCCGCCCTTTGCAGAGGCCCACACACCCGTCGGTCCCGCCGGGATCGGAATCATTGTTCTCGCCAACACGTCCTTCATCGTCGTCGCGCAGATCCCGGCGGTGCGCGTGGTGGCGCGAATGCGACGCACACACGCGTTCGCGCTGACAAGTGGGCTCTTTGCGGTCAGCCTGCTCGCGGTTCTGCCAGCGACGCTCATCCACTCGGCGCTCGCGGCGACCAGCCTCCTCGTCGGCGTAGCGATCGTCTTCGCGCTCGGTGAAATCGCACACATTCTCGTCCTCGGGCCGCTCGTCGCGGACATGGCTCCAGCCCATCTGCTCGGCCGCTACCTGTCTCTCTACAGCCTGACCTTCACG